>ENA-OFCE01000701-OFCE01000701.1-metagenomes-genome-assembly--contig:-NODE-701-length-20557-cov-7.179495_pt1 | contig 20557 bp, 15 predicted proteins | sample MGYA00153388_OFCE01 | MGnify analysis MGYA00153388
TTTAATTTCAAAAAGCTACATGTTAATTAAGTAGAATTTATTTTTTCATTCAAGGTTTTCATTTTCAAAACGGGACTCTCGCTTTACAAACGGGAAGTTCACGTTACAATTCACCTTTCAAATACGTAAGCAAGAGGATGAATCAAGAAAAACGATAAAAATATAATGAATAACGATAAATATTTATTGTAATTATTAAGGAGCTGTTATATAATAAGGATATAAGCAATTAATTAAAACTGCAACTTACTTTTATACGATTATTTGATTCCTATTTATTTGCAATGACTATAGTACCCTTGATAATTGTACTTTTTGTTGCAGTAACCATTAAGGAAATGACTTGACATTCTAAAAAGAGGGAAATCAAATATGATTATAGTTAACTTGGATGTTATGATGGCAAAACGTAAAATATCTTTAACAGAGTTATCTGAACAATTAGGAATGACAATGGCAAATGTATCAATCTTTAAAAATCAGAGGGCAAAAGCTTTTCGCTTTACCACTCTTGATGCTTTGTGCAAAATACTACAATGCCAACCAGGAGATATTTTAGAGTATAGAGAAGATAATGATTTAGATAATGGGGAATAAAGATGAAAAAAGCAATGACTAGGTCATATGATATTGCAATTATCGGGTTAGGTCCTTCTGGTGCCACACTAGCACGACTGCTTTCTAAAAAGTATAAAATTATTGCCATTGACAAAAAAAACTCCGGCGAAAACGGATTTCAGAAGCCTTGCGGCGGATTGCTCTCTCCCGACGCGCAGAAAGCATTAGCAAGGTTAGACATACCCCTTCCTAAAGATGTTATGGTAGACCCTCAGATTTTTGCCGTTAAAACCATCGATCTGAAAAATGATCTCACGCGCCATTATCAACGGTTTTATCTTAATATTCATCGTCATAAATTTGATTTATGGCTGAAATCACTTATTCCGGATCATGTGGAGGTTTATAGCGATTCCCGTTGTTCTGCTATTGAAAAAATATCGGCGGGCTACCGGGTAACTTTCCACGAAAATGGTATGGAACAGGTTATCATTGCCAAATATCTGGTGGGAGCAGACGGTGCAAATTCCTTAGTACGAAACACCCTTTATCCTAAAAGGAAAATACGGACATACATGTCAATCCAGCAGTGGTTTTCTGAAACACACGCCAATCCCTTTTATTCCTGTATTTTCGACCCGGAAAATACAGACTGTTGTTCCTGGTCCATCTCAAAGGACAATCAGTTTATTTTTGGTGGTGCGTTTCCCAAGGATAATTCCCGGCAACGATTTGAAAATCAGAAAAAAAAGTTAGAGAAAATTGGATTTCACTTTGGAGAACCCACGAAAACCGAGGCCTGCATGGTGCTGCGACCGTCGGCATTCCATGATTTTTGCTGCGGAAAGGACAACACGTTTTTGATTGGGGAAGCTGCCGGTTTTATCAGTCCCAGTTCACTGGAGGGAATCAGTTCAGCCATCAACAGCGCAAGGGCTTTGAGTGAAGTGCTGAATGCTCATAGTAAAAATCCTAACAAAAGCTACAGCCTAAAGACTTTTAATATTCGTTTGAAGATCTTTTTAAAACTGTTGAAGTGTCCCTTTATGTATAATTCTTTTTTACGTAAGCTCGTACTAAAAAGCGGATTGAAAACTATCGATATTGTTTCGACGAAACGGTAACGCTTTCAATGGGCCTGGGGGCGGCAGGCGTATGAATAGAAGCCGTTATAAACAGATAAATCCGCAGGTGAAAACCTACAGGGATGGTTCTGCAAAGAACCATCCCTGATTTTATAAAAAAGCTTACCGCTGAAACAACCTTCGTGTGTGGTTTTCCCGGTCAATAAAGCCTTTTAAACCGGTCCGCTCAACTCCCAATATCCACAAGCCCCACCCAGAGCTTGTTTTCATCATCTGCAAAGGTAAAGGTGACTTTTTTGCTGTCGGGACTAAAGGACGGATGAGGATGTCCGGGGTGCTTCCACCAGCAGCGGATCTCGCACAACACCTCTGAACTGCCCTTTTCAATGCCAATCAGTACAATCCGGCTGATGCCGTCATAAGGATGTGTGTCGCTGACAGCCCACTTTCCATCTGGACTGACCCCCACATGCCAGTATGGATAGTCGCCATTGATGTGCTTCCAGCCTTCCCCTTCCTTATCCACACGATAAATCCCTGTTGGCTTGCTGGGACTTTGGGGATATTTTACAAAGAACAGGGATTCTCCCTGAAATGACCACATCTCATGCCCGACACATTCTCCAACGGAGCCGTCCTCGGTAAGCTTTTGCTTGAAAATATTTCTCGTTGTGCCCTTATGGCTGTCGGCTACCCATATCCGGTCCGGTATATGTTCGGTTTTCCCCTCATGGGCGTAGAAGATCAAGTTCGTATCCACCGGATTAATCATTGCATGATTCGCCATATTGTACGGCTTTGCAAAACCTGGCCGGATCACCTCCTGAATTTCTCCCGTTTCTGCATGGACTCTTCCAATGACCCAGTCTTCACCCTCGCTCCAAAAAACACCCAGGACCTTGCAGTCATTGGATATGGACAGCGGTCCTCCAAAGACTTTCCCTTCTCCGTTTCTGCATACCAGAAAGCTTTTGTGCGTGAGAAGGTCAAGCCCCCAGATTTCATTTTTCCGGATATAATAAAACTGGTCCCTTCCGGAAACGACGCCGCTTCCCCATGGAATTTCCTCCACCAGAACCTTTTCATCCCCTGTTTCTGTATCGAAAGCCGCATAGCTGCACAGCATGCTTTCTTCCTGGATGTTTGTGCCCAGAACCAGATGCCGGCTGTCGCTCTGCCACGTCATGGCTGTAAAATAACCGTGGGCGGAATTCAAGCCCTCCTGCCCCACCGCCTGAATGAGCCTGCCGCTTTTTCCATCCCTAACCTGTCTGATCTTCAGCATATTCCTACCTCCCTTTAGCGATCACTTTGACCTTGAAGTTATCCATCACAAAAACGGGCATTTTCCCACCGACGATGATAAGGCGCAAAGTGGATCTCCTCCGTAAAAGATTTATTCACAAAGCATCAGTAATGCCAATCCCTGACCGTAGAGCGTCGGACGCAGTGGAATCCTTTTATAGTCCTGAAGACTGGGCATGATGGGGGTACCTGTAGATACCCCTTCCACTTCACCCTGAAGATTTATTTTTCCCACCACGCCTTCTTCTGCCCTCCTGCTGATTTCCAGGTATTCTTCAGGAATATACCCCTTTTTAACCCCCCGTTTGATCCCATAAGCAAAACCGGCAGTCGCTGAAGTCTCATCATAGGCATCCGGATGGTCCAGAAGGGTGCCAAACATTCCATTGGCCCGCTGTACCTTTTTCAACGCTTCCACCTGCTGCAAAAGAGAATTTAGAATTTCCTGCCTGCCCTCAAAGGCTCCCGGCAGTTCCTCCAGCATTTCCACGGTGCTTACTGTAATCCACGCATTGGCCCTGGCCCATAATGCACCAGACATCCAGTCCATTTTCTCACAGTTCCAGCCATGGTAGAACAACCCTGTTTTCTGGTCCTTCAAAACTTTGTGATGAATGGCCAGCTGCCGTGCCGCTTCCTCCGAATAATCTTTATTTTCCGTTATCCTCCCTAACCGTGACAGGAAAATGCATACCATAAACAAGGTATCCGCCCAGATTTGTTCACTAAAGCCAGGCACCTTTTCGGTCACCGTATGCTCCAGTCCTCCTTCTCTTGTCCGTGGTGCCTCCTTTACGATATACTCCGCAATATCCACACAGATTTTCAGGTATTCCGCGCTTCCGGCATCCTGGTACAGTCCCAACAGCGTGGACATGGGTGCTGTTGAATTGACGGTTTTTACAGCATAGGCCTCTTCCTTGTGCTTCGCCGCCCATGCCGTCAAGAGATTAGAATATTTTTGATTCCCCGTATGCTTCCAAGCCCGGTAGATCCCATAAAGTCCCACACCGGGAACCCAGTCAAAGTGATTGATGTCCATTCCCCACGCCTGATCTTCCTGATCCAGGGTCCTGGAGATAATTTTGTCTATCAGTTCTATTTTATTCATACAGCCATACTTCCTTTCCTCTACTGTGCTGCCGCCGACCTTAGGCCTCTACAGAGTCAGGGGAAATCTGCTCATAAGGAATCCCATCAACCCAGCCTTTTAAACTCCCCAACATCCCTTTAAAATCAGCAGTTCCTATAGGTGCTTCGAGTCTCATTCCACGGAGGCCATTTGACTCCACTACGAGCATTTCATTTTCCTGCCGGAGGCTTATGGAATCGTGAAGCTCCCGCGAGGCCTGTACCGCCTCCTCATCGGCCATCACTTTTATCGCAAACGCTGCATACGCCTCTTCCAGGCTGCGAAGATGGATTTTTTTCTCCTCTCCCTGATAAAAAACAACATCCACCCACCGCCGGTCTTCCTCTGTTCCTGTTTCACACTGGATGACAGCATCTCCGAAAACCGCATCCGCCACATAAAAGAGCAGACTCAGATTTTCAAAACGGATCATAAAGCATTTTTCATTCTGCCTTTCCACGGCCTTTATATTCTCAACACTGCCTCCAAATTCCAAACGAAGCCGCAAATCCTTTGCCATAATTGTTGCGTCCTTAACCATATCCAGGCTGGGATGGGTATCACCGCCATCGGTATAGAAATTTACCACTCCCAGGACATATCCTTTCTCCTGGATGCAGTGGAGGTGCCCTGAGCAGAAGTCGTACCTATCGTGCAGACACCGCAGCTGTACATAGGTCGGTTTCTCCGCCGTTCCAAAATAGCCCAGCAGCGGTCTTCGCTGATTCCAGAATATGGACCGGCTAAAGCTGGATAATGCAAAAGCATCCGTAAGATAGCAATATGCCAGCTCCGGGGGCGCTTCTTCATTTCCTTTGCCCACTATCTTTTTTTCCACCCTGTTCCCTGGCGCTGCCGTAAAGTAGGAATAAAACTTCTCCGGACAGGAGAGTGCCATGCGAATCCAGTACGTTTCGATTTCCAGCTCTTCCTCCTGTAAGAAAACAACCTTTCCCTTTGCAGCAATCTGAATCAGAGAAAGAACTTTCCCGGGCAGAATATTTCTATAGGATCTGGCATGGGGGCCTGCCCACTGGCGTGTGGGAAAATGAAAATGGCGGGCCAGGCATTCCCATGCCATGATATTTAAATCCTCCAGCATTTTCAAGCTTTCCTGCTCCTTTACATGCAGCAGCATCCCGGAGATTTCTTCGATGGCTACCACGGTATAGGTGGGACTGTTATATTCGGAAAAGGCCCGATTTTTCATATTATATTCATGGAGCGTTTTTAATCTTTGTTTTGCATAGTCCAGGATTTCTTTCTGCTCAAACAGTTCTCCTGCCACATGGGTTACATAGGTACCCATCAGGGATATATTGGTGTATCCCGGGCCTACATTTCTCCGTATAATGGAATAGCAGGCGTGAATAATGGCATTTTTGACCTGTGCCTTTACATCGTCCTCCAGTCTTGGAAAATGGTCAACGGCCACCTGAATCAACTGCTTACCGCAAAAATCAGCCCAATTCCAGTCCGGCGGCGACATTTGCGCCAGAGGCTCCTCCAGAAACCAGGACCAGATCCCATAGGTTTTGCTCCCGGGATCTGTATCCTGCAGCGATAGTACCTTTTTCAGAATTCGCACCGCCCGCTGCAAATATTTCCCTTCCCCGCTGTCCAGCAGTGCAACGGCATATTTTAGCGACTCCCGGGTCGAATGTACCATTCCACCCTTTAGGGTCGTGTGATAGCCGGGTGAAGAAAAAGGCTGGATTAGCATGTTTTCCTTTTCATCGTACATCCCATGAAACCTGTTTAATTCCTTATCAAATGCATTTTGAAGCTGAAGAGACATCTTCGTTCCCCCTTATCCATAATCATTTACCGGGCGGAGTCCTCTGGAGAATCATTCTCCCCCAAATCCTCCGCAGCGGCATTTAACCTCTCTGCAATAAGCTTTTCCCTGTAGGCTCCCGGTGTAAAACCGGTGTATTTCTTGAAGGTTCTTATAAAGCTGTGAATGTTGACATACCCTACCCTCTCGCAAACCCTGCCGATGGGGAGGCTGCAATCCTCTAGAAGTTTTTTTGCCCTGTCGATGCGTACCCTGATCATATAGTCAATAAAATTTTCTCCGGTTTCCTCCTTAAAGACCTTACTCAGGAAAGATACGCTCAAATCCACCTGATCTGCCAGGTATTGCAGCGACATATCAGGGTTTTCGATTTCCTGGAGAATCAAGGTCTGTATTTTCTGGATGACACTCCGGTACTTATTACTCTTTTTCTTTTCCAGCACCAGCTGAATGGCGTGATGGATGGCAGATACGATATCCATTTCGATCTCTTCGATATCGTAGAACTGTTTGAATTTCTGGTATACATTTTTTTCCTTTACCATAAAATCCTCGTTGTAAATTCCATAATCCCTCAAAAAAGTAAAAAGCCTGGAATAAATCTGCACATATAACTGCTGAATAAATTCATAAGGAATACAATCGGATTTAACGGCATGGAAAAACGGTTCCATACCCTGCTGTACTACCTGCAGGTCAAGGGATTTGGTGGCTTCCATCATAGTGTCGATGTAGCTGAAAAGCTCATAGTAAGCCGCACTCTTTTTTTCTACCAGCCTGTCGTAGAAGATGGGCTGTTTGTTTCCCATGGTAATCCTGTATTTTCTGGCTTCAACGGCTTCATCATAGGAGATGAAAATTTCATCAAAGGAGGTTACCACACTACCAGTAGTAATGGTTAGAGCATCTTCCAGTCGTGTCTGCAGCCAGGCAATTTTCCCCCCCAGTATTTCTTCCACTTGCGGATATTTCCAATAGTTTAATATTATGAAATACTCCTGGATATTCTGCTGCACCAATTCACTGATGTATTCGTTAAATTCGCCCTTGAAGGTGTCGTCGATCAATTCCTTGATGTTTTGCTGCGTCTTTTTTTCCACAAAGAAAGAGATTACGACAAAGTAGGGATACCTGAATTTTTCCTTAAAGTACTGATAATCCAATAAGTTTTCTTCCTCAGCCGCCTTATTATGAAAATAGTCCAGCAGGAACTTCTGCCGTATCGTATTTAAATTACTGCTTACCTGGTCCTCAAGGATATTCTTTTTGAGGTATAGCTCATTAAACACCTCCGACAGTTCTTGGATTTCTGACATGCTGCGTGTTCCGGACGTATCAATTGCTTGTTTGCTGCCGGATCTTACCATATTGATAAAATTCCTGATGGGTTTGTAATTCATGCGTGCAAGAAAAAAAGCAAGGGTTACGCCGATAACTAAAACTACCGTACACAAAAGCAGTATGGAGCTTTTTATCAGGTTGATAGAACTCATGTACTTACTGACCGGCACTGCTGCTATGTATTTCCATGTGCTGTTTTCAGGCGTTGAGTAAAAAATCGCATACTGTTCACCGTCTATTTTGTCAAAAAGAAAGCCTTCCGTTAATCCCGACATAATCTTTTTTATGTATTTTTCATCGCTTACATCCTCATAAAGCATTTTCTTATTGTTATGGGAAATTATAACTCCTTTTTCATTAATAATCATGATCATCCCTTTATTGTCAGGAAACAAGTCCCTTAAAAGATTATAAAAGGTACTTTCACTGATATTAATTTGTATTACGCCTTTATTCTCGGACCCGTCAATGGGGTAGCTTCTAAAGAATGAAATTACATTTTGCCGTAAGGAAGGATCAACAGCAAAGGAGTCTGCGTCAAATCGGCGCGTTCCCAGCCGCAGTGTACGCAAATCCTTTGCCAGCATATCTTTCATGATTCCTGCGTCCTGGTATAATGAGGCATCCACTATAGCGGCTTCAGAACTAAAAACTCTGTCACGCAGGGCAGAATAAATGTAAATTGAATGAATATAGTTGCTGGTAGTTTTTAGATTAAATAAAGTGTTTCTTAAATTAACCAAATTTTGAGCATAGCTATAGCTGCCTGTTTCCTGGCTGTTCATAAAGCTGTAAACATTCTCGTTTGAAACCAGGCGGATAGAAGCCCTGTCGATTTCACCCATGATCAGATCGGTGGAACGTATCGTCTGCCGCAGAGTGCTGATAGCTGTATTTCGTACATCCTCCTGCATTTGGTAATTGGTTCCGCTATAAAATAAAATCCCGATCAAAAAGATCACCAGCGTAATGAGGATAATATACGAAGCTATCAATTTGTTCATGAAAGTATTCAGCCGCAGACATCTCATCCAAAAGCTTTTTTCCATGGCAGCTTCCCCCTGTCGCCAATATAAAGCATCTTCATTTTCAGGAGATGCTTTATATTATATAATTACATTCAGCTTTGATTATTTCGATAAATTCTTGTAAATTTCGTTAATTTCCTTTTTAAGCTGCTGGTAGCCTTGCTTATCCCATTCTTCCTTCACCATTTTATTTGCTTGTTCCGCATTCAATTCCTTGCCGCTGATGATGGCTTTCAAATAGGTCTCGTCCGAGAACTTCATCATGTTGGGCATTTTCTCGGTGTAGCTCTTAAGACCCATATTCGCTGTGGGTAAGGCCCTGAAGAACGGTGTCTGCAGCGAAACCTTTATGGCTCCGGCTTCCAGTAGTTTTGCTTCCTTTATGATCGGATCGCTGTTGGCATAGAGCTTTTCATAATCTGCCGCCTTCACATTTTCATTGGTCAAGGTCGCATATTCCGCACGGTAGATCAGGTCCTTTTTCCATGTAGCATCGTCATAGCCGGCGATATGCAGGTTTCCATCCTTTTTATAGTATTTGCCGTCTTCTGCATATTTGACATATTCCCAGCCCTTTGAAATCATCCAATCCAGATATTCTACCGCAGCTTTCGGGTTTTTGCAGGTAGCGGATATGACATTCAGGAAGGAACATTCTCTCTCCTTATAATAACCAAACTGGCCGTTTGGCGACTTTAGAGCAGGAAGGGGGGCTATTTTTGCATCCGGGGCATTTTTCTTCAAAGTAGCCCAGTAATTGTTTACATAACCTACACCGGCTCCAATCATTCCCAGCTTATTTGTCATGAAATCCTGCTGTGTCTTACTACCGGTCTTATCGGTGAAATATTCCTTGTCGATGAGGTCATCATCGTACATCCGCTTGGCAAGGGCCATGGCATTTTTCCTGTTATCCGTTACGGCTTCGTAATCCACTGTCCCGTCGGCATTTTTTACCCATTCGTAAGCACCAAACATGTTCAGCAGCAGGGATTGCCCCCAGAAGCCAAGGCTATACCCATAGGTATCTTTTTTACCGTTTCCGTCGGGGTCTCTTTCTCTGAAGGCTTTGGCTACTTCGTAAAGCTCCTCGGTGGTGGTAGGCATTTTAAGATTCAGTTTATCCAGCCAGTCCTGTCGAATCCACACCATCCAGTTGGCAATCCCGACCTCATTCCGCATCTGTGGAATTGCATATTCCTTGCCGTTCATCAATCCCCATTTTTTAACCTCGGCGGGGGTAAGTTTCCGGATGTTGGGTCCGTATTTATCCAGCAGCGGCCCCACTTCCATCAGAGAACCGTTATTGACATAATCCTGCATCATGTCCGGATGGAATTCCATAAATACATCCGGCGCTTCTCCAGCTGCAATCAATACATTGTATTTGTTTTTTGTATCACTGCGGGGAATGGGTACAAATTTTACTTTTACAGGAGAGTTTTCATTAATCCATTTCGTGACATCATTGTCCTCATAAGTACCTTTTTCAGGTGGAACCTGACCACGATCCAGGATTGCAACCGAAATCTGCTTGGGAAGCTTGTCATAAGGGTCGCCAGTTTTCTTCTGGTCCTGTGCCGTACCCGCGGATTCATCTGCTTGCTTGCCGTCCTTGCCACTTGAGCTGCAGCCTGCAAACATCGTTACAGGCAAGGTAACCGCCAGCAACAGAGCCAAAATTTTTGCTTTTTTCATTTTGTATCCTCCTCGAATCATATTATTATATCATTGCCGCTTTGCAGCTTCAATAGATATCCTGTTCGGTTAGCCCTTGATAGAGCCGATCATGACACCTTTCACAAAGTACTTTTGCAGGAAAGGATATACGATCAGTATGGGTACTGTAGCAACCACGATGGATGCACCCTTGATGGATTCTTCCGTGACATTCGCAGAATCCTGAGAATCCATAACTGCGTTTTTAATGGTATCCATAGCTGAGGTATTCAGCAGATCCCTGAGCCTGATTTGCAAAGTAGCTTTTGCTGAAGAGGTAATATACAGCAGTACATTGAAATAGGCATTCCAGTTTCCTACAGCGTAGAACAGGGCAATACTCGCTATGGCCGGCAGGGAAAGAGGTATCACGATTTTAACCAATATACCGATATCCGAGCAGCCATCAATCGCTGCGGATTCCTCCATACTTGGCGGAATTCCTTCAAAAAAGGTTTTGAGCACGATCATGTTATAGGTGCTGAGGGCTCCCGAAAGCCATAGGGCCCAATAGGAATCAATCAGTCCCATGCTTTTGATCAATATGAAATTTGGTATCATTCCTGCATTAAAGAGCATGGTGAAGGTGATAAACATCAATACCGTATTTCTACCCTTCAATCTCTTTTTTGACAGGGGGTATGCTGCCGCAATGGTCATCAACATGTTGATGGCAGTTCCCACAAGGGTCACCAGCACGGTATTTTTGAGAGATGCCATAATGGTGCTTCCTTTAAATATCGCTTTATAGGTAGTTAAATTAAATTCTACCGGCCAAAGGTATACCTTCCCTGAAAGCACCGCATATTCACTGCTGAAGGAAACAGCCAGAATATTAATGAAGGGCAGCAGTGTTGTAAGGACAATCAAACTCATCATTACATAATTTATTGCATAAAAAATTTTTTCACCTTTTGTGTCAATCATAACTTCTGTCCTCCTTTACCAAATACCACTGCCGGAATATTTCCTGGCAAGCTTGTTCGCGCTCATAATCAGCAGCAAGCCTATGACCGACTGGAAAATACCGATGGCTGTAGTAGCACTGTATTGATATCCTGCGACACCCATGCGATATACATAAGTGCTGATGACATCCGCCACCTTGATGACGGCGTTATTCTGCAGCATGAACACCTGCTCGAAGCCTACATCCATCATGGACCCCATTCTGAGAATCAAAGTAATCACAATGGTGCTGCTTAAGCAAGGCAATGTGATATGCGTGATCTGCTTCCATTTATTTGCGCCATCAATAATAGATGCTTCATATAGCTCAGGATCAATTCCGCTTATTCCCGCTAAGTAGATTATAGTTCCCCAGCCCGCCTCCTTCCAGATTCCCGAAATAACAAACATCACAGGCCACCAGAAATTATTTGCCATAAAGAAGATTTTCTGCCCCGTAATATGCTCCAGGATTGCATTCACCGCGCCTGCCCTGGGTGAAAGTATATTGATCACCATCCCACCCAGAATAATCCATGAAAAGAAATGCGGTAAATAGATAACTTGCTGCAGTGTTCTGCGATACCAGGTGGAGCGGATTTCATTAAATAATATGGCCAACACAATCGGTATCGGGAAACCGAAAACCAGACTGTATATATTTAATAAGATGGTATTTCTGAATACCAGAAAAAAATCCTGTGAATGCATCAAACCCTGAAAATGCTTTAACCCTACCCACGGACTCCCAAATATACCTGATGAAAATTTATAGTCCTTAAAGGCCATTACTATGCCTGCCATAGGTAGATATTTAAAGATAATATAGTAAATGATGACCGGAACAAGAAGCAAATAGAGATACCGATCCCGCCAAAATGGATGGCTTTTAAAACTTCTGTTTTTTTTCTGTTGCATTTTTGTTTGTACTGCAGATTCCATACGATTTCCCCCTGCTTGTTTTTTGATAGTTATAGTTGATACTTCGAAAAATAATTTATGTGCCATGGATTGTGTTTCCTATCACAGTTTCAGTATAGCATCTTTCTTTTTTTTGCCTATGTACATTTCTTGTTTGGATGTAATTTTCATGTTTATCGGTAGAGATTCTTTTTGCCGGGATGTAAGTTTATTGTTGGAAGGCAATATTTTAATTCTGTCGAGTTTCCTTTACCCCATGTATGCAAAAAGGCCGCGTCTGAAAAAACGCGGCCCCTTTGCTTTAAAGCCTAATAGATTTCACAGGATGTTACTTTGTCGTTTCCACCAAAATTGGTAAAGTTAGCGCTATTGGAATCATTTTGATTCAGCATCCATGAGGTTAAATTAACCACTTGTGCTAGCTTGGCATGAAGTATCATGGAAGATAGTTTCTCCTGACCCATAAGGAATACCTCTGAGGAAAGAAAGGGCTTTCATGCTCGATCCCTAGATACATTTCCCTCGAAAGCATCTTCCCGATGCTATTGAAGCTATCTGGAATGATACTTTATGTTAAGCTAGCACAACGCGTTAACTTAAGTAAAGACTATGGATTTACTGCATATGGATATGCATATTTCTCCTTATTGGTCATGGCATTATTCTTATTCTCCTCGTACCACTTTGTATAATATTCCAGAATCTTTTCCCCACCGGATTTCTTCCATGTGGATTTCAAATCTTCCATACATTTATCTACCGATTTGGAAGGTCCACCTACGATGGTTTGTGAGATGATATCAATGCACAACTTGGTTGCATCGGTTTTTGCAACATTCAATTCTTCCGACAAAGCGGGAAGGTTCGCAATGTTGTCAACCCCTTGAGTCCCTTTCACTCTGTAGGTTTTCGCCTTCAGTTCATTCAACCGTCTTTGCTCCTTGGCAAAAGCGTCATCTCCTGCTGCAAAAATGATGCTATCCGTTAGAAGCGGACTGATGATCATCGTGATGTCGGGGTTATAATCATACTCCAGTTTTTTCACATTTGCATCAGTAATCTTGTATTCTCCTTGTGGATTTTTAGTAAAGTATTTCCCTTCCGGCCCCAGCTTAAGATATGTCGCAGCCTTCTCACTGTTCATGAAGTCAACATACTTCATCACGGATACTGGATCCTTGCATGCCGCATTTATGGCTCCCCAGGCGCTTGCACCGCCATCCATATCCACACTAAACTGCCCGTATTTGGATTTGGGCGGCTGCATGAATATAAACTCGGCATTGGGATTGTTGGCCATAAAGGGTTTAAGTACTCCTGCATCCGTGGGTCCTTTATTGGTATATTGGATTCCCAGTTTTCCATTGATCCAGTCTTGTGTCGCTTTATCGCCATTTTTATCTACGAGGAAATCTCTGTCCACCAATCCCTCGTCAAAAAGCTTCTTTTGAAATTCCACATAGTCTCTTATCTTATCCCAGCTAAAAGTCAGTTTGCTGTTCTCGACGGACCAGGGTTGGAACCAGTCGGCACCGGTAGTCCCCATTCCCAGCATCGCACTGATGAGGAACTGTCCAGGACCGGATAAGTTATATCCGAAGGTATCGTCTTTTCCATTTCCGTCCGGATCGTTTTTCGCAAAGGACTTGATAACCGTATAAAAATCCTCCACCGTTTTCGGCACCTGCAAATTCAGTTTATCCAGCCAATCCTTGCGGATCGCTATTGGTTTTCCTTCTCTCAGTGAGCCTGCTCGTGCAAAATCATAAATTTTTCCATCGGGTTTTTTTCCGATCTTCAGCATATCCGGGTATTTTTCCGTAAGCTTTTTATACTCATTACTGCTTTTTGCAATAAGGTCATCCAAGGGCATGAGTTGTTTCTGCAAGTAAAGCGAGTTTCTGGAATTATTGTCATATTCCAATATCAAATCAGGCGCCGTGCCCGCTGCAAATAAAACCGGCCATTGTTTTGTTGATTCCCATCGGGGTACAGGGATATAGGTCACATCCACAGGCCCATTCTCATTGATCCATTTTGTCCAGCGGTTATCCGCCATGGTACCTTCTTTTGGGTCACAGGAACCTCTGTCATAAACAGACACAGTGATCTTTCCCCTCTTTTCAGGGGCACTTGTCTTCTCGGGTTGGGTTTCTACCGGTTTTTTTGTAGTACTGCATCCGGACATGGACGCCATCAGCATGGCGACTGCCGCAGTGGAGGCCACCACTAATTTAAATTTTTTCATGATCATCCTATTCTCCTCCTTAAATTCTTATTACTTGCCGGAATGAATTTGAACACCATCTTTTGTCCTCCTCTTTCCATCTTCCCTTTCCATAAAGATCCACTAGCCTTTGATGGACCCTAGCATGACTCCCTTTACAAAGTGCTTTTGCAGGAAGGGATACAACACCATCATGGGAAATACAAGGAGGATGACTCCCGCAGCCCGGACCGACTCCGGTGTAATATTCTGTGCCTCCATTTCCCATTCCTGCTGTGTCAGTTCCTGCATAAACTGCTGACTGGCAATCATCTGCTGGACCATGACCGGCAGGTTGTGTTTTTTTGCGTCGGGAATGTAAAGCAATACGCTTGTAAAACTGTTCCACGCACCGACGGTATAAAACAGGGTAATGGTTGCTATAATGGCCGTCGACAGCGGCAGTATGATCCTTACCAAGGTGCCGATCTCACCACAGCCGTCGATATTGGCGGATTCCACTAATTCCTCGGGAATATTTTCAAAGAAGGATTTCATGACCAGCATGTTATAGACACTGACCATGCCCGGTATCCACAGCGCAGTATAATGATTGATAAAACCCAGGTGTTTGAGGAGCAAGTAGTAGGGAATGATGCCTCCTCCGAACAACATGGTAAAAACAATGGCCAGGGTTACGGTTTTTCGTCCAATGAAATACTTCCTGGAGATGGGATAGGCAGCGATGATGGTAGCTGTAACATTTAACAGTACACTTACGCTGGTTATAATCAGGCTGTTTTTTACGGCAGTCAGCGCCCTGCTGCCCTGGAAAAAGAGCTTGTAGGAGCTGATGTTTAACCCTTTGGGCCACAGAAACACCTGTCCTGCTGCTATCGACGCATTATCGCTTAACGACGTAGCGATGATATTGATGAGCGGTAATACGCAGCTTAATCCCATAATCGTCAAAATTACATAGTTTACTACATAAAATATCTTTTCACCGGATGTATCTTTCATCCTTTCCCTCCTCTCCCTTTACCACAATGACTGCTCAAATCTTTTTGCGATCCGGTTGCTGATCATTACCAGCACCAGACCCACAAAGGATTCAAAAAGTCCCATTGCGGTAGTCAAGCTAAACTGTCCGTTCTGTATACCCATCCTGTATATATAAGTACTTATGACATCCGATGTCTTGGAAACGGCATTGTTCTGAAGGGTAAAAATTTGTTCAAAGCCTACCTCCATCACGCCTCCCATGGCAAGAATCAACATGATGGATATGGTGGGCGCGATGGCTGGCAGCGTTATGTTCCAAATTTTCTGCCATTTATTGGCCCCATCCAGAGAAGAAGCTTCATACAGCTGTGGATCAATATTCGTAAGTGCAGCCAGATATATAATTGATTTGAATCCCGCTTCCTTCCAGATTCCTGCCCCGACAAATATGGTTAACCAGGATGCATCATTATACATGAAGGCATAGGGTTCTCCCCCAAAACACTTCACGATACTGTTCACAACCCCTGTCTGCTGCGAAAACGCACCGATTACGATTCCGCTTACCACAACCCAGGAAAAGAAATGGGGAAGATAAACGGCTGTCTGTACTCCCTTTTTGAACCATTCCTTCTTAACTTCATTTAATAAAATGGCAATCAGGATGGGGAATGGAAAGCTGACAAAAATGCTTAGTACACTGATATAGAAGGTATTCCAAATGATTTGTACCGTACGCACTCCACTAAATAAGATCTTGTAATTGTTTAACCCCACCCAGGAACTCCCCAGAATTCCGTCGGCAATCTTGTAGTTTTTGAATGCAAGGACCAGTCCTCCCATGGGTATGTATTTAAATACGATAAAATATATTAGGATGGGCGCCATCATTAACCATAAGGGAATATTCTTTCTTATCAGCTTGTGCTTTTTCATCTTCTTTTCAGGATTATAGATGCTTATACTTGCGATGTTTCTCACTTCTTCACCTCCTAGGAAAAGTATTTCTATCAAAGATATTCATGCTGGCAGGCCTCCCTATGGATCGTACTTTGTACTTCGCCTTGCCTCTGCTATGATCATAATACGGCTTGAGCTCTTTGGTCAATAAACATGTTGTAATGCATATACACAATCTAACAGTACGTACAAATCCAGGGGCCCCCCCTCGTCAATAAACACATTGTAATCAATAAACAAAATGTAATGCCCGGACAAACACAAGAGCCTGCAGGCTTGAATCCAGGCCTGCAGGCTCTTGTGTTACGGCTGGATTTCCTTTCGGTAATCCCCGGGTGTAATCCCGGTATATTTTTTGAAGGCACGTATGAAGGATATAGAATTCGTATAGCCTACCATGCTGCCGATCTGCTCAACCGACTCTCCAGTTTCTCCTAAAAGTTTTCTCGCGTGCTCAATCCGTACTTTTAACAGGTAATCGACGAATTTGTCTCCAAACTCATCCTTAAACAGTTTACTGATGGAGTTGACATGAATGTCAAACATCTCGCCAAGCCGCTCTCTTGACAGGTTTGGATCTGTATGGTTTTCATCAATATACTTTTTGATCGCTTCCATCATCCCATGGCTGCTTCTGCTTTGCCGTAAAACCTCCAACCTGCTGCTTACTTCCCTAAGGAGATGATACACTTTCTGCTGAACCTCCTCGAGGCTCTCATAATCATTCATCGCCATATACAACTGCCCAAGCGCCTGTTCCTCCCAAAGGCTTCTAAAGTCCTCGCCAAGCGTCTGCATTTCCTGGTTGACACAATATACGATATACCGCAAAAAGCCTGTAATGTCATCATCCTTGAAAGCGGAGCCCTTGATTTTTTCAAACATATCCGCGTACATGGACTGCCATGCTTCATTTCCTGTTTTATAGGCTTGTGCAAAGAGATTTACAAGTCCAAGGTATTTATAGATCTCTTCCCGGGGCTTGGACTGTACTTCCCAGTATACAATCACGTTGTTCTTCCCCATGGCGGTTCTGTACTCCAGAGATTCCAGGGCTTCGAGGTAGGATTGGGGTATCTCCTCGATGGCTTGTACGCAGCTTCCCATGCCAATGGTAATGGTAAAGGGAAGGTTTTTCCCAATCCATAGCCGGATATTTTCACAAATACCGATTAATCCTTTTTGTGTAATGTTGTTTTCCTGTGACCATTGAAACAGCAAACACAGCTGATCCTGTGTATCCCACTGTACGTACATACTTACTGTATGGGCTCCGGAAAACTCCCGGAAGGTCTGAACCAAAACGGACTTATAATCCTTTAACTCCTCTTCGGAGAACCGTTCTGCAAGGGATGAATAACCGTCAATTCTTGTAATGATCACGACAGAAGCATCAAATTCTTCCGAAAGGCCCATGGAAGCTGTCTTTGCCTTCCATTCCTCCTGGGATATCCTACGCGCGCCGATGAGAAGCTCCCGGAAAAAGTGGCGATTCTTTACCTCATTATCCTCTTCATGCTGCTTCTCATGTTCCCGCGACTGCTCCATCAAGCCATCCAACGTCCATTGGATGAATGTAAATTCATCCTTTTCCGTTTCAGCCTGAAGCCATTTTTTGCTGCCTGGAAGTGCATTAATACGGTTCATAATGGATTCGATCGGCCTATAGTTCCTGCGTGAAACAACCACCATCCAAACTCCTCCCGCAAAGACCAGCAGGATACCGAGGATAACCCATACATTGGTCAGCATGGAAACCAGATTAAAACCAACGGAATTATTAACGCCGCTATGGTATTCCCAACCTGTATAGGAAGATTTGATTTTCGAAAGCTCGCGCCCCTGTGAATCCACCTTAAAAAAGCCCTCTCCATCGGCACTAAAAATATTCACAAAGCTAATCTGTGGATCTGACATGGATTTGACCATATATTGAAGTCGATCCACATTGATATTGGCGACCATGATCCCTTGATTCCCTGCCATAACCGGTATTCTTCTTATGAGCGAAACCACTCGCTGCGTATTACCTGCCACCGGAAACTGGCTAAAATTCCGTACACCCGTCCAGCGGTAGGTCTGCCCGCTATTTATTATATTCAGGATAAATTCCCGGTCTGCGAAGTTTTCCAGAGGAACCATTACACTATTGCTTAGCACCGTATGATCCTTTACCCGGTAAAGATACAGGGAATCGATCAAAGGATTGGAGATCTTTAACTTTTCAATCTTTTCGACGGCTTTGTACTTGTCAATATACGTATCGGTGTCTGTACTCCCTGCCATGAATCGGTTAATTTCCGCGCTGGTCTCAATTTCATTAATCATGATAAGGTCAATATTTCGAAGGGATTGATCCACCACCTGAATCACCTGCTCGACAAAAACCTTGTTTGCATTAACAGCCTGCTTTTGTGTAAGGTCACCCAGCACATGGAAGAATATGAGGATAAGTGCGGATACGATTACGTAAAATATCGGTAAGTATGATATGAGTAAGCGTCTCAGCCAATGTTTTTTCATACAGCAACCCCTTTTGGTTTCAAGATACTTCTACTATGATTGTTCCGGTGCCATAGCTTTTCACTATGTATGGGAAAGTCGAAATCAGCATAACGGGTCATTCACCGAAGGAATTTTGATGTGTGATTTAGTAAATCATCCTTCAGCTAGAACATCTCATAACCATAGTACAATATATTACCAGTCTTTTCAACTTTTAAATAACAAAAAACTATGGAAAAAAGCAGCTAAATTCTACCATAATTTTTCATATATTATAACATTAAAGACTTTTCAGACAGTTTGCCATTTCTAGACTTCCATAGAAGCTGGTGTCGGTGTTCCCGCTTCATGGATATCCCCCCCCCAATAAAATGCTGAAACGGCATTTTTAAAAAAACTCTTTAAAAAGAGTTTTGACAGGAAGTGGGTTCATGCTTTTGCCGTACTTGAGTGGATAAATGGGGGAGCTTTATGGTACCAAGGGTATGGCCGCTGCGTTACCGCCCATGTCAGGCAAACAGCAAAAAGGCCGCGTCTGAAAAAACACGGCCTTTTGCCTTACAACCTAATAGATTTCACAGGACGTTACTTTGTCGTTTCCACCAAAATTGGTAAAGTTGGCACTGTTGGAATCATTTTGATTCAGCATCCAGGAGGTACCTTGAAAATTATCGTCCGTGTACATCCTGACGGACCAGCCACTGGGAAGCAATACCGACGAAGCCCAGTTATCTACAAACCCGTAGGACTGAAGCTGGGATAAGGTATACCTACCTTTCGGTATTTCACCGGTTTTAACTCCACCATAGTTTATATCCTGATAGAACACAACACCATTTGAAGTGGGTGTTGTAAAAACACTATTGATGGCGCTGGCATAATCCTTCGTTGAGTTGGGGCTTGATAATTTTTGCATATCATCATACAACCACATGAAGCCCCCTACGGACGAACTCTTCCAGCTCGTCAGCTTGCTTTTCACAGTACTTGCAGTGTCCCCTCCCGAACCATGCAGACACCATAAACCGGGTATTACCTTCATTCCCATCGTACTGCTCCAGGTAGCAGGGTTGTTCCCCGCTCCTCCGGCATAGCACTGGAGGTAGATTCGGTCCACCGTACTGCCAAGCTGCGACTTTACACTGCTCCAAAAACTGCTGTTGGTGTAGGGGCACAGTGTCACTTTATAACCCATACTGGCACACATCTGTCCAAACTTTACAGCCGAGGCTACATCATAGCAGGACTCGTCATCGAAGTCCACTGCGTCTGCGCCCGTTGCAGCCTTCAGTGCCGCAAAATTCCTGTAAAGAACTGTATTGGATCCTGTTCCCTGGGAATTTATCAGGTCCCTGATATGCTCAAAATCTGCACATCCCCACGCTCCTACACTGACCTCTATGCGTTTTACCGAGGTAGGGGCTGTCTTCAAAGTCGCCCACTGGGTTTTCCATGCAGGATCTCCCACGTAGGAACCGCCGGAACAGACCAAGGAGTCATTCAGCACCAGATCACCATTGGCATTGACATGTACCGACCAGATAATTACGGTGTTAAAGCCTGAAGAGCGAAGGTCATTCATAACCGATTGCCCGCCCTGATAGAAAGGCCCGCCGCCAAAGATTGCCGAAACCGCCTCGTCCGCAGCCGCCACAGTTGAGATATTCAGCGGCAGCAATACACTAACCAGCATGCAGAATACGACGAGTACACATAAAATTTTACTTTTCATACAAACTTACCTCCTACTATTATATTTTTGGAACTCCTATTTGACACCCTTGCCTTATATATGAACTGACACAATTACTTCCCCATACTTATCACACCCACCTCCATTTATTTATTTTTAAGGGTAATTATGCCAGTTAAAAGTAAAAAAAATATATTCGTACACATACAAAAATTCAACTTTTCACCCTTGGCAATTTCCCGAGTCGTTAAACATTCATATAAGTTTCCGAATATATGGGTGCATAAAATAAAAGTAAAGAAAATACTTCCAGTCAACCCTCACCCCAACCCCTCTCCCGAGCTCGGGCGAGG
>ENA-OFCE01000702-OFCE01000702.1-metagenomes-genome-assembly--contig:-NODE-702-length-20544-cov-30.657377_pt1 | contig 20544 bp, 19 predicted proteins | sample MGYA00153388_OFCE01 | MGnify analysis MGYA00153388
ACCGAGATTGAAAGAGGGAATTGCGATCGCCCTGCAAGAATGGCAGGAAAATTAAGACAGTTTGTAGTGAGGACTTTAGTCCTCAGATTATCAGGACTAAAGTCCTCACTACAAACTGAAAATTTAAAACTCAAAACTTTACTTCTGCTAAATTGGCAGGCGCACTCCAAAAGTCGAGCCGAGTCCTTTGCCGGGACTTTCGGCCCAGACAGTGCCGCCGTGGAGTTCCACGAGATGGCGGACGATCGCCAATCCCAGCCCCAAGCCCCCGTAATTGCGCGTAGAAGTGCTGTCAGCTTGGCGGAAGCGATCGAACACAAACGGCAAAAACTCCTTGCTAATGCCAATTCCCGTATCGCTGACGGCGATCTTCACAGAGTGAACCCCAGACCTGGGAGACAGCAGGGCGCTACCAGCTTGCACCAGTTCCCCCTCCTCCGAGAGCCGGATTTCCACGCGACCTCCCGGAGGCGTAAACTTAATCGCATTCGAGAGCAAATTCCACACCACCTGCTGCAAACGAGTAGCATCGCCCCTCACGGCGCTCACCCCTTCGCCGTAAAAAGTCGCCAATTCAATTCCCCGAGCTTCAGCATCAGGACTCAGCGCCTTCACGGCCGTTTCTACAATCCGCACCAAATTCACCGGACACAGCTTCAAACACACTTTGCCGCTCACAATCCGAGAAACGTCCAGCAAATCCTCAATCATCTGAGTCTGCAAGCGCCCGTTTCGCTCGATCGTCTCCAAAGCCACAGCCGTTTTTTCAGCACTCAACTTGCGCTGCCGCAGTATCTGGGCCCAGCCCACAACCGCGTTGAGAGGCGTCCGCAACTCGTGAGAAAGCGTTGCCAAAAACTCGTCTTTAATCCGGTTGGCCTCCGCCGCTTCCCGGTAAAGCCGCGCATTGTCGATCACCACCGCCGCATCCCGCGCCAAATCCTCCAGCAACACCAAATCGCCTTCTCCGCAGCGGCGGCCGGACTCCCCGCACAGCAGTGAAATCACTCCCAGCGTCCGCCCGCGAGCCATCAGGGGTACGCAGATGGCTGACAGCGGGGTCTGGGAGCGCAGGACTTCCAGCAGTTCCCTGTCCGACACAACCGCCTCGATCACCCAGTCCGGTATTTCTGGGTAAAGCTTCGACTCCCCAGTCCGCAGCACCTTTGCCACTCCGTGGCGTCCTTGGGGGTCTACCGGCAAGCGCCGGTCGATTTGCCACAGCAGAGCGACTTTGCTCGGATCGGAGTGGGCAACTGCTTGCAAGCGGATCGAGCCGTCGGCCTCGATTAAATGCACGCAGCACCAATCCCCCAGCCCCGGCACTGCTAAATCTGCCAAACCTTGCAGCGCTTCCTGGTAATCGAGGGAAGCCGACGACAGCAAAGCCAAAGCTCGCGCGCGGAAATTAGCTGTTTGGGTCGCTCGCTGGCGATCGTCAATATCGGTATAAGTCCCGAACCACTTGATAATTTTCCCCTCAGCATCCCGCACGGGCAATGCCCGACCCAGATGCCAGCGGTAAGCCCCGTCCGATGCCCGTTTAAAGCGGTATTCCACCTCATAAGTCCCCCCCGTCTGCACCGAGGTTTTCCAGCGTTCTAGGCAGTTTTCCACGTCATCTGGATGCAAAACTGGCTGCCACCCCCAGCCTTGAGTTTCCGCAAGCGTCATGCCGGTATATTCAAACCAGCGCTGGTTATAGTAGTCGATCCAGCCGTCGGGCAAAGCAGTCCAAACTATCTGCGGGATGGCTTCAGCGAGGACGCGGTAAAGGTGTTCGCTGGCTTCGGCTTCGCGGCGGGCGGCCTGTTCCCGCGCCAATGCTAGATTTCGCTGTGCTTCGGCTTCTTTGCGATCGCTGATGTCGCTAATTGCGCCGATCCATTTGCAGGGATTGCCTTGAGAGTCAAGCACTGCTTTGCCCCGATCGATCCAGTGGAGCCAGCGGCCGCCTCGGCACTGCACGCGGTATTCCTGAAAAAATGGGGTTGCAGAACTGTCTGGTGCGCTCAAATATTGATCGACCGCGGCCAAAACTCGATCGCGGTCGATCGGGTGCAAGATACTGTTCCAAGCTGCTCTCGTCCTCGGAAATCCGCCTTTTTCGTACTCCAAATGTTCGTCTACATGACCGAACCACAGCAAGATGTCGGTCTCGATATCCCATTCGTAAATCAAATCGCTGGCACTTTCTGCCGCAATCCGAAACCGCTCTTCAGACTGTCGCAGCACTTCCATAAATTTAAAGCGTTCCGTCACGTCCAAAACCAGAGACAGCACCGATATCAACTGTCCCGAATCGCTGTAAAAAGCCGAATTGTACCACTCGCAGTGCAGCAGTGAACCGTACTTGTCGTAATTGCTGTTGCGAACTACATTGCACCGAGCCTGTGGGTTTTTTAAACTATAAATTGCCGATCGTACATTTTCAGCATCGCCCTCACCAATAAATTTCCATTCGCTAAAATGCTTGCCTAAAACTTCTGTTGCATTCCACCCAAAAATCTTCTCGGCCGCCGGCGACCACCCGCTAATCCGAAAGTTTTCATCCGACTCTATCACCGCTAGAGGCGTATTTTTAAAATGAGAAGTGAGTTTTTGCAGCGCGTCGCGCAGGGATGCTTCTACTTGCTTGCGCCCAGTAATATCGCTGAAAGAAATAGCAATCCCGTCGCCCAATTTAACCGTCATAATCCGAAACCAGCCGACAATGCCTTCGCTGTTGTAAGAAATCTCGGTATCGAGGGGAATTCCTGTTTCTAAAACTTGCACGTAACGATCGAACAAACTGTTATCTTTATGACCGGGCAACACTTGCAGCAATCGCTTGCCGGTTAATTTGCCCGGGGTGCTTTGCTGAATTTTTGCCGCTGCGGGATTGACGTATTCCCATTCAAAATCCACAATTTTGGAGCCGTCGCGAATGCTGCGGAACACGTTAAATCCGTCTAGGGATAATTCCTGAAAAACGCGGAAGCGTTCTTGGCTTTCTTGCAGTTTGTCTACAGTGTTAAGCAGGAGTTCCTCGACTCGCTCGCGCTGCGCTATTTCTGCAAGCAATTGCTGGTTAATTTGTTGGAGTTCGGTTATTTGAGAGGTGGCGGGATTTTTAATGGTAGAGTCGGCTTGCGGTCGATCGGTCTTTTCAGTTTCCAGCCCTGTATTTGCTGCTAATTGTGTCACCCAAGCCCCAGCCAACAGTTGAGAAAGCGAGGGTATCAGTTCCGCTACAGCCCACACAGAGATGACAGCGGTAACGGCGGCGATCGAACTTGACAGCCATTCGCCCGGATGCGCCAGCCTCCAAACCTGCATCAGGTGAGTTGTGCCGGCGCAGAAAAACCAGCCTCCCAATAGGAGAAACCCCTTGCTCGCAGGCACGTTTCGCTGCGGATTCCGGGCAAAGTAGTATGTCAGCATCGCTGGAATTGAGTAACAAGCCAAGGCAATTAACAAATCGCTGACTGCGTGCAGTCCTAATAACTGCGGTTGCCACTGACAACATCCACCTTGAGGAATAGAATTGTGGTTAAATGACATAATCTTAAGAAATTCATGTAACGTACCAAAAATCAATCCTTTCAGCCATTCTATCCCTTGCGATCGATCGTACTTGCACTTTTGTTGCTAGCGGGCTAATTCCTAGTGTATACAGAAACAAACATAAAATAACAGTGACGTGAGTCCGGGGATCAAAGTTCACCTCTGGTTAAAACCTGTTTGCAATACTCGTACATTTATTGACAGGTTTAGGCACTGTAAGGTACTATAAAGCCCGGGGAGGTAAGAAATTAAATCCTATTTTTTGAGTTCAAAGCTTAGCAAAAAACGCAGAAAATTAGCGCAATTCATCAAGCAATTGCCGAGTCGTAATTGCTTCAAATCCTTTAGATACAAGCTGGGAAATATCTGTTAATTAATCTTGATTGAATCGGTTTTTTAATAAGTTTGCAGATGCAAAAATCCATTCAATATTGGATAATAGACCTCTACTTTGGCGATCGGAAATTCGATTCGAGCAAGTTGATTCGCAGACTCAAGCGTCCCCCTGTCTCGCCCCGGAATCAAAACTAATCTGTACCTGTATCAAAATCTACTAAATTCTTCTACTAAATCGGTTAATCTCTCTGATGATCCTCGATGAAAATGTCTGAAACCATCTCCCATTAAACATCCATGCGCTTAGAGCAGCTTCAAGCATTTCTTTCAGTTGCTGAAACTGGTAGCTTTCAGCAAGCGGCGCGGAAATGCGGCGTTACTCAATCGACGATTAGCCGTCAGGTGCAGGGACTCGAAGCGGAAGTGGGTTTGTCGCTGTTTCACCGCAGTGCCCACGCAAAGCTGACTGTGGGAGGGGAACGCCTGCTACCTCACGCTCGCAAAATCTGTCAGACTTGGCAAAATGCTGCTGAAGAATTGGAAGATTTGCTGGCGGGAAAGCAGCCGGAATTGTGCGTGGCGGCGATTCACTCGGTTTGTGCTGCTTATTTGCCGCCTGTGCTGCAAAAGTTTTGCCACAACTATCCTAACGTGCAGTTGCGGGTGACTTCCTTGGGCAGCGATCGAGCTCTGAAAGTTCTCAAAGACGGTTTGGTGGATATCGCCGTGGTGATGAACAACCGCTATTTTACTCAAGCCCCGGAAATGTTGGTTCAGGTGCTCTACAATGAGCCGATCGAGGTGTTGATGGCGGCGGGTCATCCCCTGGCCCAGTTCGATCGAGTACCTTGGCCGGAATTGATTTGTTACCCGCAAGTGGTGTTTAAGGACGGGTACGGAATGCAGCGGATGGTGCAAGAGCAATTTGGACGTATCGGTGCTAAACTTCATGCTGTTTTGGAACTCAACACTCTAGATGCTTTTCGGGGTGTGGTGCGGCAAGGAGAATTGATTGCTTTGCTGCCGCATTCGGCTTTACTTGAGGCTGTGGCCGATCGCACTTTAGCAATTCGGTCGATCGCCAGCGAGAGTGCAAATTCCAAGGTTTCGGCAATCGGTCAATCGGCGATCGATCCGACTTGGACTCGCGAAGTTGTGTTAGTGACAACTCACGATCGAATGCAAATTCCGCCGATCGCCCATTTTTGCCAATTAGTACGCGAATTTGTGCCACCGCAATTTGATTTAATCAAGCTCGAAAATTCATGAATTTAATTCGCCAGTTATCATATTTTTTAGTTGACTGTTAACTGTTGACTGTTGTCTGTTAACTGTTCTCTTTCTAATCACAAATAACAAATAACAAATAACCAATTCCCAATTCCCGATTCCCCATTCCCAATTCCCCATTCCCCATTCCCCATTCCCAATTCCCCATTCCCAATAACCCAAATTATGAGTAACGCATTTAGAGAATTGCTGCGAAAAATTGGCAGTGGAGTACACACAGGAGAAAATTTAACCAGATCCGAAGCAGCAGCAGCCACGCGGATGATGCTGCTGCAAGAAGCAACACCGGCTCAAATCGGAGCTTTTATGATCTCCCACCGCATCAAACGGCCAACGGGCGAAGAATTAGCCGGAATGCTCGATGCTTATGAAGAATTGGGGCCGATGCTTGCTCCTCCCAACCGAGAAAAAGGGTTTGCAGTATCTAGCGTTGCCGTGTTTGGAGTTGCTTACGACGGGCGATCGCGCACAGCTCCAATTAGCCCTCTAACAGCCCTAATTTTAGCCGCTAGGGGCGTCCCAGCCGTCATGCACGGGGGCGATATCATGCCAACGAAAGAAGGCATTCCCCTGATTGAAGTTTGGCGCGGTTTGGGAGTTGACTGGAGAAAACTTAGTTTAGAAAAAGTCCAGCAAGTTTTTGACAGTACGGGTTTAGGTTTTGTTTACCTTCCCAAGCATTTTCCTCAAGCAGCCGCTTTAGTACCCTACCGCCGCGAAATCGGCAAACGGCCACCTTTTGCGACAATGGAATTGATGTGGTGTCCCTGTGCAGGCGATGTTAATATCATCTCCGGCTACGTCCATCCGCCGACAGAGGGTATGTTTCAAAAAGCCTTTGAGTTACGGGGAGTCAAAAATTATACCACAGTCAAAGGATTGGAGGGAAGCTGCGATTTGCCGCGCGATCGTACTGCGATTATCGGCATTTCTAAACCGGATACTGAGTTCGAGCGAGTGCTTTTGGCCCACGGAGATTATGGTTTTAGCAACACAAATCCAGCTTTTGAATCAGCATCTGAGTTATTCAAACAAATGCAGGAAGTTTTGCTGGGAAAACCGTCGGAATTGATGCAATCTGCTATCTGGAACGGCGGATTTCATCTATGGCGCAGCGGAGTTTGTTGTGATATCAACTCGGGTTTAATTGAAGCTGAAACTTTATTAAGCAGCGGTCAAGTTGTAGAAAAAATTGAGAAGGTTAGCAAAGCCGTTAGTGCTTTGAATTGAGAATGATTAATGAGGTTTTGTGCTAATGACAGTTGACAGTTGACAGTTCGCTGTTGGCTGGAAAGCTCACCACTGACTACGGACAACTGACTACGGACAACTGACTAATGACAACTGACTAATGACTAATCATAAAATTGCAGTAATTGTGCTAGCAGGCGGTCAAAGTTCGCGGATGGGCCAGGATAAAGCTCTGCTGGAAATTGAGGGTAAAAGCCTATTGCAGCGGGCGTTGGAAGTTGCAGCAACTGTAACGCCACAAGTTTATGTTCTGACTGCTTGGCCCGATCGCTATCGATCGACCTTAACCGAACAATCCCAATTTCTGATAGAGTACAATCCGGGCTCCGGGCCCTTGGTGGCATTGACTCAGGGATTGACAGAAATTGCCGCCGACTGGATTTTACTGTTAGCTTGCGATTTGCCTTTGCTGGATGCCCGGATTATCCAGAATTGGGCAAATCAGTTAACAAACTTTCCCCAATCAACCTTAGCAGTTGTACCTTATCAAAATTCGCGCTGGGAACCTTTGTGCGGCTTCTACCGCCAACAATCTCTGCCCAGTTTGCAAAGTTTTATTGACCAAGGGGGACGTTCCTTTCAAGCGTGGTTAAATCAAATTTCGGCAATTCCTCTACCTGTGGGGGAACCAGAAGCAGTAATGTTATTGAATTGCAATACATTAGAAGAATTTGAGCAATTAAAAGGTAAAATGGGTAGCGGTTGACTAATGACTGCTGACTAATGACTAACAACTATGATTAACGAATATTGGTTGCTCGATCGCGATATCACTTTCCTCAATCACGGTTCTTTTGGGGCCTGTCCGATTCCCGTACTCGAAGCGCAGAGCAGTTTTCGAGAACAACTCGAAAGAGAACCACTTCGCTTTTTAATGCGGGAATTTGAGCCATTGTTGGATCATGCCAGAAATCAGTTAGCGGCATTTATCGGTGCGGGTGAGGAGGAGTTGGCATTTGTGCCGAATGCGACGACGGGAGTCAATGCAGTTTTGCGATCGCTCTCTTTTGCTCCCGGCGACGAATTGCTAACAACAAATCAGGAATACAACGCTTGTCGCAACGCAATTGATTTTGTAGCAAGCCGCACAGGTGCTAAAGTCATAGTCGCGGAAATCCCCTTTCCAATTGAGTCGCCAGAACAAATTATAGAAGCAATAATTAAGTGCGTTTCGCCGCAAACAAAGTTAGCTTTATTAGACCACATTGTCAGCCAAACAGGCTTAATATTTCCCATCAAACAGTTGGTCGGCGAGTTAGCTAATCGCGGCGTGGATGTCTTGGTAGATGGAGCTCACGCGCCGGGAATGGTAGCGCTGAATTTAGATGAAATTGGCGCAGCTTACTATACTGGAAATTGCCACAAATGGCTGTGCGCGCCAAAAGGTGCGGGCTTTTTGTACGTGCGGCGCGACAAGCAAGCTGCCATTCGGCCAACTACTATCAGTCACGGTGCTAATTCGCCCCGCACTGATAAATCGCGCTTTCAATTAGAATTTGACTGGATGGGAACAGTCGATCCTAGTCCTTATTTGTGCGTCCCTGTAGCCATTGATTTTATGGGTTCTTTGTTAGATGGTGGCTGGCCGGAATTGATGGCAAAAAATCATGCTTTGGCATTGGCTGGGAGACAAATATTGGCGGATAAATTAGATTTGCCACTGCCTTGTCCCGATGAAATGGTGGGTTCGATGGCAGTTGTACCGCTGACAGATCAAAAGTCTGATGCGGTTTCAAAGGTCGGAATTCCACTTTTGCAAGAGGCGCTGTGGGAGATTTTTAAGATTGAAGTGCCCGTGATTCCTTGGCCGGATGCTAGCAAGCGGTTGGTAAGAATTTCGGCTCAGTTTTACAATACTTTGCCACAATATGAATATTTGGCTAAGGCGCTAGTGGAACTCACGGGAACTTGAGCGGATCTTTCCAATAAAACATAACACCCAACTACAAACAGTTATATGTTGGTAGTTAGGGTGTCTGTCCTTATAGTTTGCGTGAATAAGGACTATTCGTCCTTACTACAAACGTAATAATGGTTATAAAAGTAGGCACAATTAGAGCGAAAAATCCTGCAATAAATCACCTTTAACATCTTTAAGATTGCCACCATTCACCTAAATCAAGCAAGCAAGAAAAACTGTTCTAAAGCCCGATCGCCCGCTAACTTCGCCAATCCGCCCAAGCCGAGAAAATTTTGTAAAAAACCCGCAATATTTCCCAAGTTAAAACAGGGTTGTCAAACCGGATAATGCACAACTTCCGCGCAACCGAATATAATGTATCAAGACTTGCATTTCCAGCCCAAACAAAGGAAATTAAAAGAGGAGAATACCATGTCTAATTCCATGATGGTAATTTACCCCTATCGCGAACAGTTTACCTGGGTTTTTGACGACGAACGAGTCGGACTTGTCCGAGAACCATTTGTTCAGGGCGTACCCCAAATGATTGAAGCACTCGTCGCAGACATCCCAAATGCCGATCGAGGTTTCCGACTTTTATTCTCAGCCAATCCATTTCCCGGATATCAAGCAGAAATGCTGTGGTTTAAAACAGAATACGGCGGTAACTGGTATCGGTGGGAAGCGAAAAATCTTGAAGGCTGGCTTTGTCCGGCTTTGTTCAAATACTTTCTAGAAGCACCGCCCAAGTTTTACTGCAAAGCTGAAAAAATACAATAATCAATAGCAAGTCAATGAAAAACTTGTCAATCTTTAAAAAAAACTTTGTTCAACCAGTCGATCGCAAATCCAGAAAAAAGCCTAAAATTACCTTGTATATATTTTGGCTACTTTTTGTGATATTCACAGCAGCCATCTCCGCAGCGATCGGGGCAATTACCGCCCTCTTTGCACCCGTGGAACCCCAAATTATTACCAGAGTTTTAGATGCTACTGGCTTTAACGATACATCATCCAACCGCCCGGGATATCGCGTGTCGCGGCCTGTTAATATCTTGCTTTTGGGGATCGATCGCGTACCGGAAGCAGCAGCCAATTCCCCTAAAATTTTTAACGGTCGCAGCGATACAATAGCGTTATTGCACCTCGATCCGAGAGATAAATCTATTAGTTTGCTTTCAATTCCGCGAGATACTAAAGTCGAAATTCCCGGAATTCGCTTCAGCAAAATTAACGAAGCCAATGCTAGAGGAGGAGTGGCTTTGGCGACGCGATTAGTGAGCAGTATGCTGAACAATACGAGTATTGAAAGATACGTGCGAGTCAGCAGCAGTGCATTTCGGGAATTAGTCGATTTGTTGGGCGGAGTTGAGGTATTTGTACCTCGCGCGATGTCCTATAAAGATACCGCCCAAAAGTTAAAAATAAACTTAGCCCAAGGATGGCAAACTCTCAACGGAGAACAAGCAGAACAATTTGCTCGATTTCGCAATGACGGTTTAGGAGATATCGGCCGCATTCAGCGACAACAATCGTTAATTCAATCTCTGCGGAACCGCCTCGCCAGTCCATCAGTAGTGGTGCGCTTGCCGCAAATTGTGCGATTGATGCAAAAATATGTGGATACAAACCTAAATTTTGAGGAAATATTGACGATCGCAAATTTCGGTTTGCAATTGGAGCGAGATAATTTTAAAATGGTAATGTTGCCCGGGCGTTCTAGCTCAGAACAAGGGGATTTGAGGAGTTATTGGATTTTAGATGTTGCTGGGCGCGATCGAATTATGACACAATATTTCAAGCAAAGCGTGCCGGACTTTGTACAAGGACGATTTCCCAATCCCAGCCAATCCGTTTCACCAAGTAACCTCAAAATCTCTGTCCAAAACGCTTCTAGCAACCCGAAAACCGCCAAAACCGTTGCTGCATTTCTCCAAAAAAAGGGCTTTTCTAATGTATCTGTAGTCAAAGATTGGCCCGACAAGCAGCGTCAAAGTCAAATTATTGTCCAGCAAGGTGATTTAGAAGCAGCGAATCTACTACAAAAAGCCCTAGGCGACGGTAAAATTGAAGCGTCTTCTACTGGTGAAATCGATTCTGACTTGACACTCCGCATCGGCGAAGATTGGGTAAAGCGATTTAATTAGTCATATTATCTGCGCTCAAATGACAACAATAAAGTTAGTTTGTAGTGAGGACTTTAGTCCTTAACAGTCAAGGACTAAAGTCCTCACTACAAACATTCTTTTTGCCAATTACCAATTACCATGAATGAAATATATTTGAAAAGTTTCTTCCGAATTTTATTGAGCCTGATTTTAAGTTTAGTGTTGGCTTTTGGGTGGGTAATACTGAGTGCTACTCCTGCATTTGCGCTGCCGAAAACAAATGTTAATTACACAAACATTAACTTGTCAAACCGCGATTTTTCAAACTCGGACTTAGCGGGAGGAACATTCGTCGCCGCCGAGATGCGGGGAACCAACTTTCAAGGCGCTGATTTGAGCAATGCGATTTTGACTAAAGGAGTCTTGCTGAATGCTAACTTATCAGGTGCGAATCTCTCCGGTGCTTTGGCAGATAGAATTACTTTCGACGGCGCTAATTTGACGAATGCTAATTTTACTGAAGCAATTATGACTCGAACTCGATTTTTTGATGCTGCAATTTCCGGCGCTGATTTTACTGACGCGATTATCGATGCTTATCAAGTAACAATTATGTGCGAAAAAGCAGATGGTGTCAATCCCGTGACGGGAGTTTCTACGCGAGAAAGTTTGGGATGTCAGTAGAAATTATGGGTTAATTTATTTTACAGCGTATTCCATGTTTGTGAAGTGTAGGGACACGGCACTGCCGTGTCCCTACTGGGAACTAAGATTTGTCGGCATTCTGTTTTTTATCGAGCGCTACAAATGCCTGTGTTAGCAGTACCAATTGCTAAGTCCGAGTTTAACACCAAATCTAAATCGGTGTCAGGATTAACAGCATACAAATCGACTTTATCTCGACCCAAAAATACTCCGATCAAAGTGCCAATTCCCGCGCCCCCCAGCACCTCTTCAGTCGCGATCGCCCGATCGCCCGTAACACCTGCGATCGCCGCCGCTGCTGCTGCACCCAACGCCGTATTCTTCACCAGATTACCAACATTAACACCCTTGGTAACAGTTTCTTTCCTAGTAATCAGTTGCGAAGTGGCATTCAGAGGAACTCTGCTACCGTTGATGATGCTTAATTCTTGTGCTACAAACTGAACGCCCGCAGCAGTCGATCGCAATTCGCCACTAATTTTCGAGCCTTCGGGTATCAGCACTTTACCATTACTACCCGCAATATCCGCAGCCACCGTCAGCGTAATCGGAGACTTGTCATTGGGGCCGAGCAAAATCTTGCCTTTTGCATACTCGACTAAGATAGAACTACCGCTGGGAATTTTCACAGCAACAGACTCACCAACATCAATCTTGGCAATGTAAGGAGAATTAATGGCTCTTGCTTGATTTGTACTGACTAATGTTTGATAGATAAAAGCAGCTACTTCAGCTCGCGTTGCTGACTGATTTGGTTTCAGAGATTTCGGATTAGGATAGCTGACAACCAACTGTTTTTCAGTAGCAGCAGCAACACTTTTGACAGCATAACTTTGAATCTCACCCGCATCATTGTAGTAGCTGAGAACATCTTGAAAACTGCACTTAGGCTCATAGCCAAGCCCGTTATTTAAAGCGACTACAACTTGAACGCGAGGAATCTGCTGCATCGGCCGGAAAACATTGCCGGGATAGCCAGACATCCATCCCATTTCGTAAGCTTGGGCGATCGCCCCGCTAGCCCAAAAATTCGATGGAACATCGGCAAACCGTACAGCATCGCGAGTTTTTGCCTTTTTGACCGATCGTACCATTGCCGCGAATTCAGCCCGCGTTACAAGTGCATCCGGGCGGAAACTCCCATCAGGAAATCCCTTGATAATCCCTCTTTCTGACAAATCTTGAATAAAATCTTTTGCCCAATAGCTATTATTAACATCCGAAAAAACCGTCTGAGCAAAAGCAGGCGCTGGAGCGAGCATCGGCGCTGCGGTTCCAGCAATTGTTCCTAATGTTAATAAAATAGATGTGTCAGATTTAATGCGATTAAGTACAGACATTTTTTGATTCTCCAATTTACACATTTTTTTATTGAGGATATCTAAGCTTTCGATCGGCTAATTTATTGTTGCCGAACTTATTCTTTTCCTCAGTTATGTAATCATTGTTGAATGCTTTGATTTTTAGTGCGGGGAAGATACGGTCTTTTAAAATAAATATTTTGCTGCTTATTTTGGAATTTTAAAATGCTTAAATTCCTTAAAATCCTGATGTTGCTTATCTGCCTTATCTACCTTGAACTGATAACGGTTATTTTACCCAACATAATATGAGTTGAACGATCGCACTCGCTGCCAAAATAGCCGACTGCTAACTAACTACACTCCCCACGAATGCCCAGAAACCGGGTTTTTTTACCAAAAGACGCGTTTCAACCCGCTGATTCGGTAAAAAACCCGGTTTCTTTAGTCAGAGTGCGTCCTAGACTGGACTAATGACTAATAGCGACTAGCGGTTCCCAACTTGTCGCATCTTCAAACAAAGCTTGATACCCGGCTACATTCGGATGCAGCCCATCTGCAATCAGGCGCGATCGCCACCAATCACTGCCCCGATTTATCCATTTATCAAAAATATCTAAATAGGGAATTTCCCGCAACTCACAAGCTAACTTTGTGGCTTCCTTGTACCGATATTGGTCAGCATGACTGTAATACAAACAATCTTGAAAAGGCATTTTACTTTCATCCACCGGCACCATCCCGACAAAGATCACCGGACAAAGTTGTTGGGACAGGTTTAACAAATTATCCAAAACAGTTTTAAAATGTTCAAAATCAGTATAATTGCGCCCCGTCGGCGATTGCACTCTCGCCGAATCGTTCAGACCTACGGAAAGTATCATCGCATCCGGGACGCGGTTTCTGAGCTCGCCCCGGTGTTTAAACTCGTTTTCGAGCCGCTGGGAGACTTGATAGGTGCGATCGCCCCGAACACCCAAATTATATAAAACGTGTCCTGCACTCTCCGGTAACATCCACTGTCGCCGCAGTCTTTCCACCCAGCCGCCGCCTACACCGTCGCCGAAACCGTAGATTAAGCTGTCGCCGAAAGCAACCAATTTGAGGGGATGAGAATTTACCCGATGCAAGTTACCAAAGGAATAGGCTGTTGCTGCCTGCATAACATTAATAGTGCTCAATTATTGATTTATGAATCTTGACCGAAGAGCGAGACGCAAGCCCCTGGTTTTAGACATGGGGACAAGTCGGTTGTGACTTTAGCCACGTAATCAATCTACAATACGCAAAGTAAGTAAGAATAACCATCTATGTGTTGAAACATCCTAGCACTGAGAAACTCAGGCATCCAGCAGGGCAGACTAGAATCTGAAAGCTAAAGGGGCAAGCAATAGGCAGGTTGTGGATCGTACCGTATCTTTGGCTTAGTGGTGGACTCCGAAAGCCTAAAAAAATAAAAAGTATACGCAAGGTTTAGATTAATCTAGGCTGAGTGGGTAGAGGCACTTTGATATTGCCTTTGAGAGTCTTTCTGTGGACTTCTTCAAAAATCTCCTGCCTTTAGGCATGGGGAGTATCAAATACTAGACTAGAATATAGCATTACATAAAGTAGGTAGTCTCATGGTTAAGCGTCCAACCTTCGATTCAACTCAGCTAACCCGTCGGGCGGAAGAGTTGATCGGTGCTGCATCCAACCGCTATCGGATTACGGTACAGGTGGCGAATCGCGCCAAGCGCCGCCGCTATGAAGATTTTGAAAATATGGACGACACTCAAATGATGAAACCTGTAATGCGGGCGATCTTTGAGATGTCGGACGAACTGACTCAGCCGGAAATTATCGGAGATATCTAGACTTGGCGAGTTTTGAGTTTTGAGCAGTCAATTGCGAGCAATTTGTGTTAACTCAAAACTCAAAACTTTCTCCAACTAGACTGGCGCGCCCGGGCGAGAAATCCGGTTTGTTCGATCGCCAGCTAGTTACAAATATATACGCAAGCAAGGTAAAACTTTTCTAACTTCCAAAAATATCAACTAGGACATCTGGTCGATAAGTTTATGAGATTATTCTATATTTGAATTTGTTAAAACCGTGAAGAAATTAAAACTGGGCTTTAGTTTTTTATTCATTACTTTGATTGTGGCGATTTTCACGATTCTGAATTGGGTATTGGAATCCGGCGAATTGAGTCTATTGGCTTTGGAACCTTCGCGCCTGCGGAGTTCTGAGTCGGCGTCGGTACAGCGGGTTGCTCAACAATCTACACCGACGCAGGTGAGGGCGCAAGATGCGTGGAAATTTGTGTATGAAAAATTGCCGGATTTGCCGATCGAGAATAACTACATTTCCAAGGAAACTGGGAAAGTCGATCCTAACAATACTCTAGTCGGGCGCTTGATTCGATATCACGTGTTTGTCAAAGGAAGGCCGCCGAATTACCGCTTTGATTGGAAGTTGAGTTTAGCTGACTATCTGGGGGTGACTCCCGATTATTTGGTCGAAAGCGTGTATCCGGGAAACGATGTTTTGCGATCGAATCCCATGGAACGCGATCGCACTGTTATTCAAAGTTTAAATAGAACACAGCGGGATGCTTTGGTTCAAGCTTTGGTTGATGTTTTTAGTGGGGATTCCGGGCCTGCGCGCGTACCGGCGGCGGGCGAAACAAAAGATCGATCGACTTCCCCGGAAATACCGCAGCCGCAGCCCGGAGATGCAAAATTGCTAGCACCTTAATACTAATCGATTCAGAAACCGGGTTTTTTAGAGAAATACTGCATCCCAGCCTTTAACATTCGTAAAAAACCCGGTTTCTTTCGTATGTGGGTAAATCATGCCAATCTCAAATCCAAAATCCACAATCTAAAATTCCTGAATGGTAGAACGTGTAATTAAGACTGGTGCGGGCTGGCGTCTGGGATGGAGTCCCCAGGCGGAGGAATTTCAGGGTTTGGTGGCTGGGGAGGGTTGGGCGATCGAACTCACGGAGTCTGAGTTAAACGATTTTTGCCGATTATTGGGACAGTTGGCCGCCACAATGACTCAAATGGCATCGGAGTTAATGGACGAGGAAAAAATCGCCATTGAAGCCGAAAGCGACTTGCTATGGGTGCAGGTGGAAGGCTATCCCGAAGCTTACAGCGTACAGTTGATTTTAAATGCTGGTAGGAGATGTGAGGGTTTTTGGCCGGCTGCTGTGGTTCCAAGTTTGGTACAGGCTGCACAAGTTTTAAAAGTTTTTTGACTTATTTTGTAATTTCATGGTAAACTGTTTATTCTGTCGGGGCGTAGCGCAGCTTGGTAGCGCACTACTTTGGGGTAGTAGGGGTCGTGGGTTCAAATCCCGCCGCTCCGATAGATGGAATCCTTGAGAAATCAAGGATTCCATTGTTTTTGGGATACATCGAGCGCATTTGGTCATTCTCAATTAGGGGCTCACCGTAATTACAAACGAGAGTGCGGCAAGCACGATCGCCCCAGAATCAGAGCGGCACTCAAAGCAGCAGTGTCGCCACCAATGATTACATCTAATTTTTCCATGTTTCGATTTTATCCCTATCTAAATATTACCAATCCTCGATCGCCCCTTGAATCGCTTCCCTGGCACCGGCAAGTCCTTCTTCGCGAGCTTCATTGTCCTTGTGCAAACTGTGAGCATAAATAAAGCTCATATCAGTAATCCCCATAAAGCCAAAAATAGCCCGTAAATAAGGTTCGAGATGATTGAGTGCTGTGTCGGGAGTTCCAGCTTGATAGTTAGCTCCAAGAGATGCAATCACCAAGATTTTCTTATTTTGCAATAGTCCTGTAAACTGGCCAACGGATGCTAGAGATGCCAAATCGATCGCCATGCCTTCGATGTGTGGATAATCGGTTTCAGCAATGAGATTACGAACCGCTTCCTCGACTCTGAGGAGGTTGCGACTGGCGATAATAATGTGCTAGTCTTGCCCAGATCGGGCGATCGCCTCAGCACAGTAATAGCCTAGTCCACTGTTTTCACCTGTAATGATGATTGATTTGCTTGGTTTGCTTGAAACTTGCATAGTTTTCATCCGGTAGATTGAGAGTAATGAGTCGTAATGTTTGTCCTTCAATGTTTATTAGTAAGGGCTGGCTGTTGGTCTGACGATGATTTCACTGATATCAACATCGTCAGGTTGATCGATCGCAAATAAGATCGATCGGGCGATCGCTTCCGCAGGAATGCACAATCTGCGGAATTCTTGCATTCCCTATCTTGCTGATAGTGGCGACCCGTGGCGACCATCTCGGTTTCTCCATGCACTTCAGCAAGTAGTACATTAGGGTTGGACGTTTGATATTCGCGAACATTCGTGAATACTAAATCTTGCATCTGTGCTACCATCTTTTTGATATGGTTGTAGATGGCAGATTTGCCTTCAAATCGTTCTGGCAAATTCAGAGCAGCAGCATATGGAAATTCTACAACTGCATCTTCAGCAAATAAATTTATCCAAGCTTCGGTATCCTTGCCAATCAGTGTGAGATGGTCGGTCAAAAGCTGTGTATTCATATCTTCCTCTTCTATTTCACCTTAAAATTGGATGGATCTCGCTCGAAATAGAATATTTCTGTGCCTTCTGTTGAAGTGAGTTTTAATTAGATAAACTGACCGCCCGAGACTTCGATTCTCTGTGCATTCACCCATCTGTTGTCTTCGGATAGCAAAGAGGCGATCGCACCACCGATGTCATCGGTCACACCGACGCGACCTCAGGGTAAACGCATCTAGTTTGGGAAGAATAATCAGCGGCTGAAAGCCTTGATCTACCGTTTGAATTTAATCAGATTAAGCCCAGCGTATTCTCATCAATGAATATTTATTGATAATACTGTCAGATCTCAACCCCACTTTTACGAGAACTAGGGGTTTCAAATATTCTCTGGTAACTAGATGCGTTTACCCTGGACGCGACCTAGGGCGGTTTGCGAAGCGATAAAGCTGTTAATCTCAGGATTGTCACGCACCGCACCGCCATTGAAATCCGTTTCAATCGCGCCCGGAGCCACCACATTCACGGCAATCTGTCTGTGTCCCAGTTCTTTCGCCATATATCATCGGGTCAAAACCTCGATCGCCCCTTTCATACTTGCATAAGCGGCATATCCCGGCGTAGTAAAACGAGCCAGTCCAGACGAAATATTCACAATCCGTCCTCCATCATTGATCAAAGGCAGAAGTTTCTGCGTGAGGAAGAAAACGCCCTTCACATGAACATTCATCAAGCGATCGAAATCATCTTCAGTGGTATCAGCAAAAGATGCGTGAATTCCAATACCAGCATTATTAACCAGGAAATCAAAATGCTCTGTCTGCCATTTATCTTTGAGTGACTGTTTGACTTGTTCCACGAAACCGTCAAAGGTTTTGGTGTTGGAAGTGTCCAGTTGCAGTGCAACAGCTTTAGCACCAAGCTCTTCGATCGCAGATACTACATGATGAGCTTCCTCAGCATTGCTATGGTAGGTGACGATCGCATCAACCCCTTTTTTGGCAAGACTCAACACAGTATTTTTGCCAAGTCCTCTGCTCGCTCCCGTTACCAATGCGATTTTTGTCTTGTCCTTCGTCATTGCCCGATCCTTTTACTGTTGTATTCAGATATGTCCATAGTATGAGTAAGAGTAACAATCCTAAATACACAGACCTCGCAATTTATTGCCTAATCCTCCAAACCAAGATTTCATGAACGGATCGGGATGCTCTATAATGATCGCAAGGGAATGGTTAAATCAATCAAAAAACTAGGATGGAGATTGAAATGCTCAACCAAGTAATTGACCAAGATGCGTTAGCGAAGCCCTCGAATAGGATCGCAAATCAGTGTAAAGAATTGGCAGCATTAATCACTCGATACACCGACGGGAAAGGGGATGGTTTTCATAAAACAGATATAGACAAGCTAGAATTTCAGCGACAATCTTCTGCTCCCGCAACACTACACGGTGTCAGTGAACCGATATTCGCCATCCTCGTTCAGGGTAAAAAAGAAGCATTACTAGGTGAGGAAACCTATCGTTATGGCGCGTCTCAATATCTTGTCGTCTCGGTAGATTTGCCTCTGAGTGGATGTGTTGTTGAGGCAACTGTAGACAAGCCATATTTAGGATTTAAGCTTAATTTAGATCCACGTCAACTTTGTGATACTATCATTGACCAAACCAGCCCGATTGCAAGTAAGCAAGAGAACTCCGTCAGAGGCTTATTCGTCAGCACCGCTGATACACCGTTGCTCGATTGCGCCCTCAGACTAACACGGCTGTTGGATACGCCGCAGGATATTCCTATCCTAGTACCGATGATTATCCGCGAAATCTATTATCGTCTTTTAATCGGTGAACAAGGTGAATCTGTCCACCAAATTGCCACATCCGGCAGTAATATGCAGCGGATAGCTGAAGTGATAAAACGGATTAAAACTGATTTTGCAAAGCCGATGCGGGTTGAAAATTTGGTAGGGAAAGCGAATATGTCCGCTTCGTCTTTCCATCACCATTTCAAAGAAGTGACATCAATGAGTCCACTTCAATATCAAAAACAATTAAGACTATTGGAAGCGCGTCGCCTGATGCTTGCCGAAAACTCCGATGCCGCAAATGCTGCCTATCAGGTAGGCTATGAAAGTCCATCACAGTTCAGCCGCGAATATTCTCGGATGTTCGGTGCGCCCCCAATCAAGGATATTGAGCGTTTACCTATAGCTTAAGCGTAGATTGTTGCCGGATTTTTCTATGTTTTAAAAGTTGCTTTTTGAGGCACTGTCAAACCAGTTCTTTCTTGATAAAATTTATACCTTCATAGAGCCGATCGACCATCAAGGTTGGTAACATCCTCTTTCAGACTACCAAGCACAAATTCTCCAACTGATGTTTCAGCGTAATAATTGCATCCTGCTGCTTTAGCAAATAGCTCGGAATCACCATTCCCAAAACCACATTGATCATTCTGACTTTGGTAATAATCTCGCAAGGCTTACAGATAGGGTTCATCAAATAAAAACTCTATATCTTCTTATCTGTTCGCAATCAGCTACTCAATAGAAGTCTTTGTTTTCTAGCCGGGCACCTGCTTGAGTCGGAATGCTGGACGAAGCAGGCAATCGACATTCGCGAGATACGCCGCAGAGAAAGAGCAGTCGCCAGCGGGACTTGACTACAAAATATATGGCATTTCAATTTTTACTCAAAAAATGTTATCCTGTATCGCGCCTTCAAAAAGCATCTTTACATCGTGCGAGCGATCGCCTCCAACCCTTTCCCAGAACGCCATAACAGGTAAATTATATGCAGTTCGGTAGATCGCAGTTGCGGTAAAATTAATTATTAGGTAGAGTGGTTTGAAGACAAGTGCGTCTCATTCAAAACAATTAGTATACTCTGGAGGAAAAAGCTGTGTCGATAAATCTTCTCTCTCTTCCACACCCTGTCACATTTGTGATTCGGTATCCCGAACGTTGGCCTGAGCTATTTGACTCCTCTGAAATATCAATCCTCGATCCCAGCTCGTTACATAGTCGCATTCAAACTAACGAAGAATGTTGGATTCTCGTTACCTATTTGTATTTGAAGCAAAAATACCTCAATGTATCAATTTCGGATCGATTTATTCCCGGACAAATTTGTGTTATTAGTTCTTTAGATTTAGGAATTAAGGATCGAACTTTTAACTGCTTTATTGTAGGTTGTCGTGGCGATGGTTTCCCACCTCCTCTTTGCGATTTCACTGTTGTGCAAAATAAAATATGTATCGATTCAAAAACAGATGTATTCATACCTATCTGGCCCCAACCTGGTCTGATACCGAGGCTGAAAGAACGAGGCAGTACAATTAAAAATATTGTTTTCAAAGGTGGGGATGTTAATCTATATGAATCGTTTCGTTCTCCTGAATTTAAGCAAGAACTAGAAAAACTGGGTGTCACATTCAGAATTAATGGCAGACCTGAAAATCAACCTGTAATGTGGCATGACTACACCACCGATGATTTAGTTTTAGCTGTGCGCGATCTAACTGAAAAAGATGCCTTAGTCAAACCAGCTAGTAAACTGGTTAATGCTTGGATAGCGGGAGTACCAGCTT
>ENA-OFCE01000704-OFCE01000704.1-metagenomes-genome-assembly--contig:-NODE-704-length-20486-cov-3.654936_pt1 | contig 20486 bp, 16 predicted proteins | sample MGYA00153388_OFCE01 | MGnify analysis MGYA00153388
CGGCGCGGGTCACGGGCTGGCCACGCTAGCGTCGAAGCGCCAGCGCTACCTGCGCGGCCCGATCTTTGACACCTCGATAGCACGCCCAAGCGTCAAATACGCAGTACCCAACGGCTCCGCATTCAACGAATCGCGGGCCGCGCGCCGCGTCGGTCCGTGGGGTACTCCGTACGTAGCTATGATTGAAGCAAGCCCAGCCCGCACCGTCCCAAGCTTCAATACCGCATGAACCAACAGTCCCTCTCCGCCTTCATCTGGTCCGTCGCCGATTTACTGCGGGGTGATTACAAACAGTCCGAATACGGCAAGATCATCTTGCCGTTCACCGTGTTGCGGCGACTGGACTGCGTGCTTGAATCGACCAAAATTGCCGTGCTCGCAGAAAAGCTCGTTCGCGAGCAAGCCGGTCTCAACCCCGAGCCTTTTCTGCTGCGCACATCCGGCCAACGCTTCTACAACACCTCTTCGCTCGATCTTAAAAAGCTCATGGGCGACCCAGACCACATTGGCGAAAACCTGCGTGCTTACATGCAAGCGTTCTCACCCGCGGTGCGTGACATTTTTGAGAGCTTCGAGTTTCACACTCAGATCGACAAGCTGGCCAAGTCCGGGCTGCTCTATATCGTTACCGAAAAATTCGCCAATATTGACCTGCACCCCAACGTCGTCAGCAACGAGCAAATGGGCGCGGTGTTTGAAGAGCTGATCCGCAAGTTTGCCGAGCTTTCCAACGAAACAGCGGGTGAACATTTCACGCCGCGCGACGCCATTCGGCTCATGGTCAACCTCATCTTTATCGAGGACGACACCGCGCTGACCAAGCCAAGCGTGGTGCGCTCACTGTACGACCCTACAGCCGGCACCGGCGGCATGTTGAGCGTGGCCGACGAACACCTCACCAGCCTCAATCCCGGCGCCCGGCTGGTCATGTACGGGCAAGAGCTCAACCCTGAGTCGTACGCTATCTGCAAAGCGGACATGTTGATCAAAGGGCAGGACATTGCCAACATCATCTTTGGCAACACGCTGTCGGCCGACGGGTTGAGCGGTAAGGTTTTTGACTACATGCTGTCCAACCCGCCGTTTGGCGTGGAATGGAAAAAGATCGAAGCGATCATTCGCAAAGAGTTTGAGCAGATGGGTTTCAACGGGCGCTTCGGCCCCGGCTTGCCGCGCGTGAGCGATGGTTCGCTGCTGTTTCTGCTGCACCTGGTCAACAAGATGCGCCCATTGGTGGACGGCGGCAGCCGCTTCGGCATCGTGCTCAACGGCTCCCCGCTATTCACCGGCGGCGCGGGCAGCGGCGAGAGCGAAATTCGCCGCTACATGCTGGAGAACGATCTGGTGGAGGCCATCATCGCGCTGCCCACCGACATGTTCTACAACACCGGCATCAGCACCTACATCTGGATCGTCAGCAACCGTAAACCCGCCAACCGCAAAGGCAAGCTGCAACTGATTGACGGTAGCGGCTTCTGGCAAAAAATGCGCAAAAGTCTCGGCAACAAAAGGAAGGAACTCAGCCCCGAGCACATCGAAGACATCACTCGATTGTTTGGGCATTTTGAAGAATCCACCCGCGAGATCAACGGCAACCCGGTGCCGATCAGCCGCATCTTTAAGAACGAAGATTTCGGCTACCGTACTATCACGGTCGAACGCCCGGAGCGCGATGCCGACGGCAAAATCGTGCTCGGCAGCAAAGGCAAAGGCAAGGGCAAACCGGTACCTGACGGCTCGTTGCGCGATACCGAAAACGTGCCGCTGAGCGAAGACGTTGCGACCTACTTCAAGCGCGAGGTTTTGCCCCACGCACCGGACGCGTGGATCGATCACGAGAAAACCAAAGTCGGCTACGAGATCCCGTTCAACCGCCACTTCTACGTGTTCAAGCCACCGCGTGCGCTGGCCGAGATTGATGCCGAGTTGAAAGGCGTGACGGATCGCATTCTCACCATGATTGGTGGGCTGACGCATTAGCGGCCGTGCGTCCGTGGCGTAGGGTGCGCAACAAATTGCGCACCTCCGTGGCCTACGCAACTCTCGTTGATCTGCCGCCTTGGTGCGCGCTCTGGCGCACACCCTACCAATCTGACTGGCGGGTTAATAGCAGGCAGCAAAAGCAAGCTGGTTTTACAGCAACCCACTTAGCTGGTAAGCTTGCCAACATGAAAACCACGCTTGACCTTCCCGACGAACTGGTGCGCGAAATGAAGCTTCGTGCTGTCATGCAAGGCCGCACGCTGCGCGACCTGGCTGCCGAATTTCTGCGCCAAGGCTTGGGGCTAGCCGCGCCAAAGCCCCCCACTGCGCTGCCGCCCGATTCGCCCGTTCAAATCAAAGAAAACGGTTTCCCGGTTATTCGCTGTGGCTTGAGCGCACCCGCTCAATTCATGAGCGCAGAAGCACTGATCGCCCTGGAGCAATCCGCCTTGTATGCGGAGGACATGCAACGTGCAGGGCTACCTCTTTGACACCAGCGCTTGGCTGGCCGCTATCTACGACAAGCATGCATTTCATTCACAAGCGACTCAAGCCTTAGAACAAGCGACTTCTCAAGCGCCCGCCGTCTTATGCCGGGCTACGCAGCAAAGCGTTTTGCGCCTCACAACGACAGCGGCCATGGCAAAAGCCTACCAAGCCCCCGCGCTCACCAATCGCCAGGCATTATTCACGCTCGACACCCTGCAAGCTTGTCCGCAAGTCAGATTGCAAAGTGAGCCACCCGGCATTTTTGAAAAGTGGCGCCAGCTTGCAGATCTCAATAGCGCCTCGCCCAAGGTCTGGATGGACGCCTATCTCGCCGCCTTCGCCATAATCGGCGGCCTGCGCATGGTCACACTTGACCGGGACTTCAAAAACTTCGTGCCGCAGGGGCTGGATTTGGCTCTGCTGAACCCATGAGCTTCCCGCGTTACCCGAGCTACAAGGATAGTGGCGTTGCGTGGTTGGGGGAGGTGCCGGAGCATTGGAAAGTCGCGCCACTCAAAAGTGTATCGACGCACAACGATGACGTTTTGGATGAATCGAGTGCGCTAGATGCTGAAATTTGCTACGTCGATATATCCAGCGTTGATTGCATAAACGGCATCAAGACCAAAGAAGACATGCTTTTTGCTGCGGCACCGTCCCGCGCAAGACGACGTGTCAAACATGGCGACGTCATTGTTTCAACAGTTCGCACATACCTTAAAGCGATAGCAAGAATTCGTGAACCAGAACAGAACCTAGTCGTGTGAACAGGTTTTGCTGTGATCCGTCCGCGTGACGAGTTAGCACCAGACTTTCTAGGGAATCTAGTTTCTGCTGGATTTTTCGTTGATCAAGTTATTGCGCGTTCTACAGGTGTGAGCTACCCCGCAATCAACGCAAGCGAACTCGTGGCTATTTCAATACCAGTTCCGCCCCTCGCCGAACAAACCCAAATCGCCGCATTCCTCGACCGCGAAACTGCGAAGATTGATGCGTTGGTAGCGCAGCAGCAGCGGCTGATGGAGCTGCTGAAAGAAAAGCGTCAGGCCGTCATCTCCCACGCCGTCACCAAAGGCTTAAACCCCAACGCCCCCATGAAACCGTCCGGCATCGAATGGCTGGGCGATGTGCCGGCGCATTGGGAAAAAACAAAGATCAAACGAGTTGCCGCGACCTTCGAGCAGGGCTGGAGCCCGCAGTGTGAAGGCTTTCCGGTTGAGAACGAGAGGCAATGGGGCGTACTCAAAGTCGGCTGCGTGAACGGCGGCACATTTAACCCTGAAGAGAACAAGGCACTGCCACCCGAGTTAGAACCGATACCGAGTCTAGGCATTGCTTTGGACGATTTGCTTATCTCGCGCGCAAACACGCGCGAGTTAGTCGGCGGAGCGGCGGTGGCCAGGCAGAACTACGCAAATCTCTTGTTATGTGACAAGCTCTATCGACTTAGATTTTCGCATGGCGAATGCGACGCGGAATTCATTGCGCTGTACCTCGGCACAGCGATGGCGCGTGCGCAAATTGAGCTTGCCGCAACCGGCGCCAGCAGATCGATGGTCAATATCGCTCAGTCAACGATTTTGGAAATGGAATTGGCTCTGCCAGCGTTTCCGGAACAACAAACCATCGTCACTTTTCTCAAAATCGAATCCGCTACATTCGACACGCTCACCACCGAAGCCCAACACGCAATCGACCTCCTACAAGAACGCCGCACCGCGCTGATCTCTGCCGCCGTCACTGGCCAGATTGACGTGCGAGCTGCTGGGCTCGGAGCGTAGGGCCCGTTAGGTTGGCCGCTGCGATCCGGTAGAGAAATCCGCGTGTTCCCAGAAGGCCACGTGATTAAATGCACCCCATGACCCGCCTCGCCATTAGCCCCGGTTTGCTGCGCTGGGCACGTGACCGCGCGAGAATTGATGTTCTCGCGTTGACCGCTCGCTTCCCGAAGCTTGACGCGTGGGAGTCGGGAGAGGTGCAACCGACGCTCAAGCAATTAGAGGATTACGCCCGTGCCACTCATGCGCCCATAGGCTTTTTCTTCCTGCCGACGCCACCCGTCGAACCCGTGCCGATCCCCGACTTCCGGACGATGGCGGACCAGACAATTACGCGCCCCAGCCCGAATCTCTTGGACACCGTCTATGCGTGCCAGGACCGCCAAGCGTGGTACCGAGATTTCGCTTTGGTCAACAGTGAACCCGCGCTAGCGTTTGTTGGCGCACTCACTGTGACCGTGGCTCCTGCGCGTGCTGCATCGCAAATTCGTCAGTCGTTAGGTTTCGATATCGACGCCCGGCGCGACTGTCGCACGTGGTCGGAAGCCCTGAAAATGTTTGTGGATCAAGCCGACGAAATCGGCGTGATGGTAATGATCAGTGGAGTGGTTCTTAATAACAATACGCGCAAACTCGACCCACAAGAATTTCGCGGCTTTGCCCTCGCCGACAAACATGCACCGCTCGTATTCATCAATGGTGCCGACACCAAGTCGGCACAGATGTTCACCCTCGCTCACGAACTTGCGCACCTTTGGCTTGGTCAGTCCGCGATATCTGATGCAGTCGCCCGCGAAACATCCGGTAACACGATTGAAAAATGGTGCAATCAAGTCGCTGCAGAATTGTTAGTGCCTATGGACGTGTTTGCGCGGGACCTGATTGACGACGAACCGCTGACAGAAACGCTGAACCGACTCGCACGCAGGTTCAAGGTAAGTTCCGTGGTGGTTCTGCGCCGTCTGAAAGACGCTGGTCGATTGGATCACGATGCGTACTTCCGCGCGTATGCTTCCGAGCTGGCGCGCTTGAAAAGTATCGAAGCAAAGGGCTCCGGGGGCGGAGACTTTTATCGTACAACGGCTTCTCGCGTCAGCAAACGTTTCGCGCGCGCGCTGATCGAAAGCACCCTTGAAGGGCGCACGCTGTATCGCGACGCCTTTCGCATGCTGGGTATCGCGAAGACAAGCACTTTCAACGAGTTTGGGCGTTCCCTGAACTTCGCCATTTGATGGCGTACCTTCTTGACGCCAACATATTCATTCAGGCTAGGAACCTTCAATACGGGTTTGATTTTTGCCCTGCGTTCTGGGACTGGCTCGAAACACAAAATGCCGCAGGAGTCGTTTACAGCATTCAGCAAGTTGGCGACGAGTTAGAAGCCGGTGGTGACGATCGGTCTACGTGGGCAGCAGATCGTGGCACGTCTTTTTTCTTGCCTCCTGATGCGCAGGTTTTGCCAGCACTGCCTCGCGTTAGCGCGTGGGCGACAGGTCAAAGTTATGAGCCCGCAGCCGTGAACACTTTTCTTCAGGTAGCGGACTATTGGCTAGTGGCGTTTGCCCTAGCACACGGCCACACGGTGGTGACGCACGAGGTACCCGCCAATTCGACGCGCCGGATCAAGATTCCGAATGCATGTGTCGGGCTCAAGGTGAATTTTATGACTCCTTACCAAATGCTCCGGCACGAGCGCGCTAGATTCGTTCTCGGTTCCGAGTGAATCGCTCCCCTGCGATGAGCCTGCACAGGGAAATCAGCTTCGAATCCGAAATCTGCGAACATCTGGCCGATCACGGCTGGTTGTATTCGGAAGGCGATGCGGCCGGCTACGACCGGACGCGGGCGCTGTTCCCGGCGGACGTATTGGGGTGGGTGCAGGCCACGCAGCCAAAGGCATGGGACACGCTGGTCAAGAACCACGGCGCGCAGGCGGCAGAAACGCTGCTCTCGCGCCTGCGTGACCAGATTGACCAGCGCGGCACGCTCGATGTATTGCGCCACGGGGTTGAGCTGCTAGGCCTGAAATCGCCGCTGAAGCTCGCTGAATTCAAACCAGCACTCGGCATCAATCCAGACATCCTCGCCCGCTACGGCGCGAACCGGCTGCGTGTGGTGCGGCAAGTGCGCTATTCCCTCCATAGCGAAAACTCCATCGACCTCAGCTTCTTCCTGAACGGACTGCCGGTCGCCACGGCCGAACTGAAAACGGACTTCACGCAGAGCATCGGCGATGCGATTGACCAGTACCGTTTTGACCGCCACCCCAAGCCGAAGGGCCAAGCCGCCGAGCCGCTGCTGTCGTTTCCAAACGGCGCGCTAGTGCACTTTGCGGTGAGCAATTCTGAGGTGCACATGGTGACCCGGCTCAATGGCCCGGCCACGACGTTTTTGCCGTTCAACCTGGGCAACGACGGTGCCGCAGGCAATCCAGTGAACAGCGCCGGTGGACATCGCACGGCGTACCTGTGGGAAAAAGTGTGGGCGCGGGAAAGCTGGCTGGAGATTTTGGGTCGCTACCTAATCGCGCAGCGCGATAAGAAAAAGCAGATTGAGGCAGTGATCTTTCCGCGCTATCACCAGCTTGACGTGACCCGCAAGCTGCAAGCGGCGGTGCTGCACGACGGCCCCGGCGGCAAGTATCTGATTCAGCATTCGGCGGGCTCCGGCAAAACCAATTCAATCGCGTGGACGGCGCACTTTCTGGCAGAACTTCATGGAGGCGCGAGCGGCGCGGACACGAAGGTGTTTGACACCGTGCTGGTGGTGTCGGACCGCAATGTGATCGACGCGCAGTTGCAGGAGGCGCTGTTCGACTTTCAGCGCACCAGCGGCGTGGTGGCGGTCATCAAAAATACTGAGAGCAGCAAGAGCGCGGCATTGGCCGAAGCGCTCGACGGCACCAAGAAGATTGTGGTCTGCACCATCCAGACCTTTCCGTTCGCGCTGGCAGCGGTGCGCAAGCTCGCCGCTGCGCAGGGCAAGCGCTTTGCCGTGATTGCGGATGAGGCGCACAGCTCGCAGACCGGCGAGGCCGCATCGAAGCTCAAGGCGGTGTTAAGCGCGCAGGAAATCAAAGAGCTGGACGACGGCGGCGAGGTGAGTACCGAAGACATTTTGGCCGCCCAGATGGCTAACCGTGCGACCGGTGCGGCGGATAGTGAGATCACCTTTGTGGCGTTCACCGCGACGCCAAAGAACAAGACGATGGAGCTGTTTGGCACCTGCCCCGACCCCGCGCGGAAGCCTGCGCCGGACAACGTGCCGGTGCCGTTTCATGTGTATTCGATGCGCCAGGCGATAGAAGAGAAGTTTATCCTTGACGTGCTGCGCAACTACACCCCGTATAGCTTGGCCTTTAAGCTGGCGCAGGGCGCGGCGGGTGGCCAGGGTGAGTCGGGCACCAAAGCCGGACAGCAAGTCACCGACAAAGAGGTGGACCGCAGCGCGGCGATGAAGGGCATCATGGGCTGGGTGCGGCTGCACCCGTACAACATCGCGCGGAAGATTGAGGTGGTGGTGGAGCACTTCCGCGAGTTTGTCGCACCGCTGCTCAACGGCAAGGCCAAGGCGATGGTGGTGGTGAGCAGCCGGATTGAGGCGGTGCGTTGGCAGCTGGCCCTGGTGCAATACATCAAGAGCCGCGGCTATGCGATTGGCGCGCTGGTGGCATTCTCCGGCGAAGTGAACGATAAAGCATCCGGCGGAGACGGCTTCACCGAGAACAGCACGGCGCTGAACCCGAACTTGAAGGGCCGCGACATGCGCGAGGCGTTCAAGGGCGACGAGTACCAAATTTTGTTGGTGGCCAACAAGTTTCAAACCGGGTTCGATCAGCCGCTCTTGTGTGGCATGTATGTGGACAAGCGGCTGGCCGGCATTCAGGCGGTGCAAACGTTGTCACGCCTGAACCGGGCGCACCCCGGCAAAGACACCACCTACGTGCTGGATTTTGTGAACGATCCGGAAGAAGTGTTGACCTCATTCAAGGCGTATTTCGCCACAGCGGAGCTGGAGACGACCACCGATCCGAATCTGGTTTACAACCTGCGCGCGAAGCTGGATGCTGCCGGGCACTACGATGATTTTGAAGTGGAGCGCGTGGTTACGGTCGAGATGAACGTGGAGTCAAAGCAGGGCGATTTAGTAGCCGCGCTGGAACCGGTGAGCGACCGCGTGTTGAAGCGCTACAAAGCGGCGCAAGTGGAGTGGCGACTGGCGCTGGATCGCAAGGACGTGAAAGCAGCTGATGCTGCAAAAGATACGATGGACGCATTGTTTTTGTTCAAGGGCGACATGGGCGCGTTTCTGCGGCTCTATACCTTTCTGTCGCAGATATTCGACTACGGAAACAACGCCATCGAGAAGCGCGCGATTTTCTACAAACGCCTGTTGCCGCTGCTAGAGTTTGGTCGCGAACGGGAGGGCATTGATCTGTCGAAGGTTGTGCTCACGCATCACCACTTGAAAGACCTGGGTGGGCGGTCGCTGGGCCTGTCACACGCCAACGGCGAGACGCCGAAGTTGGCACCCATCACCGAAGCCGGTAGCGGCAGCGTGCAGGAGCCGCAAAAGGTTTACATGGCCGAACTGATCGCGAAGCTGAACGACCTATTCGGCGGGGACACGACCGATCAGGATAAGTTGCGCTGGGTGAACGGCACGTTGCTCGGCAAGGTGGCTGATTCCGAGAAGCTGCGCGAGCAGGCGCAGAACAACAGCAAAATGCAATTCGCAAATTCGCCCGACCTAAAGCCCGAACTCGAAAACGCAATCATCGCTTCGTATGATGCGCATTCCAGTCTGAGCAAACAGGCGCTGAATTCACCGGCGGTGTTGCGTGGTTTGCTGGATATCCTGATTAACCATTCCGAGCTTTACGAAACGTTGCGGGAGCGGCGAGCACCTTGAATCCTTGCAGAAACGACAAAGGCCACCCGGAGGTGGCCTTTGTGTTTGCTGGTGGACCCGGCGGGAATTGAACCCGCGTCCGAAAGCCATTAGTGGTCAGGACTACATGTTTAGCTCACAATTTGATCTTGCCGCCGACACGAGCATGAGCACCCTTGCCGCCAACCAGCCCACTTGATTTCGGACGCACGTCGCAGACATCCGCGCGCCCTACCCGTAGGAAAATGATGTTGCTGCTTTACCAGTTGCCCGGCTTGGCCCGAGGTCTACGTCCCTCGGTGCAACACACGCGACCTAGTGTTTAATTAGGCTGCGAGACGGCTTTCGCCGTAGAAGCTATCGTTTGCAATTAGATTGCGTTGCAGCGGTTTTACGAGGAGCTACCCCTCGACATGCCCCAATCGCACCTCAGAACTCCCGTCGAAACCAGGTCGGGCCCGGTAATCGTTAGTCTTTCGACCCGTGAGCGCATCGCTACGTTCAGAATCGACTATGTTAGTCCTTCTGCGCAGAATTCAAGCGGCCGCGACAAGTGCCCGCTAGCCGATCACCCGCGTAGCTTGCGCTTTCAGTGCCGCATCTAGCGTGTCTGCCACTTCATCGAGATGCGCGCGGGTTTGCGTTGACAGGCGTGTGTTGCCCTTCGCCGCTTGCGCACGCGCTAACAAGTTCTTCGCGGTCAAGCGATGCAGTGCGCGGGCGTCGCCTGCTGCGGTGCCGATGCCGGGCTTGGTCACGGCGGCGGCGAGGCGGCGCGCCGATCGGGTGTGGTGGCTTCGGTTAACGTGGTGCCTTCGCCCCAGATCGACTTCGTGATCGTCGCGTACACCTCATCGAGCGTGAGCGCGCTGTCCGGCATGGCGAGTTTGGTGCGAGCGTTTTGAATACGCTCGGCCACGCGCAGTGACATCAGACGATCAAGAGTTTGCGTTTGCATGGCGAGCAGCGTCACATCGAGCGAGCGATCAATCGGCGGCGCGAAGCCACGATTGAGCGTGCTGTCGGTCAAACGGCTGACGAATTCTGGCTTCAGATTGAAACCGTTCGCAGCGAACAGGCTGCTCGAAATCAGTTTTAGCGCAGCACGTTGTTTGTCCGGCGCGACCGGCGTCAACGGCGCGCGATTACTGCCTGCCTGATCGCGCAAATAGACGACGCCGCCGACGTATTTCGCGGCCATGTCGTAGGCGACCGAGAGCTGGCGCATGCCGCTGCCGAGGTTGCGCGTGAGCACGTCGAAGCTCTCACCGCTGGCAAGGGTTCGTGTTTGCAACCGATCAAACAGTTCGCGTGTGAGCTGGATGCGGCGCTGCGCGAAGTCGAGCGGGTCGCCACCGACATCTCGCTGATTGACCATCGGATCCATGCCGTCCAAATCGCCGAACAATTCTTCGTCCGTACCGTACGCCAACAGCGGCTCGTTGCTGCGTCCGGCGATCTTCACGAGGTCGTCGCGTTCGCTAGCGGCGGGCAATTCTTTGTACGCATATTCCAGCGCCCAGTAGTCATAGGGCCCAAGCGTGCTCATCACGTATTCGCCCTGCGACTCTTTGTCGAGCGCAATGTTGAACGCGTTGTAATCCATCACCGAGCCGGTGAGGCCATTAGCGCGTGTGAACGCGGGATCGCTGATCTGTTTTTGCGTGTAAATGGTGGAGGCGCGGAAGTTATGACGCAGACCCAGCGTGTGGCCAACCTCATGCGTCACCACGTCTTTGAGCACTGCGTGAACGATGCGCTCGGACTCTTTCGGATCCATCGCGTCGCCTGCACGCATCGCGAGCAAATCAAGCGCAAAGCTAGCTTCTTCAATCGCCGATTGACCGTACGAACACAGGTCGGAACCGGTGTCGCCGTTGACCACAATATCGCGCGGCAACGTGGCCGACGTCGTTCGCAAAAAACTGCGGCTATCGTCTATACGCTTCAGGCCGTTGCCGTCCACACCGCTCGCGGTGAGCGCGGTGTTAGCGGGCATTGGCCGTGGCCATTGCTCGCTAGATTGACGGCGCGGCAGCGTGACCCAGCCGTTGCCGATGGTGATGTCGGCATCGAGAATTTCGCCGGTACGCGGGTCGATGCGCGACGGGCCAACAGCGAGCGCACCGTCGGAATAATCGACGAACCAACGCACGGAGGCACGCCCGGTTTCATGCGTGCTCCACGTCGCATCAGCCGGTTGTTGCTCAACACGAATCGCATCCTTAAAACCGAGCTTTTCGAACGCATTGTTCCACTCCAGCACGCCCGCTTTCACGGTGTCGCGATATTCGAGCGGAATGTTTTTGTCGAGCCAATAGGTGATCGGTTTCTTCGGTTCGGACAGCGCGGAGCTCGGATCTTTTTTCTCCAACCGCCAGCGGTTCACCACGTACTTGCGGGCGAACGCAGCCTCGTTGTCGCTGAAGTCCCATATCGGCTGATTGAAGTGACCCACGCGACCGTCAGCGGCGCGCGGTTTCATCGGCTCATCAGGCAATTTCGACAGCGTGTAGAACAGGCCGAGGAAGAAACTGCGCGCATCGGGCACGCCGGATATTGGACTTGGCTGCGGCACCGGAGCGGGTGTCGGCATGGGTGACGCCACAGGCAATTTGGGGACCGAGAAATGCGCGGTCACATCAAACGTGGTCGCGTCGGCGCGGGCTTGTGTTTCGCTGAAGTACGAGTTGGCGCGATCAAGGCTGTAGCCCGCGCGATAGGTGCTGTCGAGCGCGTAGGTGATCATCGGAATGTCGCCGAGCAAGAGCGCATTGGCCTCGACTAGGACAGACTTTTTCTCGGGATGCGGCGCGCTAGCGAGCGTGGCAGCCGCGAGCAAACTGTCGCTGGTGCCCTCGGCCGTGGCAATCGCAATCGGCGTAGCGGGCTTAGCGTAGTTGCTGAAATTTTTGGCGATCAACTGCACGTTATTGCCGATTTTTTTGAAACTGATGATGTTGCCGCGAAGCATGGAGCGGGCCATGGACGTGGACATCCCGCTCATCACGCCGCGGCTCATGTTGGCCTGCAAATAGTAGAGTTGGTCAAACTGTTCCGGCTTGAGTTCGATCCACACTTTTTCGTCCTTCGTCCACAAGGTGAACAGGCCCGGCTGCTCCTTCGCGTCCTTGATGACTTCAGCGAACGGTCGCGGCGCGCCGGGCGTTGCCGCGGCGGGGCTGCCGGAAGGACGTGCAGCGGCTGTGGGCGCGGCAGCGGCGGGCGTTCCGGCAACCGTGGCGCTGGTGGCCGACGATGCGGGAGCGCCGACCGGCGTGCTCGGTGACGGCGTGGCCGCAGCGGTGGTCGCCGATGTAGCAGTAGGCGGCGTTACCGTCGCGCAGGACGACAACGCGGCGGCGACCGCAATAAACAAAACGGAACGAGATGAGCGTGAAAAGGCGACCATGTAAAACTCCAAAAACCAGGGACAACTTATTAGGTAAAGACCCATCGGCGTTGCGGCCAATGGGCTAAATACTGGTTAGTTGACTTATGCATTAACTGTGCGCTTAGCCCATATTAAATGAGCGTTTCACAGAAAAGCTGTAAGTCAATCATTCGAAATATTTTGACCAGTGTAGAAGCCATTTGAACGCGGCGCTGCGAACGCGACGAACGCACGAAATGTGCGGCTGAAGTACGAGGCGGGTGGCGGAACCCGCGAAGCCATCCGATGCCCGTCTACACAGAAAACACTTCTTCCGTCGTTCCTGCGAAGGCGGGAACCCAGTGACTTTGCTCGCCAATAAAACTGCTAATTTCATCGGAAGTCGCTCGCAGGGGCGACGAACAAAATTGTTCTGACGTGCAATCTTGAGTACGTTGATGACGTTGGCGCTGTTGGCTTAGCTGATCGTAACGATCTCACCACGCAAACTATGCGCCGCCGCTTCGGTGATTTTCACATCGACGTATTCGCCGATCAATCGCGAATTTCCGGGGAAATTCACGACCCGCATGTTTTCGCAGCGGCCCGCCAGTTCGGCGTTGCTTTTCTTGGAAACGCTCTCGATCAACACGCGCTCCACTGAACCAACCATCACCCGACTGTACCCAGAAAACAGCTCATCGATACGTTTCTGCAACTGATACAAACGCTGCGATTTTTCGGCAGCGGGCGTGTCGTCGACGAGATCAGCCGCAGGCGTTCCCGGACGCGCCGAATAGACAAAACTGAACGCGCCGTCGAACGCGACTTCATCAATCAACTTCATCGTGAGGCCATGATCCTTCTGCGTTTCACCGGGAAAGCCAACGATGAAATCCGAAGTGACCGATATGTTCGGTCGCACCGCTCGCAGTTTGCGGATCGTGCTCTTGTATTCGACGACCGTGTAGCCGCGTTTCATGGCGGCGAGAATACGATCCGAGCCGTGCTGCACCGGCAGATGCAATTGCGAAACGAGCTTCGGCACTTTGCCATACACCTCGATCAACGACGCGCTCATCTCACGCGGGTGGCTGGTGGTGTAGCGAATGCGCTCGATGCCGGGGATTTCGTCGATGAATTCGATGAGCATCGCGAAGTCCGCAATGTCCGTCGTATCACCCATTTTTCCGCGATAGGCGTTCACGTTCTGCCCGAGCAGCGTGACCTCTTTTACACCCTTGATGGCAAGCTCCGCGACCTCGGTCAACACCGCCTCGAACGGGCGCGAAACCTCCTCGCCGCGGGTGTACGGCACCACGCAAAAGCTGCAATATTTGCTGCAACCTTCCATGATCGAAACGAATGCGCTCGCGGCCTCGACGCGCGCGGGCGGCATGTTGTCGAACTTTTCTATCTCGGGGAAAGAAATGTCCACCTGCGAGCGGCCCGTCTCGCGACGCTTGGCGATCAATGCGGGCAAACGATGCAGCGTTTGCGGGCCAAACACGATGTCCACAAACGGCGCACGTTCGATGATCGACGCGCCCTCCTGCGACGCCACGCAACCGCCGACACCGATCAGCAGATTTGGATTCAGTTTTTTCAAATCCTTGACGCGACCCAAATCGTGAAACACTTTTTCCTGCGCTTTTTCACGCACCGAACAGGTGTTAAACAGAATGACGTCGGCGTTGTCCGGCGTGTCGGTTTTTTCGAAACCTTCGAGCGTCCCCGCATCAAGAATGTCCGCCATCTTGTCGGAGTCGTACTCGTTCATTTGGCAACCGAAAGTGCGGATGAAGAGCTTTTTCTTGGGAATTACCTCTCGTTCACCCTGAGCTTGTCGAAGGGTTTCGGCGCATAACAGGGAGGCTTCGACGGGCTCAGCCCGAACGGTAGAAGTGTCTTGCATGGTGCAGGGCGCGCGGCTTTATCCGGCGGTGCTTTGGAAACGGGTTGCAATTGTAGGCTGGGTCGTGTGTAGGACCGGCCCCGGCCGCGATCCCCGTGTCGCCAGCGCAACCGTCTTTCGCGCCCGGGGGCGCTCCTACAGGTAGCAAGGCACGCCTCTAGCGGCGCGGTCGGCAATTTTTGGGGGCTACCACGTCGCGATTTACCGGCGAGGGCGTCGGCGTCCACACGCCGGGTGCGCTAGGCGCAAACAATCCTGCGTCGCTCAGCGGGCACAAGGGAAGGAACGATTCGTCGATCTCGCGCTCGAGACGCTCGCGCTGCGTGAGCGACGGCGCAACGGACGGTGGCACGAGTGATCGGCGACTGTTAAGTTCACGCGCCGCGTCACGGGCGGCGTCTGAACGCGCTTTGTACGGGTCAAAGCCCTCCGGTTTGGCGGGCGGCATGTTGAAGGCAGGCAGGCGCTCATTGCCCGTGGCTCCCGGCACGCCTGATGGCAGGCCATCTCCCGTGCGCGGCGAGGGCAACGTGACGCTGGCTGATGGGCGTCCGGTTGCGCCAGCGCTAATGGTGGCGCCGCTCGCGGGTGCGACCGCACCGGTGGCGCCTGGCGCAGCGGATGCACCCGACGGCGACGCGCTTGCCGCAGTGGGCGCTGCGGCGGACGCGGGCGCGGCGGCAGGGGCAACGCTTGCGGCGCTAGGCGTCGACTGCGCGAGCACCGATGCGGCCACCGGTTGCGCGGGCGCGGCGGGGGCTGCGGTCGCAGTCGGCGTCACGGTCGCGGGCACCGGCGTAGGTGCCGCAACGGGTGGCGTCGGCGCGGCGATTTGCGGCGATGGTACGGGAGCAGCGACAGGCACGAGTGGCGCAACCGGTGCGGTCACCGCGACAGGCGCGGCGGGCGCGGATTTGGCGGGCTCGGCGGCGACGGGTGGTGGCGTGGGCGCGGCGGGCTCCTTCTTCGCAGGCGCCTCCACGACCTCTTTCACCTCGGGCTTTGGCAGCACGGGCTCGGCCACTGGCGGCGGCGTTACGGGCAAAGGCGGTGGCGTGGTCGCTAATGGCGCAGGCGCTTTAGGTTCGGTTTTGGCAGGCGTGACCAGTTCTGGCGGTTGTGCGCTGGGCACGGGTTTGTCAGGTTTGACCTCAACCGTTGGGGTGAGTGGCTTGATTGGCGTTGGCGGCAGCGCGGCGGGCTGCTCAACGCGCGGAATCGGCGGATCAAGCTCTTCCGCGCGAGGAATCGGCGACGATGCGTTTACCGTGACTGTCGTCGTCTTTGCCGCGTCGGACGCACGTTGCTCGGTGGGACGCGGCAATACCTCGGGCAGCAGCGTGGCGGGCGCTTCGCGAGGCACCAACCGCGCCTTCATGCGGGTGCTTGCGTCTTGCTGCGCGTCACTGGTCGGGGCGCGCCAGCCGAAGCTGTCCCCGCCGACTTGGATGGTCAACACGGTGAGATGGATCAATAACGAAATGGCGACGCCCCACAGCAAGCCGCGCTGCGCGTTGGCTTGCATGTCGTGCGCAATGGCGCGGGTGTCGGTGATGGCGGCGGTCAAAATGAAGGAACGATATGTTTGCGGTGTTGTGGGAGCGGTCTTACCGCGATGGGCGGGATAGGCGCCACCTGATCGCGGTAGAACCGCTGCCACAGAAAATCATGCAGCATGCGACGCGAATTTCAAGAGTGTATGCGGGAGCGACCTTGGTTGCGACCCGTGGTGCTAGCCTTCTCTCAATCAAACAAGATCAGCACGAGGAGCATCCTGATGAGCAACAACCGCGACGACGACAGCAAATTCAAACGCCGAAGCCAGCAATGGTTTGGCAAGCTCGACAAAGATGGCTTCGCGCATCGGTCGTGGATGAAAAATCAGGGCCATCCGAATGACCTGTTCGATGGTCGCCCGGTGATCGGCATTTGCAACACCTGGAGCGAGCTGAACCCGTGCAACGCGCACTTTCGCGAGATCGCTGATTATGTGAAAAAAGGCGTGTGGGAAGCCGGTGGCTGGCCGCTGGAATTCCCGGTCATGTCCACCGGCGAAGTGCTGATGCGCCCCACGGCGATGCTGTACCGCAACCTCGTCAGCATGGACGTCGAAGAAAGCATTCGCGGCAACCCGATTGATGGCGTGGTGCTGCTCATGGGTTGCGACAAGACGACGCCATCGCTGGTGATGGGTGCGGCGTCGTGCGACATCCCAACCATTGGTTTGTCGGGTGGACCGATGTTGAACGGTCGTTACAAAAACGAGATTCTCGGCAGCGGCACCGGCGTCTGGCAGATGAGCGAAAAAGTGCGCGCAGGCACCCTACGGCTTGAAGAATTCATGGATGCCGAAGCAGGCATGCACCGCAGCAAGGGCCATTGCATGACCATGGGCACGGCGAGCACGATGGCGTCGATGGTCGAGTCGCTTGGCCTGTCGTTGCCGGGCAACGCCGCGATTCCGGCGGTGGACGCGCAGCGCTATCGCCTCGCGCAACTCACCGGGCGGCGCATTGTGGACATGGTGAAAGAGGACGTGCGCCTGAGCCAGATCCTCACGCGGCAGGCGTTCGAAAACGCCATCAAAACGCTCGCCGCGATTGGCGGCAGCACTAACGCTGTGATCCACCTGTTGGCGATGGCCGGACGCATTGGCGTGCCATTGAAGCTCGATGATTTTGAGCTGGGCTCAGCGATGCCGAACCTCGTCGACATTCAGCCCAGCGGCAAACATCTGATGGAAGATTTTTATTACGCGGGCGGGCTGCCCACGGTGCTGAGATCTATCGGCGATTCGCTATACAAGGATGCGCTCACCGCCAACGGCAAGACGATTTGGGACAACGTGAAAGACGCGGAGAACTTTAATCCGAACGTCATCCGCCCACTCGACAATCCGTTCATGGCGAACGCTGGCATCACCATCCTGCGCGGCAATCTCGCTCCGAATGGAGCCGTCATCAAGCCAAGCGCTGCGACCGCAAAACTGTTGCAACATCGCGGCAAGGCTGTCGTGTTCGAAACCATCGAAGAGCTGCACGAACGCATCAACGACGAGTCGCTCGACATCGACGAAAACAGTGTGATGGTGCTCAAAAACTGCGGCCCGAAAGGCTACCCCGGCATGGCCGAAGTCGGCAACATGCCGCTGCCGCCGAAAGTGCTGCGCAAAGGCATCTCGGACATGGTGCGTGTGAGTGACGCGCGCATGAGCGGCACCGCGTATGGCACCGTCGTGCTGCACGCCGCGCCGGAAGCCGCAGCCGGCGGCCCGCTCGCGTTCGTGCAGACGGGCGACTGGGTCACGCTGGACACCGCAGGCCGCAAGCTGTCCATGGAAGTATCAGACGCTGATTTGGTTCGCCGTCGCGAAAGCTGGACACCGCCCAAGCCGCCCCTAGATCGCGGTTACTGGAAGCTCTATATCGATCATGTGCTCGGGGCGGATACGGGGGCGGACTTGGACTTTTTGGTGGGAAAATCAGGGACGCCGGTGTTGCGGGAAAGTCACTAAACAGCCGTCGGCATCATGCACGTGCCACCGTCATCCGCACCGCGTCGTCATCCTAGGCGCAAGCCGGGGATCCAGTGCGTAAACTCATGCGAAGCGTCAAGCTATGAAAACCACCGACTACTTCCGCGACAACGTGCTGCCCAAGCGCCCGTACATTCGCGCTGATTGGTGTGAAACCGTCATCGCCCATCCGCTCAAGCGCGAGGTACAGGTCGAGGACGGAAGAATTCGCCACTGGGGTTGGATTGTCGACGTGGGCCGCCATCTACGGGTGGTGACCCTCGCCGACGGAGAGACAGTGCACAATGCGTTCTACGACAGGAGATTCAAACCATGAGAATCGCTTTTGACCCAGAAACCGACTCGCTCTACATCCATCTGAGCGAACGCCCCGGTGTAAATTCTGATGAAGTCTCGGACGGTGTTGTGTGCGACTTTGATGCTGACGGAATTTTGGTGGGAATCGACGTGCAACACGCGCGAAGCCGCGCCGATTTGTCGCAGCTAAAACTATCGAAATTGCCGGTGGTTGAGTTGGCGGCCTGAGGTGACACATCTCGTGGTCGCAGCGTAATTTGATGAACAGGTAGTCGACACACGAATATGACTCGCGACGAAGCGCTCACCGTACTGACGAAACTCAAGCCGCAACTGCAAAAACAGTTCGGCGTGAGTGAACTCGCGCTGTTCGGCTCCGCTGCGCGCGACGAGTTGCGCCCTGACAGCGATATTGATGTGCTGGTCAAGTTTGACGCCGTCGCAACCTCAATGCGCTACTTCGGCGTGCAGTTTGCCATCGAGGACGCGATGGGGATGCCCGTCGATCTGGTGACTGAGAATGCACTGCGCCGCGAACTCAGGCCCTACGTTGAACGAGAATGCAGTCGTGTCTGAGCGAACTTGTATGCTTTACGTCGATCATGTGAACGGCGCAGACGCAGCCGCGAATCTTGATTTTCTGCTTATGAATTCGGGGACACTGGTTTTGCGGGCGAGCCTCCATTTTTCAGCAACAAACTAGCAGCGCATTACTGCGCTGCTAGTCCGTCTTTAATGTGGTTTTCATTTTTTGCGACCGTAGCGAGTTCTTCTTGGGTCAATCCGATTCTGTGCAAAAGGTGGAGGCAGAAGAGCGCTTCTGCTCTCTCGCATAGCAGCCACAGATCTCGTCCTTTTGCCGCTTTTGCTTTTAGCCTAGGATCGAAGTGAGTCAAATAGTTGCGCGTATGCTTCATTTTTGTGGTCATTCGGTCGATTGAATCTGCATCCCCCAGCAGGACCTCAAACGGGGTGATTAGCTCTTTAAGTCTGTCGACTAAGAAAATTTCGTTCGCAAAATTCAATCGCTGAGATAGCCAGTCCTTGTGTGCTTCAGGGCAATTTTCGATCAACTTGGCCTTAAGCGTTTTGTATTCTTCACGTGGCAGTCTGTATCGTGCCGTCGTGCGTCGATGAAGAGTTTCCAGCGCTTGTACCAACGAAAGAAATCTCTGGTCTAGGTACTTGTGCTGATCGGCGAATGCCGAGAAATAAAGTCCCAAAGCAGGAGAAAATAATTCATACATCGTGAACCAATTCCTGAGCATCTGCGCAAAGCGATGTTCTGCTGGCGGAAATAGAAACAGCATCCGATATGTCTTTATCTCCGGCACTTTGGGATCAAACGGAAGGGACTGATAAAAAACTGGGAGCTGTATGTTTGGTTGTTTTCCATTCGAGAAGTCATGCTTCAAGTCGTCTCTTGTGACGAAAGCTTCACAAATGCTCAGTTTCTCGCCCAATACTAGGCGCATGAACTGAATGGTTTGATATGCGATCTCAACAAAATCAGTGAACGAACGCAGCGTTTCCGACCTGACTCGCACGAACGCCTTAAGTGTGACTTGGGCCTGCTTGGGATTTAATCCCGGTAGAGAACCACCGAAGTCGAACGACAACGAAAAACCATTGAAATTTCCATCGACTGATTTCATTGGAGGCAACCCGAAGTTGATGGTTGCCCCAACTCCGTCATCGCTGTAGGTGATACGTATCGCACCAACCGACAGCCACTCCTCTAGTCCATCCACGGAAAATCTAAACTCATTAAACGCGAAGAGTTCTTTTTGGTCGAGATGGCATCCGATAAGTAAATGAGAAGCTGTTACGGTTGATTTGCTAACGCCACCAAAGAGCGACGTGTTTTTGCTGCGATAGCTGCAATTTTCGAGTGTCACGTAACCGTGTTTCTCAACCAATCCAATGATTCGATTCGGCGCGTCCGACGTGAGTAAAAGCGGATCGAACGTTTCGCCGTCCATGTTGCCAAGAAAATCGACATCAACCGCGCCGCCGTCCAGCACTCGTAGATTTCCCGGTATTTTTTTGTCCTCGGCTCCTGGAGGCCAAAAATAGCCGGGAAATGAAAAAGATTCGTTTACTCTCATCGCGAAAGCATACTGCCCGAGGGGCAGCATTGGTAGCCCTAGCCCGGATTAGGCACGCACCGAACTTCGCCGCGGACGAATCCGTTTCGCGCGCACGCCGTAGTTTCGCGCGCACGCC
>ENA-OFCE01000706-OFCE01000706.1-metagenomes-genome-assembly--contig:-NODE-706-length-20457-cov-7.581708_pt1 | contig 20457 bp, 16 predicted proteins | sample MGYA00153388_OFCE01 | MGnify analysis MGYA00153388
GGACATGCCGCTGGCACGCCGCTACTTCGAGGAAGCCATGGCCGCAAATGAGTCAGTGGCGGTCTACAACTACGCGTTTCTGCTGAAGGAAGGCCGCCACCGCGATGGCGGCGCGCCTGAGCCGCAGCGCGCGCTGGAACTGTTCACGCGCGCGGCGAAGGCCGAGTACGCGCCGGCCGTGTACGAGGTGGCCGCCAGCTACAACGGTGGCACATTGGGCCAGAGGAAGGACATCGCCAAGGCCATCGAGCTGGGCAAGGTGGCCGCAGCCGGCGGCGTGACCGAAGCGCAGGACTTCCTGACCGTGATCTACCTGAACGAAAACCGTGACGCCGATGCTCGCGCCAGCAATGACCTCGCGTTGAAGAACGGCACCGGCCTGGCTTTTTTGCACCGTGCGCAGGCCGAAGAGCTGGGGCTGATGGGCTTTGCAGAAGGCACACCCACGCACGTTGGCTGGTACCAGAAAGCAGCGGCACTGGGCGCAGGCGAGGCGCAGGTGCGGATGGGTTTCTTTCACCTGCAGCGCCAGCACGGATTCAGTGACGCGGTGGAGGGGCGGCGTCTGCTGCAGACCGCGTCGGACGCCAATGTGTTTGCGGCGCACAACCTGCTAGCCCAGTGTTGGGAGCACGGCCTGGGTGGCGTGCGCGACCTGCCGCGGGCGGTTGCCTTGTACAAACGCGCGTCGGCCGCTGGCAGTGAAAGCGCTGCCCGCAGCCTGGCGCGTCTGGGCGCTGCGGGGTAAGTTCGGGCAACGACTGGTGAAATCTGGCCTGCAGTGGCCGGCTCCGGCAGACGCTGTTGCAGCACGATTCGTGGCCAATGGTCGACATCGAATTCGCGCTGCTTCCGGGCCGGGCTTGAGCGACGACCCTGCAACGGCGCACCCTGCTCCACGGGGCCGCCGCCCGGCCGCAGGCGATCTTCGACAAACCGCTGAAGGCCCGGCCGCGCGAACTGGTGGCGGCGGACTGCGTCCGCAGCGTCAGGCGCTTCTACGACCCGGCCATCGTTGCCGAGCACCTCCACACCTTCGAGAACGCCAAGCTGCTGGGGTTGTCCGAACTGCGCCGCCAAGTCATCGCGAGCAAGACGCCGTTTGCCGGTGACGTCGAGGTGCCGGGCATCGCGCGCTGGACCGTTACCGCTTCAAGGTGAGGCTGGCCGAACCCAACCCGCGCGTTCCGCGGGTGCTATCGGGCCTGGTGGCGGTGGCGCGCTAGGCTATCGAAGCGTATGCCGCCGACCCGATGGCGCAGGCGGTGGGCACCGGCCCGTTCAGGCTGGCGCAGGGGCGGCGCAGTTCGCTCCATCGTCCTGGAATGCCACCCGCGGTATCGCGGCGCGCTCGACGTGGCCCGCGAGCCTCCGGTGATTGCGCCGCTCGCGGTGCCCGGCGGACCCCTGGCGCCCTGCCTGGCGCCCTACTTGACGCGTCAGGGCAAGCAATTGCAGATACGGTCGACATGCGTTGGAACGCCGGGCTCGATGGCGAGTTCCTTTTCGGGGCGGGCCTACATGCCCCACGTCCCGCACGTCCACCCGCGCCTGAACGACCTGGCCTGGCCGCATGTGCGCGGCTGGGTCACCGAGCCGCTGGGCGACAGCCGCTTCCTGCACACCGACATCGTCTGACGCGCGTCAGCCGTTGTCGGGCAGCACGTACACCACGCCAATGCGCCGGCCCATCAGCGGGCGCACGACGCGCTCGTAAAAAGCCACCGGCACCACCACGCAGCCTGCAGAAACGCGCTTGCCCTGCGCGTCGCTTGCGGCCAGGCGACGCAGGCGGCCCGCTTGTGTCGCGCCTGGGCGCACGCGGTGGATGGCGAAGGCGGCTTCGTAGTCCACCCACACGATGTCCTCGCCCTGCAGGTTGCGGCCCGGCTCGCTCTCGAAGCGGCCGGCCGGGGTGGTGGCGTCGCCTGGGCGCAGCGTGCCGGTCTGCGTGCGCTCGCCCACGCCAGGCACGCTGTGGTCGCCCCGGTCGCGGCCCAGCAGCGCCGGGCTGCTGCCAGCCAGGCTGCCATCGGCATGGAACAGCATCAGCCTGGCGGCCTGCTTGTCGACGATGGCAAAAGGCCGGCCTGCGCTGTCCGCAGCGGCCAGCACACGGCTGGCCAGCGCGGCGGCCGCTACCGTCACCAGCGGCGAGCCCGCGCTGGCCGACGGCAGCAGGGTCAGGCAGATGGCCAGACCGGTCGCCAGACAAGTCGCCAGACGGATCAGAAGAATGGTGCAAAGGCAGGGTCGACGCATGCCGCCATTCTTGGAAGCGGATGCGATGGCCAAGCCCGCAGGAACGGGTCAGTTGCCGGCCAGTTCCAGGCCAGTTCCAGGCCAACTCCGCGCGCAGCCGGTCTGCAGCGGCAGGCAGTGGTTCAACAGATGGACGATCTGCAGGCGGGGCCGTTGGCAGGATCGGGCAGTGGCGCGTTGTCAGCTCAGTCGACGGGCTCGCAGGCCAGGCTCGACTATCTGCCGACCTTTCTGCCGTGAAGCTGTGCAGCCAGTGCCCGGTCGTAGAGGCTTTGATGCGCTTCGACCATGGCGTGCAGGCTGAAGCGTTGTTTGACCTCAGCGCGACCGGCCTGCCCCATGGCTGCCGCGCGCGCCGAATCGGTGGCCATTCGTACGAGGGCCCGGGCGAGGTCGTTCACATCGTCGCTGGTTACCACTTCACCCGTGCGCCCGTGCGCCACGAGTTCGGCATTTCCACCGACGCGGGTGGCAATCACGGGCAGCCCGGTCGCCATCGCTTCGAGGATGGTGTTCGAGACGCCCTCAGCCCTGGACGGCAGGACGAAACAATCCAGCCCGCGCATGACATCCGGCACATCGGCGCGCTCGCCGGGCAGCCACGCCAGGTCGGCAAGCCCGGCCTCGGTCAGGATGGCCCGACATTCTTCGCGCAACGGGCCGCCACCGACCATCACCAGTCGCATGCGGTCTCGCAGGGCCGGTTGCTGCAAGAGCACTGCGGCAAAGGCCTGGGCAAGCAGCGTCTGGTTCTTGACGGTCTGCATGCGACCTACCGTGCCGACCAGCCAGTGCGACGCACCTTCGAATGGACAGCCCGCGATGGCCGGACGAGCCCCCGTGGCAGGCGTGAACAGCACGGTGTCGACGCCGTTGTAGACCTGCTCGACCCGCGACGCGCTGATGCCGCAACGGTCGGTCAGGTAGCCGCCCAGGTCACGCGAAAGCGCCACATACCGCTGCACGAACGGGCTGTAGGCGCGGCGTATCCACTGGTGGCGGCGGCTGCTGCCGTCCAGGTCTTCGATGTCGCGACCATGCTCGCCATGCACCCGGCCGGGCACACCGGCCCACCAGGCCGGCACCTGGCATTCCAGTGCGGCCAGGTTGCGGGTGTGCACGATGGCGGGCTTGAGTTGGCGCATCAGCCGCACCAGTTGCGGGTACAGCCTGGCGCCGTGGCCCGGCGGTTTGTGCAGCGAGAAGAACTCCACGTCGCTGCGTCGGATGCGCGACGCGAAAGCGGGCGCCACCTCGGTCAGCGCCACCACGGCGTGGCGATAGGCATCCGCCGGCATGTGGTTGATGAGGTTGACGACGCCGTTCTCGAGGCCGCCGGTGTCGAAGCGGTAGACGACATGCAGCACCAGCGGCGCGGTCGAGCCGGTCGGGCGGGCCATCACACGCGGCGGGCCGGTCAGCGCACGGCGGCGATCACAGTCGCCACACGGTCAAACCTCGACCCTTGAGCGCCGCCGCGTCGAACGCCGCCTTCACGTCGATGAAGGCCCCGCCGTCCACCAGCTTGCGCGCGAAGTCGTCCACCGACAGCGCCGCGTATTCGCGGTGCGCCACGGCGGCCACGATCGCGTCGGCGCGGGGCAGGTCGTCGAATGGGGTCAACTTCACGCCGTATTCATGCATGGCCTCATCGGCCGCGGCTTGCGGGTCGGTCACGAACACCTCGACGCCGTAGCTGTGCAGCTCGCGGATGATGTCGATGACCTTGCTGTTGCGCAGGTCGCCGCAGTTTTCCTTAAAGGTCAGGCCCAGCACGTTGACCTTGGCTCCCTTGATGGTGCTGCCCGCCGAGATCATGTGCTTGATGGTTTTTTCCGCAATGAATTTGCCCATGCCGTCGTTGATGCGCCGGCCGGCCAGGATGACCTGCGGGTGGTAGCCGATCATGTCGGCCTTGTGCGTCAGGTAATACGGATCCACGCCGATGCAGTGCCCGCCCACCAGGCCGGGTTTGAACTTCAGGAAGTTCCACTTGGTGCCGGCGGCTTCCAGCACCTCGGTGGTGTCGATGCCCAGCTTGTCGAAGATGATGGCGAGCTCGTTCATGAGCGCGATATTCAGGTCGCGCTGCGTGTTCTCGATCACCTTGGCCGCCTCGGCCGCCTTGATGGAACTGGCGCGGTGCACACCCGGCACGATGATCCTCTCGTACAGCTTGGCCACGCGGTCCAGCGTCTCGGGGCTGTCGCCAGAGACGATCTTCAGGATCTTGGTGAGCGTGTGCTCCTTGTCGCCCGGGTTGATGCGCTCGGGGCTGTAGCCGACGAAGAAGTCTTCTCGCCACTTCAGGCCCGATTCCCGTTCGAGCACAGGGATGCACACCTCCTCGGTCGCGCCAGGGTAGACGGTGGACTCGAAGATCACCGTGGCGCCCTTCTTCATGTGCCGGCCGACGCTGGTGGACGAGCCGATGAGCGGGCGAAAGTCGGGGATGTGGGCGTCGTCGACCGGCGTGGGCACGGCCACGATGATCATGTCGGCCTCGGCCAGCAGAGCCGGGTCGTCGGTGTAGACGGCATGCCGGGCGGCGGCCATCTGTTCGTCTTCGAGTTCGCGCGATGGGTCCACGCCGCGCTGGCAGGACTCGACCTTGTGCCTGGCGATGTCGAAGCCGATGGTGCGCATCTGCTTGCCGAATTCGACCACGAGCGGCAGGCCGACGTAGCCCAGCCCGATGACTGCGATGGTGCTCACGGTGTCGGTTTCCTTTGAGGGTTCCAGATCGGGCAACGGCCCTGGTTTCAACGCTGGTCGCGGGTTTGCGCCAGCAAGCGGCCGAAGACGGGCAGGTTGTCCCGAACGAACTGTTCGAGCACGGCCTGCGACTGTTCTGGCGACGGTTTGTCGGTCCACAACACCAACACGGCGCCGTCGTCACCGCGCCCCTGCAGGCGGCTGAACGCGCCGGCCAGCTTGGCATGCGCGTCACCGGCAATCCAGCGGCCGTCGACCCAATACACCCGCCAGACGGTGAGCCGTTCGCGCTGCCCGGCGGCGTCGGTGGCGGACGGGTTGCCCAAAATCAGCGCCTTGCGCCAATGGATGGGTCGGCCGCCTTCGATCTCGACGGCCGCGCTGCCGCTGGACACTTGGTTTCGATGCCGGTCATCGGACGCGACCAGCATGTTGACCGAGCTGACCAGCTTGTTGTCGTCGGTCTGGCCGCGGTAGTAAGCCAGGTACAAGCCGACTTCCCCCACGGGGCCCACGTAGGCCTTGCGCACCTGCCAGCTGGGGTTGGCAAAGACCGGCATGAAATTGCTGGTCGGCTCGGCCGCACGCCAGGCCGACGCAGGTTGCGCTGGCAACGCCAGCCGTGGGGGCACCGTACCGGCTTCGCTGTTCTGCAAGACCCACCTTGCGCCGTGCGGCAACAGCAGCACGGCTGCGGTGGCCAAGCCGACGAAAGCCATGGACGCGTACGACAGGGTCGGCGGGCGACCGGCATGGTGAACGACGGCCACCGGTGCGTCGGGTTCGGACCAACGGGCGCCGATCATGAACATGATCATCACGACGATGCCGAAGAAGACCCAGCCATACACGAGGTGGTCGGCTCCAACGGCGATGGTGTTGCCGGAATGGTGCCCGAGCATCACGATCATGTAGGCGCGCAGCCAGTTCGCGACGATGGGCACCAGGATCGACACCAGCATGAACAGCGCACGCCGCTTCCAGGACCGGTAGTTGAGGTAGGCAAACAGGGTGCCCACCATGAACGAGGCGATCAGGTAACGCACGCCGCTGCAGGCCTCGACCACGCTCCAGCTGCCCGAGGGGATGACGAACTGCAGACCTTCGCGGTACACCGGGATGCCGGATGCACGCAGCGCGGTCACGGTGAAGTCGGCTGTCCACTTCATCATCGGGTCGGTCATGAATTCGCCGATGGGCACGGCGAAGAACAGGAACATCAGCGGAAACAGAATCGCCAGGGCCACCTGCACGCCCAGCACGGCGGGTACGGCCAGCACCAGCATGGCGACCCAGGCGAACTGCGCCGCAGAATTCACCAGCACCAGATCGGCCAGCAGCCACATGCCGGCGAAGGCACCCACCAAAATCAGCACCCAGGGCGCGGGCCTGGGGGTGATTTGTGCCAGCACGGCACGTTGGCGCCAGATGAGCCACAGCGTGATGGGCGGCACCAGGAAGGCGTGGGCAAAGGTCTCGGAGCGATTCCAGATGCCCACCATGGCAGTCACCGTGTCGGCGTACAGGCCGCCAAGCAACGCAAACACCAGACCGAGCGCCAGCAGGGCGGCGCGCCAGGGGCTTGCAGTCTGGGTGGGTGTCAGCACGGCACTCATCGGACAGCGTTCATGGGAAAGCACTCATGCAGCGGGCTCCTGGTTCATCGTCGAGGGGGTGCTGGCAAGCGACAGCGGCGCGAGCGGACGCAGCCTGGCGAGGTGGCCGTCCAGCGCCTGCAAGTGGGCGGCCCAGGTGTAGCTTTGCAGCACATGTTGGCGGCCCGCAGCGCCGATGGCGGCCGCGCGGTCGGGGGCCGCCAGCAGCATGTCGATGCAGCGCACATAGTCCGGCGCGGCCTCGGCATCCAGGATCTCCCGCCCCGGCTCGGCCGTCAGCGCCTGCACGCACGGGCTGGCAGCCACCACGGGCCGGCCCATGGCCATGGCTTCGAGAATCTTGTTCTGGATGCCCCGCGCCAGCCGCAACGGCGCCACCACCACGGCGGCATGCTGCAGGTAGGGGCGCACGTCGGGCACGGTGCCCGTCACCACCACGCCCGAAGCCGCGTCCGATGCCAGCGCACGCACGGCCGCAGTGGGTGCACGACCGACGATGTGAAAACGCAGGCCGGGGCGCTGGCGCCGCAGTTCAGGCAGCACCTCGCGCGCAAACCAGCACACGGCGTCGACGTTCGGCCAGTAGTCCATGGCGCCGGTGAATACCAGCGGTGTCTCGTCGACCGCGTAGGGCGATGCACGCGTCGCGTCAGGGCTGAAGTAGTCGCTGTCCACGCCGTTGCTCATGGCCTCGATCTGACCCGCACAGTCGGGTGCCAGTTGTTGAAAGAGCGCGGCCTCTTTTCCGGTGGCGAAGAATGTGCGGGCCGAACGTGCCACCACGGCGCGTTCACAGGCCAGCAGGCGCCGGCCCTCGCGCCGGTACAGCCACGACAGCGGCCAACGGTGTTGCGGGGCGTACTGGGTCCACTTGGCGGAGTCCACGTCCACCATGTCAAGCAGCATCGGCAGGCCCGGCTGAGCGAGCGCGTACTGCGCCATCGACGAGGAAAAAACCACCGCGGCCGCGATGTGCTCTTGCTGCACAACCTTCGCCACCCACCGACGCAGTGCGGCGCTGCGGTAGTAGTGCAGGGTGAGGGCATCGTTTTGCAGCAGGCCCCGCAGACTGGCCAGGCGCGCGCGTGCGGGGTGCAGGGGCTCGACATGCAGGCCGGTGCACAGGCCGCGCAAGGTCTCGATGTGGACGACGTCAGCGTCATCGTCGACAAAGGTGCCGACGAACACGCGATGCCGTGCCGCAAGGTGCTTGAGCAGGTGGTACGAGCGCACCTTGTCGCCCTTGTTCGGCGGGTAAGGCATGCGGTGCACCAGGTACAACAGGTTGGCCATGTCGCGCCGCTTCAGCCCAGGCTGCGCACGATGTGCGGCCCCAACCAGTTAGCCACGCCCAGCGGCAGCTTGCGCCAGGCCTGGATCATCAGTTTGTACTTGGCGTTGCTGGGGTTGTTCTGGGGCACGGCGTCGCGCTTGTAAAGCTGGTATTCGTAGTGCAGCGGGGTGGGCTCGAAACCCCAATTTTTCTTGAACGCATAAGGGCCCGTGCCCTGCTTGCTTCGACCGTAATCGAACAACTCCAGCCCGCTGGCAGCACTGCGGCGCATCAACTCCCAGTATTTGAAATCGTTGGCCGCGAAATCGCGCGCGGCCTCGTCGTCGCCGGCGTAGTACGGCAGCACTTCGTCACGAAAGTAGAAACTCAACACGCTGGACAGCGGCCGCCCCTGGGCCGTGCTGACTGTGAGCAGCCTGCAGTCGTCGCCGAACTCGCGCTGCAACTCGACGAAATAGCGCCTGGGCATGGCGGGGGTGCCGTGGCGGTGCACGTTGCTGGCGTAGAGGCGGAAAAACCGCTCTTCGTCACCGTCGATGGCGCTGACCAGTTCGTTCTTGATGCCCTTGCGCACCATCGCGCGCTGCTTGCGCGGGATGGCCAGCAGGTTGGCCTCGTCGTCGGGCAGGATGGGCTTGCGGAAGGTGACGTAGAGGTCTTGCTCTGGCCAGCCAGGATGGCGGCGGTCGATGTGGCGAAGTTCGAGGTGTTGGACCCCCAGTTCCTGCGCCAACCGCTGCGCTTCGGCTTCGAGCAAGGCGGCGCTGGCCTCGTCGCCAGCAGCCACCCCACCATAGACCGCGAACGGCAGGCTGGTCAGTGCATTGCCGAACAACATGCTTTTCACATGGGCCAGCGGCAACACACCGGTGATGCGGTTGCCGCTGACGGCGCACAGGTAGTGCGTGCGGTGACCGAACACGGTGGACAGGATGCGTTGCCAGCCGGCACGATGGAAAAAGGTGGCCTGCGGGCAGGCCCGGACGAATGCGTCCCAGTCGGCCGCCATCGCGGTGTCGCCCAGGGCCAGGCGTTGCAGGGTGGGCATGTGCGCCGTCAGGCCGCCGCGGCGGCCAGGCAATGCACGGGCAACGACTGACGCTGCAGGAAGATATGGTCCATGCGGCCCCAGCGAAAGTCGCGCAGCAGCGCCTGCAGCCGGCCCTCCATGCGAGGGATGTTCACGTAATGGCGGAAGCGTGTCTTGGCGTTGATGCCGGCAATGCGTGGCTGGCCGGCGTCGATTTCCCAGGGATGAAAGTAGAAGACGGCGGCCTCCTGGTCGGCACGGTTGACGCGGCCGATCATCCAGCGCGACACCGCGTAGGGCAGCAACCTGAAGTAGCCGCCCCCGCTTGAAGGCAGGTTGCGCCCGCCCACGCGCAGCGTGGTGACGGGCACCTCGAGCAGGTCATTGGGCAGCCGGTAGGCGAAACGCGGCGATTCAGGCATGCCGTAGTGGTCGTGCGCGATGGGGTAGATGCTGCTGCTGTAGCGGTAGCCGGCGCGTGCCAGCACGTCGAAGGCCCAGAGGTTGCCGCGGCCGATGGAAAAGCTCGGCGCGCGATAGCCCAGCACCGGCAGTCCGCCCAGATCTTCGAGGATCGCCTTGGCGCGCGTGACATCGGCGGTGAACGCGGCGGGGTCGAGGTCACTCGCACGTTCATGCCCGTAGCCGTGGCTGGCCAGTTCATGGCCACCCTGCACGATGCGCTTGACGAGTTGCGGGTAGCGCTCGGCCACCCAGCCCAGGGTGAAGAACGTGGCCTTCACCTCACGTTCAGCCAGCAGTTCCAGGATGCGGTCGACGTTGCGTTCGACACGGCACGGGCGCGCGTCCCACTCATCGCGGCGGATGTAGGGCGCAAACGCAGACACCTGGAAGTAATCCTCCACGTCGATCGTCAACGCGTTGGTGAGGCGGGCGGGGGGTGCAGTGGCGAACATGCGGGCTGACCGGTTCAAGGGGCACCGGCACGCAGCCAGCGGTACAGGTCGGCCGCGATGCGCTCGGCGGCGTGGCCGTCCCACAGTTCGGGCGCACGGCCACGCTTGCCGTGGCCGGCCAGGATGGCGGCCACGCCATCGCGGATGGCCTGCAGATTGCGCCCGACCAGGGTGTTGGTGCCCTGCTCCACCGTGATCGGGCGTTCGGTGTTCTCGCGCAGGGTCAGGCAGGGCACGCCCAGCGACGTGGTCTCTTCCTGCAATCCGCCCGAATCGGTGAGAACCAACGTGGCTCCGGCCATCAAGCCCACCATGTCCAGATACCCCAGTGGCGGCAGCACCACCATGGTGGCCGGGTCGAGCAGTTCTTCCAGGCCGAAGCGCGCGATGTGCTGTCGGGTTCGCGGGTGCAGCGCGAAAACCAGCGGCAGCTTCTGCGAGACCTCACGCAACACCCCCAGCAAGGCGGCCAGCGTGTGCGCATCGTCGACATTCGAAGGCCGGTGCAAGGTGACGACGCCGAAGCCTTGCGGATGCGCCAGGCGCGCGGCGTCCGCACCATGGGCACGCAGCGTGTCGGCCGCCAGCGGCGCGCTGGCGCGGTGCCACAGCAGGGAGTCGATCATCACGTTGCCGACGAAGCAGATGCGTTCGGCCGCGATGCCTTCACGCGTCAGGTTGTCGGCTGCGCTGCGCTCGGTGGTGTACAGCCGCCCCACCATTTGATCGGTCAGGACGCGGTTGATTTCTTCGGGCATGCGGCGGTCCCAGCTGCGCAAACCAGCCTCCACGTGCACCACTGGCACGCCCTTCTTGACCGCCACCAAGGCGCAGGCCAGGGTCGAGTTCACATCGCCGGCCACCAGCACGCACGACGGCTGGTGCGCGTCCAGCGCAGGCTCGAAGCGCTTCATCACCTCGGCCGTCTGCACGGCGTGGCTGGCCGAGCCGACCTCCAGGTTGATGTCGGGCGTGGGCAGGCGCAGATCGGCGAAGAGCTGGTCGCTCATGCTGGCGTCGTAGTGCTGCCCGGTGTGCACCAACAGCGCCGATATCGCGGGTTGGTGCCCGGCCAGTGCACGCAGGATAGGCGCCATCTTCATGAAATTCGGCCGCGCACCGACGACGCACATCACCGGCCCGGTGAAGTCGGCCCCAGGCGCGGAAAGCGGCGCCGCGCTTACAGCAACGGTCATCGCTTCTTTTCGCCTTTGTCGAGCTTGCCGACCTTGTCGAGCTTGTCGACCTTGTCGACCTTTTCGATCGTGTCGGGCGGCCTTTTCATGGCGTCGACCAGGCGGGTCAGCATCGACAGGGTTTGCACGTTGATGCGCTCCAGGCGCAGCAGGCCTCGCTCCAGCCGCTGCAGCTGGTCACCCCGTTGCCCCGCCGTGAGATCGGCAATCTGGCGCTGCATGCCGGCAGCCGTGTCGGCATCGAGGGGCTGGCCGAGGTCCAGATCGAGATCCAGCGGCTCGCCCGCCATCCCACCCGGCAGCACCGGCTCGCTGCCCGGCGACACCGCAGTCGCGTGAACAATGGCGCGCCGTGGTGCGGCTGATTCCTGTTCGAATTCAAGCACCACCTCGTTCACATCGCTCACGCCCAGTTGCGTGCGCCCGCCCAGAAAGCCGGCCAGCAGCAGGCGGTCGCACACCGCGTTGATGCGCCTGGGGATGCCGCCCGTGGCCTTGAAGATGGCCTCGAAAGCCTGCGGCTCGAAGCTAGGCTTGCCAGTGGACCCCGCGCACTTGAGGCGGTGTTCGATGTAGCCCCTGGTCTCATCCTGGTCCATCGGGCCGATGTGGCAGGTGGCCGCCACGCGCTGACGGAACTGTTCCATGTCGGGCTGCTGAAGAATCTCGCGAAACTCCGGCTGGCCGACCAGGAAACTCTGCAGCAGCGCCTGGTTGCCGAACTGGAAATTGCTGAGCATGCGTAACTCTTCGACCGCCCGCGGCGAGAGGTTCTGGGCCTCGTCCACGACGAGCAGGCAGCGCTTGCCCTTGCTCGTCTGGCTGATGAGAAAGGCCTCCAGCGTGATCAGCAGTTCACTCTTCGGCACGTCCTTGACGCGAAAGCCGAAGGCCGCCCCCACCATGCGCAGTGTGTCCTCGGCGCCAAGCTGGGTCGTCACCAGGTGACCGGCGATGACGTTGCTGCCGTTCAACCCCTCGATCAACGATCGCAACACCATCGTCTTGCCGGCGCCGATCTCGCCGGTGATGACGATGAAGCCCTCGTTGCGGGATACACCGTACTCCAGGTAGGCCTTGGCCCGCCGGTGCTGCTTGCTGGCGAAATAGAAGGCGGGGTCGGGGTTGAGCTGGAAAGGCTTGCTGCTCAACCCGTAGAAGGCTTCGTACATGGTTTAGAAGCTCAGGCCGATTGCGGCCAGCACCGAGTTTTCGTCATAGGAGTTCGGCCCTTCGGCCTGTGCATGCCGCGCAGTGACGGACAGGCTCATGCGGCGCTGAACCTGACCCGACCAGCTCAAACTGGCGCTCTTCAATCCGTTGCCTGCGACAGCGCCTCGGCCGGGCGTTCGCTGCGAAACTGCCGACAATACGATGGATGAATTCGGCGTCAGCCGGTGCGACAACGACAGGCTCCAGCCGGCCTGTCGCAGGACGTCCACGCGTGACAGGTCGTCCTGCGCACTGCTCACTCCGTCCAGACGTCTGCTGCTGCTGCTGAAGGCCGACAGGACGGCATTACTGCGCGCGCCCTGCAGGGCAAGAGACAGGTTGCGACTGCTTTGCAGGGTCAGTGCCTTGTTGATGAAACCTCCGGTCAGCCGTTCGTTGGCATTCAGACCCGACGCTTGAAGGAAGTTGCGAACCAGCAGGTCGCGGAGAACCCGATCGGGTTCGAGCGACGCGAATTGCACAAAGTAGATGTCGTACACCGTCAGCACCACGCCGGCACCGGCCGTGTTTTGTGTGCTGCTGCGTGAATCGGTGTAGGAAATCACCGAACGCTGCATGCGGTGGCTGAAATTCAAGCTGTGGCTGTTGCCAAAAAAGCGTCTTTCACCCGTCAGACCGAGCTGCGTTCTGGGTGTCGGTTGCCAGCTGAGGCCGCCGCCCCAGGTGGCGCTGGTGCGCTCGCTCGGGGATTGAACGTTGTTGCGCTCGGTGCCTGTGTTGATAAACATCCGCAGATCGGGTAGCGGCGTATACGACAGGGTTGCCCGCAAGGAATCCTGCTGGCTGCGCCGGCCACCGTCGAAGTCGGAAACGACACGATTGAGGTCCAGCGCCCAGCCGATGGCCCGGCTGCTGTCGCCGATGCCAAGCGCAGCACTCTGGGTCGATGAATCACCGCCAGCGCTGCTGACCACCGATGCGGCCAGGCTGGCATTGACATTCACATCGCCGAACAGCCGACCCCGCAGCGACGGCGCCAGACTAAAGGTTCGCAGCTCGGTGCTGTTGGCGTTGATGGACGACGGACGATCGCCTTGCAATCCGAGTGCAGAAATGGACTGGCGGGAAATGGAGGCGGTGGCGTTGACGAACCCGTGGTTCTCGAGGAACTCGCCTTGCAACGAAGACCTCAACGCGTTATGAAAGTTACTGGAGGCCGATTCCCGCCCATAGATCACGCCGTTGAGCGAGTAGTCCAGTGAGCCTTGAAGCCTGGACGACCGCACCGACAGGCGCACGCCAGGGCTGATGGTGGTGATGGACTCCGACCGCGGGTTGCTGGCGGACAGATTGAGGTTGTCGGTGAACTGTTGCGTGATCGAAAAGGCTGGCGTCACGACCAAACTTCGTTCCTGCGCACCGACCGTCGAGGCGCTAAAAATTAGCGCCAACACAGCCATCTGCGGCGGCGTCAGCCCTGGACCAAAAATGAAGTTCACACCGACTTGGCCGGCGAGTCGGCAACCACTTCGGCGTCGCCATGGCCATGGCCATGGCCATAACCATAACCGTACGCGCCGTAGCCGTAACCGTAGCCGTACCCACCCGGGCCGTCGGTGCGGGCCTTGTTCAGCACCATCAGCCGGATGGGGCAAGACTCGATGGTCGAAAGTGCATGCGTGACGTTGGCTTGCGACGTGCTGCCGGCGTTCACCACCATGACGATCTGACCCATGTGGGTGGCAAGCACCCGCGACTCGGTGGTCAGCAAAAGCGGTGGCGAATCAAAAATGATGATGCGGTCCGGATAGCGGGTGGCCATGTCGTCCAGCAACATCTTCATCGCGTCGCTGGCCAGCAATTCAGTGGCCCTGGCATGCTGGGTGCCGCTGGGCAACAACGTCAGCTTGTCAACATTGGTTCGCAACAGTGCGCCCGCGAGATCGACCTTGCGCTCCAGCACGTCCAGCAAGCCGGGGCCGGGTGGCAGCCCCAGTGTCCGCAACACCGACGGCCGGGCCACGTCGGCGTCCACCAGCACGACGGTGTGGTCCAGCTCGGCAGCGATGCTCATGGCCAGATTGATGGAGGTGAATGTCTTGCCTTCACCCGCCAAGGCGCTGGTGACCATGATGAGGTTGGCATGCTTCAGGCTGGCGGCACCCTTGCCGACGGCGTTCGCGATGAGCGGGCGCTTGATGACCCGAAACTGGTCTGCAATGGCCGAGCGTGGAGCGGCTGGGGTGATGATGCCCAGCGCGTCCAGGGCGGCGAAATCCAGTTCAACCTGACGCGATGCGGGGTTGCCCGGAAGCGGTGGCGCGGACGACGCATGCGGCGCGTGCGGCGCATGCGACAGCGAAAACGGCCTGGGCAGTCCGCCCCGGGCCGGTTGTGCATCTGCCAGGGTCGTGTCGCCGCCCTCGCCCGGAACGTCGATGCCAGCCTGCCGCAGCTGCTGAAGGCGCAGCGCAGCCTGTTCTATCAGAGAGCTCAAGGTGCGGGTCCTTTGATCAAGCCATTGCCGCGGTCACGGCCAAGCCGACTGCGAACAGGGCCACGAGGCTGGCGGTGGCGCCGACGAAACGGATCAGGCCCGCACGTTCCTTCTTGCGCAGCTTGTCGTCCAGCCGCAGCGAGACGACTCCGAGCAGCGGCAAGCCGGTCTTGATGCGCAGTTCGCCGGGATCATGGAATGTGGGCCTGAGCTGACTCAACAAGAACGCCAGCACCAGACCCGCGCCCAGACCGGCGGCCAGGGCCAGCGGCAGCATGGCCAGTCGGTTCGGCGAGACCGGCTTGGGCGTGACCCGGGGCGGGTCGATCAGCCTGAAGTCGGCAACACCGGAAGCCACCTCAAGCTCGCCCGACATGACCGCCGACTGCCGGCGTGCGACCAGGTCCTCGTAGTTCTTGCGGTTGATGCCGTAGTCTCGGTTGAGCTGGGCGGCCTCGGTCTCCAGCTGGGGTGCTGTCTTCATCGATTCCCGCGCTTGCCCGAGGCGGGACCCGAACTCGGCCACGCGGGTGCGCAAGGTGGCCACCTGCACCTCGGACGTCGCCAGCATGCGTGACAGTTCCTGGGTCGCCAGGCTGGCATTGGCACCGGCATCCGGCGGCCGCCGGGCAGCCTCCGCGGCGGCGGCCTTGCGGAGCGACTCGACCTCACGCGCTTTCAGCGTCTCGAGTTCCTTCAACTGCCTGCGGTTGATGACGACATCGGGATGCTGATCGGTGAACCGCTGCATCAGCGAGTCCAGATTCCGGTTGATGTTTTCGATGCGGGCATCGATCTCCGGCGTGGACACCGACAAGGTGGGTGATGGCAGCAGGCTGGGCAACGCCGACCCACCGCCCTGGCCTTTTTCGAGTGCAAGCTGCTGCTTGATGGCATCGCGGGCGTTCTCTGCCTCTTTCAACTGCAGCCGAGCGTTTTCCAGTTGCGCGGAAGACTCCACCATCCGCCCGGTGGCGTCCTTGCCGTCGGTGGTCTGCGTCGCGATGTTGCGCAGCTTGAATTCCTTCAGCCTCAACTCGGCCTCTTCCAGCTTTTGTTCGTACCGGCGAATCTGCTCGTTGAGGAAGCTCTTGGCCGAATCCGTGTCCTTTCGGCTGGCACCCAGGCTGGACTCCACGAAGATGGCGGTCAACGACTGCACGATGCGCTTGGCTTTCTCCTGCTCCTGGTCGCGAATCGCCAGCGTGTACAGGTTGTCTCGCCCAGTGTTGCGAATCTCGATGCGGGACCCCAGCTGCGTGATGAGGTCGTCTTTCGCAACCTGCGTCTTGGCCGTCAGGTCGAGATCGGCCATGCGCACCAGTTTCTCGAGGTTCGGGCGGCTCAACAGGGTGCGGCTGAGCATGCTGATCTGCTGGTCGACATTGGGCTGCACCGTCAGTCCGGCCATCAGGGGCTTCAGGATCGATTGCGTGTCGACAAAGATTCGTGCCGACGCTTCGTACTGGTCGGGGATCCTGTAGACCAGCACCACCCCCACCAGCGCGACGAGCCAAGCCACACCCAGGCCAGGCCACCTGAACTTCCACATGCCCCGCAGGAAGCTGAGGACTTGTTTGATCAGATCATCCATGCGTTGCTCTGCCTGCGGTCGGGCCTGGTCGTCTGCCGGGTTTAGAAGAAGCTCTGCGGAATGATCAGGATGTCACCGGGCCGCATGTCGACGTTGGCCGACATGTCACCGCGCTTGACCAAGTCGCGCAGCCTGACCGTGTACTGCTTGTTGCCCTGTGCGGTGCGCAGGATCGTGGCGCTGTTTCCCGCGGCGAAGTCGGTCAACCCGCCCACGGCGATCATCACGTCCAGGATCGTCATCTTCTGCTTGTAGGGCAGAGCCTGGGGCCGCGCCGCCTCGCCCACCACCCTGATCTGTTCGCTGTAAGGGCCGACGAAACCGGTCACCAGCACCGTCACCACCGGGTCTCGAACGTACTTCGAAAGCACCTTCTCGACATCGCGCGCAAGTTCGATCGATGTCCTGCCCTGGGCCATCAACTCGTCGACCAGCGGCGCTGCAATCTTGCCGTCGGGTCGCACCGGCACGCTCATGGTCAATTCGGGGTTGCGCCACACCACGATGCTGAGCGAGTCGCCGGCACCGATGACATACGTGTAATCGATGTTCGACGACGCATCGATCGGTGCGGGCGGAAAGTTCGGCCCGGAAGCGCACCCGACCAGCAGAGTCAACGTGACCAGAGGGGCCGCGAGAACGGCACCCAAGCGGCGGTGAATGGACGGCATCATGAAAGGGCATCTCCTTCTTGGCGCCCGCTGGGGCAGGCGCGGTTCAAAAACCTGGGTGGGCACACCCTTTGCCGGGCATCGCAGTCCCCGGCTGGCGGCACTTCCTGGTCCATCTCGGTGGCAGGGCCTGCCTGCGTCTGCGATGCCATGCGTTGCGTTGCGTTGCGTTGCGTTGAGCTGGCACGGATCTTCTCACAGCGCAAAACGCGGCGGCCGGCAGCGCGTCGTGCCCGCCGACCGCACTGGCGCACTATTACCGATGTCAGCTCCAGAAAACCGTGCGCAGCGTTTTCGACACGGCTCGACCCGTGGCAAACGCCGCCTTCGGGGGTCAACGAATCGACTTCGACAACTCCAGAACCTTGTCGCGCTGCGGAAAATTCTCGCCCAGCGCTTCCAGCACCTTCAGCTCGTCCCGGGCCTTGGCTGGGCTGCCTGAGGCGATCAGCAGTTCAGCCAGCCGCATCCGGTAACGCGGTTCACCGTTCGACCCGGTCACCGCCTTTTGCTGCCACTCCACCGCCTCGGGCAATGCGCCACCGGCGCGCAGGGCCGAGGCCAGCGTGTCCATCAAAGCCGGCTGCCCGGGCCACAACTCGTTCGCCTTGCGTGCGTGCTGAAGAGCCTCGGGCTTGCCTTGAAGAACCAGCACCCACGCCAGGTTGTTCAATGCCTGGGCGTCATCGGACCGTAGTTCGAGCACCTTCCGATACCGGGCGTCGGCAGCAGGCAAAGCCCCCCGTTGCATGTCGATGAATGCCAGATGACTGATGAAGTCGGCATCTGTCGGATTGGACTTCAACCATTCAGCGGCAAAGCGTTCCGCATCCGCCGGCCGATCGGCCAGCACCTGCAGGCCGTGCAGGCGAAGCGCCAGGGCCGATATCGGCTGGCGCGTGAATGCTTCACGCAGGGCTCTAATGGCCTCGGGAAGTTTGCGCTGGTTCAGATAGGCATCAGCTTCCAGCAGAAAGCCGAAGGAACTTTTAGGGTCGCCCTTCTGCACCTCGCGGGCCAGTGCCAGGGCTTCGCCGAACTTGCGTTCGACCAACATCAGGTTCTGCACCGCACTGGTCACTTGGCTGGATCGCGGGTCGATCTGGCGGGCCCGCTCGAGGCTGGCCCGCCCCGTCGTCAGGTCGCCAGCCCGCAGCTGGGCGGTACCCAGGCGCAGGTAAGCCTGCGCCGACGTGGGCGCCAGCGACACGACCTTCGCGAAGGCCGCCGCGGCCTGGCGTGCGTCGCCCACTTCGAGCAGCACGCGTCCCAGGGCATCTTCGAGTTCCGGCGTGCCCGGCACCGCAGCCACCGCCTGCTCGGCTGCCGCGCGGGCAGCCGGCAACTCGCGGCGCATCAACAGGTAATCCACCAGCAACAGCCGCGGCTGCAAATCAACCGGCTGGGCCGCCACCGCCTGTTCCAGCATGCGCTTGATCTGCTCTGGCGGCGCTTTGCCAGACACCCGCACCTGGGTCAGTTGCACCAACGCCGCGTAGTTGCGCGGCACGTCGCGCAGGTGCGCCTCCAACCGGGTGGCGGCAGCGTCCCACTTTCGCTCAGCGGCATCGATCTCGGCAAGACCGACCACCCCGGGGAAGTACTTGCTGTCGACCTCGAGCGCCCGCTCGAAACTGCGCCGCGCCTCGGCCGTCTTGCCCTGCTGCAAGAAGACGCGGCCCCGCAGCGCCTGTGAAATCGGCAGCGCAGGCGCCTTGGCCTCGAGCGCGTCCACCGCTTTCAGCGCCTGGTCCGTCTCGCCGCGGGTCAGCAGGTTGGCAATCAGGGTCAGGTCCGGCTGCACGTCCTTCTCGGTGGACGCCATGCTCTGCAGCAAGGCGAAGCCTTGTTGCACGTCACCCTTGGCAATTTGCGCCAGCGCCAGGGCGGTGCGTGCCTGGGTGTCGGCCGGGTTGGCCGTCACCGCGCGCTTGAAATAAGCCTCGGCCTGCGCCACGCGGCCTTGCTGCAGTTCGGCCCTGCCGGCGATCTGCAGTGCCACCGGGTCAGGCAGCGTCGATGTCAACAACGGGCTCAGCACGTCCATCGCACGGGACGCATTGCCGTTGTCCAGGTGCAACTGCGCCAATACGCGCCGGGGCTCGACGGCCTCGGGGGCTTGCTGCACCGCCTTGGCCAAGTGGCCTTCGGCCACCACCAGCGACTTGGCGCGCAACTGGGTCAGACCGGCCAGGTACAACGCGCGGCTGTTGTCAGGCGCCAGCAGCAGCAGGCGCTCACTTTTTTCTTTTGCACCAGCTACATCGTTCTTGGCCAGTGCCAGGTTGATTTCGGCGAACAGGGTCTCCGGGTGTCTGGGCAGGGCGGCCTGCATCGCCTGAACCTGTTTTTCGTAGCCAGCCGTGTCGTTGCCGCGCACGCTGATGTTCAACAGCGCCAAGTGCGCCGCAACGTACTTCGGGTCAGCCTCCAATGCAGCCTGGAACACCGGCACGGCGGCGGCGGTGTCTTTGCGGCCTATTAGCAACAGTTCTGCCTTCAGGTTCAGGGCGCCGGCGTCCTTGGGGTTGTCGACCAGCAAGGCCTCGGTCACCTTGGAAGCTTCGTCGACCTTGCCGCGGCTGGCTGTAAAGCGCGCCGACAGCAGCCGCGCTGCGGGGTTGGTGGCGTCGGCCCGCAGGGCGGCGGCCACTTCGGATTCAGCACGCTCGAACTGGCCCTGCTGCAGCAGGGCGCTGGCCACTTCCAGCCGCAACTCGGCCTGCAATTTCGGCTCGGGCAGGATGACGTTGCCCAGGCGGTCCACCACGTCCTTGGCGCGCCCGCTGCCGCTCAGCGCGCGAGCCAGCAGTAGCGTCACGTCGCTTTCGCTGGCACCCAGTTCCTTGGCGCGTTCGAGCTCGATCACGGCGCCCGCCGGGTCTTGCATGGCCAGCAGGGCCTTGCCCAGCCACAAGCGCCCTTCGGCCGAGTTAGGCGCGGCTTGTATCAGGCTTTTCAGTTGAACCACTGCGGCACTGGCCTCGCCACGCTGCAGCGCTGCGCGCGCATCGGCCAGCTGCTTTTCCGGCGAGGGTTTGCCGCAGGCCGCCAGCGTCAATATGACAAGTGCGGTTGCGAGCGTGCGTGTTGAAAGTGCGGCCATGACTGCCTTGTTGCGAAATTCTCAGCGGACTAATCCGGGCCCCTGCAAGGTGGGTCGTGCAACGCCAGGCCTGCTAAACGAACCGCTGCCGATGCGCTAATTTGTTACATCCAACGCTGACAGCCGCCGCATTCTGCCGTACTGGCCACTGCTTTCCAATCGCGGTTTACGTGTCGGATTTGGTGTGCTCTATGAGTGCCGGCGCCAAAGGCTTCCTCAGCGCCGCTTGCGTGTCAGATTTTTTTACAGGCGCGCATTCGCCGCCTGCCCTTCCCTGCGGGCCTCAGAGCGCAAGTCATTGATAAATAACAAATTTTTCGACTAGACCAAAACCTGGCACACCACGTGCTTATACCTTTGCATCCGGGCTCTTCGGTCCGTTCACT
>ENA-OFCE01000708-OFCE01000708.1-metagenomes-genome-assembly--contig:-NODE-708-length-20405-cov-4.721671_pt1 | contig 20405 bp, 18 predicted proteins | sample MGYA00153388_OFCE01 | MGnify analysis MGYA00153388
AGGAACTGGGGGAGGGGCTGAGGTTGTCCCCGCGACGTTGCTCGGGAGAGCCTTACGTTTAAAAAAGGGGGCCAAAAAGCCGTCGAACTGGGGAACTTTAGTCACTTTAAAGGAGGGGCCTGAACCCATGAAAAAGCCCCGCTCGAACCCGAAAGTCCGGCGGGGCTCATCAAGTTCGGCCGCTTGCGCGGCCTGTTCGAACTAGCAGTGGACGTTGTTGATCACATTCTCGGTGCAATTGGCGGCCGACTGGACGTCCTTGCCGGCGCCGCGGACGGTGTTGCAGGCGGCGAGTGCGAGCGCGCTGCCGATAATGGCGATCGTGGTGAGTTTCTGGATCATGCTTGTTCTCCTGTTGGATAGGATTGGAACGCAACACACTGGCATCGGTGCCATCACGCCGCCGAAATGTTCATCAACCGCGACGGTTCGTCAACCATAACCGCGCCAGATTGCCCTAAATGGCGCCAAATCTCCTAAACTGCGACGGCGGCGGCGATATGCGGGTGGGGGTCATAGCCTTCGAAGGCGAAGTCCTCCGCCTCGTAGCCGAACAAATCCTGACCGCGATCCTTGAGGCTGAGCTTGGGCAACGGCCGCGGATCGCGCGATAATTGCAGCGCCGCCTGGTCGAGATGGTTCGAATAGAGATGGACGTCGCCGCCGGTCCACACGAACACCCCGGGCTCGAGCCCGCACTCGCGCGCCAGCATGTGGGTCAGCAAGGCGTAGGAGGCGATGTTGAACGGCACGCCGAGGAAGAAGTCGGCGCTGCGCTGGTAGAGCTGGAGATTGAGCCGGCCTGCGGCGACCTGGGTCTGGAACAGGCAATGGCACGGGGCGAGCGCCATCTGGGCGAGCTCGCCGGGGTTCCAGGCGGTGACGATCTGGCGGCGGCTGGCGGGGTCGCGACGGATCAGCTCGACCAGCCCGGCGATCTGGTCGATGTGCCGCCCGTCGGCCGCTTCCCAGTCGCGCCACTGCTTGCCGTACACCGGGCCGAGATCGCCATGCTCGTCGGCCCATTCGTCCCAGATCCCGACCTTGCGCTCCTTGAGCCAGCCGATGTTGGTGTCGCCGCGAAGGAACCACAATAATTCGACGATGATCGATCGGAGGTGGAGTTTCTTGGTCGTCAGCAGCGGGAAGCCGTCGGCCAGGTCGAACCGCATCTGCGCCCCGAACAGCGACCGCGTGCCGGTGCCGGTGCGGTCCATCTGCTCGACACCGTGGTCGAGAATCTGCTGCATCAGGTCGAGATATTGGCGCATCGCCGCACCCTAGCCGCACCCGCTGGCGGGACAAGGGGGTGGGCGGTTAGATCGAAATCGGATGAAATGCCGGTCCACCGCGGACACGGTTCGCGTCGCTTGGCCGCGCCGTCTGATCTAACCATCGGCGATGTACCATCAGCGTGCCGAATCACCGCTGCAACTGAACGGGCTCGAGGCGGCCCGGCGTTTCTTCGCCACTTGCCTTGCCGAGGCCGGTCCCGACAAAGAACATCTGTGGGTCGCCCATGTCGACGACCAGGCGAGGTGCATCCATCTCGCCCGCCACGACGGCGACGAGGGTGGTGCCGCCCTCTCACTCCGCGATGTGATCAGGGACGCCGCCACGCACGGCAGCGCGGGCATCATCCTGGCGCATAACCACCCCAGCGGCGATCCAACGCCGAGCGCCGACGACCGCCACCTCACCCGCCGCCTCGCCCTCGCTGCCGAGGCGATCGACCTGGCATTGCTCGACCACATTGTGATGGCTGGCGAGGAATGCCGCTCGATGCGCCAGATGGGGTTGCTCTAGGCCTCCGCCGCCCAGGCTAACCGCTAACCCGCTCAGCCGCTCATCGCGCAGGGCTTGATCGCCCCCGGCTCCGGTCGCGGCTTGGTCGCTTCATATAGCGTCATGTAGCTGTCGGTGCCGTCGAGCGAGGCCTCGCGCAACTTGGTCAGGCCGATGCTTGCAAATTCGCATTGCAGCAGCGCCGGCGGCATGCCGTGCTTGCGCACCGGGCGACGTGCATCGACCACCACCACCAGCCCGCCCGGCTTCAGTCCATCGCGCAAATGCCACATGAAGGCATAAGGCTGCTCCACCTCATGGTACATATGAACCAGGAAGATCCGGTCGAAGCTCGGCGCGGGAAGCTTGGGATCGTCGGGCAGGCCCAGCCGCACAGCGACATTGTCGAGCCCCTCGCGCTGGACGCGGATCGCCAGCCGGTCGCGCACTTCGGGGATGATATCCTCCGCCAGCACCCGCCCTTTGGCGCCGACCGAGCGCGACAGGCGCACCGTATAATAGCCTTCTCCAGCGCCGATGTCGGCGACCGACATCCCGGGCTTGATCCCGGCGAATGCAATTACCGCCTCGGCCTCGCCCAGCCGGTCGCGCGCGTCCTCGGTCGAAAAGCTGTCGCTGACGATCGACGCGACATCGCGGTTAGCCTTGGGAAAGGTCGATTGCGGCACGCCGGCCGTGCAGCCAGTGAGCGCCAGCAACACCAACGCAAGCGCCTTAGTCGACATCCTCGACCTCGACCTTTTCGCCGGTCACCCGCTGCGACAGTGCCGCCGCCATGAACCGGTCGAGATCGCCGTCGAGCACATCGCCCGGTGCGGTGGAGATTACCCCGGTGCGCAGATCCTTGACCAGTTGGTAGGGCTGGAGGACGTAGCTGCGGATCTGGTGGCCCCAGCCGATGTCGGTCTTGTTGGCGGCGCTGGCATCGGCCTCGGCCTCGCGCTTCTGGAGCTCGGCTTCGTACAACCGCGCTTTGAGCTGCTTCATCGCCTCGGCCTTGTTTTTGTGCTGGCTGCGCTGGTTCTGGCACTGGACGACGATGTTGGTCGGGATGTGGGTGATCCGCACCGCGCTGTCGGTGGTGTTGATGTGCTGCCCGCCAGCGCCCGACGCGCGATAGGTGTCGATCCTGAGTTCGCTCTCGTTGACCTCGATGTCGATATCGTCGTCGACCTCGGGATAGACCCACACCGACGCAAAACTGGTGTGGCGCCGCGCCGAGCTGTCGAACGGCGAAATCCGCACCAGCCGATGCACCCCGCCTTCGACCTTGAGATTGCCGTATGCATTCTCGCCCTTGATCAGCAATGTCGCCGACTTGATCCCGGCTTGCTCGCCGGCATGGTGGTCGATCAGCTCGACCTTCATCCCGTGGCGCTCGCCCCAGCGCGAATACATCCGCTGCAGCATCCCGGCCCAGTCGTTGGACTCGGTCCCGCCCGCCCCGGCGTTGATCTCGATATAGCTGTTGTTGGCGTCGGCTTCCCCGGCGAGCAGCGCGGCGACCTTGTCACGCTCGGCCCGCTCGGCGAGTTCGGCCAGCGCTTTGACGCCATCGTCGACCAGGCCATGATCGCCCTCGGCCTCGGCCATTTCGATCAGCTCGACCGTATCGGCCAGTTCGGTCTCGATCTTGGCGGTCGCGCCGATCGCTTCTTCCAGCCGCCGCCGCTCGCGCATCACGTCCTGCGCGCCCTTGGGGTCGTTCCACAGGCTCGGGTCCTCGACCATGCCATTGAGCTCGGCCAGCCGCTTGTGCGCCTTGTCCCAATCGAGGAACCGGCGGAGCAGCTGGGTGGCGGCAGTGATCTGGTCGATATGCGTTTGCGCTTCAGCGCGCATGATGATGGCTTTCAAACAGGGCGTCGTGCGGCCCTAGTAAATCCCGCCCTGCCTTTGCAAGAAATCGTCGGGCGGCGGCTTGGGCTGGGTTGGCTTGGGTCGCACCGGACTCGGACGTTTGGGCGGTCCGCCGACGCCGTCCGGCTCGGCCGCCGCGACATCGTCGGTGCGGAACGACCGGCGCGGTTCGGTTTCGGGCTGAAACGCTTCCCAGATCACCGATGATTTGGGATCTTCGCTGGTCGGGAAGGTGCCGAACACGCGTTTGCCGGTGATCCGGTCGATCCGCACCATGCGGATCCCCGCGGGCGCGATGAACGGGATCTTGGGCGCGTCCTTGAACGCAATTTGCGCGAATTGCTTGAAGATCGGCGCCGCGATCCGCCCGCCCTGGGCATAGCCGCCGAGCGAACGCGGGCGGTCATAACCAAGGTAGACCCCCGACACGACATCGGGCGTTCCGCCGACAAACCACACATTGGTCGGGCCCGAAGTCGTCCCCGTCTTGCCGAACAACGGCCGGTTGAGATCGCGCAGGACGACCGCGGTGCCGCGCTCGATCACGCCTTCCATGATGTGGACCATCTGATAGGCAGCTTGCGGGTCGAGCAATTGCCGCGCGCGGATCGGCGGGCGCGGCATTGCCTTGCCGTCCCAATCCCCGGCGTTGCAACCCTCCATCACCGCGCAGCGATTGTCGGTCCGATAGACCACCTTGCCGTTTCGATCCTGGACGAAGTCGATGATCGTCGGGCGAACTTCGCGGCCATTATTGGCGAGCACCGCATAAGCGTTGGTAATCTTCATCACCGTCGTCTCGCCCGCGCCCAGCGCGATCGACAAATAATTGGGGTAATTGCCGACCCCAAGCTCGGCGGCGGTGGCGATCACCTTGGGCATTCCGGTCTGCGATGCGGCGCGCACCGTCATCAGGTTGCGCGATTGCTCGACGCCCCAGCGCATCGTCTTGGGCCCGGCGTAGCCACCGTCGAAATTCTTGAAGCATTTGTTGCCCAGCCCCGCGCCCTGCCAGACGCAGAATGGCGCATCGACGATGATCGACGCCGGGGTCATGCCATTCTCTAGCGCGGTGACATAAACGATCGGCTTGAACGCCGAGCCCGGCTGGCGAAGCGCCTGCGTAGCGCGATTATACGACGATCCGATGACGTCGAACCCGCCCTGCATCGCCAAGATTCGGCCGGTGCGCGCTTCCTCGCTCAAGAAGGCGCCGCCGATCTCGGGGATCGAGCGCAGCGCATAATTGTCGCCGCCGATCAGCTTGGCGATAACGATCATCCCCGGCTTGATGAAGCTGAAGGCCGATCCCCCGCCACCGCGTTTCGGCTGTTGCGCGGCCGCAGCGGACAGCCGGCCCTTGCTGCCGTCGGCAAAGCCGAGCACCGCCTCCCCGCCCGATTTTTCGAGCACCACCGCCTTGCGCCAGTCGGGAAAGCCGGTGCCCAGCTGAGCGTTGGACAATTGCCCGCGCCAGTCCTTCGACAGGTCGACGCTCAGCCCGGTGTCCTGCCAGCCGCGCCCGCCATCGAACTTGGCGAGGCCCTCGCGCAGTGCGTCGGCGGCGGCGTCCTGCATCAGCGGCACCATCGAGCTGCGCACCCACAGGCCCCCGGCATAAACACTGTTCGGCCCTTGCTCGGCCTTCTCGCCGAACCGGCGGATCAGGTCGCGGCGGACTTCCTCCATGAAATAGCCGCCGTTCTGCCGGAATTTCTCGCTGCTGCCGTAGCGGATCGTCCCGAGCGGCGCGGCCGATGCTTCGGCGAGCTGGGCGTCGGTGATGTAACCATTGGCGGCCATTTCGCGGAGTACGTAATTGCGGCGTGCGGTCGCTTTTTCGGTCGCGCGCTGCGGGTCGTAATTCGATGGCGCCTTGGGCAGCACCGCGAGATAGGCTGCCTCAGGCAAGGTCAGTTCGCTGACATCCTTGTCGAAATACGCCCGGCTCGCGGCCTGGATCCCGTAGGCATTGCGACCGAGGAAAATCGAATTGAGGTACAGCTCGAGGATCTGCGGCTTGGTCAAGGTCGACTCGAGCCGGAACGCCAGGATCGCCTCCCGCACCTTGCGGGTTACGGCGTAACTATTGTCCTGCAGCAGATATTTGGCGACCTGCTGGGTGATGGTCGATCCGCCCTTGGCGCGGCCGCCCGTGACCGACTTGGTCGAATAATCGAACACCGCCCCGACCAACCCCGGATAATCGATCCCGCCGTGAGTGAAAAAGGTCTTGTCCTCGGCCGAAATGAACGCTTGCACCACCAGCGGCGGATATTCGTCATACGACAGTTCGACGCGTCGCTCGCGCGCGAAAGTCTGCACCGGATTGCCGTCAAAACCGCGCACGTTGGTCGGTAATGGCGGCTGGTAAGCGAGCAATTTCTCCGAGCTCGGGATGTTCGACGAAAACCACACCCACGCCACTGCTGCAAACAGCAGCCCGCCAAGCATCGCCCATGCGCCGCGGCGCACCCAGGCCCGCGCGAACCACGGGTCGAACCGGTCGTGAACCCGCTGGTTGAAGCGGACCATATCGGGGAGCGGGAGCGCGAAGGATTGCATGTTCGTTCAAGCATCTAGCCGCTTCATCGGCCCGCGCAAAGCCGGTTAGCGCGACTGGCGCAATGCAGCGTCGACTTCGATTGCCCGCGCCAACTCGGCGACGATCGGCGCTCGCCCTTCGGGGGTGCGGAGCAAGGCCTCGTCGTCGACATTGCTGATGTAGCCGGCCTCGAACAACACCCCGGGCACTTCGGACCGGCGAAGGATATGGAAGGCGGCGAATTTGTGCGGTTCGGGGCGGAGCAGCATGCCGCGACCGCTGCCCGATACCAGCCGCGTCGCAAGATCGGCGGATTCGGCCATCTGGTCGCGCAGCGCGAGGTCGGACAGTAAGTAACGAAGCCCCCTGTCCTGCTCGCTGCTGAGGCCCGTGCCTTCGTCATTCTCCGACTTGGCGAACCGCGCCGCCTCGGCGTCGGAGGCGACGTCGGACAGCGAATAGACCGTCGCCCCGCGCGCCAGCGGATTGGGCGCGCTGTCCATATGGACCGAGACCAGCAGGCTGACCCCGAGCTGACGGGCGATCGCGGCGCGCTGCTCGAGCGTTAGCGTGCGATCCTCGTCACGGGTCAGCGCCACCCGAACCCGGCCATGCTTGGCGAGCAAATCGCGAAGCTCGCGGGCGAAGGCGAGGGTGAGGTCCTTTTCCTTGATCGTCCCCGAGACCCCCGGCGCGCCGGGGTCGCGGCCGCCGTGGCCGGGGTCGATCAGCACGATCGGCCGGCCGGGCACCCTGGCTTCGGTGATCTTCACCTCGCCGACCTGGTCGCGCAGCGCCACCGTCAGCCCGCCGCGGCGCGCCTCGCCGAATAAAGCCTCATCGCTTTCGGATTGAGTTTTGGGCCACAGCAAAAATGCAGCGAGCGCGATCAACAGCAGTGCGAGCAGTATAGGCGGCACGTAACGCATCCGGGTGTGTCTTAGCCACATAGGACGCTTATCGTCTGGCGAGGCATTGCGGGCAAGGGGCGCGAGTGCTAGTTCATCGCCACCCGCAAATTCCAAGCGGGCCTGCGCCGCCTTGCGGTGCGGTTTTCGAGGTTGACGCTGCATGACACCACAGGACGCCACTCGCTTGCTCGTATCCGAGCCGGTTGGCGCGCTTTTCCCGGCGATGGTCGGGATGGGTCATTCAGCAGAGGCAATATCCACATATCCTGCCAGTGCCGAACCCGGCCTGGTCACGACCATCGCGCGCTCCCGCCATTTGCGGTTCCAGCGCGCCCGGAGAAATTTCAATGTCCATGCGCATGCTGATCGACGCGCGCCACCCCGAGGAAACTCGGGTCGCGGTCGCCAAGGGTAACCGGATCGAAGAGTTTGATTTCGAGTCCGCCGAACACAAGCAACTCAAAGGCAATATCTATCTTGCCAAAGTAACCCGGGTCGAACCGTCGCTGCAGGCGGCGTTCATCGATTACGGCGGCAATCGCCACGGCTTCCTCGCCTTCAGCGAAATCCACCCCGATTATTACCAGATCCCCAAGTCGGATCGCGATGCCTTGCTCCGCGAAGAAGCCGAGCATGCCGCCGAGGAAGAGCGGCTGCGCGGTGATTATGAGGAAGATGAGGGCAGCCTCGACCCGCATCATGACGACGACGGATCGGACGACGACGTCGCCGAGGAAGACGATCATCACGACGACGAACGCGAAGCGACCGAGGCCGGCACCGGCTCCGACGCGTCGCCGGTCGATGAAAGCGCCGCCGACGAGCTTCGTCGCAAGCGCCAGAATCTGCGCCGCCGCTACAAGATCCAGGACGTCATCCAGCGCCGCCAGGTGCTGCTGGTTCAGGTCGTCAAGGAAGAACGCGGTAACAAGGGCGCCGCGCTGACCACCTACCTGTCGCTCGCCGGCCGCTATTGCGTGCTGATGCCCAACACCAGCCACGGTGGCGGGATCTCGCGCAAAATCTCCAATGGCGCCGATCGCAAGCGGCTGAAGTCGATCATGTCCGACCTCAACCTGCCGTCGGTGATGGGCCTGATCGTCCGCACCGCCGGTCTCGAGCGGACCAAGGTCGAGATTCGCCGCGATTTCGATTATCTCGCCCGCCTATGGGATGAAATCCGCCAGAAGACATTGACCAGCTCGGCCCCCGCTTTGGTCTATCGCGACAGCGACCTGATCAAGCGCGCGATCCGCGACCTGTATCACAAGGAAATCGACGAGGTCCTGGTCGAGGGCGAGGAGGGCTACAAGGCCGCCCGCGGCTTCATGAAGCTGCTGATGCCGAGCCACGTCAAACGCGTCCAGGCCTATTCCGACCCGACCCCGATCTTCCAGCGCTACGGCGTCGAGGACACGTTGTCGGCGATGTACCAGCCGGTGGTCCAGCTGAAGTCGGGCGGTTACCTGGTGATCAACCCGACCGAAGCCCTGGTGTCGATCGACATCAACTCGGGCCGCGCGACCAAAGAACATAGCATCGAGCAGACCGCGTTCGCGACCAACATCGAGGCAGCGCACGAAATCGCCCGTCAGTTGCGCTTGCGCGACATGGCCGGGCTGGTGGTGATCGACTTCATCGACATGGAGCAGAGCAACCACAATCGCAAAGTCGAGAAAGCGATGAAGGACGCGCTCAAGAATGATCGTGCGCGGATCCAGGTCGGGCGCATCTCGAGCTTCGGTTTGATGGAAATGAGCCGCCAGCGCCTGCGCACCGGCGTGCTCGAAGCATCGACCCGCCCGTGCGCGCATTGCGAAGGCACCGGGCTGATGCGCACCGCATCATCGTCGGGGCTGAGCGCGCTTCGGATTGTCGAGGAAGAAGCGGCCCGCGCTCGTGGTGATCGGGTGGTCCTGCGCGCCGGACGCGAAGCCGCAGTGTACCTGCTCAACAAGAAACGCAGCGAACTGGCCGAGATCGAGGCACGTTATGGAGTCACGGTCGAAGTCGTGATCGACGAGACGTTGGAAGGCGCCCGGATGGCGGTCGACAGCAGCGGACCGCGCCCGGTCGCGCCGCAGCGCGTTTCGGCCCCGATCGTCAACGATGATGAGGATGAGGGCGATTTTGAGCCCGAGGCCGATTATGCCGACGAGGAAGAGGATGAGGCCGAGGGCGACCGCGAACCGCGCGCCCAGCCGCAAAACCGTCAGCGTGCCGAAGGCGAAGGCGAGGGCGACGGCGAAAATGGCCCGCGTCGTCGGCGTCGTCGGCGTGGCGGTCGTGGCCGCAATCGGCAGCGTGAAGGTGGTGATGGCGAGCATCGCGGCGAAGGCGGCGAAGGCGAGCCCCGTGGTGAAGGCGAACATCGCGACGAGCCGCGCCAGGACAATGAGGACGACGCCGATCGCTCGGACGAACCGCGCGCCGACGCCCCTGCCCGTGCCGACAATGACGACAGCGACGGCGAAGGTGGCGGACGCAATCGTCGCGGTCGCCGTGGCGGTCGTGGACGGCGCGGCGGTCGCGATGGTGCCAACGAGAGTGTTGCGGCTGACGATGGCGCAATGATCGAGCGGACCATCGCCGACGAAGCGCCGCTGGCCGATGCCGAGCCAGTTGCCGCCGCCGAGGGACCCAAGACCCGTCGTCGCCCCAAGGCGCAGCAAGCCGCCGATACTCGCGCTGCTCAGGCTGCGCCCGAGGCGGTTGCGGCCCCCGACGCGGAGGCCGAAAAGCCAAAGCGCCGGAGCCGTGCCAAGAAGGTCGACGAGCCCGTGATCGCCGCTCCCGAGCCGGCCCCCGCGCCTGCACCGGAGCCGGTTGTCGAGCCCAAGGCGAAGGCCCCCGCCAAGGCCCCCGCCAAGCCTGCCCCGAGCAAGGCCGAGGGGCCTGCCCCGAGCAAGGCCGAGGGGGCGAAAGCCCCGGCCAAGGCCAAGGCCCCGCCAAAGTCCAAGGCCAAGACCGCAGCGCTGGCCGATAGCGAGACCGCGTCGACCAGTCAGGAATCAGACGAAGACGATGGCGGCCCGCCGCGCGCCGGCTGGTGGCAGCGGACCTTCGGTTAAAATATGGGCCGTCATTGCGAGCGCGGCGGAGATGCTCCGCTGGCAATGACGGCCTGTGTTTTCATCTGGCGTTCATCCGCGACAGCGGACAGCGCGGCATGACCCGCCTCCCCAATCGGCTGATCCGCCTGGCGATGCTGGCGCTGACGCTGGCGTTCGCCGCGGTCCAGCCGGTGGGCGCGCAACAACTCCTGCGCGACAGCGAAACCGAATTGCTGTTCCGCGATATGTCAAAGCCGCTGATCCAGGCAGCGGGGCTCGATCCGGCCAACGTCAAGGTCGTCCTGCTCCAGGATGACGAGATCAACGCCTTCGTCGCCGGCGGTCAGGTGGTCTATATCCACAGCGGCCTGCTGACCGCCGCCGACAATGCCAACCAGTTGCAGGCGGTGATCGCGCATGAGCTTGGCCATGTCGCGGGCGGTCACGTCATCCGCATGGGCGAGGGCGTCAAGGCCGCGACCGGGATCACCATCCTGTCGCTGGTGCTCGGCGCGGCGGCGATTGCGGCCGGCGCGGGCGAAGCCGGGATGGGGATCATCATGGCCGGGCAACAGGCCGCGCAGGGCAGCTTCAATTCGTTCACCCGGGCGCAGGAAAGCTCGGCCGATCTGGCCGGCGCAGCCTATCTGTCGAAGGCCGGGTATAGCGGCAAGGGCAGCCTGGAATTCTTCAAGAAATTGCAGAACCAGGAATATCGCCTCGCGGTCTATGCGACCAATAGCTACGATCGCACCCACCCGCTGTCGAGCGAGCGGATCGACGCGCTGACCCAGATTTATCACAATGATCCGGCGTGGAATCGTCCCACCGATCCGGCGATCGAGCTGCGCTTCCAGCGGGTCAAGGCGAAGCTCACCGGCTACGTCAACTCGCGCAACGCGGTGACGATCTACCCCGAGAGCGATCAGAGTATTCCGGCGCATTATGCCCGCGCTTACGCTTATCACCTCGGCGCCTATCCGGAGAAAGCCTTGTCCGAGGCCGACTGGCTGCTCGCCAAGATGCCCGACGATCCGTTCTTCCTCGAGCTGAAGGGACAGATCTTGCTCGAATCGGGCCGCCCGAAGGATGCGATCCCGGTGCTTCGCCATTCGGTCAAGCAAGCCCCCGACCAGCCGATGATCTCGGTGATGCTCGGCCATGCGTTGATCGCGACCGAGGATGACAAGAATTTCGCCGAGGCCAAGCAGGTGCTCAAGACCGCGATCAACCGCGACAATGACAATCCGTTCGCGTGGATGCAACTCGGCATCGTCTACGATCATGAAGGCGACGAGCCGCGTGCCGCGCTGGCCACCGCCGAGCGCAACAACCTCGAAGGCGAAGCCAAGCTCGCGCTGACCAGCGCCCGGGTGGCGATGAAGGGGATCCCCAGCGGCACCCCCGACTTCCTTCGCGCGCAAGATATCGCCATGGTGTCCGAAGCCGAGCTGAAAAAGAACAAGAAGGGCCGTAAGGACAAATGAGCGGCAGAGGGTCGACCTGGGGGGCCGCGATTGGCGGCGGACTGATCGGCGCGCTGGCGACGGCGGGGCTGCTGCTCGTCGCCGCGCCGAAGTTGATCGGGCCGCGACTGGTGCGCGATGCGCTGGTCGCCAACCCACACATCCTGGTCGAAGCATCCGATGCGCTGCGCAACGGGCAATATGCGCCGATCCTCGCCGCCAATCGCGCGGCGCTCGAAACCCCGTTCGGTTCATCGTGGAAGGGCGCTGCATCCCCCAAGGTGGTAATGACTTATTTCTACGATTACGCCTGCGGATATTGCCGCAAGTCGAACCCCGCGATCGAGCGGCTGCTGGCCGAGGACAAGGGCCTGCGCGTGGTCTATCGCGAGCTTCCGATCCTCGGCCCCGACAGCGTCGCCGCCAGCCGCGCTGCCCTCGCCGCGTCGAAGGCGGGGCGGTTCGGTGTGTTCCATGACGCCATGTATGCCGCGGGCCGCCCGACGACCGAAACCGTCGCGATCGCCGGCACCGCTGCCGCGATTACCCCCGATCTCGCACGCGACCCGGCGATCGAGGCCGAGATCCAGAACAACATGAAACTCGCCGGCCAACTGGGCGCGACCGGCACGCCGCTGTTCGTCATCGGCGACCAGGTGATCAATTCCGCGGTCGGCTACGACGCGCTGAAAGCGGCAATCGCGGCGGCGCGGGCGCGGGCGCGGGGGTAGGCGCTCCTCGCAATCTCTAGTTCAGCCAATCCTTTGGTCGGGTCACCCCAACCAATGTGGCTCATGCGGCGAAGGCTGGCGGTGCTCGGTCGGCCAGGAGCGAGCGGACCACTTCCTTGAACTGCAACAGGGTGAAGGGCTTATTGAGCACTGGGCAGTCGCCATATCCCTGGTCGACACCATGCTCACCATAACCAGTCGAAAATGCAAACGGTATGCCGTAGTCTTTAAGCGCGGCTGCGATCGCATAGCTTCGAGTGCCACTGAGATTGACGTCGAGCGTCGCCAGATCGAACCTGTCCGCCGCGATGAACTCCAGCGCGGTCGGAATGTTGGCAGCAGCGGTGATTGACGTGCACCCGAGGTCGGCCAACATGTCCTCGATACCCATCAAGACCAGCATTTCGTCCTCAATGACGAGGACCCGCTTGCCCGCAAGTAAGTCCTTATCCATCGAGCACCGCTCGTGGCGCTGGCACGTCGATTGTGCAAACGACGCCCTCAGGGTGATAATCCAGTTTGATCTTGCCCGCCAACTCATGCGCCAAGCCTTGTTCGATCACGCGTGAGCCGAACCCCTTGCGGTCGGGTTTTAATACTGGTGGTCCGCCATGCTCGCGCCAGTGGAGGCATAACCAGCGGCCATCGGGCTTGGCCTCCATCGTCCATTTGACCGAAATCTTGCCCACGTTGTTGGAAAGGGCGCCATATTTGACTGCATTTGTCGCCAGTTCGTGGAATGCGATGCCCAATGCCAGGGTTGATTTCGGCGACAGCCGAATGTTGTCGCCTTCGATCGTGAACCGTTCGGCGCGGCTCTTGGCTGCCCTGAACGGCGCGAGGGCTTCGACGACCAGATCGTGCAGTCCGGCACCATCCCATTTCTCGCGGCCAAGCAAATCGTGAGAACGCGATAGCGCAGCGATCCGCATTTCGATCAATTCCCCTGCCGCGGCGGCGTCATCGGAATTGCGCACCGCCTGGGTGACGATCGACTGCACCGTGGCCAGCGTATTCTTGACGCGATGATTGATTTCATCGATCAACAATGCGGCGTTTTGCTCCGCCGTCTTGTAACGGGTCGTATCGACCAGCGAAATGAAATGCTGCACCACCTCACCTTGTTCGTCCTTGACCGGATTGACGAACAAACTCGCCCAGCATTCACTTCCATCCTTGCGCTGATAATGGATTTCGGGACTTTCTTCCGACGGGTCGGCGAAGGCCGCCTCGATCTCGGCTTTTGCCTCCTTGCTGGCACCCGAGGCAAGAATGAAGTTGAAGCTCTGCGCAAGCACCTCGTCGCGGTTATAGCCGGTTAGTTTGAGGAAGCTGTCATTGGCGAAGATGATCGGATTATCGGCTTCGCAAGCATCGGTGAAAACCATCGCCATTCGTGTCGTTTCGGCAGCGATGACGAACGGCCCAAGGTCCTGCTTGAACCCCTCGACTTCGGCTTCGGCATCCTTCTGCTCATGATCTTTTGGCGCTTTGTCGCTCATCTCAATATCCCAGTCCGCTCGGCCTGGGGTTAATAACGCATCAACCTGACCAAAGTGACGGGTTATCGCGTTATTTGCCGATGTTCGTCGTTCACTGCTTTCAGTCATGAACGCGGTCGCGTGTTGCAAGGCCGTCGATCGAACCGACACGCATCGTCATTTGACACCCATGTTCGCAGGTCCGGGTGTCGATTTTTCGCCCACAGACTAGAGGCTTAGGAAGTTACGACTCCGTCGAGAGAGTGGATTGAAAAGCGAATACCCCCTCCGTTTCAGGCGGCTGCGGACATCGGAATGAATTACGAGGGCTGGACATGGGCACCGCGAAATGCGGCCAATTGGTTCGTGCTCGTTTCCGGTAACCAACAACACAGCTGACGCCGAAAAGCCTAACGTCCGTTTTCGACCCAAAGCGGACATTAGCTGCTGCTGACACACTAATACATCCGGAATGGTTCAATAAAATCGCAGCGCGAGGCAACTCTGAAGGTATAAAAGCGTTCGTAAGATGCACTTTGAATGATTCTAGGTCAGTAAAAATGCATGATCCGCCGATAGAATTTGTCAAGGATGGGGCTAATAATCGACTAGGCGTCCTCCTTGAATTCAGCACGGGTGACGTACAGATCGCTCGATATTGGGCAAACTGCGCAGCTTTCGATATCGTCGAAGATAAGCCGGATATTAATTCGCATACTCGTCGTAAGATCGAACGATCGTGAGATGGGAATCGGTAAGAGCCTCGTTCCTGATTTGGGCCCTGCTTAGAACCGGGAAATGAGATGCACGCCTTAATAATTGAAGATGAATGGCTCGTCGCGATTCTTATCGAGTATGTACTTAAAGATTGCGGCTTCGATTCATTTTCTTTCGCTTCGTCCGAAAAGGCGGCTATCGCAGCAGCCGCAACTCAACGCCCGGATCTCGTTACTGCCGACGTTCGCTTAGAGCCAGGATGCGGAATCGAAGCTGTGCGCAGCCTTCGGAAGGATCAGTCGATTCCAGTAATTTTCATAACTGCCAGTGGCGCTTCAACAAAAGAGCAGATTTCCGAGCATCCCGTAATTAATAAGCCCTTCTCGCAGGAAACCCTGACATACGCTGTCGCGGCCTCGCTGCGGAAGAGTGTCACCACCTCATAAATGGGCCGCTCTGAACAGTTAGCCCAAGGTGTTTGCTTTCCACCCAAAACGGACACCAGCGGCTTCTCGCGTGGCCTCTCACTAGAAAATGCTTTCAATGTTGGATTTTGCCTGCTTGGAAGGCCGATCTCGCGACTCGTGGCAGGGCTCTTTGCAATTGTCGATCCGGCCTTTTCGCCTCCGCCGGGGGCGCGTGTTTCCGCGCCCGGCACTCCATGAACAACTCTTTCGCGGGTCAAAGTTGATTCTGAAGTTGATGGCCCTCCGTTTGGGGGTTGGCCGTCGCCTCGCCAGCCTCTCACGGCCAGTGTGAACATTCGTGAACATTCGCGCTACCGCTCGTCGGCGGACGGCTCCTCGGCCCTACCCTTGAACCCCTGCGCCACCACATACCATTCGCTCGAGCCCTTGCGGCTGGCGGGGGGTTTGGCGTGCTTGACCGTCTTGAAGTGGCGCTTGAGTTCGGCGACCAGCCCGTGGTCGGCGCCGCCGGCCAGCACCTTGGCGATGAAGGTGCCGCCGGGCTTGAGCATCTCGACCGCGAATTCGAGGCCCGTCTCGACCAGCCCCATGGTGCGCAGATGGTCGGTCTGCGCATGGCCGACGGTGTTCGCCGCCATGTCGGACATGATCAGGTCGGGCTCGAGCCCGCCGAGCGCCTCGCGCAGCATCGCCGGGGCGGAATTATCCATGAAGTCCATCTGCAGGATCGCGACGCCGTCGATCGGCTCGGTCGGGAGCAAATCGATCCCCGCGACCAGGGCGCGCGGCGCCTTGCGGCGAACCACCTGGCTCCACCCGCCCGGCGCAATGCCGAGATCGACCACGGCGTGAACCCCGCGCAGCAGCCCGAATTTCTCGTCGAGCTCGAGCAATTTATAGGCCGCGCGGCTGCGGTAGCCGTCGGCCTTGGCGCGCTTGACGTAGGGGTCGTTGAGCTGGCGTTCGAGCCAGCGGGTCGAGCTTGCGGTGCGGCCTTTGGCGGTCTTGAGGCGGGTCATATGACGTGCCCGTCGCGCGCCATCAACGATCGCAAGATGCCTTCGCGGATGCCGCGGTCGGCAACGCCGAGCTTCTCCGCCGGCCAGATGTCGATGATCGCCTCCAATATCGCGCAGCCCGCGACCACCAAATCGGCGCGGTCGGCGCCGATGCATGGCAGGTTCGAGCGGCCGCCGAAGTCGAGCTCGGCGATCATCGTCGAGATGCGCCGCATGTCGCCGATCGGCACGTGCAATCCATCGACGGCGCGGCGATCATAGCTTGGCAGCGCGAGGTGGACGGATGCGAGCGTCGTCACTGTCCCGCTGGTGCCGAGCAGGCGGATGCCCGGCTGGTCGCTCGGCAGCATCTCGGCGAAGCGCGAGAAGCTTTCGGTCGCCCGCGTCTTCATCCGGGCATAGGCCGCGAGCCGGTCGTCGCCGTCGATCGCTTCTCGGCCCTCGCTTTCGGTCAGCGACACCACCCCCCACGGTGCCGACCACCAGGCAACGATCCGCGGGCTCTCGTCGCCCGGCTCGACCAGCACCAATTCGGTCGATCCGCCGCCAATGTCGAAGATCAGCGCCGGGCCGTCGCCGGGCTCGAGCAATTTGTGGCAACCGAGCACCGCCAGCCGCGCTTCCTCCTGCGGGGCGATGATCTCCAGCGCGATCCCGGTCTCGTTGCGTACCCGCTCGATGAATTCGCGGCCGTTGACCGCGCGGCGGCATGCCTCGGTGGCGACCGATCGAGCAATCGATACATGGCGGCGGCGAAGCTTGTCGGCGCAGACTGCCAGCGCCGAGACCGAGCGGTCCATCGCCTCGTCGGACAATTTGCCCGACGCGCCCAGTCCCTCACCCAAACGGACAACCCGCGAGAAAGCATCGATGATGGTGAAGCCGTCGTCGGTCGGGCGGGCAATCAGCAAGCGGCAATTGTTGGTGCCAAGATCGACCGCGCCATAAGTATGGCGCTGCGGTTTCCGCCATGACGACGGGCTGACCGATGCCGCCGGTCCGCCAGCGATGGCATGCGACGGCGTGGTGGCGTCACGATCCGCCATTTCCAAACGCCTTTTATCCTTGGCCGAGGGCGTATCGCCAGCGGCTGACTTGCCGCCTGTTTAACGGAGATTAAGGGTGATGCGCAACCGCGGCTCGATATTGGCGGCCAGCGTTGACAGACGGGGGCGCGCTTCCTACTTGGCGCGCTGCCCTGCCCGATCGTCTAATGGTAAGACAACGGACTCTGACTCCGTTAATCGAGGTTCGAATCCTCGTCGGGCATCCATTCACCGACCGCTAACGCGTTGAAATTGCTCCAATTAATGGAGCCTAACACGAAAGCATACCCGCGCTCGTTCCCTCACAGGGTGGATGCTTTCGGCGAACAAGTGCGAACAATGGCGTTGTTATATCCCGTCGGTTCGGTGCATGAAATGCCCATCGGCTTGGTCGCCGTTACCTGCACACAAGAGACGGAGACTCTGTTGACCGCGTTCCATCCGATCACTCCCCAGCAAGCTATCGCGATAGCCGAGGGCGCAGGCGTCCACGACGCCCGCCGTGTCATAGTCGACTACGCGGCAGCGGGGATCGTGAAGGGATACGCGCTGGTATGCGAGACGATGATGACCAGCGAGCGAAGGACCAGCCGCGGTGCTGCCATCTCCATCGCCCTCTGGAAACGCCTGCAGCGCGAGGGCCTTTCCGATCAGGTGTGGAATGGCGGAACTCTGCGGCTCGAGGCGGACCCACTGAACGACCTGCCGGAGGTGAGTATTACTGGAGTGAGCTTTAGCCAGGCGTCATTGCAGCGTCTGGTTAATCATCACGGGGGGGGTACGCCCACCGCCCACGAGCCAGCCCAGCCGCCTAAAGTTGTAGTGACCACAGCTAGGCCAATCGCTTCAAGTCGGCTGCGACCCGATCCATCTGCTATTCCGGCCGGCGCGATCACCGTGACCGTCAATCAAGCCATGGCAGCGCTTGGGCTCGGCCGGACGAAGATCAACGCATTGATGAATGACGGACGCTTAGTCAGGATAAAATATGATCGGAGCACGCGAATCGAAGTGGAGAGCATCCGGCTGTTAGCTGGCGTGCCTTCCTAAGCGACGACTATGTAGCTGACGAAGCCATTAGTTGAATGTCAGCTTCCGACCCATAACGGTCGTTTAGCGGACATTCGGCTTTCGACCCATTGCGGACGTTAGCGCGAGCCAGCTATTGTAGGTAGGTTGAGGTATTGGGGAGGAGTGAGCCACTGTGCGAAATTTCGCCTTCGTCCTAACCCTTATTCCGGTGTGGCTGGTCTATTTCTTGCTAGACGAAAAAGGTTACCGCCTGCTGTCATTCGTGGTGCCGACCCTGATGGTGGTGATCGCCTCTTTGGTGATCACGAGGTTTTCGCGTCCAACTGACGTCACTTGAATGTCCGCTTTCCACCTTTGGCCGCCTTTTGGCTGCCATTCGGGCTTCGACCCACAGCAGACCTTAACCTGCCGCGCCTAGAGCCGTCGCGAGAACTTTTGAGAGGAGTCCAAATATGGATGATTTCGGCCCACTCACCTGCCTCCTCGGTCAGCGAGTAACGAAGGCTGTCATGGTGCACGATTATGTGCATTTATCGTTCGGCGACGCAGTGCAGCTTTCAATCTTCAATGACTTTGAGGTTGAACCCGAGAAATCAGGCATTGCTGACTTGATCGGGCTACGGGTTACAGCCGTCCATTCGAGCGCAAAGGAGGAATTAATTAAGCTTGAGGATGGCCTTCGCCTCCGAATAGAACTTGGGTCAGAGGCATTTCACGGCCCCGAAGCGATGAGGCTTGGTCGCGCTGGGCACGATACGGTAGTTTGGAATTAGCGGGGACTGTGATGTCCGTTTCCCACCCTTGAACGACGTTTAGCGGCCGGACGGCCTTCTACCCAAAGCGGACACTAACTGCCTAAAGCTACCGCCTTCTGAATTTTCTGTACAAAAGCGATGTTATTGAAACCACGAAAAACATAATCGCTGACCAAAGTGGAATAACGGCAGGAAGGGAGTTCGCGAACATCTCGGGCAAAAAATTGAACCAGACATTTTCGATTGGTTTAATTATGCTAACTTGGGCCGGGTGCAGCAAGAGGAAAGCAGTCGTGTCTCCGCGTTCCAGTACGATATCACGAGATATTCCGTAGATCACATCGACGGTGCACATGAGTACTCCGAAAACGATGCTGGCTATAAGCGCTTTTCGACTCATTGCGGACATCACATTCCTTCAGTGGCCATGGTGTACATTTCATCGAACGCTTTGTTGCGCCGCCTGATTGCGCCTAACTCCTCACCGTAGCGGTCACCGTGGTTCATTAGGAAGGTCCGGAGCGGCCCGACGGCAAGTCCTTCGAAAGTCCAGTTGATGAGATCCGTCTCTGCAATCTTTTCGAGCACGAGAAGGGCATCCTGAGGCCGGTCGTAGATCAGACCATCTAATTCGTGCCATGCGTCCATATCGCGCTGTTTCAAAACGTAAGGATCGACGGAAAACTCTTTGGCCCATCCCTCGGAAATGCGGTCGATGTCCTGCTTCGAAATCATGCCTGCTTCCTGGCCAGTTTGATATGAAAAGTGTTTTTAGGCCCGAAAACCTAATGTCCGCTTTCCACCCACGACCGCCATTGAGCGGCCATTCGGCTTCCGACCCATTGCAGACATTTGGCGGACTGCTACGCTTCGAACAGCGACGGAGCGGAAGCGTGCCGACCTTCAAAAAGGGACGTGGCGCTTCAATCGGGGAGGCGCAGCGATGGCGGAAGAGCAGCCGGACGAGACCACGGACGATCAACCCAAGATTTTCAAGAATGTAAGGGCATGGATCGGCGGCGTAACGGGCGTGATCGTTGCTCCTGGCGGTCTGGCCTCCGCTTTTGGCATATTTGCGGGCCATAATTTTCAGCAAGCGGAAGTGCGAACCGAGGACGGCGCGCCGTTCGTTCAAGAAAAGCGGGACGCGATCTCCGGGGACTTAAATGTTGCCACGCAGTCCCCGCAGGAAAAACAGCCAGCCTCCTACAAAACGGAGGATGGGGGCACGTTCAATTTAGTGGATGGTCTGTGGGTCTGGACCACAAAGGACGGCGAAAAATACCGTTACAAGGAAACGTCAAACGACAGCGTCACAACAGTTGCCGTTTTGAAGGGCGGCGGCGAGGACGGCGCCGACGTCAGGTTGTCCGAGCTGTTCGGCGATCACGACACGCTCGTCGTGTACAGCTACATGTTCGGTTCGGAACGCGAGTCGCCGTGCCCGATGCGCACGTCGTTGCTGGGCGGTTTCGATCACAAGATCGCCGACATCGGCCAGCGTGTCGCGATCGTTCACCGCCCGGTCACCGATCGAGCGCCAGATCGAAGCGAA
>ENA-OFCE01000709-OFCE01000709.1-metagenomes-genome-assembly--contig:-NODE-709-length-20363-cov-26.590752_pt1 | contig 20363 bp, 17 predicted proteins | sample MGYA00153388_OFCE01 | MGnify analysis MGYA00153388
GGCAGTGCCGTTTCCCTACAATTGATCGCGGTAGGGACACGGCACTGCCGTCTCCTCCGTTTATACCATTCCGATGCAAACGGATTTGATATGATGCTAATTTTGGCGTACCATCCACACTAAAAATCCCAATATTTTATCGACGGTGGGTAGCGGATAGTCAGTAAGATCGATCGTCACTATTTGCCCTTCCAGCTTGAGAAACCGCCAAGCTGTGCCGCTGGAAACACTGCCGTAGATGGCTGATATCGATCGACCTTTCGCTTCATTAAACTTCTGGGCCGCCACCATTTCAGCAATACATTGACCCAAACCTACTTTCAAATCTCCTTTTTTCGCTTCTACCATCACAATTGCTGGGGCCTCAACTTCTAATTGTTCGGGGGAACGGCTGATCATAAAATCGCAAACTCCTGTAAGTCCAACAGCAGCATCCACATTAAATTCTTCACCCGAAAACACGCTGATTTGTTGGTTCAGAATGTTGCGAACTTCCAGCAAGACAGGGTTGATAATAGCTTCTGAACGGGCTTTTTCTGTGCTGGTAGCGATCGCCCAAGGCAAATTTGTCTCCAGCAGGGTCTGCAAAACAGTCGTGGGTGCGATCGGCTCGATTTCCGGCAAAAATCTGATTCCTTCGATTACTGTGAGATTGAAGGCTACTTTAACTTTGCCGATCGTTGTAAATTGACTGTAAGGCATAAAAGCTGATGTTTTTATTGCTACTTTTTGCTTAGATTGGCTGCAACTTAGCCGTCCTCGGATCGATAATTTTTCGGCCTAAGCCCGAAAACTTAATTGCCAGATTAGTTTTATCACCGACTCCCAAAACGTGCGTAATTTCTCCAACTCCAAAAGCATGATGAAAAACTTTATCGCCCGTTTTCCACTCTCCTGGTTGAGAACTCCCAGAATTAGCTGCTGAATTATTAGTTTTTCCCTTAGATGCAGCCGTTTTCCCCCCTTGAGTTTTCTTCGTACTTCCAGCCAGCAAATGTGTTGGCAATTCCCCCAAGAATAGCGAAGGAGTGCAGTGTTCGCGGTAGCCTCCCCAAAGGCGACGTTCGCGAGTGTGAGTCAGAAATAGCTGTTCCTGGGCGCGAGTAATGCCCACGTAGCACAAACGGCGTTCTTCTTCGATCGCCTTTGGGTCATCTAAGCTGCGGAAATTGGGAAATAAACCCTGTTCCATTCCGACTAGAAATACTACAGGAAATTCTAAACCTTTTGCCGAGTGCAGCGTCATCAGCGATACGCGGGAATCGTCTTCTTTCAAGTCATCTAAATCGGATGCTAAAGATGCTTTTGCTAAAAACGATGTTAGCGTCGGTTCTTCGTTTTGTTCTTCAAATTGTAGCACCGCATTGTACAATTCTCTGACGTTTTCGATGCGATTTTCGGCTTCCTCGGTTCCTTGATTTTTCAAATCGTCAATATAACCGGAATCTTCGATAATTCCTTGGACAATTTGCGAAGCCGGCAACGTTTCTAGTTGTTGTTGCCAATGGCTAATCATTTGGGCAAACTTAATAATCGCTTTTGCCGATCGCCCTGCTAGAGTATTTACAGAAGACTCATCGCTGAGAATTTCCCACAGGGGAATGCCCAACTGAGTCGCAGCGTCTTCGATTTTGGAAAAAGTGGTATCGCCAATGCCACGGCGGGGAGTATTGATGATCCGTTTCAGGCTGACACTATCGTCGGGATTGGCAAGCATCCGCAGGTATGCGAGGATATCTTTGATTTCTTTGCGATCGTAAAACTTCAGCCCGCCGACAATATTGTACGCAATATCTAAACGCATTAACGCTTCTTCAAAGGAGCGAGATTGAGCGTTGGTGCGGTACAAAATTGCAAAGTTACTGCCGTGTTCGTATTCCGAGTTTTGGCGCTTCAACGAATGAATTTGACCTGCGACAAATTCCCCTTCATCCAATTCATTGTCAGCGCGCCACACCACAATCGGAGCACCCGGTTCGCGAGTCGGGCGCAGAACTTTCTCGATCCGTTCGGTATTGTGTTCGATCAAGTGGTTTGCGAGTTCCAGGATATTTTCGCGCGATCGATAATTCTCCTCTAATTTGACCATCGTCTGAGTTTTCTCATCAGACAAACCGTCTCCAAAATCCTCTTGAAATTCCAGCAAGATAGTATAATCTGCCATCCGAAAACTATAGATTGATTGATCGACATCACCCACTACAAAAATCGAGCGATTTTGCCATTTATCAAATTCTTTCGGATTAGTATTATTTGTGACCAACATCCGAATCAAATCGTATTGAGTGCGGTTAGTATCTTGGTATTCGTCAACTAAAACATGACAGAACTTTCTATGCCAGTAGCTTAATACTTGCTCATTTTGGCTCAAAAGTTTAACGGGAACCAGGATTAAATCATCAAAATCTAAACCGTTGTTTGCGGCTAAAGCATCTTGGTAGCGACTGTAAACATCGGCAATCACCCGACCTCTATAATCCGGTTCTGCTGCTAGGTATTCTTGAGGGGACAAACCTTTATTTTTGGCATTACTGATGGCGTAGCGGACTTTGCGCGGGTCAAATTTCTTGTCATCAAGGTTGAGAGTTTTGGTAACAATTTGTTTGACGAGAGTTTGAGCATCAGACTCGTCAAAAATCGAAAAATTTTTCTTCCATTGGCGACCTTTTTCGTCTTGATATTTTTCAATGTCATAGCGGAGGATGCGGCCGCACAAAGAGTGAAAAGTCCCCATCCAAATGTGTTTGGTAATTGTGCGATAAATGTGCGATCGCAATTTCGTCTGTATCTCCGGTGCCAACTCGCCCAAAGGCTTGCCATATTCCGCTTCAGCTTGCTGAGTTGCCAGCAATTTTTCAATTCTTTCTTTCATCTCCCTAGCGGCTTTATTTGTAAATGTCACCGCCAGAATATTTTCGGGATCGACTCGATTGGTGCGAACTAAATTAGCTACTCGGTAAGTGAGAGCTCGGGTTTTGCCGGAACCAGCCCCCGCTACTACTAACATCGGCCCGTTATAGTGTGCGACTGCTTGGCGTTGAGATGGGTTGAGGTGGCTGAGGAAATCAGTGGTTTGAGTCATAGCTAGAATCTTAGTTTGATTTTTTAGGGATAAATAATACTGGGATGTGATACCGCGAGTTTTTGTAACGTAAGATGCGCAGTGCGCACTCTGTATTATAACTAAAATGGTGATTTTTTAAACTTTAAATATTTTAAAATATTTTGAGTTAGTTTAACGTTTAAATATTTGTTTCAGCCAAATTGCAGCTAATATTCCGCAGCTAATCCAGATGGCAATAATTACAGTAGCCGCAGCCCGATTTATCGGTTTTCCTCGTTCTATTTCTGCGGCTGCTTTTTCTCGACACTCGGCTAAAACGGCTGGCGGAATCATCTTCAGTACCAGCCAAATTCCTAAAGGTACAATTATCAAATCATCTAAGTAGCCGAGAATTGGGATGAAATCGGGAATCAAGTCGATCGGGCTAAAAGCATAGGCAACAGTAAAACCTGCCAAAACTCTCGCGTACCAAGGCACTCTCTGGTCTATACTGGCTAAATAAACAGCGTAAGTTTCTTGTTTGAGTTGCTTAGCAAGTTGTTTTAACGATCGCATATATTAACTGTTCTTAGATAAGTTTCCCATTCCCCAATGCGCCATGCCCAATTCGCAATTCCCTATTAATAGTTTCTAAAAGTGTAACCGTGGGGATATCTGAAAATTTCCGTTGCAGCATAGGATTATACCATCTGTTGTATCTAAAAAGAATCAAGTTTATGAATTCAATTTTGCAACGGGGCGATCGCCTTAATTTCCGCAACCTGATAACAGCGTTGTGTTTAACCTTAACACTCGTTAGTTTCGCAGGATTAGATCCGGCACAAGCTCAAGAACAGCGGCTCAGAACGCTAACAGTTACTGGGCGCGGGATTGAAGCAATTCCCACTACTCAAACTCAAGTTCGTTTGGGGGTTGAGGTGCCGGGAAAAACGGCGGCCGAGGTGCAGCAGGAAGCGGCGAAGCGATCGTCCGCTGTGGTAGAGTTGCTGCGATCGCGCCAAGTCGAAAAACTCGAAACTTCGGGTATTAGTCTCAATCCTACCTACAATGACAACAATCAGCAGCAGATAACGGGCTATAGGGCGACGAATACCGTCACTTTTCGGATTAATACTCAATCCGCCGGTACTTTGCTCGACGATGCGGTGAAAGTGGGGGCGACACGCATTGACGGTGTGAGTTTTGTTGCTACCGAAAGTGCGATCGAACAAGCTCAAAAACAAGCACTCAAAAAAGCAACTCAAGATGCTCAATCACAAGCTGATGCAGTCTTGAGCGCTCTTAACTTCAAGCGGGGAGAAATTCTGAGTATTCAAGTCAACGGTGCTAGCGCGCCACCTCCTGTGTACCGACAGATTGAGGCTCGGAGTGCTAATGCTAGTTTTGCTACAACCCCAGTGGTGGGAGGAGAACAGGAGATTCAAGCTTCTGTTACTTTGCAAATTAGTTATTAATCTCAGGTTTGTAGTGAAGACTTTAGTCCTTCAATTATGAGGACAGGTTTGTAGTGAGGACTTTAGTCCTTCAATTATGAGGACTAAAGTCCTCACTACGAACCAGTTTTATGATAGTAATTTAAGCCAATATAAAATTGAATTTAAATAGGAAGTTCGATCGCAAATTCAGTGCCCTTACCAGCGAGAGATTTGCAAAATAATTGACCGCCGTGTTTATCTGTCACAATCTGCTGAGCAATAGATAATCCCAGCCCGGTTCCTTTACCAACCGCTTTTGTGGTAAACAGAGGTTCAAACAAATGTTTTTGAATCTCATCCGTCATTCCCAACCCGTTATCGGCAATTCGGACGATCGCACTTTCGCGCAAAACCTCCGTGCATATTGTAATTGTCAAACAGCGTTGGTCTTTTTCCCAAGCCTCTTCCACAGCATCGATCGCATTTGCCAACAAATTCATAAACACCTGATTCATCGGCCCAGGATAGCATTTAATCGGCGGCAATTCACCATAGTTTTGGATAACTTCAATTGTAGGGCGATCGCCTCGATTTTTCAGTCGATGTTTTAATAGCAATAGCGTACTATCTAAAGTCTCGTGCAGATCGACCGGCGTGGCAGTATCTACATCAGAACGCGCAAAGTTACGCAGCGACAGCGAAATATCTTTAATGCGTTCAGTGCCTACTTGCATGGAATCCAACAGGTGAGAAAAATCCTCGATTACAAACTCCAAATCTATCTCATCAATCTTGATAGCGATGTCTGGTGCAGGTTCAGGATAGTGTTTTTGATAGAGGCGAAGAACTTCTGTAATATCAGCCAGATATTCCTTGGCGGGCGCAATGTTGCTGACCATAAAACTCAGCGGGTTATTGATTTCATGGGCGACTCCGGCAACGAGTTGCCCCAGGGCGGATAGTTTTTCTTGCTGCACAACCTGTACTTGAGCTTGTTGCAAAGCTCTGGTGCGTTCTGTAACTTGCTGTTCCAGATTGTCGGTTAACTGTTTGAGCCGCCAGTGAATGTTAACTCTGGCAATTACTTCGTCTTGTTCAAAAGGTTTTGTGATGTAATCCACAGCACCTAATGACAAGCCTTTAATCTTGCTTTCGGCATCTGCTAAAGCAGTCATGAAAATCACCGGAATTACCGCTGTCACCTGGTTGGCTTTGAGCTGGCGACAGGTTTCAAAGCCGTCGATACCCGGCATTTGTACATCTAGCAATATTAGTTCTGGCAAAGGGTTTTTTGTGGGATCTATCGCGCATTTTTCCAGCATCTCAATCGCCGACAAGCCGTCCACTGCCACTCGCACTTTGTAGCCTGCTGTTTTTAGTGCCTGCGACAAAACCGACAAATTTGTGGAACTGTCATCTACTATCAAAATAAATTTTTTATCGGGTTCAATCATGATATTTTTCCCTGACACTTATGATAAATGTTCCTGAATCAATGCCCGCAGTTCTTTAACTTGAAAACCTTCTGCCAAAACGAGTATTTTCTTTGCAAAAATCGCGTGTTGTGGATTGGCTGTTTGAATCTCCTCTGCAATCTCAATTACTGCGTCCAAATCACCGGCTTCAGCTTGTTCGTTTAGCAACTGCAAAATCTCGATCGCCGGAAGCTGCATTTTGCTAATCATCGCCTGCTGCGCTTTTTCGCCCGCATCTACTGTTTCGCCATACACCCACTCTAGTTGCAAATATTTTTTCAGCAATCCCAGCAACAAATCTGCTTGCACCGGTTTCGGCAAGAAATCATTCCCGCCTGCATCTAGACTCTTCTGCCGATCGAGCTCAAACACGCTTGCAGACGACACTAACACGATCGCATCTCGCAGTTGAGGATCGGCGCGGATTTGGCGCAAAAATTCAAATCCGTCCATTACGGGCATAGCTAAATCGGTAAGGATTAAATCCGGTGCGGTGGCTAAAGCTCGATCGAGCCCTTCCTTCCCATCAGCCGCTTCAATCATCTCAAACCCGATCGGTTCCAGCAAGTTTACCAACACAGCCCGATTTTCCCACCTGTCATCCACCACCAAAATTTTGTACTTGTCATCACTTTTGTAGCTCAAGACAGTCCCCTGTTCGATGATTCTCGAACTATCTGTCCAATTTTGAGCCTGTGGGAGTTCCACTTCAAAGGAAAAAATACTGCCAACTCCAGCACGACTGTCGATCGCAATTTCACTCTGCATCAGCGCTACAATCTTTTGACTGATCGCGAGTCCCAATCCAGTACCTTCCGATTGCTTTTTAACATCGCCGACTTGCTCAAAAGGTAGGAAAATTTTCTTAACTTGTTCTGGTGTCATTCCCGGCCCCGTATCTTGGACTCGGAACCGAATTCTGGACAAGTTTTGAGTTGAACTTTCCAAATTTTTGATGACATCGACAGCAAAAATAACTCCACCTTTTTCCGTGAACTTCACCGCATTTCCCAACAAATTTAGCAGCACTTGGCGCAAACGTTTTTCGTCACCGCAAACCCCTGTTGGAAGTTCTGAATCAATCTGCAAATCAAAGGAAATTGCCTTTTCTTCGGCGCGGATCGTGCAGATTTCGGCAACACCTTGGATAAATGAAGGTAGGTGAAAAGCGGTGGGATGCAGTTCGAGTTTCCCGGCTTCGATTTTCGACAAATCCAACACATCATTAATCAGCGTTAGCAAGTGCGAACCGCACTGATAGATGACATCAACTCCAGCGCGCCCTTTGTGCGTCATCGGTTCGCTGCGCTGGAGAATTTGCGCGTATCCTAAAATGCCGTTGAGGGGAGTTCGCAATTCGTGGCTCATGTTAGCCAAAAAATCGCTTTTGGCGCGGTTGGCGCCGTCTGCCATTTCTTTTGCTTGTTTGAGTTCTACGGTGCGCTCTTCGACGCGCTGTTCGAGTTCGGCGTTGGTGTTTTCCAGAGTTCGGAAAGAGTCGCGCAGTTGCTGCGCCATATCGTTGAAGGATTGGGAAAGCACGCCCAATTCATTGTGCCCGGAGACTTCGACTGTGCGATCGAACTTCCCGGAGGCGATCGCCGATGATGCAGTGCTCAAATGTGCGATCGGGCCCGTAATCAAGCGAGAAGTATAAAACCCCAAAACCGTCGCCACAATTAACGCACCGATGCAAAATAAAACCGTAGTGCGAGTATTAGCATTAATTTGCCCCATGAAATCGGATTCAGGAACAACAACAACCACCAACCAATCCAATCCCCATTCATCTTTCCAGGGTAAAACTTGGACAAACTGGCGTTCTTGATTTAGCAAGAAATCCAACTGTTGAGTATCTTTAACATTATTGAAATCTCCACCAAAATGCCTGAGCAAATATTGAGCTGTTGATTGAATTTGGCGATCGCTGCTATTAATAGCAGCTAGTCGCTGTGCTTTTTCACTGACAATTGTGAAAGGTTTTTCTGAACTGGAGGAGGCAACAATCAGCCCGCTGCGTTCGATGATGAAAATTCTACCGGAACGGCTAACGTTTAACTGACGCAAGAAATCGCTAATTTGTGTGAGCCGTTGGTCAACTCCAATTACGCCGATTAATTCTCTGTTTTTAGTATATACAGGTCGGTTTGCCGAAACAGAAAGCGTGTAAGGTGGAGACTGCCACTGATAAAGGCTCCATGTGGGTTTTCCTGCTAGAGCTGTCTGCGCGTACCACGCTTCTTCTTTGGCAATGTAGAGTCCATTATTAATAGCAATACTGGTGCGATTTCCCTCTTTATCTGTGTTAAAAATATACCAATTCTGGTTTGCATTGCGCACCTTAGAAACTTCATCTACTGTGACGCGACCGTCGTCAAAAAAACGTCCGGCGCCTGCAAAATCACCCGAGGTAAAAGCCAAGCCAATATAGCCAACATTGTATTGCCGCAACTGCTGCCAGAAAAACTGTCCGAGCTGTTTTGAATTGTTGTAGTCTAGCAATCCGAGATCGACAGCATCGCCGTTGATTTCTGCGAGGTGACGCGCTGTGTTAAGTTGGCTGTCTAAATGCTGGTCAATACGGTTGCTGACTTCCGTCCGCAGTTGAGATGCCAAATCGTTGACTGCTTTCTGTCCGTTGCGGAAAGATAAGTAGCCAACAATGGCGACTGCGCCGATGATTTGTAGCACGAACGGGACAATTAAAATGGTTCGCAGTGGCGCATTACCAATCAGTTTCTTGAGGATTGAAGGCTGGGATGATGACATGGCAACTCGCAATTGCAGCGTAAAAACAGTATTGTACTTATGTGATTTGTAGCTAGGCTTTTAGATTCTCCCAAAAAACCGGAAGTTAAGAAAGTACGCTTGGGTTAACACTGTTAATTCCCCGGAGATCCCCCTTAATCCCCTTTAAGAAGTGGGACTTTGAGCAACTTCTTGTCCCCCCCTTTGTAGGGGCGGTGCCCCCGTGCCCGCCCTCTTGGCTAGGGGGAATCTGTCTTATCTGAACTGTATTGGAAGTTAAGAAAGTAGGTCAGCAAATATCATTTTCGCTCGACTACATTTAGTCTAGCTATTTTTTTTGATCCAGATTTATCAGGCGATCGCCCTTATCTTGAAATCGCCTAATTTTTGTTGATGTATCGATACTAACCTAAAAATGATTTAAGAATATATTTTGCCTCGAACCATCCAATATCTCGCCCGCACAGACAGCGGCACTTCTATCGCTGTTTTGAATTGGATGGAATACGGTACTGCCGATATCTCAACTAAAAACCGCTATGTCGGGGAATTCTCGTAGGGGTTTCGTCGAATTGATACTTGATGGTGAGCTAGGAATACTTAAGCTAATAATTTGAGATAAGTGCGATCGAGCTTTTTGGGCGATCGTATATTTAAATTACAATAAAACGATATTTAAAACATCAGAACCATCTGGACACGGCACTGCCGTTTCCCTACAATTAATCGAGGTAGGGAAACGGCACTGCCGTGTCCGACCTTAGTCGTGGCAACAAACGGGCGATCGCCTTTCTTAAGCGATCGCAAACTCTGTATATTGCCGCAAATTCGGTGGATGAAACGCCAAAACAATATCTTCCCGCGAAACCCCAGCCTGCAAAAAATCTGTCACCACCCCATCTTGTGTCCAATCCTCCTCAATCCAAATTTTTCCATCCCGTAATCGCACATGAATAGTATTTACCTTAATCCGTTCTTCCCCATGCCAACCCATTACCATCAATAAATAATGGTCATGTTGTTCGTCAAAAATCAGCACATCTTCTAGCTTGGAATTTGTCGAGTTCGACCCCAATTCGTAATATTCTGTCAAGATTTTCTGAATCAAATAACGATAATTATCTAATTTATCCATCGCTCAATCACCTCCTTTTCAGAATCAAAAGTTAGCAATTTCACCCGATTAGTTTCAACAATTAATTGGGCAAGTTTCTTCTGAAAACCATTATTATAGACCCTATTTGCGACCGCTAAATACAATTCGTACTCAGATTTTTGGGCTTGTAAAACATTACGATAAATGATATATTAACCAACTGTACCTTCTAGATCGTTGATGAAAGAGCGGCCTAAAAAACTCTTCACCTCAACAATAATTTTTCGTCCTTGCTGTTCTGCTGCGATCGGCTTTTCGGCTGCAAGATCGGGATAGAGTTTATCACCACCATATTCCAGTATATAGTTTTCGGCTACAATCAGTCATCTTTAATTAGCGCTTGCTTGACTGCATCATGGTAGATATCTTTAGCTGGCATCGCGAGTTTAGTAATTTGATATTCCACATTTTAACTCAACCGATCGCACATCCCATCCCCAAGCCCAACAACCCCTGCAAATCCAATTACTGCCGGATCGGCGATCGAAGTACCCGATATCGACTACAGTAAACAGAAATTATTATTGGCGGTGATTTGAGTGATTGAGACTTTAGCAACAGGAATCGCAGCAGCAGGTTCGCTGCTAGCATTAGGCGGGTTAGGCCTGGAGTTGAACTATCGCCAGCTTCCCCGTGGAAATAAACTAGAACTCACAGCCGGAGAATGGCACTTAGCCATAAACGAAGCCAACCACTACCTTTTGGTAGGGGAAATGGAGTTCCAGAATCTCACACAGCGGTTTGAGATCATGTTGCCGGAAGTGCGCGCAGATGTAAAACTGATCTCAGATGCCAGTTTAGATGATGTGACTTCCAAGACAAAAGTGATTCCTTGCCACAAAGACGCATCAGCTAGACCCGATAATTACTGGTTCGGCTACATCGTGAAAGCCCAAAAAACCACGAAAATCAAAGTCTCTATAGATATTCACGGACAAGATTTAACCAAATTGCAATCAGCTTGGGTACAAGTACATTTCACCACCTATGGCCCGGGCGGCCGCATCCCCAAAATCCGCCACGTCGTAGTCCCCCTGCAATTTCCCAACTCCGACACCGTACCCATCGCCCGAAATGTCGGAGTTGCAGAAGTTTTGCCAGTTCGCACCCACATCCTGACCGAGATAGACGATCCAGTCGAAATTGTCAAGCGTTACGTGCTACCGCGCGCCCAGAAAGGAGATATTGTCGCCCTCGCCGAAACTCCCTTAGCCTTGATGCAGGGACGCTACCGCCATCCCAGCGAAGTAAAACCCGGATGGGTAGCCAAGCGAGTTTGCTTGTTTTTCTTGCCGATGTCGAGTTTGGCCACAGCTTGCGGGATGCAGACATTGGTGGATGTAGTCGGGCCCACTCGTGTAGTTGCAGCATTTGCTCTTGGCGCTGTGGCGAAAGTATTCGGCAAACCGGGAGTCTTTTACCAGCTAGCAGGAGAACAAGCAAGACTGATTGACGACGTTACCGGAACATTGCCTCCCTTCGACCAATTTATTGTGCTTGGGCCGGACAATCCCCAGCAAGTTGTAGAAAAAATTCAACGAGAAACCGGACTTGCGGCGGCGATCGTAGACGCTAACGACTTGAAAGCAGTTAAGATATTAGCAGCGACCTCCGATTTATCGGTAACATTTTTAGAGCAAGCCTTGCGCAGCAACCCCGCCGGGAATGCTGACGAGAGAACACCAGTCGTTTTAATTCGACCTCTGCCGCAGAAATCTTGAGTTAAAAAATGAAAATTAAAAAAGATGATTTTTAATTTTCGCTCAACCAAGAAAGGGAGAAGAAGTAAAAGTTCTCAGTTTTGAAATCAAAATTCGCACATTCAAAACTCAAAACTTGCATAACTCTTCCCCTTTCCAAAATTTTATTTTAAAATTTTCATTCCCCACTTTCGTGCTATGACCTCATTTCCCTCCCAAAACCAAAACCAGGTTGTGATTCGCCCGTTTCAGTATCGCGACATTGAGGCGATGGAACAACTGTGCGCGGAAACAGCCGAAGATCCAAAAAACCGCAAGGGTGCAAGCTGCGACTTGGTACTAGGTAGAAAATTGCAGCAAATTCGCCGCTGGTACGGACTGCTGAAGATTTTTAGCCTGTTTCCGAACCCTGGCCAATCCCTATTCCGCGCCCACGTTGCCGAAGAAGAGGGTAAAGTTAAGGGCATAATTCAGATTTCTCCTTTCAACCGCACGCGCAGCACTTGGCGGATCGATCGCGTGGGAGTAGACCCAGAAGCCCGCAGCAAAGGAATTGGTTCGATGCTGATGCGGTACTGCTTTGAGGCAGTCTGGGAGGCGCGGACGTGGCTGCTGGAGGTGAATGTCGGCGACACAACTTCCCTGGCTTTGTACCGCCAGAACGGGTTTCAGCCTTTGGCCCAAATGACTTACTGGACGATCGCCCCAGAACGCCTGCAAGAAATGGCTTCCTCGACGCCAGATTTGCCGAACTTGCTGCCTGTAAGCAACGCCGACGCTCAATTGTTATATCAACTCGATACCGCCTCTATGCCGCCGCTGGTGCGTCAAGTATTCGATCGGCATATTCAAGATTTCAAAACCAGTTTCTTGGGCGCTGTACTCGAAGGTGTCAGACAGTGGCTGGGCAAAACAGAGGTAGTTAGCGGTTACGTGTTTGAACCGCAGCGCAAAGCCGCGATCGGCTATTTTCAGGTGCAGCTATCTCGCAACGGCCATCAGCCCCACGTCGCCCAGTTAACCGTACACCCGGCCTACACTTGGCTGTACCCAGAACTGCTATCCCAGATGGCGCGCCTGGTTCAAGATTTCCCAGCTCAAAGCTTACAACTAGCTTCCGCTGACTACCAGCCCGAACGCGAAGCTTATTTAGAGCAATTTGGAGCAGTGCGCTTGGAACACAGTTTGCTGATGTCGCGATCGGTGTGGCACAAATTGCGCGAGTCCAAGTTAGTCTCACTCGAAGGACTCCAGCTATCAGAAATGCTGCAAAGCTTCCAACCAACCCGCAAACCAGTACCGGGCAGAATGTCCTGGCTCGGCCCAATGGCTGGCGAAGCCGCAGCAGGGGCAGCATCCTCCGAAATTAAACCTTTCTTGGCAGACTTAGGAAGCAACCAAGTAAATCAAGTTAACCCCTTGAACTTCCAGAATTCCGAATCAGCAGCAACGGATGGTAACAACATTTTGCCTCCAAAATTGCCCGAGTTGCCGATCGATGGCGGCTCGCAAGAAAGCAGTTAATAGTTAATAGTTGAAAGCAGAAAGTAGAAAACTTTTCATCCAAGCGACTGTCTGTGTTCTTCGGCGCACTCTACCTTTAAATAATATCAAATCCGTTACTATCGGAATGATATAAACGGAGGACACGGCAGTGCCGTGTCCCTACAATTGATCGCTGTAGGGACACGGCAGTGCCGTGTCCTCTATATCATTCCAATGCAAACGGAATTAATATAAGGTGCGAATCAAAATATTTTCTGCTTAATTTCTTCCCTTCTTCCTTCGTGTTCTTCGTGTCTTCGCGGTTCGTTAAACAAGATTATTTCCGCGAAAAAATCTAAAATCTAAGATTAATTGATAATGTCCAACGACAAATTATGGATATCGGCCCTCGGATTAGATATCGGCCTCAAACGAGTCGGCCTCGCCGGGTGTGACGGTACTGGTTTAATCGCTACGGGGATTACTACTCTAGTACGATCGTCCTTCGAGCGGGACGTAGCTTATCTCAGAGAGCTCGTCCGAGAGCGCAGAGTGCAAATTTTAGTATCTGGCTTGCCCTACTCCCTGAGCGGAGATGTGGGCGCTCAAGCTCGACAAGTGCAGAAATATGCCCGCCGCATCGCCGCCGCTTTAGAACTCCCTCTAGAATATGTAGACGAGCGCCTAACTTCGGTTGAGGCAGAGGAATTGATGAAAACCGCAGGGATTTCGGTGTCGCAAAATAAGGGTTCGATCGATCGTAAAGCAGCCGCCTTAATTTTACAGCAGTGGTTGGACGAGAGAAGGCAAAAATAGTCTTTAGTCATTAGTCATTAGTCCATTAGACATCTGGCAAAAAGCCTGTCTTGAACAGGCAGGATGCCTGTTCCACAATAATTATCCCTGCGGACTAATAGACCTCTGGCATAATTATTGCCCAATGCCCCATGCCCCATGCTCTTCGGCCCCATTAGCATTTTATAGGCGTAGTAGCTTAACAAAGGCGTGATATCCTAGGTTGTGCAAGTTTGCTACGCACACCTGTCACCGTTGACAGACGGTCGAAAATTCCCCAGTACCTCGGTACTAAATAAGTAAAATCATATATACGCGATGTCCTCATCCCCATACCGCAAAGAAAATGGCAGTTCTAAGGAAGTTTCCGTCACCCTGACTGATGAATTTGGGCGATCGCTGACTTGCAACATAGAATATTCTATGGACTTAGAAGGTCAAGAATATGCTTTGCTGCTTCCGATTGACTCGCCAGTAGAAATTTTTACTTGGCACGGAGACGAAACGGACGAAGCAGCGATTCCTGTAGAAGACGAGACTGAAATTGACAAAATTTTTGATACTGCTAGAGTTGTCCTGCAAGAGCAGAATTTGACTCTCCGGCGCACGGCGGTGACGCTGACTGTAGTTGGCGAATTGCCGGAATTTCCCGAAGAGGAGATGGCACCGGATATCGATCCAGATGAGGAGTCGGAATTTGAGGAGCTGATGTGGCTAACCAGCTTCTACCACGAAGAACAGGAATATGCCATTTATACGCCTCTCGACCCGTTCTTCATCTTGGCTCGAATGAATGATGACGGCAACCCAGAATTGCTCTCGGAAGAAGAGTTTCAAAGGCTGGAACCGATGTTGCCGATGCTGGAAGATCAGTTCTTTGATGAGCTTGATTAGATATAAATTGTAGGCAGAAGGTCTCACGGCAAAAAGCAGAAGTTGTTACTACTTTGTCAACCAGTAAACTGCTCGCCCGATCGAACTTTTTCGAGATTGTACCTTCTGCCTTCATGCTCGGGCTGATGAATTGAGCCTTTTAATTATGCCTTTTAAAGGGCTTGTATCCGTAACTTTTCGGTCATCAATCGCTCTTCATCAGTCATTAGTCGTTACTTAACCGCCGCTTATCGAGGACAACGGATTATGAGTAAAGAACAACTGACAAAAAGCAGCGCGCGCGAGAGCCGAAGAGGTACTCCGCAAGTCTCTAAATGGTTGTTTTATCTGGCGTTACTGCCGGCAATTTGGGGAGTTTGCGCTTGGCAGGGCTGGGCTTGGTGGAGCTGGGCTTCAGCGCCACCTAAAATCGCTGAAACGTCCACTGCACCTGGAGAGGATGCTGCTGTTTCTATCCAAATCCCCGAAGGTACATCTAGCCAAAAAATCGGGCGGGATTTAGAGGCGGCTGGCTTAATTCGATCGGCCTCCGCATGGAATATGTGGACGCGCTGGTTAACCCTGCAAAACCGCGACGGAGGATTTAAAGCAGGAACTTACCAACTATCGCCGACTCAGCCACTAAGCGCCGTTGCTGACAAACTATGGAAAGGTGAAGTCGTACAGCAAAGTTTCACGATTCCTGAAGGGTGGTCGCTCACACAAATGAGCACTTATTTTGAAGCGCAAGGTTTTTTCCCGGCTAAGGATTTCATGGCAGCAGTAAGTCAAATTCCATACGCTCAATACCCTTGGCTCCCGAGTGGCTTGCCTCATTTGGAAGGGTTTTTGTACCCGGATACTTATCAGCTAGACGGCGATGCAGTTACCCCGCAAGCTATCATCAAACAAATGCTCAGCCGTTTCGAGAAGATAGCTCTCCCGGTCTATCAAAAAAATCAAAATAATACTAAACTCTCTCTCAAAGAGTGGGTGACGCTAGCGAGTATTGTGGAAAAAGAAGCTGTGGTTGCGGGCGAGCGCAATCGGATTTCTGGGGTATTCAACAACCGTCTCAAAAAAAATATGCCGTTGGGTTCTGACCCGACAGTTGAATATGCTCTCGGCATCAGGCAAACTAAGGAGAAACCTCTGACATTTAAACAAGTAGAAACGCCTTCTCCTTACAACACTTATATTAATGCAGGACTACCGCCAACTCCGATCGCATCTCCGGGAATATCAAGTTTGGAGGCGACTCTGACTCCAGAAAATACAGAATATCTGTATTTCATGGCGCGGTATGACGGGACTCACATTTTCAGTCGCACTCTGGCGGAGCATGATGCTGCTGTGGCTAAAATTGACCAAAAAGTGCGATCGGGTCAATGACCGAATCTGAGGCAATGGGCATGGGTTATGGGTTATTGGTTATTGGAACTAACAAATAACAAATAACAAATACCCAATGCCCAATGCCCAATGCCCAATTAACAATTATCAGTTACTAATATTTATGACTTGGGGTAAACTACTACAGCCTGACTTAGTTTTAGGCGATTCAATCGTCAATTTAACGGCGGATATTCTTGAGAAATATCAGATTAAAGGATTAGTTTTGGATGTGGACGAAACTCTCGTTCCGATTACGGCAATGAATGCTTCTCCCGAACTCAGCCTGTGGGTGGCAGAAATTAAACCGCTGGTATCTCTGTGGTTGGCGAGTAATAATTTAAGTGAGAATCGAATCGGTCGAATTGCTGAGTCTTTGAATCTACCTTACATCACTGGTGCGGCTAAACCGTCGCGCCGCAAGTTACGCAAAGCCGTGACTGCAATGAATTTGCCGGTGGAACAGGTGGCGATGGTGGGCGATCGACTTTTTACTGATGTTTTAGCCGGCAATCGTTTGGGTATGTTCACTATTTTAGTAGAACCGATGATTAATGCTGGAGATGCAGTGCGGAAATTTCCGGTGCGCTCTTTTGAAGTTTGGGTTTCTCAAGCTTTGGGAGCAACTCTCAAAGCTAAAGATTAAAATTGGGCATAGGGCATTGGGAATGGGGAATTGGGAATGGGGAATTGGCAAAAGTTAACCGTTAATAACGAATAACTAATGATTAATAACTAATGACTAAAACTATTGTTGTTAAAATAGGAACTTCGACGCTGACTCGATCGACTACAGGAAACTTAGCCCTTTCAACTATTGCCACATTAGTCGAGGTTTTGGCGAATTTGCGACACCAGGGGCATCAAGTAGTCTTGGTTTCTTCCGGTGCGGTGGGAGTTGGCTGCGCGCGCTTGGGCTTGACGGAACGCCCGCGAAACATTGCTTTGAAACAAGCTGTGGCCGCCGTAGGACAAGGGCGGCTGATGCGAGTGTACGATGACTTGTTTACTACTCTACAACAGCCGATCGCCCAAGTGTTGCTAACTAGGGGCGATTTAGTGCAACGGAACGGTTATGTTAACGCTTACAATACCTTTCAACAACTGCTCAAATTGGGGGTTATTCCGATCGTCAATGAAAACGATACTGTAGCGGTAGACGAGCTCAAATTTGGCGATAACGACACGCTTTCAGCGCTAGTAGCTAGCTTAGTCGAAGCAGATTGGTTGTTCATGCTCACAGATGTCGATCGACTTTACTCAGCCGATCCGCGCAGCAATCCTGACGCGCAGCCGATCGCCCTAGTCCAAAGTATGGCACAGCTCACAGAATTGCAAGTGCAAACAGGAGATTCCCGCAGCGGTTGGGGCACCGGCGGAATGGTGACAAAAATTGAAGCCGCCAGAATCGCCACAGCATCAGGAGTCCGCACAGTCATCACCAACGGCTGCTTTCCTGGTAATATTGAGAAAATACTTAACGGAGAGTCGATCGGTACGCAATTCGAGCCTCAACCGCGCCCTGTAAACGCTCGGAAACACTGGATAGCCAACGTGCTAATTCCGGCTGGCAAACTTTACTTAGATGCGGGTGCTGTTAATGCCATTACTCAACGTGGAAAATCGCTTTTAGCAGCCGGAATTTCGCAAATAGAAGGAGAATTTCAGGCAGAAGATGCCGTGCGATTGTGTGATATTGAAGGCAAAGAAATTGCTAGAGGAATTGTGAATTATCACAGTTTAGAATTGAGACAAATTCAGGGATGCAAGTCAGATAAAATTGCGGAAATTTTGGGTTATGCTGGCGTAGAAACTGTAGTACATCGAGATAATTTAGTGATTGTTTAATCATTGACAAACATCCAAACAGTCGAAAGCGCGATCGAACCCAGAAATTGAGGCGACTTGCAACACAGTATTGCAAGAATTTGTTTTAGTGTGTCCGAATAGCTCGTTCATTGATTCTGTAAACAGTTCAAATATATTTTGTGCTAATTCTAAAGCTGCTTGGCGCTCGGAATCAGTAAGTTTTATCTCTGCTAAAACTTGCAACATTTCTGGTGTATTTAAAATGTGATGGTTTTCCAAACCCACATAACCTCCTCCAAAATAAACATATTCTTGTTTGGTAATTTGCTGTAATTCCATCACTACTGCTAGCGCCGCCTCAAAAAAAACTGTAGCGGTTGCTTCGAGGACTTCGACTAAGATCAGTTTTTGCACGGGAGAAGCTTCAAAAGCGTAGCGTTCGAGGGTTGAACAGAGCGATCGGGTTTTTTTAGTTTCTTCACCCCAAAGCAGTCTGAAATCGCCATAACTCATTAATTCATTGAATCCCAATGTTTCTAGATGTTCCAGATACCCCTGCCAATAGTAGTTTTCTTTATAAGTATATTTATTAATGAGTTCCTGAACTTTGTTATTACTAGAAGATTCTCGGATGACATACTTGTTTAAGTCGCTCAAACCCGCAGCCAAAGGAGCGAGTACAGGCGCAAAAATTAGTCGTTGATTCGGGTGAATATGCTTATTCGCTAGAAATTCAAATAACGGCAGTTGGGCAAAATCTTGCTTCTTTGTTTGAATAAATGCTAGAATTTCTTCCATAGCTTTGCACCTTCAGTAAGTTATTTAAACTAGGTTTTTACACCTTCCTTAATTATCCATGTTGTGTAGCAAACATATTTGTATTTGATATCATGTGTAATTGTGTTTATAGTCACGATCGATTGTGACTTGTATCATATTGTGTTCTGCGACTAAATCGGGGTTAAGATCGATCGTACTTTTACCTAGACTTGTTGGTGTCGATCGAGAATAGAGCTCGCAATATCGCAGAGTGAATTGCCTTTGGGTGCGTTCTGGGTTAATCTATCTTTTGGATCAGTTAAGAAAAATCTAGGAGCTCAGCGTGGAACGCACTTTTTTAGCGATTAAGCCCGATGGCGTACAGCGCGGACTCGTTGGCGAAATTATCGGTCGTTTTGAAGCCAAAGGCTTTACGCTAGTAGGCATGAAGCTGATGACGGCGAGTCGAGAATTGGCCGAACAGCACTACGGCGTCCACAAAGAAAGACCGTTTTTTGCGGGATTGGTAAACTTCATCACTTCCGGCCCGATGGTGGCGATGGTGTGGGAAGGCGACGGCGTTGTGGCGTCGGCGAGAAAAATCATTGGCGCAACGAATCCTCTGAATTCGGAACCGGGGACAATTCGCGGCGATTTGGCTGTGAATGTCGGCCGCAATATTATTCACGGTTCCGATGCTGTGGAAACTGCCAAAGAGGAAATTAGCCTCTGGTTTAAGGATGAAGAATTGACTGCTTGGACACCTTGTTTAAGTCCTTGGATTGTTGAGTAGATTTAAGATTCTCCCGAGCGATCGGGAGAATATCTTAGTTTAGAAACAAACCCGGATTGTCGATTATAAAAATATCAAATATCCCCATTATTTGTAGGGGCGGGTTCACCAACAATAATTGCCTAAAACCAACAATCTCGTAAACCCGCCCTTACCCAACTTTCTTTCCCGAATTTTATCAAAAGGTCGATCGTACATTCTGGTCACCAAAATCCCCACGTTACCCCACAAGTCCGCCGGGGTTGAAACCCCCGTCTCATAGCAAAAGTCCTCTAAAAGAGGACTGAAAAGCAAATTAAATAAACAATCGAGTATTTGCCACCATAATCAAGTAAGCTGCTCTGCATTTAAATTGCATATCAAAAAAATAAACTCTTGTGGGGTGGGCAGGAGAGCCCGCCCATCTACTTCTAATCTCATTTGAGAGTGTCAACTAATTTTTCAACTCGTGCTTTAATTTCGTCTCGCACGCGGTGAAAAGTTTCGATTGGTTGTCCATCGGGATCGTCGAGTTGCCAATCTTCAAACACTTCTCGCAATACCCATGCTTCGGGTAAATTCACGCCGCAGCCACACAAAGAAATTACCGCATCGTAGTCTTCTGCATTGAATTCGCTTAACGGATTCGATGTTTGATCCGTGATATCAATGCCGATTTCTGACATGACTTGAATTGCTGTCGGATGAACTCTGCTTGATTCTAAACCGGAACTGGTGACTCCAATCTTGCCGGCTCCGATGGTTTTGGCGAATCCTTCTGCCATTTGCGATCTACAGGAGTTTCTTTTGCAGACAAACATTACTTTTTTCATGGGATTTGTTGTTAGTTGTTGGTGATTGGAAAATTAGACATCTCCGAAAACAGTCAAAGCCTCTGTGTAGTTAAGCTCTAGGACGTA
>ENA-OFCE01000710-OFCE01000710.1-metagenomes-genome-assembly--contig:-NODE-710-length-20359-cov-2.703211_pt1 | contig 20359 bp, 15 predicted proteins | sample MGYA00153388_OFCE01 | MGnify analysis MGYA00153388
GTTCTCTAAAGGTAGGTATATTTGCAAAGACTGGGTCGGTTAGTCGCTTTTCGCCTCCTAATGCTAGTGCTTTTACCTTTCCGCTTTTTAACTGTTCTTTTACTGCTGCTGGATTAAGGAAAACAACCTGGATGTGACCGCCTAATAAGCTTGACATTGCCTCTGCGCCACTCTGGAAAGGAACTTGCTCTAATTGAATATTGGCGGCTTTGGCAAATGTTTCTCCCAGTACATGGTTTATACCACCTATACCTGGGTGACCAAACTTTACTTCTCCTGGGTGTTTTTTTGCATAATCAATCAAATCTTCAAGGCTATTCCAAGGTTGATCGGATTGGACTGCCATAATTAAGGATAATTCAGTAATCTGTGCAATTGGCTCCAACGCACTTGGATAATGATACTTGGTTGGACCATATAATGGCTGCAATATGATTTCAATTCCTGTCATTGCAAGAGTATAACCATCTGGAGGAGCACCAGCGACTTCATTCCATCCAATTGTGCCAGTTCCTCCTGGTTTGTTAACTACTACCAAGGGTTGTCCTAAATGTGTAGAGGCTGATTTTTCTACTGTACGAGCGACGAGATCTATTCCACCGCCAACTCCAAAGGGAACAATGAGAGTAATTGGTTTTTCTGGATATTTGGTAGTTGCAGGAACCACTTTGTTCTCCATATTCGTACAACCTCCCAATAGTAAAATACTTAACAAGCAAGATGCAAATAAGATAAAAAATCTTTTTGGCACTTCATGACCTCCTTGTTGTTATGAGATATACAAAGTCTCGAAGGTGAGGAACTTTTAACGGAAAAAAAACTTATCCTTGTGGGGGAATTCGATTATTTCTTTTGTGCTTTGATTTTATCCAGAATGCCAGTTTCTTGTACCGTTTTGGATAATTTCTGGTTTTCTGTCAGCCACTTCTCTTGTGATTCTTTTGGACCTAAATAAGAAAATTCAAATCCTAGCTTTTCTATGTTTTTTTTGAATTCAGGATCATTAATGATTGCCTCAAGTCCTTTGACTAATTTATTTTTTACTTCCACTGGTAAGTCTTTGGGAGCAGCAATACCATGCCAACTACTGCAAACAACATCTAATCCTTGCTCTCTAAATGTAGGTGCATTTGCAAATACAGGATCTTTGAGTCGGTGTTCACTTGCTACTGCTAGTATTCTTACTGTCCCATTTTTGACATGCTCTTTAACAGACGCTGGGTTTGTAAAAAGAACTTGGATATGACCTCCTAGCAAACTTGCTGTTGCTTCTGCTGATCCTTGGAATGGAACTTGTTCAAGATGTATATCTGCTGATTTAGCAAGCATTTCTCCAGCCACGTGACCTGTTGTGCCCATACCTCCGTGGCCAAATTTAATCTCTTCCGGATGCTTTTTAGCATACTGAATTAGCTCATCGAGATTTTTCCATGGCTGATCATCTTTCACTGCCATTACTATTGATAATTCAGCAATTTGAGCAACGGGATCTAATGCAGTAGGATAATGATATTTGGTTGGACCATATAGAGGCTGCAATATAACTTCTACTCCAGTCATACCCAAAGTATAACCATCTGAACTACCAGCTACTTCATTCCATCCTATAGTGCCAGCTCCTCCTGGTTTATTAACAATAACTAAAGGTTGTCCCAAATATTCAAGAGCGTTCTTCTCTAATAAACGAGCTACTAGATCTGTACCGCCTCCTACACTAAAGGGGACAATAAGGGTAATCGGTTTATCTGGGTATTTGGTAGCTGCAGGAACCACTTGATTGCTCATATTGGTACAACCTCCTATTATTAAGATACTTAATAAGCAAGCAACAACTACAAGTAATGATTTCTTTTTCATGTTAAACCTCCGTCTTTACTGTTATCATAATAATACTTGCAAGAGCTTGTTTCATCATATTTAAATAAGGCTATATTATGCGGTCGTTACTATTTCTTCTGGGCCTTAATTTCTTCTAAAATGCCAGTTTCTGTTACCATTTTAATTAATTTTTCTCCATCACTAAGCCACTGTTTTTCGGACTCTTTAGAGCCTAAATAAGCAACTTGTAAGCCTAGTTGCTCTAAATTTCTTTTAAATTCAGGATCATTAATTATTTTTTTAAATCCTGATTCCAATTTGTTTTTTACTTCAAGTGGCAGTCCTTTCGGAGCAGCGATTCCATACCAGCTATTTCCTATGACGTTTAACCCTTGTTCCTTAAATGTGGGAACATTTGAAAAAATAGGATCTGGTGATCTCTGATCTCCTCCTATTGCTAATACTCTTAGTTTACCGCTCTTTACATGTTCTTTGACTGATGCTGGAGTAACAAAAGCAACTTGAATATGATTACCTAATAAACTTGCCACCACCTCAGCACCGCTTTGAAAAGGTACTTGCTCAAGATTAATATTGGCAGCTCTGGCAAAAGTTTCCCCTGTTAAATGATTTATAGTACTTATCCCTCCATGGCCAAATTTAATTTGACCTGGATGCTGTTTAGCATGTGTAATCAAATCATTAAGTTTTTCCCAAGGCTGATCAGCTTGAATTGCCATTACGATTGATTGAGTAGATATTTGCACAAGCGGCTCTAAGGCAGTTGGATAGTGATATTTAGTTGGACCATATAATGGTTGCAGTATTAATTCCACCCCTGTTAAGCCTAAAGTATAACCATCAGGACTGGCGCCAGACAATTCATTCCAACCAAGAGTACCAGCACCTCCTGGCTTATTAATAATAACTAAAGGTTGTCCTAGATGAGTAGAGGCTGACTTTTCCAGTAAACGGGCCAGGAGGTCATTAGCACCGCCAACACCGAAGGGAACAATAAGAGTAATAGGTTTATCGGGATACTTTTTTGTCGCAGTAACCGCTTTATTTTCCATGCTCGTACAACCTCCTACTATGATTGATAAAACCAATAGACATGTAACCAAAGAAATCAATATTTTTCTTCTCACTACATCCTCTCCTTGTTTTATACATTAATAACGGTTAACATCTAACTCCTTTCTTCTGTTATTGAATTTGGTAAACCATGTAAAGAAGTTATACAAAATAACAATAAACCCTAGGGATAGGATGGTGGCTGCAAGTGGGCGGGTAATAAATGTCCATATATTGCCGTTGCAAATAATTAATCCTTGTGTCAATCCTCGTTCTAATTCTGGTCCTAACACTAAGCCAATGATCAAAGGACTTGGTTCAAAGCCTACCCGTTGCAGTAAGAATCCTAAAATGCCGAAAAAAATGACCCATATCAAATCAAACATGCTGTTATTAATGGAGTAGGCACCGGTGAGGGTGACTACTGCCACTAAAGGCATGAGGATATTGAGCGGGGTTTTAAGCAGTTGAACGAAAACACCGATAAGGGGTAAATTAATAACCAATAAAAGGACATTGCCGATGTACATACTGGCAATAAGCCCCCAAAAAAGCTCGGGCCGCTCAGTTATTAATGACGGACCGGGAGTAATACCATGAATCATAAAACCACTGAGTAGAATTGCTGTTGCTCCGCAAAAGGGCAGCCCCAAAGACATCAAAGGTATCATCGTAGCTGAAATGGCTGAATTATTGGCCGCTTCTGGACCTGCGACTCCTTCAATAGCACCGTGACCAAACTCCTCCGGATGTTTACTATAGCGTTTTTCCAGTCCATAGGATATAAAACTCGATATGGTTGCTGCAGGACCCGGTAATAAACCTACCAGAAAACCGACAATCCCTCCGCGAAACATAGGCGTTATGGAGCGCTGCCATTCTTCTTTCGTAGGGTATAAATCGCGAAATTTTACGGAGGGTATATCTGGTTTCGCATCAGCGTGAGTCATAGCTGTTAGAATTTCGCCAATGCCGAAGAGCCCCATGGCTAGAATCGATAAGTCGAAACCTCTATCTAATTCATCAATACCAAAGGTAAAACGGCTGATGCCAGACAAGCTGTCTAGTCCGATGGTACTTAGCATGATACCGATAACAGCCATGAGGGCAGACTTAAGTGTGGAAGTGCCAGTTAGTTTGGATAATAGGATTAAGCCGACTAGGGCAAGAGAAAAATATTCAGGTGGTCCAAAGGCTAGTGCGGCCTGAGCTAACGGTGGGGCTAGCAAGGTCAGTCCGATAAGACCAATGGTGCCAGCAATAAAAGACCCAATGGCAGAAATGGCTAACGCTGCTCCAGCTCGTCCCTTTTGTCCCATGGGATATCCATCTAAACAGGTGACCACAGAGGCTGCCTCTCCAGGCACGTTGATTAAGATGGAGGTAGTAGAACCTCCGTACTTAGACCCATAATAAATCCCTGCGAACATGATGAGTGCAGCAGTACTGTCCATGCCGTAGCTAAAAGGTAGTAATAAGGCAATGGCACTAACGGTATCAATTCCTGGTAATACGCCCACCAATGTGCCAATTAAGACTCCAATGGTGCAAGATAATAAATTAGCTGGAATAATACTTACGGAAACTCCTTGTAGTAGCAGGTTCAAAATGTCCAAATCGTTACCTCCAATTCTATGGTAATGCGACTTTTAAATAATAAGTGAATAATAGATGAAATGCTGCAGAGCTACAAAAAGAAACTACTAAAGGAAAACCCCATCCAGATGTGTCAGCTGCTTTAAATAAGTAAAATAGGAATATAAAAGTTGCGATGAAATAACCAACAATATTTAAAATCATCAGATAGAACACCAAACCAATAAGGATAAATAAAAACTTTGTCCAGTCTACGGCCTCTTTATTCTTAGTTTTTTTTAATCGGAATTGACGAAAAATGAGTAGCAAAGACAATAACAAAGCAGTGAAGCCAGCTAAATTTGGCAAGAAGCCAGATTTAGGTGATCCAAGAGTCCCAAAAGTAAATTCTTGCGCCCAATACAAATACGTTAAGCTGCCAATCAAAAATAGCAGAGAAATCATTTTCTCAATCATTTTTACCACCTCTATTTTGGAATGCTTAAACTGGTATCTTTAATAGAAGATAAAGTATCCGATGAAATCGGTTCAAATTCTATTGTAAAGACAGTACCTTCTCCTAGTTCACTGTTGATGGAAAGAGTTGCTGCATGGCGGTGTACAATTCGATAGCAAACGGCTAGTCCTAAGCCAGTACCATGATCTTTTGTAGTAAAAAAAGGCGTTCCCAATTTGTCTAGATCTTCTTTTGGTATGCCCAGACCATGATCTTTTATGGATAATACTACTTTTTGCTCATTCTGAGCTGTAATGATGTGGATTAATCCACCCGTAGGCATGGCATCAAGTCCATTTCTAACCATGTTAAGAATCAACTGGTGAATGCTATCCTGATCTAAAAATAGCGGCGAAATATCGCCTAGAGAAATTTTAATATCACTATTATTGCGTAAAGCATCTGCCTGTATTAAAGGATAAATATCGCGAATGATATCGTTTAAGTTATTTTCGGAAAAATTCATGGCTCTATTTTTGGCAAGAGATAGAAATTCTGTAATAATCTTATTTGCGCGATCGATTTCATCGATCATTAGACTAAACTTTTCCTTCTGGTTAGCGAACTCTTGCTTGTTTCCCATAAACTGTAGTAAACCTCTTACTGTCGTCATGGGGTTTCGTACTTCATGAGCAATGCCTGCCGCCATTTCGCCAATAATATTCAAGCGATCGAGACGAGTCATTTTTTCCGTTTGTTCACTGATATATTGCAAAATAGGAGTGAATTCAGCTAATTCACTATTAAAATTACTGGTGCAACCACTCAGAATTCGTTCAGCGAATAGCTGCATATCTCTTTTTAACTTATTGAAGAGTTCACGAAAGATTACAATGCATACTAATAACATAAAAACGGCTGCCATCAGGGTGTTTATCGTTCGTTTCCACATGGCTGCGTTTACAGCATCTTGATTGATTGCAGCGAAAGCATGACCGATAATGACACCATTACGATCAGTGACTGGTCTAACATGAATGATCGCATTGGCACCATGCCATACTAACGAATTTTTTCGTTCTATGAACTTTTCGGTATCAGAGTAAAAAACCTTTTTAAACGGTTTCGTATCGATTCCTAATAATATGGAAAGATCAGAATGGGGACCAATGGCCACAATACTTTCGTGTTCCAGAGAATAAAAACCAAATTTTATGATGTTGGATGGTACGAGTACAGCTTGTAAGACAGGTTGAAGTTCATGATTAATGGTCATAATTTCTTGCTGAGTTGATTGAAAGGGTCCATGCTTAGCGGCAATATCACTAAAAGAACCTTCAGGTTTTTTTTTAATAAGAAAATCAGTAATAGACACAAGCCATAGGGCATTTTTCTCATTTTCTTCTTGCAAAGACAGCCAAAGATTATGAACAGTAACAGTGATCATGAGCAACAAAACAACACCAATTATCTTTAAATTAAGCTTTGTTGTTAGGTTTATTTTTTTCACTGTTTTGGCACCTCTAATGCACATTTTAAGTATATGAATATAATTCTACAATTTTCAACAATTATTTCCACGTTTTTCTAGAAATGTACAAATTTTCTTGAATAATAATTTTACTTCGCCAATAAATGGCAAAATCCTTTTTAGTTATGTGTAATAGTTAAAGCAAAATAAAGGGGCAGTTTCGCTAGGGTCCAAAAGAATCCTAGCGAAACTGCCCCTTTATTTTAGTATCATCCGTCATTGCGAGCATAGCGAAGCAATCTCCTGCTTACTAAGAGGATTGTTTCACTCTGTTCGCAATGACAAAAAAGCATAATTTATAGTCGGAAAAAAATGAAATTTTATGAACCACAAAGGCACAATGCCGCTGACGCGGCACACAAAGGAGTTCACAAAAAATATAAATAAAACCCTTTGTGTCCTTTGCGTCTTTGTGGTTTGATCCGTATCAGATTCTTTTTATCCTGTCTATTTTTTTTATGTCCCTCTGTGGTTCCCGATTGTATGTTTAAAAGAACGTGCAGCATCTTTCTGGAGCAATTAGGTTGCGAATTTTCTACAGGAATTTTGCTCTAACTTTTTCAAGATTTGTCTTTTCAAGTTCTTCGACTACTTCAATAATACTAGTTGCTTGTCGATTTTTGTAGACGCCAAAGGTACCAAGTGATGGAGGATTAAATGTCACTTCCACAATTCCTTTTTTCCCTTCGAATGATACGATGATTTTCTTTTGTTGATAATCAACGATATCCCAAGTACCTTCGGGGTCATCAAACTTCGTTAGATCAATGGTCATTTTTGCTGTGGTCTTCACTGCTAAAACCATAATTAAGGGATCAAATTCATAGCCGATTCCCTTTATATTTATGGTTTGCAGTTTATTTTGTAAAGTGGCTTTATGAATTATTTTTTCCGTGGGCACTTTGCTGAGATCATCGCCATAGATACTATCTTGAGGTGGTTTACTGCAGCATGAGGAAGATCCATTTGTGCTGCAGCAGCCACTTCCAGCAGGAATGGCAGTTGTATCCTTAGCCACGTCCACCGCATTTACATCATCGACAACTTTAATCAGCCCTCGAATCATGCCCATCCAGCAGCTGAATGGCAGATCCTGATCCTGAGGGGTGAACTCAATGACATTTTCCCCGGGAACTAGTTTTTTCTTAATTTGCAAGGAGGGTACAATGACTTCATTATTACATGAATTAATTTGCTCCCCAATAATAATCCATTTTAGAGGTACGCCTTTTTGTACATAGAGAACATTAGGAGCATAGCCCTGATTGCTTGCAGACATGCGTAACGTTTGAATGCCATTTTCAAGCTGTGCTTTTGCTGCCGTCGAAGTTCCACTTCGGCTTTGGGCAGGTAAATTAAAAAGTGGAAGATTGAAACCTGCGATCGCTAAGCCGCGATTGGTCATGATCATTCCTAAAACAATGACCAAAACACCGCTCAATTTTAGAATCCGTTTCGTCGAGTTCTTACTGAAAAATCCAGAGATACTGCCAAAAGATAGCATCAATGGTACCGTACCTAAGGAAAAAAACAGCATGGAGGAGGCTCCTAGTAATACGCTGCCTGTGCCTAAGGCATAAAGCTGCATCGTTTGCAAAGGACCGCAAGGCATAAGACCATTCAGGATTCCCACTGCAAAAGGGGTTTTGGCTTTTGGCATAATAGAAAATGCAGGCAATGGTATTCTCAAGTAGTTGCGAAATAGATTCAGTCCTGCCATGTTAAGACCCATAATCATCATAAAGATACCAGCGAAGATGGAAATGCCAGCCATAAACCCTATAGATAAAGATAGGACCGATCCAAGTGCGCCGACTACTCCGCCAAGTACCGTATAGCCAAGTACTCGCCCCATATTATAATGTAAGGAAGGGAGAAAGGATTGGGCTTTATGGTTAGTACTGTTTGATAGACTTTGCGATAACATAATACCGCCGCACATACCGATGCAATGAAAAGAGGTAAAAATACCAATGATAAATAGAACGAAATATGTAACTTCACCCTTTAACTTGGAACTCATGTCAAATTCACTGACATTCTGCCCTAAGAGAAGAATAGCTAAGAATATAAGGGAGATACCCAGTATCGGCTTTATAGGATTTGATGCATGTCTTTTTCCAACTAAGTAGCCTGCAGATATAATTGCTTCATTGATGACTGTCTGGCTGGTAAGGAGGGAATCATATTCGACATACACCTTATTTTCTTCATAACTGGCTTTCACCTTAATTACGCCGGCTACTTTTGTTACAGCCTTTTCAATTCGGTTCTCGCAAGTTATACAGTACATATCACGAACATAGATCGTTTCCACTATCGCTTTGATACCATCACCTCATTTTATGTGTTTTACTCACTAGAGTTGTAGGTTGTTTCGGATTGAAAATATGACGTAATTTTCTGTTAATATAGTTATATTATAATTGAGTTTATCTTTTTATAATAGAGAATATGCAATAATTAATTATCTTTTTTATTGATCCATAGATTGCGGATCAAATAGGCAATACTAATGAGTAACATGAGCAGTAAACCTGAGTATAGACCTGGCAGCTGATCTGGATACAAAGGAGTGGAAAGGATCGAAACGAAGATAATAAAAAAACAAATCCAAGAGAGATAGGGATAAAAGGGAGCTTTATATTTTAATTTCTCTGGACTTTTGGCAAGGATTTTCTTGCGATAATAATAATGGGTAGCGGATACGCTCATCCAATTGATAAGTGCCAAGAATCCGCTGGCACTGACGGTATAAATAAATATTTTATCAGGCAGATAATAAGAAAGTATGGCTCCGCATAACAGCACAACGCCACTAATCGTAACCGCTGCTATGGGAACACCCTTACTATTTTGATACTTGGCAATCTGGGGTGCTTGGTTTTCTTTGGCTAAAGAGAACAGCATGCGAGAGGAGGAATAAACTTGAGAATTAAGAGCAGAAACCCCAGCGGTTAAAAGAATGAAGTTTACAAGATCTCCCGCATAGGGAATTTTAAAAATCGTAAATAGCTGTACAAAGGGACTGATGGTTTCATCCAATAAATCTAAGGGCAGCAAGGTGATAATCAGAAAAGCCGATAGAGTATAGAGCAGCGTTACTGAAATAGTGATAAATTTAGCCGCTGGAGGGACGGTTTTTTCCGGCTTTTCTGTTTCTACCGCAGCGATTCCAATAATACCTGTTCCTGTATAAGCAAATAAAATAAGGAGCATGGCGCCCAGCATACCTGAGAATCCTTCTAAGGAGGCTTGAAGAAGGGATTGGAATGGCATAAATTCTGTGGTGGCATCTCCTATGGAAACACCTGCTATAACCGTAAATCCCATAATAACAAATATCACGAGGGTAGCTACTTTGGTAATAGCAAGTCCTAATTCAATTTTACTTAAGCCTTTCACGTCATTAAAATTTAACAGTGTAATTCCTAAGGCAAACATTAGGCTGCAGACCCATAACGGAACCGTAGGCAGCCATAAGCGAAGAAAGATAGCGCATGCAGTAACCTCACCAGCCATTCCTAATACTCCGCTGACCCAAAACATCCAACCAATCATAAAACCCCACCACTCGCCAAAAACTTCTTGGGCATGTGCCTTAAAAGAACCTGAAACAGGGTTCGCGATTGTCATCTCAATAATAAAAGATACTTCCATCATCATAACGAGTCCGCCAAAGAGGTATGCAAAAGGCGCCCAGATACCAGCAACGCTGATTACAAGGCTGCTGGCCAAAAAGATGCCTGACCCGATAATATTGCCTAAAGCCATAACGATAAAGTCTTTTTTATTAAATGCTGTCAAATGATCAACCTCCTGCTATATAAATCGTTACCTTGTATTTTTACTGATTGTTAGTCTTGTTATACTTAAAATTAGTAAAAAAATAAAACAATTGAAAGGCGAAGACTTCGCTCCTTTGCGTTTCAATTGTTTTTTCCAATTTTAATGTATCGGCAGGAATCACAGAGGCGCAGATAAAAGATAATATAGAAGAATGATACGTAATCAAATCCCTATGAAGAAGGTGTTATTTTGGAAAAGTTAGAGAGAAGTTTCTATGAGCGGGCTACTTTAGAAGTTGCAAGAGATTTATTAGGAAAATACATGGTTCACGAGACCAATGATGGCAGGACTGTTGGCAAGATTGTAGAGGTTGAGGCGTATGTGGGTTCCATTGACGCTGCATGTCATGCTTATAATAATAAATACACGAATCGAACTAAAGTTATGTTTGGCAAAGGTGGACATGCGTATGTGTACTTAATTTATGGTATGCACTACTGTATGAATATCGTAACCAATAAAGAAACATATCCAGAAGCTATATTAATTAGAGCATTAGAACCTATTGAAGGATTGGAGATCATGGAAAAGCGCCGGAGAGCCGAATCCATTTTTAATTTATGCAGCGGCCCAGGAAAGTTGTGTCAGGCAATGGGAATTACAAAACTGCAAAATGAGATGGATTTATGTGGGGAAAGCATGTTTTTATTACATGGTGAAACGATTATGCCTGAAGATATAGCAACTACTCCTCGTATTAATATTGATTATGCTAAAGAGGCAAGAGATTACCCTTGGAGATTTATTATAAAAGACAATCCCTTTGTGTCAAAAGGAAAATAGACATACTATTATCCCTCTGTGATGAGATACTAATTGTATGCCTAATAAAAGGAAAGGGAATTGACAAGTTAATTATAAGGATATACGTAAGGGTCTTTCGGTGCTTCAATTTTTTGCAAAGAGGTAATTTTAATTGATGCAGCATCTTTGCCGTCGTATGTAACCATTTGAATGATACCTTCAATAGACAGCCAGGTTCCATCAGGATATTTTTGGGTTTCGATTCCTTCACACATAACCCCATAAGGTAAAGAATCGGCAGTACAGCACATAACGACATAGCGTACCAGGGAAAATTGGTTATTGGTCAGCCCTGGAATTTGGAATACAAATCCCGTCATGGTAATCTTTTTTCCTGCATATTCATTAGGAAAATTATTTATTTCGCACATCGCTTCCGTATAATTGAGATTTGTAACCTTAATGGTATCCATTTGACTGAATACTGGAGCTAAAGGACGTGGCAAATCTTTTATAGAATGAGTAATAGCGCTGGATTGGCTATTGAGTCCCTTACTGCTGACAAGATTTGCATTTAGTGTATTTTCGGGGACTGCAAAGGCTAAGAGGAGGATCATAAAGAAGGGGGTATATTTTCCGATGCTGGAATGTTTATGGCAATGCTGCTCATAAACACTAGAAGTGGGCAGCAACGTATCTATGATTTGTATGACAAGCATAGGTACTAATAAAAGATATGATATCTGAGTGAGTACTATAAATTTTGGATTGATATATAGAGGTAATTGTTTAGTAATATCAAGCCATAGGAGTAAAATGATAAAACCAAGAAGAATGATGGATTGTATACAAGCTCCGTTGTTGAAAGACCGCAGATTTCTTTTTCTAGGTTGCAATAAACCCTACCTCCTTTTACAAGTGATTGATCAGATAGGCTGCACTGGAGCACAGCATGATAATGATCAATGTGAGGCAACATACAAATTTGGTGCGGAACGTATGTAACAGCATGAGAATATTTTTAAGATCAATCATAGGACCAAAAACCATAAAGGCTACAAGGGAGCCTAATGTAAAACTACTAGAAAAGGAGGCAGCGATAAATGCATCAGCAGCTGAGCATACCGAAATGAAAAAGGCGAATACCATCATAACTCCAATGGATAAGGATGAATCTTGCCCCAGAGCTAACAGCATTTCCCGAGGAATCGCGATCTGTGATAATGATCCCAGCATAGCACCTATTACTAAATATTTCCCCATTTCAAAAAACTCATGGCAGGCATCTCGAAGAGTATTGATCCATCTATGAAGGGGAGAATACCCAGGATGGTGGCTATTTAGTGTATGTTGACAGCATCCATGGGAATGACCTTGGATTTGACTTGGTGATTTTAGCTGCCTGCCTTTAGTAAATCCATTGAGTAATAATCCAGTACACAGAGCTACCCCAAATGCTGTTCCGAGACGCAATAAAACTATTTGTATATTGTTTTGAAAGGCAAATGCTGTTGCTGCGCTTACAACGGGATTTACAATTGGAGCAGCCAGCATGAAAGCAATAGCCGCAGGCAAGGGGACTCCTTTCAAAATCAAACGTCGCACAATCGGTACCATACCGCAGTCGCATACGGGAAATAGAATACCCAGTAAGCAGGCCATGAAGATGCTGCGGATATTACTTTGGGGTATCATATTACGTATGGTATTTTCCGAAACAAAATTATTGAGTAATGCTGATACAATTACACTCATCAGTAAAAAAGGAAAGGATTCAATAACAATACTGAGTAAAATAACTTTAAAATTAATCACATGATTCCAATTATCAGTCCATACAGCAGCAGCGATCGTTGCTAATGCATCTTCCACAAAGACTCCTCCCTAAATTAGCAAGATGAAGAATAAACAAGTTCAATTATAAATATGAGAAGCTTGTTCATATTATGTTAGTATTTTTTAGAATCGTCTTTCGGTTATTTTCTTGTGGGAAACCATGGCAAATAATGGTGAAGGATTATTCTCATTCATGTATTGACAAATGGAAAGGAGAATACTATAATTCTTCTTACAGAGAATTGTATTATTTTTTTAACATACTACATAGGATTGTCTCTTGTGAAAACATGAATAACGGCTGATTAGAAAACTAAAGGCCAAAAGATTGTGGTTTATAAACTACTTTCTTTTGGTTTTTTTATTTTTTTCATATTTTCCCCAGAGGGGTAAAGAAAGTAGATGGTGGTGAATGTATGGATATTAATTGGCAGTTTATAATAAGCACGCTGCCTTTATATCAAAAGGCAGCGTGGATTACGATAAAGCTAGGTTTCTGGGGTACGCTGCTGTCCTTAATCATTGGTTTAGTGTGCAGTATTATATTATATTTTAGGATAAGGGTTTTAAAAGAGCTTGTTGAAATATATGTTGAACTTTCTCGTAATACCCCTTTATTAATACAGCTATTCTTCTTATATTTTGGGCTGACAAAACTAGGCATAACGATGAGTGAGACCACTTGTGCCATTACCGGTTTGGCGTTTTTGGGCGGAAGTTACATGTCAGAGGCCTTTCGCAGTGGAATTGAAGCCGTGAGTAAGACACAAATTGAATCCGGTCTGAGTATTGGTCTTTCTCAAATGCAGTTGATTCGCTACGTAATTCTTCCTCAGGCATTTGCGGTAACCATGCCATCTTTAGCAGCCAATTGCATCTTTTTATTTAAGGAGACTTCTATAGTAGGAGCCATTGCTATTGCAGAACTTATGCACGTTACACAAGATGTCATTGGTATGTATTATCAAACATTTGAATCACTGTTCATGCTGGTGGTTGCCTATCTGATTATTATTCTGCCCTTATCATTCCTGCTAACCTGGTTAGAAAGGAAGGTGCGTTATGCAGAATTTGGGAATTAATGTTCTATTTGAAGGAACGACACTGCAGCGCTTATTCGAAGGATTGATGATGACAGCGGGAATTGCGTTTCTCTCCATTATTATCGGGTCTTTCTTAGGTATAGGAATGGGGCTGCTGAGAACATCCAAGTCAAAAATAGTACAGTTTATCTGTCGTTTTTATCTTGAAGTCTTTAGAATCATACCAATTCTTGTGTGGTTGTTTATTGTTTATTTCGGTGTAACAAATGCGCTGGATATTCATCTAGATGGTGAAATTGTTGCCGTGATTGTATTTAGCCTGTGGGGCGCGGCAGAAATGGGGGACATTGTCAGAGGGGCATTAGAATCTTTGCCCAAACATCAAATTGAATCTGGAAAGGCTATTGGGCTCAGCTTTTGGGGACTCTACAGATACGTGCTGATACCCCAGGCTGTAAGACGTATGCTGCCAGGAGCGATTAACCTATCAACAAGAATGGTGAAAACAACATCTCTGGTTGTTATGATTGGTGTTATTGATGTGGTAAAGGTAGGTCAGCAGATTATAGAAAGATCCGTCATAAAAGTGCCGACTGCATCTTTTTGGGTTTATGGACTGATTTTTATCCTATACTTCATTATCTGTTATCCTTTATCCAAGCTATCAAAGAAACTAGAAGCAAAATGGGAAAATTAAAGAAGGGGTTGCAATGAATAAAGAAAATCATCAAGTCTTGCTTGAAATTAAAGATTTGCATAAAGAATATGACACAAGGACCGTATTAGACGGCATTCATCTGCGTGTACATAAGGGTGAAGTGATCGTGGTACTAGGTCCGTCAGGCTGTGGGAAAAGTACATTATTGCGATGCTTGAATGGGCTGGAAAGCATTCAAGGCGGCGATATCCAGTTTAATGGTGAAAGTCTTGTCGGTTCCAATGTGAATTGGCAAAAAACTCGTCAAAAAATTGGTATGGTTTTTCAAAATTATGATCTTTTTCCGCATATGACAGTCATTGAAAATATTCTTTTAGGTCCAATCAAGGTACAAAAGAGAGAGAAGAAAGAGGTGATGGAGCAGGCAACCCAGCTACTAGAAAAAGTAGGATTATCTGATCGCAAAGATTCCTATCCCCGTCAGTTGTCAGGGGGACAAAAACAAAGAATTGCGATCGTAAGAGCCTTGTGTATGAATCCGGAAATTATGCTTTTTGATGAGGTTACAGCAGCGCTTGATCCTGAAATGGTAAGAGAAGTGTTAGATGTTATACTGGGGCTGGCAAAGCAGGGCATGACCATGATGATTGTAACTCATGAAATGGGATTTGCTCAGGCCGTAGCCGACCGAATTCTGTTTATTGATGAAGGAAAAGTATGTGAAATGTCTGAACCTAAAGAATTCTTTACCAATCCCAAAACAGAGCGTGCTCAGCAATTTTTAAATATATTTCAATTTTAAAACAAAAAAAGAAGGGAAGTTGTATCATGAAGAATATCAAAAAAATCCTAGCCATTTTCTTTAGTGCCGTTATATTAGTAGGAATCTTAGCAGGCTGCGGCTCAAAAGCAACACCAGAGCCTAAGAAAGATCAAGCAGCAAAAAGCAGTATCGAGGAAATCAAACAGCGTGGAAAAATCAAAATTGGGGTATTTAGTGACAAACCTCCATTTGGCTTTGTAGATGCCAATGGTAAAAATCAAGGTTTTGATGTGTTTATTGCCAAACGATTTGCTAAAGATCTGCTGGGTGATGAATCAAAAGTAGAGTTTGTTTTAGTGGAAGCAGCAAGCAGAGTTGAATTTCTGCAAGCAAATAAAGTTGACCTGATCTTGGCTAACTTCACTGTTACAGATGAACGCAAACAAAAAGTTGATTTTGCAAATCCATACATGAAGGTTGCTCTTGGCGTAGTGTCTCCAAATGGCGAACCAATTACTTCTGTGGACCAATTAAAAGGTAAAAAATTGATTGTAAACAAAGGTACGACAGCTGAAACCTTTTTCACCAAGAACTATCCAGATATCGAATTGTTAAAATATGATCAAAATACAGAAGCTTTTGAAGCATTAAAAGATAAACGTGGTGTTGCTTTGGCTCATGATAATACATTGTTATTTGCTTGGGCAAGAGAAAACACAGGTTATACCGTTGGTGTAGCTTCATTGGGCAGTCTTGATACCATTGCTCCTGCAGTTAAAAAAGGTGATAAAGAGCTTCTTACCTGGGTGAATACAGAATTAGAAACGTTGGGGAAAGAGAACTTCATTCACAAAGCATATGATGCAACTCTAAAACCTGCTTATGGTGAATCCATTGATCCAGAAACCGTTGTAGTAGAAGGCGGAAAAGTTAAATAATACTTGCCCATTCTTACAATATAAAGATCAAACGGCTGATTTTCGAAGGAAAAAAGTCGCTTGATCTTTATTTCTAGCTAGAGAAATGCATAACGTTATGTAAAAAACGCTGAAACGCGAAGACGCGAAGAATTCTTCTTCGCGTCTTCGCGTTTCAAAAAATAAAATAATTTAATAAGAAAAAGGTAAATTTGTAAGGATGAAAGAATAAAAATTAATGGATGTTATACATTGTTTTGTTGAAGAATTTCTGATAATGGAAGATATTTTTTATAGTATAGGCCCCATAAAGAAAGGAGGGGCAGTTTGGTGCTAACAGATGCAAAAATTCAAGAAAGAGCTGCAACCAGCAGTTCCTATGTAAAAGGCTGTCAATATTATCGAAACGGGAATGTGAAGGATATAAAATATTCGCAGCATGAACAGGCGTATAGAGCCCAGGTAGTAGGAAGCGAAGTATATACAGTAAGGGTTAATTTCAATAATTATCACGAAGTGGACGGATGTGAATGTGATTGCCCGGCATTTTCTAGTTATTATCATGGAATGTGTAAACATATTGTCGCTGTCTTAAAGGTAATGCAAGCTCATTGGGAAATCTATTTTGGTGAAGGAAAAACAACCATTCTGAATCATGCAACCCAGGAACTATTAGATTTTTTTAATCATGATATGCTAGAACCTAGCTCGTATCAGTCAGTACCCATTAGAATGATACCTACCTATAGTTTTTCTTTGGAATCAAGAGGGAAACGGAGTTGGCTGGAGTTTTCCCTTGGAAACGAGAAACTGTATGTTATGAAGAATATTCCTCAACTTCTGGATGCTCTAGATACCCAGGAGGAGATTGTTTATGGTAAAAACTTTATATTAAAACCACGGGAAGTCATGTTTGATGAGCAAGCCAAGTCGTTACTCCATTTATTACAGTCTGCTTATGCTGATGACAAACAACTTGCAGACTGGAATCCCTATGCTTCTTCTGTATCCGCTTTTGGCGATGCGCGGCGCTTGAAACTGACTAATTCGAATATGCTGAAGTTTTTTACGATAATGGAAGAGGTTCCATTTTCCGTGGAGATCAATCATGAGAAAGTTTCTGGTGTCCAAATTATTAAGGAACGGCCAGCCATCAATTTATCTGTGAAAGCAGTTGTAGGGGGCCTGAAGCTTAGGATGGAGACCGGGAATGATGTATTCTATGGATTGGATACAGATTTTCAATATATTTATCATCAGAAGACAATCTATAAAGTTGATTCCTTATTTGCCAGTTGTATCAAGCCGTTGATGAAGTGTTTTTATGAAAATAAGAAATCGGAAGTATACATTCCAGAGGCGGAAGCAGCAAATTTCTTTTCCTCTGTAGTACCTGCTTTAGAGAATATTGGAACCGTTCATATTAGCACCACGCTTCTTAAGAAATTTCATAAGGAGCCACTAGAAATAGAAATATATTTTGATCGGTTTATAGATGGCATTCGTGCAAGAGTTGGTTTTAAGTATGGTGATCTAACCATTGATCCCTTAGCTCCATCTGAAGGAACTTTGAATACGATCTCTGGGAAAATGCTGTTGCGTTCGAAAAAAGAAGAAAACCGAATACTTACCCTTTTTCAACGCTATGGCTTTGCGATAATGGAAGGACAACTTGTGCAGGCAGATGAAGAGAAAACCTACGATTTCTTACAAGAGGGACTGCATCAGCTGCAAAATGTTGCAGAGGTTTTTTATTCTGATGATTTTAAAAATAGTAGAATTACCTATACGGGTAGAGTTTCCGCGGGAGTGAAGCTGAATACTAAAACTGATATGCAGCCCAGTGAATTATTTGCCTTATTGGCTTCCTATAAATTGAAGAAACGCTATCATCGATTGGAAAATGGCGCATTTATTCCTCTTGATTCGACTGACTTACAGATAGTGAATAGGTTGATGGAACAGCTTGAACTAAACCCTGCTGATATAGAAAATAAAGTTATTGAATTGCCTAAATATCGTGCCATGTACATTGACAGCCTGGCTAGAGAATCTAGTGATTTTCACATGGGGCGGGATTACTCTTTTCGGAAAATGGTGCAGGACATTTTGGAGCCCCAGGATGTAGAATACGCGATTCCAGAGGGGATTCAAGGGAAGCTCAGAGACTATCAAAAAGTCGGTTTCAAATGGCTAAAGTCTCTTGCCAGTTATGGCTTTGGCGGTATATTGGCTGACGATATGGGCCTAGGGAAAACCCTGCAAGTCATTACCTTTCTTATGTCTGAGAAAGAAAGTGAAAATATCCCTTCTTTAGTCATTGCTCCTACTTCTCTTGTCTATAATTGGCAGCAGGAAGTAGAGCGGTTCGCGCCTGCCTTAAAGGTGATGATCATTTCCGGGAATCAAGAGGAACGACAGGAACAATTGAATCATATTGACGAAGTGGACTTGGCTGTGACCTCCTATGCGCTGATGAAGCGTGATATTGAGTTCTATGAGAGCCGAACTTTCAAGTATTGCTTTATTGATGAAGCCCAGCATATTAAAAATCCAAATACACTAAATGCAAAGTCGGTAAAAAAAATTAGAGCAAAAGGATATTTTGCTCTGACGGGAACACCAATTGAAAATACATTAACAGAATTATGGTCAATTTTTGATTTTATAATGCCTGGCTATCTAAAAACCCATAAATCCTTTTCGAATCAATTTGAAATACCCATTAGCAAGAATCGAGAAGAAGAGGCTCTCACGGAGCTCGGACGCTACATTAAACCTTTTATTCTTAGAAGAATGAAAAAAGCAGTTTTAAAAGAACTTCCCGAAAAGATTGAAAGTAGAATGGTCAATGAAATGACTGAGGAGCAGGCCAAATTATATGCTGCCTGGATCTTGAAAGTGAAAACAGAATTTGAAAATGAGGTGCAGAATCATGGTTTTGCCAAAAGCCAGATAAAGATACTGTCCCTATTGACCAGGCTGCGGCAATTATGCTGTCACCCGTCTCTATTTATCGAAGACTATCATGGCGGCAGTGGTAAATTGGAGATGCTGACAGAGTTACTGGAGGATGCAGTAAGTGGTGGACATCGGATTTTGTTGTTCTCCCAATTTACAGGAATGTTAGCTATTATAAAAAATGAGCTGGAATCCAGAAATATCGGATATTATTATCTGGATGGGTCCACGAAAGCGGAGGAACGTATCAAACTTGTCAACTCTTTCAATGGGGGTGAGAAGGATGTCTTTCTCATATCACTAAAAGCTGGCGGTACAGGATTGAATCTGACTGGTGCGGATATGGTCATCCATTATGATCCCTGGTGGAACCCTGCAGTGGAAGAGCAAGCTACTGATCGAGCGTATCGCATTGGGCAGAAAAATTCAGTACAGGTATGTAAATTAATCACTAAGAATACGATTGAAGAAAAAATTTATGCATTGCAGCAGAAGAAACGTGAGATGATTGATGCGTTAATTCAGCCAGGAGAAAACTTCTTGGCTAAAATGAGTGAAGAGGAGATTCGTAAATTATTTGAGGCGTAAAGATCGCTAAGATAAAAGGACTGTTTAGCATTTGGCTTCTTGCAAGTGCTAAACAGTCCTTGTCATACGATACATCCTATTTTATTGTTCAAGATTTTTACAAAGGTTTTTTGAATAAACGTATCTGTATAAAAAATCGCACACATATTATAAAGCTGCTGAATCGTCAAGCCGATATCTTCCTCTAATACTTCAGTAAATTCTCTTGTACTTACTAAGTACTCTGCAATTTCAAATGTGCTTTCAAAGACTCCGATATGTAAAATATAGCTGTCTTTATTCCAGAAAGCATTAAATTCAGCACAAAATTTTTTGATCTTTTTCATACATAATGAATTTTCTAAATCCCAGTACGTATTTAATTCTTCAATGGCATTTTTCATGATATCCACATAAGGGGAATCTGATTCTGTAATGGACTCAATCAATGCGTGGCTGGAACATATGGGGATGAATAAATCTTGATTATCCTTATGAATCGTATAGAAAAAAGCTACTGGAAGATAGATATATTGGATAAATCCTAATAATGATTTTGTATCGGG
>ENA-OFCE01000711-OFCE01000711.1-metagenomes-genome-assembly--contig:-NODE-711-length-20315-cov-4.950000_pt1 | contig 20315 bp, 22 predicted proteins | sample MGYA00153388_OFCE01 | MGnify analysis MGYA00153388
CAGAAGTGGAAACAGAAGGCGGTCTTGCGAACAGAGAAATCCTCAATCAACGTCATCCCGAGCTTGTCGAGGGATCTCGACGCACAGCCGAAGGCGTCGCGGTCAGATCCAGCGCCCATTCGGCTACGCTCAGGGCAGGCTGTCGAGATCCCTCGACAAGCTCTCTGGCGCTCGCCTCGTTCGAGATGACGGGACTGGGTTTTCAGCCTCGGGCAGACTCCGAAGGCCGTCTACCGGAGCGACGCCTGGGCCGTGGGGACGCCGGGTCGGACGCCGGGCTCGGCGCGCTCGAACTCGCGGCCGTCGTTGTACTTCGACGGGCACTTGACGAGGATGTGCTTGGCCTCGAACACGTCGCCGGCCATCTGGCCCTCGACGACGACCTGCTCGGCGTCCTCGGTGGGTGGCTGCACGTGCAGCGAGGTCAGCTCGAGGCAGAGCATCACCGCGGTCCTGCCGCGCGCGGCCACCGCGTCGGCGGTCGAGGCGAGCCCCGGGATCGCGGCGTAGCAGCCCATGTGGCCGATGTGCAGCCGCTGCACGGCGGGGGTCATGCCGAGGTCGCGGGCCAGCAGGATGTCCAGACCCGGGGTGACGTAGCCCGTGCACGACACGACCGTCAGCAGCCCCACGTCCGCCGGGTCGACGCCGGCGTCGGCCAGTGCTTCGGAGACGGCCTCCTTGCCCAGCGGCATCGCCTCGGCCAAAAAGCGCTGCATGCGCGCTCCGGTGCCCCAGGTCGAGATGTCCTCGACCGTCGGGTCGACGACGCCCCGGCGGGTGGTGATGCCGGAGTGCTGCCAGACCTTGCGGGCCAGGCGCGCGTCGTTGTAGTGCTCCCGGAAGAACCCGTCCCACAGGCGCTGCTGATCCATCGGCGCGGGCAAGGCGGAGCCGCTGCCGGTGATCCGCGCGGTCACGTCGGCTCCTTGCACCCGTAGGCCTGGAACAGCCCGGCGGTCGACGAGGTCGTGAGCATGCGCACGGTGGCTCTCCTGCCCGCCAGCCACGCCAGGTAGTCGACCGCGCTGGGCCGCAGGCCCGACAGCGTCAGGTGCACCCCGCAACGGGCCGCGGCCGCGACCAGCGCGCACCGGTCCACGAACAGCGCCGGGTCGTGCAGCCGCTTGGGCGGCCCGGCCGGGATGCGCTCGCCCACCGTCACCGCCGAGAACCGGCCCCACCTGGTGGCGGCGATCGTGTCGAGCACCAACGTGCCGCCGGGTCGCAGGACCCGGCACGCCTCGGCGAGCAGGTCCAGCGGCTCGCGCACGTGCTCGAGCACCTCGCCGGCCACGACGACGTCGGCGACCTCGTCGGCGAAAGGCAGGTGCAGCACGTCGCCCCGGACCGGGACGACGCCGTGGGCCCGGGCCTGCGGCAGGGCCGTCGCCGACAGGTCCAGGCCGACGTGCCGGTAGCCGGTGATGTGCGGGGCCAGCAGGCCACCTCCGCAGGCGAGGTCCAGCAGCAGCGCGCCGTCGCGGGCGGGGGCGGGGACCAGGCGGGCCCGGGCCGCTGCGATCCAGTGCAGCATCGCGAAGCGGCCGCGAGGCTGCCACCAGAGGTCGGCGAGGTCGTCGTACTGCCCCGGGTCGTTCAGCGGGCGCACCGGGGTCCTCACGCGGTGATCATGCGCTGTCACGGCAGACTGCGCGACGTGCCGTCTGCCACCGCCCGCGTGAGCGCGCTGGTCCGGGCCTGCCACCCGGAGCCGACGGTGGCCGTGACCGCCCTCGCGACGGCCCTGGCCGTGTCGACCGGGCTCGGCGGCGGCGCTGCCGTCCTGGGGCTGGCGTTCCTGTCCGGGCAGCTGTCCGTGGGGTGGAGCAACGACTGGATCGACGCGGCGCGCGACCGCGGCAGCGCGCGGACGGACAAGCCGGTGGCGCGCGGGGAGCTGCCGGTCGAGGTCGTGCGAACTGCCGCCCTGCTCGCCGCGGCCGCGTGCGTCCCGCTGTCCCTGGCGATGGGGACGGCGCCGGGTCTGCTGCACCTGCTGGCCGTCGCGGCCGCGTGGGCCTACAACGCCCGGCTGAAGGCCACCGTGCTGTCGTGGGCGCCGTACGCCCTGGCCTTCGGCGCCGTGCCGTCCATCGTCACGCTGGGACTCGGCCGGGTGGCCCCGTGGTGGGCGACCGCGGCCTTGAGCTTGGGCAAGTCGCCGCCGGGATCGACCAACGCGCCGAGCATCGTCTCGGTGCACCAGATCAGGCTGCAATTCTGCTGCAGCGGGGTGACCGGGATGATCGCGGCGCGGAGGGGCGGCTGGGACATGCGGGCAGCGCCTATGGCGTGGGCGGCAGCTTGTCCATCGCCGCGGGCTGGGCCTTGAGCGAGGCGGCGGTGGCTTCGGCGCCGCGCAAGGCGCGCAGGACATTGCCGCCGGCGAGCTTGGCGAGATCCTTGTCGCTCCAGCCGCGGCGGATCAGCTCGGCGAACAGGATGGGATAGGTTTCGACCCCTTCGAGCCCGGTCGGAGTCGTGGGGATGCCGTCGAGGTCGGCGCCGATCCCGACATGGTCGTGACCGGCGATGGCAACGACATGGTCGATATGGTCGGCGACGTCCGTGACCGTGACCGGGGGCGGGGGGTGCGCGGCCTCCCACGACTTGACGCCCGCCGCGACTGCCTTGGTGTCATTGCGGATGATCGTCTTCAAGCGTGCTTCCTCGGCCGATTTGAGAGATTCGTAGGTCAGCCGCGCGGGCGACAGGAATGTCGGCACCCAATTGACCATCACCACGCCGCCATTGGCGGGGAGCAGGCGAAGTACATCGTCGGGGACGTTGCGCGGATGATCGTTGAGCGCGCGGGCGGAACTGTGGGAGAAGATTACCGGGGCGCGGCTGGCGGCAATCGCCTGGCGCATCACCTCAGGCGAGACATGGCTCAAATCGACCAGCATGCCGAGGCGGTTCATCTCGGCGACGACCTTGAGGCCGAATGGCGACAGGCCGTTCCACTTGGGATCGTCGGTCGCGCTGTCGGCCCATTCGGTGGTCTGGTTGTGGGTCAATGTCATGTAGCGCGCGCCGAGGCGGTAGAACTGGCGCAGCGCGGGCAGGCTGGCGCCAATCTGCCGCCCGCCCTCGATCCCGATCAAGGAGGCGATCCGCCCGGCCTTGTGGATGCGGACGACGTCGGCGGCGGTCAGCGCGCGTTCGAGGTCGTTGGGATAGGACGCGATCATCCGGTCGACGATGTCGATCTGCTCGATGGTCTTGCGGATCGCCTCGTCGCCCTTGAATGTCCCGTCGATATAGACCGACCAGAATTGCGCCCCGACGCGGCCGGCGTGGAGGCGGGCCATGTCGGTCATCAGCGGGTGATCAGGCCAGGCGGCGGTGCCGCTGGCGAGGTTGGCGATGCTCGACTGGTGGCCCTCGGCGAGTTGCTCGGCGATATCATTGTGACCGTCGATCAAGGGCGTTGCCTTGAGGATCCGGTCGATCCGCGCCTTGGTGGCGGGGTCGATCGATTGGGCGGATGCCTGGCCGGAAACGGCGAGGGCGGCGAGGCTAAGGATGAGGGTGCGCATCGCGCGACTTTACGGGGGCGCAGGCTGCGGTCAATGGAGCGTGAATGACAAGCCCGCTCATCCTGTTCGACGATGCCCGTGCGGATGGCGCCCCCGGTCGGCTGTATGAAGCGCCGGTAGGGGAGATTGTCGCGCGGTCGGCGGGCGAGATCGGCCCCGCGCTGGCGCAGTTGCGGGGCGCGGTGGCGAGCGGAAAGCATGCGGCGGGATGGGTGTCGTACGACGCCGGCTATGCGCTGGAGGACAGGTTGCGGGGTCACGAGCGGCGGCTGGGGGCGACGCCATTGCTGTGGTTCGGCTTGTTCGAGGGGTTTCGCGAGGTCGACGGGCGCGCGTTTGGCGACCCGGCGGGAGCGTGGATCGGGGCGCCCAAGCCGCGGGTCGAGCGCGCGGAGTATCTCGCCGCCGCGACCCGGGTGAAGGAACATCTGTTCGCGGGGGATTTCTACCAGGCGAACCTGACCTTTGGCTGCGACGTGGCGTTCGTAGGCTTGCCGATCGATGCCTATGCGCAGATGCGCCGCCGCTCGAACGCGGGCTGGGGCGGGGTGGTGCGGCATCCCGGCGGGTGGTTGCTGTCGCTCAGCCCCGAGCAATTCTTCCGGCTGAGCAAGGGCCAGATCGAGGCCAAGCCGATGAAGGGCACCGCGCCGCGCCGCGCCGACCCCGAGGCCGACCGCGCCGAAGCCGAAGCGCTCGCCGCCGACCCGAAGCAGCGCGCGGAGAATCTGATGATCGTCGACCTGTTACGCAACGATTTGGCGCGGGTGGCGGAGGCGGGGAGCGTCGCGGTGCCCGATTTGTTCGTGGTCGAGAGCTTCCCGACGGTGCACCAACTGGTGAGTCGGGTGACCGCGACCTTGCGCGAGGGCGTAGACGCGGTGGGCGTGTTGGAGACGTTATTCCCGTGCGGGTCGATCACCGGGGCGCCCAAGATGGCGGCAATGGCGGCGCTCAGGGCACTCGAGCCCGAGCCGAGGGGGGTTTATACCGGATCGATGGGGTGGATCGATCCGAACGGCGATGCGGCGTTCAATGTGCTCATCCGGACGCTCGAGATTGAGGAAAATTCAAGCATTGCGCGATTGGGGCTCGGGTCGGGGCTTGTGGTCGATAGCGTGCTGGAGGATGAGTGGGCCGAATGTTTGCTCAAAGGGAAATTCGTGGCTTCTGACGGCAATGCATTCGATTTGATCGAGACGATGCGGTTCGACCCCGAGGTGGGAATCGCCGAGCTCGACCGGCACCTCGACCGGCTCGACGCGTCGGCGGTGCGGTTCGATTTTCCATTCAACCGCCATTCGGCGCGCAACGAGTTGCAGGCCGCGACTTTTCGCCGGGTCGAGCCGGCGATGCTGCGGCTGTTGCTGTCCCCCAAGGGATCGATGGCGATTGAGTTGAAACCGATCCCCGAGACGCCAACCCAGCCGGTGGAGGTTGCAGTGCGGCCGCTGCCGGTCGAGACCGACGATATTCGCCTGAGTATCAAGTCGACCGCGCGCGCCTTCATGGAGGCGGCACGGCGCGACGGGGGCAAGTATGAGACCGTGTTCGTCGACCCCGACGGGCGGCTGACCGAGGGCAGCTTCAGCAGCATCTTCGTCGAGCGTGACGGCAAATATCTCACCCCGCCGATCGCGCGCGGGCTGATGCCGGGATTGCTGCGGGCGAAGTTGATCGATGAAGGCAAGGCGGTGGAGGCCGACCTGACCGTCGACGATCTCGCGGGCGGTTTCCTGATCGGGAACATGGTGCGCGGGATGATCCGGGCGAGACTGGCCTAAGCCGCGATCGGGAATCGCAGCAGGCGGTCGGTGACCGGGACCAACGCTGCCGCGCCGGGGCCGACTTTGCGCAATATCTCGGGATGATGCGCGTCGAGGCCGCCGGTGAGTGAGCCGAAGGCGGGGAGGATGAGCTTGGTCGCGCTGGCGACGAAGCAGCGCCGCGAGACGTGGCGGCCCTTGAGGTTGAGCCGCAGCTTGGGGTGGAAATGGCCCGACATTTCGGGGCGCGGGTCAGTGGGGTCGGCCTCGTGACGAAGGATGATCCCGTCGAGTTCCAGCTCCGGCTCGATCCGCCCGCCGCAATGATCGACGAAACCGGCGTCATGGTTGCCGGTGATCCACACCCAGTCGAGCCGCGCGGTCATTGACGTCAGCAGTGCGCGCGCGTCATCGGGCAGGCGGTCGCAGCCGAAGCGGTCGTGGAAACTGTCGCCGAGGCAATATAGCGCGGTCGCGCCGCTCGCCTCGACCTGGCGTTCGACCGCCTGGAGGGTGGCGAGCGAATCGTAGGGCGGGAGCATCTGCCCGAGCCGCGCGAACCAGCTGGCTTTTTCGAGATGCAAATCGGCGACGAGCAAGGCGTTGTGGCGCGGCCAATAGAGCGCGCCATCGAGGCTTGCGGCAAAGGACTGACCGGCGAACGAAAAGGGAACCATGGGTCGGCTCTACCGCGTGAAACGAACCGGCGAAAGCCGGCAATTCAAGCACGGAGCAAAGAAAGCATTTTGCGTGAAATCGCTTCCTAGGGCTCCAGCGCCAGCAGATGCTTACGCAAAGCGCGGGCGTCGTGGAGGGCGTTGTGGGGGACTTCGCTGTTGGCGGCGCAGGAGAAGCCGCCGATCCGCACCAGCCGGAAAGTCAGCGGGTGCATCGCCACCATGTCGCCGGGGGCGGTCACCAGCAGCATCGAGAATTGAGCGATGTCCTCGGGCCAGTCGGCGACAATCTCGATCCGGTCGTCGTGGGCCAGCCATTGCGAGACCATTTCGGCGGCGTCGCGGCGGCTGAGATGGGGTGAGCGCAGCGGCTCGGGGACGGTGTCGAGGTAGGGCATGACGTGGCGCTGGACCCACTCCTCGTTGGCCTCGCCGGCGATCACGACATAGAACTCCTCGCCGCCATCCTCGGGCACCAAGGCAAGGCTGATCAGTCGTCCGCCAACGCCGTCGAATTCGGTATCCAGGAAGTATCGCATCGCCCGGTCACTGGACGTTGTCCTGTCCGCCGTCCAGTGTTGGGAAATCACGATTCGTGGACAGGGGTGCACCATGACGATCAAATCGACCTTGCTGATGGGGACTTTCACCGCGCTTGCGCTGACGTTGGCGGGGCCAGTGGCGGCGAAGCCGGGCGATCCGGGGCGCGACAAGGTGGCCGCGGCGATCCGCGCCGATCATGCCGCGGCGATCGAGCGGCTGCGCGGCTGGATCAAGCTGCCGACCATCGCCAACATGGGGATCAATCACCAGGAGGGCGCCGAATATATGCGCCAATTGGTGCTCGACGCGGGCTTCCAGCAGGCCAGGATCATCAAGACCGACGGCGTGCCGGGGGTGTTCGCGACGCTCGACGCGGGCGCCAAGGACACGCTGGCGATCTACTTCATGTACGACGTCAAGCATTACGACCCCGCCGAATGGAGCTCGCCGCCATTGGAAGGCCGGATCGTCGACCGGCCGGGTGAAGGCAAGGCGCTGATCGGGCGCGGCGCGGTCAACCAGAAGGGGCCCGAAACGGCGTTCCTGTCGGCGCTGCGGGCGTTCAGGGCAACGGGCACCAAGCTGCCGGTCAACCTGGTGTTCGTCGCCGAGGGCGAAGAAGAAATTGCCTCGACCCATTTCTCGCAAATCGTCACCCAGCCAGAGGTCAAGGCGGCGCTGGAGAAAGCGGTCGGGATCATCATCCCGTCGGCGGGCCAGTCGGTCGACGGGCAGGTGACTTTGCTGCTCGGCGCGAAGGGCGCGGTCGAATTGCAGCTGATCTCGAGCGGCGAGCGATGGGGCCGCGGGCCGAACAAGGATATCCACTCGTCGCTGATGGCGAACGTCGACAGCCCGGCGTGGCATTTGATCAAGGCGCTCAACACGCTGGTGGCGGACGATGGCCATACCCCCGCGATCGACGGCTGGTTCGAGAATGTGAAGCCGCTGACCCCAAGGCAAAGGGAATTGATCAAGGCCGACGTCGCGGCGGGCAATGAGGCCGACGACTTAAAGACGCTCGGGATCAAGCATTGGTACAAGGATGAGGATTATCTGACCGCGTCGTACCGTTTGGCGGAGCAGCCGACGGTCAATATCCAGGGGCTGGTCAGCGGCTATATGGGGCCGGGTGGCAAGACCGTGCTGCCGGGCCGGGCCGAAGCCAAGATCGATTTGCGGCTGGTGCCCGACATGACCAAGGATGAGGCGGTGGCGAAATTGAAGGCGCACCTCGCCAAGCGCGGCTTCGGCGATATCGAGGTCAATGTCAGCGGCGGGTACGGCCCCAACCAGACCGACGAGAACAGCATGCTGATCAAGGCCGAGCAGGCGACGCTGAACCAGGCCAGGATCGCCAATAATCTGTCGGCGCGATCGGCGGGAAGCTGGCCGGGGGTGGTATTCACCGGGCCGCCACTGCGGATGGCGGCGGGACAGTTCGGTGCCGGGCGCGGCGGCGGTGCGCACGCGCCCAACGAATGGTTCCTGGTCGAAAGCAGCAACCCCAAGGTTGCCGGGTTCGACGAGCAGGCGATCGTCTACACCGACTTCCTCTATGAGATCGCGCGCCTGGCGAAGGCCAAGCGCTAGTCGGTCGGGGTTAGCGGATCCGGGCGCGGCGGGCACGGCTCGCTGCGGTCGGTCGCCTTCTTGCACGATTTCTCCCACGCGCGCTGCTGCTTGCCCGCGGCTTCCTCCGCCTTGCGCAGCGCGCGGCCGCGATTTTCGTCCGCTTCGGACTGGCTGGTGGTGGCGAGATCGACGCCCTTGGCGACGACCTTGACCGGCAAGGTGACGATATCGACCGCGGTGCGCGCGGCGGCGACGACGCAGCCGCCGAGCGCGAGCGGTAACAAAGCGACGAGAAAAATCGGCTTCATTGCAGCAGCATGGCGACTATCGCGCGGCTAGTCGATCCGCATTGCTTCCTCGGCCAGCGCCTCGGCCTCGATCAGCAACGCCTCGTCGGCCATCCCCGGCGGCAGCGATTCGCGGCCGATCACGACCATTAGCGGGACGGCCAATGGCGTGACCCGGCTGGCAGCGACATGGACCATCGTCGCGGCGGCGCGATCGACCAGCCGGGCGAGGCGGCCAAGCTCGGTCATCCGCGCGCGGGCGTCGTCCCAGGCGGCGGTGAGCAGCAAGTGGCCGGGCTCATATTTGCGCAGGACGTCGTAGATCAGGTCGGTCGAAAAGGTGACTTGCTTGCCGCTCTTCTTCTTGCCTGGGTGGTGGCGCTCGACCAGCCCGCCGATCACCGCCACTTCGCGGAAGGCGCGCTTGAGGAGGTGCGACTGCTCGACCCATTCGACGAATTCCTGTTCGAGGATATCGGGCGAGAATAATGGCTTGGGGTCGGTCACCGGCTCAAGGCTGTAGGTCGCGATGCCATAATCGTTGGCGACGAAGCCGAGTGGCTTGAGGCCGGCGGTTTCCATTCGCTTGGTCAGCAGCATGCCGAGCGACTGGTGCGCGTTCCAGCCTTCGAAGCTGTAGACGACCATGAAGTGGCGCCCTTCGTGGGGAAAGGTTTCGACCAGCAATTCGCCCGGCTGGGGGAGGATCGAACGGCGTTTTTGCACTTCGAGCCATTCGCGGACATCGTCGGGGAAGCGGTGCCAGTCGCGGTCGTCGGCGAGGAAGCCGCGCACCCGTTCGGCGAGGTGGGTCGACATGCTCATCCGCTGCCCGCCGTAGGTCACCAGGCGTCCGGGTTTGGATGAAGCGCGGACGGTGATGTCGCTATCCTTGAACCGCATCACCTCAAGGCTGAGCCCGGCGAAAAAGATGAAGTCGCCAATGACCAAGGTGGAGGCAAACCCTTCCTCGACCTTGCCCAGCGCTCGCCCGTTGGCGAAGCGGATATCCATCATTGGATTGTCGACAATGACGCCGGCGTTGAGGCGGTGCTGCGCGGCGACTTGCGGCTTGGTGATCCGCCAGCGGCCGGGCGATAGCTCGACCAGGCGGCGGAATTTGTCGTAGGCGCGAAGCGAATAGCCACCGGTCGAGATGAACTCGAGCACGCGCCGCCAGACCTCCTCGGTCAGCCCGGCATAGGGCGCGGCGGAGCGGATTTCGGCGAGCAGTTCGACTTCCTCGAACGGTCCGGCGCAAGCGATTCCGAGGATATGCTGGGCGAGGACATCGAGCGCGCCGGGGCGGAAGATGTCGGGGTCGAGCTCGCGTGCGTTGACCGCGTCGAGCGCGGCGCGGGCCTCGAGATATTCGAAGCGGTTGCCGGGGACGACCATGCCGCGCGATGGCTCGTCAAGCCTGTGGTTGGCGCGGCCGATCCGCTGCAACAGCCGCGAACTGCCCTTTGGGGCACCCATCTGGATGACGAGATCGACGTTGCCCCAGTCAATGCCGAGGTCGAGGCTGGCGGTGGCGACCAATGCACGCAGGCGGCCGTCGCCCATCGCGGCCTCGACCTTGCGGCGGGCTTCCAATGCGAGGCTGCCGTGGTGAATGCCGATCGGCAATTGCTGGTCGTTCGCCTTCCAAAGATCCTGGAAGATCAGCTCGGCAAGGCTGCGGGTGTTACAGAAGATGAGCGTGGTCTGGTGCGCCTCGACCAGCTCCATCACCTGTTTCGCGGCGTAGCGGCCCGAGTGGCCCGACCACGGGACGCGGCCCTCGGGGATCAGGATCGAAAGGTCGGGATCGGCGCCGGGATCGCCGATCACCAGCCGGACCGCTTCATAATCGGCGTCGGGGGCGAGCCAGCCCTGATATGCCTCGGGGTCGGCGATGGTGGCGCTGAGGCCGACGCGGCGCATGCCGGGGGCGAGATACTGCAGCCGGGCGAGCGCGAGGCTGAGCAAATCGCCGCGTTTCTCGCGCGCGAAGGCGTGGATTTCGTCGATCACCACGGTCTTCAATCCGGCGAACATCTGGTCGCTATCGGGGTAACTGAGCAGCAGGCTGAGGCTTTCGGGCGTCGTCAGCAGCATGTGCGGCGGGCGCGCGCGCTGGCGGGCCTTGCGATCGGACGGCGTGTCGCCGCTGCGGGTCTCGACCCGGATCGGCAAGCCCATTTCCTCGATCGGCGTCATCAAATTGCGCTGGACGTCGACCGCGAGCGCCTTGAGCGGCGAGACGTAGAGCGTGTGGAGGCCTTCGCTCGGGTGCTCGATGAGGTCGACCAGGGTCGGGAGGAAGCCGGCCAGCGTCTTGCCGGCACCGGTCGCGGCGACCAGCAGGGTGTGATCCCCGGCGCGCGCGGCATCGAGCATTTCGAGCTGATGCCGCCGCGGCGCCCAGCCACGTTTTGCGAACCAGTCGGAAATGACTGCGGGGAGGTGGAACGATTGGGGCATAATTTGGTAGTAACGACATATGGCCCGCCTCGGTTCATGGATCGAGCCTTTTCCCGAAGGCATCTACGTCAAACCTGCCGATGCGTGGGTCGATCCGTCGCAGCCCAAGGACAAGGCTTTGGTGACCCACGGCCATGCCGACCATGCGCGCGGCGGGCACGGGGCGGTGTGGGCGACCCCCGAAACGTTGGCGATCATGGGGGTGCGTTACGGCCAGCAGAATGCCCAGCCGGTCGATTATGGCGAGACGGTGCGGGTCGGCGAGGTCGATGTCAGCTTCGTCCCCGCCGGGCATGTGCTTGGATCGGCGCAGATCATTCTCGACTATCGCGGCGAGCGGGTGGTCGTGTCGGGCGATTACAAACGCCGGCCCGACCCGACCTGCGCGCCGTTCGTGGTGACGCCGTGCGACATCTTCATCACCGAGGCGACGTTCGGGCTGCCGGTGTTCCATCATCCCGACACGGGGAGCGAAATCGACCGGTTGATCCACCGGCTGCACGCCGAGCCCGAACGGTGCGTGTTGGTCGGGGCTTATGCATTGGGCAAGGCGCAGCGGGTGATCGCCGAGTTGCGGGCGCGGGGTCATCACGCGCCGATTTACTATCACGGGGCGATGGAGCGGTTGTGCAATCTGTACGAGGAGCTGGGAGTCCCGCTCGGTGAACTCCGGCCAGCGACGGGGGCGAAGAAGGAGGAGATGGCGGGGCATATCGTGATCTGCCCGCCCTCCGCACTCAACGACCGCTGGTCGCGCCGCTTACCTGACCCGATCACCGCCATGGCCAGCGGCTGGATGCGCATCCGCCAGCGCGCGCGGCAAAAGAATGTCGAGCTACCGTTGGTCATCTCCGACCATTCGGACTGGGAGGAACTGACCCGCACGATCCGCGAGGTGGCACCAAAGGAAGTGTGGATCACGCACGGGCGGGAGGATGCGCTCAAGCATTGGTGCATGCTCCACCAGGTCAAGGCGCGTGAACTCAACCTGGTCGGATATGAAGATGAGGACGACTGATCAGTCGCCGTCGACGGCATAATCCTCGCCGTAGAACTTGCTGGTGCTGCGGGTGTGAAACTGGATTGCCTTGACCGGCGGATATTTGGGCTCGCCGAGGCCGGGCAGCACCTCGAGCAGTTCATCCTCCCATACGTAGACAGCGATCGGGAACGATACGCGCGGCTGGCCGCGGTGCGATCGGTCGACCGGCTTGCCGACGCGGTGGGTGGTCGAGGGGATGATGTCGTTGGTGATCCGCTGGAGATAATCGCCGCTGTTGATGATGATCGACCCGGTGGGCGGGTGGAGGCGCACCCATTTGCCGCTGTGGTGATTCCACACCTGGAGCCCGTCGACCCGCGACGCCGGGAGCATCGTGAACAAATCGACATCCTCATGCCCGAGCAGGCGGCCCGCGCCCGACCTGTCCTGGTCGGCGGACATTGGCGGATAGTAATTGAGCCGCATCCCGAAATTAGTGGCGGTCAATTTGGCGTCATAGCAATGCGGGTCGCAGCCGAGACCTTGCAGGATCGCCTGCATGATCGGCTTGAACAATGGCTCATGCGCTTCGACCAATACGCGGAAAAGCGGCTCATCCTGCGGGCGCGGCCAGAAAGCGGACGGGGCGGGCGCGGCGTCGCCAGCCTGGGGAATGTCGAACGCGCGGCGGCACCAGACCCAGCCTTCGACCAGATCGGGATGGATCTCGCTGGTCTGCTCAATCGGGAAATAACCCTGACTGACCGATCCGTGGCGCGCGGCGCGGAAGCCCATCTTGTCGGCCAGCGAGGTTGCGGTGAACAGGTCGATCACGCCGTCGTGCATTGCGTCGTACAACGCCGGGTCGACCCCGTGGCCGACCAGCACCGCGAAGCCGATGTCCTTGAGCGCGGTGGCGAACTGGTCGGCGAAACGGGCCTTTTGCGCTTCGTCGCCGTGGAGGAACTGGCCCAAGTCGAGCGTGGCGATCTGATAATCGTCGTCGAACTGGTCGTCGGCATTTTCCGCCAGGCGATAAGCGTGCGCTTTTTCGACCTGGTCGAAGCGTTTGAACTGCTGGTTGAGTGCGTCAGTGTCGGCCATAAGCATACGATAGCCCAGCCCGGGGCCGGTCGTCACCAGCGTTTCGTCAGCCGTAGTAGTGATCGTCCCACGGATCGAAATCGAGATCGGATCGCACGGCGCGCGCCGTCGCCAGCCCGAGCCCGACCAGCAATGCGCCGGCCAACCACCACATGTTTTTCGACCGAAGCATATCGCGCATGTCCAGCACCCCCTGATGAGGAAGCGTCTACGCGATCATCGAGTCTGAATGGCGGCGACTCGATCTCAATTGCGAGACAGCCCTGATCAGTCTGATGGCGGCATAACTTATTTGCCCGAGGACAGCGCCTTGCCCATCGCGTCGACGGCCGCCATGCGGGCGGAGAATTCCTGCTCGCACGCCTTGCCGATTTCCTGCGGTTTGCCGGCCTGGATGACCTTCGATTCCTGCCTGACCGCCTCAAGCAGGTTGAGCGCGGGAGCGCCACGGGTGATCTTGCCGAGGTAAAACGCAAGGCCGATCGTCGCCGGCTTGGCGGTGGCTTCGTCCTTGGCATTACCGACCGCGGAAGCGAACAGGATGAAGCATTGCACGTCCTTGCTGATCCCCGAACTGGCGGGGGCGGCGGCGGCGGGCTTGGCAGGCGCGGCCGCAGCGAGAGGGGTCGAGAGGCCGATCAACAGTGACGACGCCAGGATGAACTTACGCATGGGAATTTCCTCGTTTCGAAGGGATGTCAGTGAGCGATTTCGACCGCGTCGATCCCGCTTGCAACCAATTGCCGATTAATTGCCTCGACCAACCGATCGAGTCCAGCCTGATCGGCCGCTTCGGCGCGGGCGACGAGGACGTCCTGGGTGTTGGATGCGCGCAGCAGCCACCAACCGTCGTCGGTCTTGACCCGCACGCCGTCGGTGGTGTCGACCGTCGCGCCATCGGCGGCGAGGCGCGCCGCGACTTCGTCGACCACCGCGAACTTGCGCGTGTCGTCGACCGGGAAGCGAAGCTCGGGCGTGGCGACCGACGGGGGCATATCGCTGCGCAATTCGGTCAGCGTCTGGCCCGAAGCCGATACGGCGCGGATCAGGCGGATCGCGGCGTAAAGTGCATCGTCGAACCCATACCATTCGTGTTTGAAGAAGATGTGGCCGCTCATCTCACCCGCGAGCGGGGAGCCGGTTTCCTTCATTTTCGCCTTGATCAGCGAGTGTCCGGTTTTCCACATCAATGGCGTGCCCCCCATCTCGGCGATGCGGTCGAACAGGGTCTGGCTGGCCTTGACGTCGGCGATGATCGTCGCGCCGGGGATTTCCTTGAGCACGGGAGCGGCGAGGACCATTAGCAACTGGTCGCCCCAAATCACGCGGCCCTGCGCATCGACCGCGCCGATGCGGTCGGCATCGCCGTCGAACGCGATTCCGAAATCGAGGTTTTTCTGGGCAACCAGCGCCTTGAGATCGGCGAGGTTGGCTTCGACCGTGGGGTCGGGATGATGGTTGGGGAAGGTGCCGTCGACATCGGTGTAGAGCGTGTGATGCTCGCCCGGCAGGCGCTTGAGCAGGCGATCGAGGATCTCGCCACCGGCGCCATTGCCATTGTCCCAGCCGATCCGATACGCCTGGCCGTCGAAGCCCTTGAGCAAGGCGTCGATGTAGGCGGGGATGACGTCGGCTTCGGTGACTTCACCCGCGCCCTCAACCCAGTCGGCGACCTCCGCGCGGCGGCCAAGCGCCTTGATTTCCTCGCCATAGACCGAGCGGCCGTTGAGTAGCATCTTGAAGCCGTTGTAATCGGCCGGATTGTGACTGCCGGTGACCTGGATCCCGCCGTCGACGCCGAGCGTCGCGACCGCGAAATAGAGCATCGGCGAGGGCCCCATGCCGACTTGCACGACGTCGAGACCGCTGGCGGTCAGCCCGTCGATCAACGCCGCTTCGAGCGATGGCGAATGGAGCCGGCCGTCGCGACCGACCGCGACGCGCTTGGCACCTTCGGACAACGCAAGCGCGGCGTAGCTTTTGCCGAGCGCGCGGGCGTCGGCCTCCGACAAAGTGTCGCCGACGATTCCGCGAACATCATATTCGCGCAAGATACTGGGATGGAACAAATGGCTCATGGATTGCGCCATTAGTCCGTTCAGGCGACCGCCGCTACCGCTTCCTGACGGGCCTCGGCCAGGGTTGGGACAGCGAGGCCGGCGACCATCTCGCGCAGTTCCTGGCGGGCTGCGATATGGCCGAGGCCGACCTCGCCGAGCTGCGCCAGGTCGAGCAGGGTGAGGCCCTTGGGGAACAGCTCGCGGTAGATGACGCGCTCGCCGAGGCCGGGGATGACGCGGAAGCCGACCCGCCGGGCAAGTTCGTCGAGCGCTGCGCCGACCCGGCGGAGGTTGTGCGAATCGATATGCTGGAGGCGATTGCGGAGCACGACCCAGTCGACGCTCTTGCCGGTGTCGCGGGCGCGCTGGGTGCGGCTGTTCCAGATCAATTCGGCGTAGAAACTGGGCTTTGTGACCTTGAAACTGTCGGGATCGACCTGGCCGATCAGGTCGAGATCGACGAAGCTGTCGTTCATCGGCGTGACGAGCGTGTCGGCGCGCAGGATCGCGGCGCGGGCGACGGGATCGTCGCGGCCGGGGGTGTCGATGACGATCACGTCGGCGTTGGCGGAGAGACGGTCGATCGCCGCGGCGAGGCCCGCATCATCCTGCTGCTCGAGCACTTTGAAGGTCGGTTGCGGGAGCGCGACGTCGAGCCGCTTGATGCTGGTCGCGCGATTGTCGAGGTAGCGGGTCATGGTCCGCTGGCGCTGGTCGAGATCGAGCGCGCCGACGCGGTGACCCGAGGCGGCGAGCGCAACCGCGGTGTGGACCGCGGTGGTCGACTTGCCGGTGCCGCCTTTCTCATTGGCGAAGACGATGAAATGCGGCTGGCCCATGGCCGATGCGCCCCTTATTATATCCCGCAGCGCGCCATGGTGGCCCGCCCCGGCCGCGGGTGTATCGGAGGCGCGAATCGCATGCAAATCCTTCGTGAAACCATCGCTTTGCGCGACCTTACCCAAGACTGGCGTGGCGCTGGTCAGCGGATCGCGCTGGTGCCGACGATGGGCGCGCTACACGCCGGGCACATGGCGCTGATCGACGCTGCGCGGACCAGCGCCGACAAGGTGATCGCGACAATCTTTGTCAACCCGATGCAGTTCGGGCCGGCCGAGGATCTGGCGCTTTATCCGCGGCAGGAGGAAGCGGATTTCGAGTTGCTCAAGGCGCATGGCTGCGACGCTGTGTGGTTGCCGGGGGCCGAAGATATTTACCCGCCGGGGTTCGCGACGACCGTGACCGTTGCGGGGGTCAGCGAGCGGTGGGACGGCCAGGCGCGGCCGGGACATTTCGCCGGGGTCGCGACGGTGGTCGCCAAGTTGCTGATCGCGGTCGGGCCCGACGCGGCCTTGTTCGGCGAAAAAGATTTCCAGCAACTGGTGGTGATCCGGCGGATGGTCAGCGACCTTGGCCTGCCGGTCGAGATCGTCGGCGTGCCAACGGTGCGCGACCCGGACGGCTTGGCGCTGTCGTCGCGCAACGCCTATCTAACCGCTGACGAGCGGGCGGCGGCGGTGGCGCTGCCGCGAGCGCTCGAGGAAGCGCGGGGCTCGATCGAGTCGGGCGAATTTATCCTCGCCTCGACCCTGCTCGCGGTGGCCAGGGCCAAGCTCGGCAAGGCGGGTTTCACCAAGGTGGACTATGTCGCCTTGGTCGACGCCGAAACGCTCGAACCGCTCGATCATGCCCGCGGCAAGATGCGCCTGATCGCCGCCGCGACGATCGGCAAGACAAGGCTGATCGACAATATCTGTGTCGAAACGGACACAGTTCGCCGATGAGGTGTTTGCGGCGTTAACCATTTCATAGGGATCAGAGGCCGAACTTGTCGTCAACGTAAGACAAGGAGTGCAGAGATGGCGATCAGTCAAAAGGGTGCGGAGTTCCTGGTTCGAAGCCGGTTAGCCGATGCGGCGCGGGGCGATGTCGAAGCCTTGTTCGAGCTCGGCGTGACCTACTCGACCGGGCGCGGCGGAATGGATGTCGACCTGATCGAAGCGCATAAGTGGTTCAACCTCGGCGCATTGTCGGGCGATACTCGGTCGCAGCAATGCCGCGCCGAGATTTCGGTCGAGATGAGCGCCCGCGAAATCGCCGAGGCGCAGCGCCAGGCACGTTCGTGGATCGGGGCGACGACGCAACGCTATGCGGCGTAAGCTGACCCAGACCCGACACGCGTGAAGCATGCCGGGTCTCCGGCTCAGCTACTTCACCACCAATGTCACTGCACGGCGATTTTGCGCCCAGGCGCTTTCGTCCGAGCCGGCTGCAACCGGGCGTTCCTTGCCCCAACTGGTGACCAGCAGACGCGCGGTCGGGACGCCTTGCGACATCAGATAATCGCGGGTCGCATTGGCCCGCCTTTCCCCCAACGCCATATTATATTCCCGCGTGCCGCGTTCGTCGGCATGGCCCTCGATCGAGGCGCGGACGCGGGGGTTGGCGAGCATCCACTTGGCCTGCGCGGCGAGCGTCGTCTTGGACGCTGCATCGAGCTGATATTCGTCGGTCGCGAAATAGACGGTGTCCGATCCGGCCTTGGCGATCAGGTCGGCCTGCATCGCCGGAAGCTCGGTCAATTCGACATCGCCCGACGCCGCGCCGCTGACGTCGGCAGGGGTCTCGGTGGGCGGCGCGATGGTCGTTGCGGGGGGCGGGGTGCGGCCGCAACCGGCGATCGTCAGCGCGACGATCGCAGCGCCGAGGGTGAGGGATTTACGCATTTTCTTCTCCTGTCGGATGATCGTGAAAATCAATTCTTGAGCGGCGACCAGCTGGGATCCGAGCCGCCTTGCGGGGTCGGCATCCGGCGCGGCGGGCCGCCGCCCACCGGGACGGCGTAGAGCGTCGCATTGCCGGACCCTTGCGCGGTGCGGTGGAACAGGACGAACTGGCCGTTGGGTGCCCAGCTCGGGCCTTCGTCCTGCCACGCGTCGGTCAGCAGGCGCTCGCCGCCGCCCGACGCGTTCATCACGCCGATGCGGAAGCCCGCGCCGATGCGGGTGAAGGCGATGAGGTCCCCTTTGGGGCTCCACACCGGGGAGGCCGATCGCCCGCCACCGAAGCTGATCCGCCGCTGGCCCGATCCGTCGGCGTTCATGACGTAGAGTTGCTGGGTGCCACCACGGTCGCTTTCGAACACGATCTGGCGGCCGTCGGGGGAATAGCTTGGCGAGGTGTCGGCACCGGGCGCGCTGGTCAGTCGCCGCGGAGTTCCGCCATCGGCATCGACCACGAAGATGTCGGTATTGCCGCCCTGCGCCCACGAAAATGCGATCTGGCGACCATTGGGCGAGAAGCGCGGGGCGAAGGTGATCGCGCCGCCGGGGACAAGCAGTCGCTCGCGGCCCGAGGCGACATCGAGCACGAACACGCGGGGCTTGCGGGCGAGGGTGCCGGTGTAGACCAACTGGCTGCCATCGGGGCTGAAACGCGGGGTGGTGACGTTGGACTGGCCGAGCGTGAGGTAACGCAGGTTCGACCCGTCGGAATCCATCAACGCGATGCGCTTGACGCGGTTGGTCTTGGGGCCGGTCTCGGCGACGTAGACGATGCGGGTATCTAGATAGGCGCCTTTGCCGGTCAGCCGGGCGTAGACGGTGTCGGCGCATTTATGCGCGGCGCGGCGCCAGTCGGTCGCGGCGACGGTGAAGCCTTGCGACGCGAGCTGGCGACCGGCGGTGACGTCGTGGAGCAGGCAGGCGACGGTCAGGCGACCATCGGGCCGCGCCTCGACATAGCCGGCGACGAGCGCCGTCGCGCCCGCGCTGCGCCAGTCGGCGTAGGCCGGAGCGGTGGCTTGCGCGACGCTGTAGCCGCCGATTCCGTTCGGACCGAGCGGGGTGAAGGCACCGCTCGAGCGCAGGTCGGAAGCGATGACCTCGGCGATCTGGCGGCCGAGGCCTTCGGATGCGCCGTCGGCGGCGGGCATCGCGGGAACGGCGATGGTGGCCGCGCCTTGCACGCCGCCCGATACGACGCGGACCTCGACTGGGGGCGGGTCGTCGCTCGACTGGGCGACGGCCGGCGACCAGGCGGCGGTCAGGGCGAGGGTCAACGCGAACTTGTTCATGGCCGGCTCCTATCGAACATCGAAAATGATCCTGATATTTTTCCAGCCGCCTTGCGGGGTGGAGTAAAGTTCGGCCGGCAATCGGAGCGGCGAGCATTGCTGGTAACTGGCGATCGCCTGGTCAATTGCGAGATCGTGGAACTGGGCATTGTCGTCATTGACCCCGTCGACCCGGACGACGTTGGGACGCCCGCGAAGCTGGCCGCTGGGCAGGAAGCTGAGACCGAGGACGACGCTCATCGACTTCGCTGAATCGGCGACGTGGCGCTGTCGGCGGGCGCATGGCTCGATCTGGCGTGCAATCAGCGAGGCGACGCTGGCCTGTGCTTTGGCGTCGAACCGCGGTGCCGAGCTTGAGGCAGCACCGGCACGGGGGGCGAGGTCGTCGTCGAAGCTTTTGAGGAAGTCCTTGCCGATGCCGGGGCGCTGCTGCGGGCGTGCCGGGGCGGTGGTCGGGCGTTGCGGCGCGGTTGTAGGGCGCGGCGGCTGCGGGCGCTGGATCGGCGTTGGCATTATGATGGCTTCGGGCGGCGGAGGTTGGAGGGGGAACGGGTCGATTGGGGCTGGCACAGCGCTTGGCGGCGGCGCGGCCGAGGCGACTGGCGTGGGCGCGGCGGACTGGAGCGCGACGTCCGGCACCAGTTCGACTTCCATCGACGGTGGCTCGGGCGGGTTGGTGATGTGCGCCAGGCTCATCGACAGCGCGGCGATCAGCGCGACGTGGAACGCGAATGCCGCGCCCACCCCGGTCCATTCGGCGCGATCGACGGTCATGGCGTGTCGCCGCCGACCGAGACCAGAGCGACGCGGTTCAATCCGGCGCGGTTGAGCTCGCCCATGACCTGCATCACCTGGCCATAATCGAGCCCCTTGTCGGCGCGCAGGTAAATGCGGCGACCTTCGGGCGGCTCGGGTTGAGCGGCGATCTGGGCGAGGCGGGCGGGGAGCGCGGCGGGGGTGACCGGCGCGTCATCTATGAAGATTGCGCCTTTAGCGTCAATCGACAGCTGGACCGGTTTGGACTGCTGGTCGAGCGGCTGGGCGCGGTTCTTCGGGAGATCGACCGGGACCCCCGCGACGAGCAACGGCGCGGTGACCATGAAGATGATCAGCAGCACCAGCATCACGTCGACCAACGGAGTGACGTTGATCTCGCTCATCGGCGCGCGGCGGCCGCGACCGCGTCGTCTCGAGGGAAGGCTGGCGCCCATCGGCTAGGCCCGACTTCTGGGCGACCG
>ENA-OFCE01000712-OFCE01000712.1-metagenomes-genome-assembly--contig:-NODE-712-length-20294-cov-5.093532_pt1 | contig 20294 bp, 19 predicted proteins | sample MGYA00153388_OFCE01 | MGnify analysis MGYA00153388
CGAAGCCATTGCTATCAAATATCTTCAAATAGCCCCCAGCTAAAGCACCACTCAGCGCTATCTGATAGGTCTGTCCGGCAACAAGGTTAATCTGGTGCCAATCTGCGTCTGCTGGACGCTCTATTGATCCTGTCTTTGTTTGCCCCACCAGCAGTTGGCTGGTTGTACCTGTTGTAGCTAAAAAGTCATCAAGCCCGCTCGCGTCCAGGGAAACAAGATAAAACCCAGTGTTGTAAGGGCTTATCCGGTACGACTGCGCATCAACGAAGTAGTAGCCGCTGAAACTGGGAGTAAAGTTTATTGTCTCAATTGATGCCAGTCCACCACGGTCGGCGAAGTCAATTTGAGTGCCAGATGAATTTCGCAGAACAAGATAGGAGTCCAGGTTCTGTCCGTACATTTGGATCTGGTAATTCACTCCCGCCACAAGGTAGGTTCTAAACCAATCAGAGTCGGAAGATGGGCTGATAGAGCCGTAAACTAAGCCGCTTGTATTGGCCCACCCATTCGTGGTTGTGTTGGCAGCAAAGTCAACCGTGTTTTCGGAAATCGACATTTTTAACTCCGATAAGAGCTTAGAACCGTTTTAGAGACAATTTGGAGCTTTCAAGTAACCGCGTCGGCTTAAGTTACACCTGCCCCCCCCCTTGAAATCTTCCCACAATGGCGTTCAGTTTTAGTATCGGCGTTGGGCTTTGAAATGAACATCCCCCAAACGGGTGAGTTTGTAGTGAATGACCACTTTCGGCTGCAAACCTGAAGTCTAAAACTGCCTGTTGACAGGCGCCACGCTGGACTTCCAGTAAGGTGCCGTTCGCGAATATCCGCAATCGCGACAAACCAGACGCTTAACCTGGACGCACACATGTGCGAATGTTACGCTATGTTGCACTGGCAAGAGTACCGAGTTTGGGATTAATTGAAGTCAGTTAATTGGGGTCAGACTCCAATACTGTTCAGTTAGATGAATTTGACGTAAACTTCCCTTCCAGTTGCATCATCAACTGGAGGCTTTATGGCAAGAACCAAAGCAGTGCTGCCCGCAGGCACACGAATTGCAGATTATCTAAGCGTTGGCCTGCTGGCACAGGTCTGTCCGCTGGCCAAAATTCACCAAATCCTGAACGATACAGGCAGGCAATCCCAAAGGCAACGCGATTTGCCTGCGCATGGCGTTGTTTACTACGTCCTGGCTCTCGGGCTTTACATGGGCGTGGCTTACGAAGAGGTGCTGCGTTTGACGCTGGAGGCGATGAGCTTTTTAGGCTCACCCGTCAAACGCGAAATCACCAAATCAGCCCTGTCCCAGGCACGTAGCCGCCTGGGCTGGCAGGTCATGGAGCGCCTGGCCGATGAGTGCTTGATGCCGATAGCACAGCCGCATACGAAGGGCGCCTGGTTTAAAGGGCTTCGCCTGGTCAGCGTTGACGGCAGCACACTGGACTTGGCGCACGAAAGCGCCAACATCGCCGCCTTCGGTGGGCCAACCGCCAATGTCGGTGTCGCAGGCTACCCGCAACTTCGCTTTGCTGGACTGGTTGAAGGCGGCACGCATATCATGTTTGCATTGGCATTAGGCGCTTATACCGACAGCGAGATCACCTTATTTGACAAGCTATTGCCCAAGCTAAAGCCGGACATGCTACTGCTGGCCGACCGGTACTTTCTGGGCTACAGAGCATGGGCAAAAGCCCGCCAGACAGGCGCTCAATTGCTGTGGCGCGCCAAGAAGAACACCATATTGCCGGTCGATCAGGCGCTGCCTGATGGCTCTTACCTGTCGCACCTGCGGCCAAGCCGGGGTAACAAAGACGCCAGCTTGCAAAGCTTGCCTGTCAGAGTGGTCGAGTATTTCATTGATGGCGACACCCAGGCTGAGCCGTTGTACAGGCTGGTGACAAGTTTGCTCGATCCTGAAGTCGCAACTGCGCAGGAGCTTGCCCGGGTATATCACGAGCGCTGGGAGATTGAGACGACGCTCAAAGAGATGAAGACGCACCTGCGTGGCGCAAGGGTGGTGCTTCGCAGCAAGACGCCAAACTTGGTGAGGCAAGAGTTCTATGGGCTGTGGCTGGCGCACTTTGCGGTGCGCCGCTTGATGCATGAGGCGGCGCTGCAAAAAGACATCGACCCAGATGAGCTGTCGTTTAAAAAGAGTCTTCAAATCGTGCGCTGCAAGCTGCCCCATGCTGGGGCTGTTCCCCCCTGAGAGCTATGCAATTTGGTGTGCGGAGCTGATCAACTGCATCGCCCGGGCCAAATGTGTCAGCTCAAGGGGAAAAAGAAATCCGAGGGTGGTCAAAAGACGAACCAGATACTACCCTTTGAGGAATGGCGGTGAGCCGTTGGATGTGCGGCTTCAAGCTTTCATCCGCATAGAAAATGCATCTAACTGAACAGAATTAAATCAGACTCCAATTAATTCGGTTCATGTACCGCTACGTCTTTGTAGGCGAAGACTAAATGGCCGTGCTCGACAAACAAGGGGAGATTCAGGAATTTTTGAAGGGTGACGGGTTCTGGATGGCTAGGCAGTGCAATGCGCAGACGCACAGTGTGCACGATAGTGAATACGCTCTTGATTTAATAGCTGCTTACGGCAGTTTTACTTGGGCTAAAGGCCTAAAATACTTTAAAAGTGCAGCTGGCCGCCCAACGTATCGCGTCAGTCCATCTACTGCGCCACAAAGTCCTGCGGCGTCACCACGCGTGGCTGCAGTGGCCCGGCTTGCAGCAACAGCTTGTCACCAGTGACCAGTATCAGGTCTGCCCGGCTGCTGAGCAAGTCCCACAAAAATTGATCGCCAGGGTCTGGTGCGGCAGGCACGTTTGGTTGCAGCTGCTCGGATAAAACGATGGCGTGTCTTGCCAAGTCGGTCAGAATTGCATCTATCTCCAGCTCAGTGAGCCGATGCAGTTTTAATAGTTTTGGCCGCAGCAGTACACACCGGTATTCAGCCAGAAGCGCTTCGGACATAGCAAAGCGAAAGTTTGAGCGCAGCATGCCATCAAGGATTCGCGCCACTGGAGAGTCGGCGTGGCTGGTCAGCAGCCCGGCAACCACCACGTTGGTGTCGATGATGAAAACCGGATTCACTTGAACCCACTCACCTTCACTGGGGGCGACGTGTTTTTTGAACCTCGTCAAGCGCTATGTCCATGGCCTGCTTTTCACCAAGCCCGCTAAAGCCGCGCGCCCGCCGAACCAGTTCTGCCGCTTCGTCGCGTGATTTCACGCCATAAAAATCCAGGCTTTCGTCAATCAGTTGCCCGATCGTCTTCCCGCGCAAGGCGGCGGCTTCTTTCAACGCGCGGTGGCGCGGCTCAGAAAGGGTGATGGTGAGGCGCGTCATTCGGGGTACCTTTTGTGCTGCAGCGGTGATTTGGTGATTATGCACCAATATGCAGACGCACCATTTGTTGGTTTTAGGGGAGAGCGACGCGCAATCGTGGCTGAATTTGCAGCAAGCGTTCGACTTGAAAATCACTGAGCGTGCAAGACCAAACAATAGCTAAACGGTAGCCAAACAAATTGAAGCGGAAATTGAGCCTTTGGTGCTAGCTGCCTGAGGTGCGGGCGAGTCTGCACGAAATCCGTCCCCGCCAGCGGCGACAATCTCGCCTGAATGCCGCACCCGCACACCTTCTTCGCGTTTTTTCTCCTTTGCCTACCCTGGCTGAACCCGTTTGCGCCTGGCCCGTCGCCTGCGGTTGCGCCTTGGCTCTTTTCAATGGCGGTTTTGGCGGGAGTGTTTTTGCTTTTTGTATTTCGCGGTAGCGTTAACGCGGAATCTCCCGATACATCCCGCGCCGAACTGGCCAAAGCGTTTGCCTGTTCGTTACTGGTTGCGGGCTGCATCAGCAGTGTGCTGGCGCTGCTGCAGTACTTTGACCTGGAAACGATGCTGGCGCCTTGGGTCAACCCCACTGCGCCGGGCTATGCGTTTGCCAACCTGCGCCAGCGCAACCAGTTTGCTTCTCTGACCAACCTCGCGCTGGCGGTGCTGGTAGTGTGGGCCATGCGCCGTGAAGCCGACGTGTCAAAAACCAGTGTGAAAGTTGCGGTGTTGACTGGTGCGGTGCTGCTGGCCGTTGGCAATGCGGCGTCGGCGTCTCGTACAGGCGTGGTTCAAATCGTTTTGCTGTGCGCGCTGTTTGCGCTGTGGGGCGGCTGGCGGCATCGCTTGGTGCGTTTGAGTTTGTTGGCCGCTGTAGTAGCCTACGCCATCACAGCGGTTGCGCTGCCGTATGCAGCGGGTTTCGACTGGTTTACGCATGGCTTGTTTGCGCGCTTGCAAGCTGGCGACGAGCCCTGCGCGAGCCGCATCACGTTGTGGTCGAACGTGCTGCATTTGATTGCGCAAAAGCCTTGGCTCGGCTGGGGCTGGGGTGAGCTGGACTATGCGCACTTCATCACGCTGTACGACGGGCCGCGGTTTTGCGACATTTTGGACAACGCACACAACCTGCCGCTGCACCTGGCGGTGGAGCTGGGCGTGCCGATTGCGGCTTTGGTGTGCTGCGGCTTTGCGTGGTGGGTGCATTGCCAAAAGCCATGGGCTGAACGTGATGCGTCTCGCCAGTTGGCTTGGGCCGTGATGGCGTTGATTTTGCTGCACAGCATGCTGGAATACCCGCTGTGGTACGGGCCGTTTCAAATTGCTTTTGTCTGGTGTGTTTATGCGTTGTGGCCAAAGGACTCTGCAATCGCAGCATTTGTTTCCAATAGCCGTTTTACCCAATCGATATGGGCGCAAGCAGCTACTGTATCCATAGCGTTGGTTCTGTATGCTGCGTGGGACTACCACCGAGTCAGCCAGATCTATTTGCCGCCCGAGCAACGCTCGTCTGCCTACCAGGACGACACGGTGCTGAAAATGCGCAGCTCTTATTTGTTCGCGGACCAGGTGCGGTTTGCCGAGCTGCTGCTAACGCCCGTCACGCCCGCCACCGCTGCCTGGGTGTTTGATGCGGCCGAGCGCACGCTGCATTATTCGCCCGAGCCGCGCGTCGCTGAAAAAGCCATTGAAAGCGCAGTGATGCTGGGCCGTGACGATGCAGCGCTGGCCTTTCTTGCTGCGTACCGCGCGGCGTTTCCGGCGGAGCATGCGCGATGGGCAAAGGGCAATTTAAAAGTCAACTCCCAGTTGAATTAGGGATTCGTAAAACTCCCCGACTTCCCGCCGTGCTTTTGAAGCACGCGCACATCCGTCATCGTCATGCCCCGGTCAACCGCTTTGCACATGTCGTACACGGTGAGCAGTGCAATTTGCACTGCGGTGAGTGCTTCCATTTCAACGCCGGTGGGGCCAACGGTTTCTACTACTGCTGTGCAGGTGACGCTGCTGGCCACTTCATCGTGAATGAAGTCAACCGCCACATGCGTGAGCGCCAGCGGGTGGCACAGCGGGATCAAGTCGCTGGTTTTTTTGGCGGCCATGATGCCCGCAACGCGGGCGATGCCCAGCACATCGCCTTTTTTGGCGCTACCAGCCAAAATAATTGCCAGCGTGGCAGGCAACATCACAATGCGGCCCTGCGCGGTGGCGCTGCGGTGCGTGGCAGGCTTGCCCGCAACGTCAACCATATGCGCCACGCCTTGGGCGTTAAAGTGGGTGAGCTTGGGCGTGAATTGAGGTGCTTCTTTCATGTTCTTTCCAAATTTTCCAAAACCTTTTCTTTGCTTTGTCATCATATAAGCCCGTGAAGGACCCTCTGCATAACTCTGGCGAGGCTGTGGCAGTCGGATCGGGATGGGCTGCAAGGCGTCTTTTTGCAGCCAATAGCAGGGCTATTGGCTAGAAAAACAACTCAGCAGACCGCCCGAGTCCGGCTGATCACAGACCGCAGGGAGTTGTGCAGAGGGTTTCTAGGGCGTGCCTGGATTTTGTTCAACCTTGCGCGGCTTGCCGAAGTCGTCAATTGCCACGTACGTCAGGTTGGCCTCAGTCACCTTGATGATCGGCTCCGGCTGGCGCATGCGCTGGGCATACACCTCAACCTTGACCGTAATGGACGTGTTGCCCACCCGCTCAACTTCAGAGTAAAAGCTCAACAAGTCGCCCACCTTCACCGGCTGCTTGAAAATAAACTGGTTCACCGCCACGGTTGCAATACGCCCACCGGCAAGGCGCGCCGGAATCACCGAGCCCGCCAAGTCAACTTGCGCCATCACCCAGCCGCCAAAAATGTCGCCATTGACGTTGCTGTCGGCCGGCATGGTGATGACTTTCAGCACCAGTTCTTTGTCGGTCGGCAGGTGCACCCGCTGCCCGGTAGGCGAATTGGTGGGCCTGGCGCTTGATTCGGAGGTCATAGGCACAATCTGTATGCTTGGTTAATAACACCCGCGATTGTCCCTGAAGGTTTCCGATTTATGCGTTCTATGGCCCCCGGTGCTGCTTCTCCCCCGAATGCACCGCCCGTTTCACCCCTTGATGCAGCTGCGGTCGCGCTGCCCGAACGCTCTGACTGGGACACATTAAAGCGTCTGTTCCCTTATCTGTGGGACTACAAATGGCGCGTGCTGGCAGCCTTGAGCTTCATGCTGTTCGCCAAGCTGGGCAATGTCGGTGTGCCGCTGCTGCTCAAAAATCTTGTCGACACCATGAATATCAAGCCCGGCAATATCGCGCTTGGTCAGGCACTGCTGGTAGTTCCCGCTGCGCTGCTGCTGGGCTATGGATTGCTGCGCTTGTCGACATCACTGTTCACTGAGCTGCGTGAGCTGGTATTTTCAAAAGCCACCGAAGGCGCATCGCGAAAGATTTCACTGCAAGTGTTCAGGCATTTGCACGCCCTCAGCCTGCGCTTTCATTTAGAACGCCAGACTGGCGGCATGACGCGCGACATTGAGCGCGGCACACGCGGCGTGCACTCGCTCATCTCGTACTCGCTGTACAGCATCATCCCTACGCTGATTGAAGTCACGCTGGTGCTGAGTATTTTGGCGGTGAAGTTCGACATCTGGTTTGCCTGGATCACGCTGGCGGCTTTGGCCTGTTACATCACCTTCACCGTAACGGTGACTGAGTGGCGCACGCAATTCAGAAAAGAAATGAACGAGCTGGATTCGTCTGCTCACAGCCGCGCGATTGACTCGCTGCTCAACTATGAGACCGTCAAGTACTTCAACAATGAAAATTTTGAAGCGAATCGGTATGATGAAAACCTGGCCAAGTACCGCAAAGCAGCGATCAAAAGCCAGCGCACATTGAGCATGCTCAACAGCGGTCAGCAACTCATCATTGCGGTGGGCCTGGTGGCGATGCTGTGGCGCGCTACGCAGGGCGTAGTCGATGGCCGCATGACGCTGGGCGATCTGGTCATGGTCAACGCCTTCATGATTCAGCTCTACATACCGCTTGGCTTTTTGGGCGTGATTTACCGCGAAATCAAGCAAAGCCTGACCGACCTCGACAAGATGTTCACGCTGATGGAAAAAGAGCGCGAGATTGCCGATGAGCCGGGTGCGTTGCCGCTGGTGTTTCATCCACTGGCTTCGGTCGCTGCTGCACAAAAAGGAATGCAGAGCGCGCCCGCATTAGACGCCACGGTCAAATTCCAAAACGTCAGCTTCGCCTACGACCCAGCTCGTCCGATTCTCAAAAACATCAGCTTTGAAATCCCATCCGGCAAAACCGTCGCCGTGGTCGGTTCATCGGGCGCGGGCAAATCAACGCTGGCGCGGCTGTTGTTCCGCTTTTACGACGTGCAGGCAGGCAGCATCACCATTGCCGGACAAGACATCAAACACGTCACCCAGGCCAGCGTACGCCGCGCGATTGGCATCGTGCCGCAAGACACCGTGCTGTTCAACGACACGGTTGAATACAACATTGCCTACGGCCAAACCGGTGCGACTCGCCAGCAGGTCGAGGACGCCGCCAAAGCCGCACATATTCATGAGTTCATCAGCCACACGCCGCTGGGTTACAACACCATGGTCGGCGAGCGCGGCTTGAAGCTGTCAGGCGGTGAAAAGCAGCGCGTAGCCATTGCCCGCACGCTGCTCAAAAACCCACCGGTCATGATTTTTGACGAAGCCACGTCGGCGTTAGATTCAGCCAACGAGCGCGCCATTCAAGGCGAGCTGAAAAGCGCCGCACAAAACAAAACTACGCTGGTGATTGCCCACCGCTTGTCGACGGTGGTAGACGCGTATGAAATTTTGGTGATGGACGCAGGCCAAATCGCCGAGCGCGGCACCCATATTGAGCTTTTGGCCTTAGGGCAAAAATACGCCCGGATGTGGACATTGCAGCAAAGCGCTGAATAATTGAGAGTAAAAGAGCACTCTGCCGCAACAAATACAAGGGCTATGTGCTATAAAAATAATAACAAATGAGACTACTCTAGGTGTTAGGGCATGACGGTTGCGCCAGCTTTTCCGCGCTTTATGTGGGATTCCCCCTAGGCTCCGGGCGACGGCTCAACTCGCATAATCTCCACATGGAAACCAAATGGCTAGAAGATTTCGTCAGTTTGGCTGAAACCCGCAGCTTTAGCCGGTCAGCAACGCTGCGCCACGTGACGCAGCCTGCGTTTTCCCGGCGCATTCAGGCGCTTGAAGCGTGGGCGGGCACTGATCTGGTTGACCGCAGCTCGTACCCCACGCGCCTGACGCCTGCGGGTCAAACGCTGTATAGCCAGTCGCTTGAAATGCTGCAAGGTTTGCAGTCGACCCGGGCCATGTTGCGTGGCCACACATCGGCGGGGCAAGACGTGATTGAGTTTGCTGTGCCGCACACGCTGGCGTTCACTTTTTTCCCGGCTTGGGTCAGCAGCTTGCGTGAGAAGTTTGGGCCCATAAAAAGCCGCCTGATTGCGCTAAATGTGCACGACGCTGTGCTGCGTCTGGTTGAGGGCAGTTGCGATTTGCTGATTGCCTACCACCACGACTCCCAGCCATTTCAATTGGACCCGAACCGCTATGAAATGGTCACGCTGGGGCAAGAGGTGCTGTCGCCCTACGTCAAACCGAACGCCGAGGGCGAGCCGCTGTATAAACTGCCGGGCCGAGCCGGGCAGCCGCTGCCGTATTTGGGCTATGCGCCTGGCGCGTATTTGGGCCGGGTGGTCGATTTGATTTTGAAGCAGTCCAGCGCTGCGATTCATTTAGACCGCGTGTATGAAACCGACATGGCCGAGGGCCTTAAAGCGATGGCGCTTGAGGGCCACGGCATTGCGTTCTTGCCGTTCAGCGCCGTCAAAAAAGAGCTCCGTGCCAAAAAGCTGGTGCGTGCCGCTGACAAGCTGAGCAACACACTGGACATGGCCATGGACATACGTGTCTACCGCGAGCGCCCAGCCAACATCGAGGCCGCTAAAAGCCCTGCGCAGGCCCTTTGGACTTTTCTGCAATCGCAGTCCCCAGCGCGGACGGAGGCTAAAGCCACCGCATTGGCCGCGACTAAGGTGTAACCCGCGGCTGTTATAAAAAAAATGCATAACGGGGTATGTAACCGGCATTGGATTTTTTTACGCGCCGAAATTACAGTTCATCACGTTTAGCGGTTCGGCATGCACACGGTGGACAAAATTAACAATGTGGCACAAATACTGCTGTCTCATCGGTATGAATTTGAGCTTCGGCCGCCGCGCACCATTGCGGGGCTGATCCAGCTTTGTTTCGGGTTGGTGTTAGTGCGGTCAACCGCTGCAAACGCCTGACGTTAAAAGCAGGCAGGCCGATCACTGAGGACGCCGATGGCCTTGCGAAAACGGCGGAGCTAGCTGGGGTAAACCTTTGGGGTTGCGTGCAGTCAAGCTCTTTAGAATGATGGTAAATTTTTAATTCACTTACAGGAAATCCATGAAACTCAAACTCGCTGCTCTAACCCTCGCCGTCTTTTCTACAGGCGGTGCTTTTGCGCAGGCTACCGACACTGTTGCCAAGGTAAAAGCCTCTGGCGTCGTTACGATGGGCGTCCGTGATTCTTCAGGCGCGCTGTCATACACGCTTGGCGATGGCAAGTACACCGGCTTTCATGTCGAAGTATGTAACAAAGTCATCGCCAACTTGGAGAAAGCTGTTGGCCGCAAAGTCGAAGTGAAGTACCAGGCGGTAACGTCACAAAACCGCATTCCGCTGGTTCAAAACGGCACGGTTGACATTGAGTGCGGCTCTACGACCAACAACGCTACGCGCCAAAAAGACGTTGCCTTTTTGCCGACCACCTTCGTTGAAGAAGTGCGTATTGCAGTCAAGGCAAACTCTGGCATTACCGGAATCGCCCAGCTCAATGGCAAAAACGTGGCCACCACCACTGGTACCACTTCGGTTCAAACCTTGCGTAAAAACGAGCGCGCTACCGGCGTTGATTTCAAAGAAGTGTTCGGCAAAGACCACGCCGACAGCTTTTTGCTGCTGGAGTCTGGTCGTGCTGACGCCTTCGTAATGGACGGCGCCATTTTGGCCGGTAACATCGCCACGTCAAAAGCTCCAGCCGACTTCAAAATCGTTGGAGAAGTCTTGAGCGTTGAGCCAATTGCTATCATGATTCGCAAAGACGATGCCTCTTTCAAGAAAATCGGCGACGACACCGTCAAGGAAATGATGAAGTCTGGCGAAATTGCCAAGCTGTGGGACAAGTGGTTCATGCAGCCGATCCCACCGAAAAACGCAAAAGTCGGCTATGTGGCCAGCGAAAGCACCAAAGCGGCCTGGAACGCGCCGAACGAAAAGCCAATGGAAGATTACGCCAAGAAGTAATCGCCGCGCTTAGACTATTTGCGACTTCATCGAACAAGCCCCGCTCTTGACATCAAGGTGCGGGGTTTGTTGTTTGTGGCGTGGTAAGTTCAGCTAAATCGGTAAACAAACAGAGCAATGAATAAAAACAAGCTGGGGGTGTCATGAATTGGGACTGGAAGGTATTTCTTAACGACGACGGTGGCGGCCGAACCTACCTGCAATGGATGTTTGATGCCTGGGGTTGGACACTTGCTGTGGCGGGCGCATCGTGGGTGGTAGCCATGGTCGTGGGTTTGATGTTTGGCACGCTGCGTACCTTGCCCAACAGCCCGGTGTTGACTCGCATAGCCAACGCCTGGGTTGAGCTGTTTCGTAACATTCCCCTGCTGGTACAAATTTTCATCTGGTATTTCGTCATACCCAAAATTTTTCCGCCGATGAAGGACGTGCCCGGCTTTGTGCTGGTGGTGTTTGCCCTCGGCTTTTTTACGTCGGCGCGTATTGCCGAACAAGTCAGAGCGGGCGTGCAAGCCTTGCCGCGCGGCCAGCGCTACGCCGGTATGGCGATGGGGTTTACCACCCCGCAAACCTACCGCTACGTGATTTTGCCAATGGCGCTGCGCATGATTATTCCGCCGCTCACCAGTGAGTCGATGAACTTGCTGAAAAACTCATCGGTGGCATTTGCGGTGTCGATTGCTGAACTGACGATGTTCGCCATGCAGGCGCAAGAAGAAACTTCGCGCGGCATTGAAATTTACCTGGCGGTGACGTTGCTGTATGCAGCGTCGGCTTTTGCCGTAAACCGCGTTTTTGCCTTTATTGAAAAGAAGGCGCAAATCCCAGGCTTCGTGATGGCTGGCGCACCTGGCGGAGGACATTGATATGCTGGGTCTAGACATGAGTTTTTTGAACTGGGAGATCATTTCCAAGTTCGTTATCAAAGGTTTCTGGTTCAGCATTCAGCTCACCATCATTGCCACTATTGGCGGCATTATTTTGGGAACCATTCTGGCGCTGATGCGCTTGTCAGGTAAATCGTGGCTGGCCACTCCCGCCACCATTTACGTCAACGGCATGCGCTCGGTTCCGCTGGTAATGGTGATTTTGTGGTTCTTTTTGCTGGTGCCAGCTGGGTTTTATGCCTTGATTCCCGGCGGCGCAAACAACCGCGCAGAAATTTCCGCCATCATTACCTTTGTGGCGTTTGAAGCAGCGTATTTCAGTGAAATTATGCGGGCTGGTATTCAGTCTATTTCGCGCGGGCAAGTCAATGCCGGGCGGGCGCTGGGCATGACCTATTCGCAAAATATGAAGCTGATCGTACTTCCGCAGGCATTCAGAAACATGGTGCCGATTTTGCTGACGCAAACCATTATTTTGTTTCAGGACACGTCTTTGGTATATGCGATTGGCGCGTACGACCTGCTTAAAGGTTTTACTACCGCAGGCAAAATTTATGGGCGCACTGAGGAGGCTTATTTGCTGGCGGCTGTGGTGTATTTTGTGATGTGCTTTGGCCTGTCGTACCTCGTCAAGCGCCTGCAAAACAAAATTGCGATCATTCGGTAGCCGGGTGCAAGGCCCAGGCGCTATAACAAACACGTATTGGAGAAGAAAATGGCAATGATCGAAATGAAAGATGTGTCCAAGTGGTACGGCACCGTGCAAGTACTGAATGGCTGCACCACCAGCATCAACAAGGGCGAAGTGGTGGTGGTGTGCGGGCCGTCAGGCTCTGGCAAGTCCACTCTGATCAAGACCATCAACGCGTTGGAGCCGTTCCAGAAAGGCCAGATTTTTGTCGACGGCCAGGCCGTGCATGATCCAAAAACAGATTTGCCAAAGCTTCGCAGCAGGGTGGGCATGGTGTTTCAGAACTTTGAGTTGTTCCCGCACCTGAGCGTGACCGAGAACCTGACGCTGGCGCAGGTCAAGGTCAAGGGCCGCAAGCCTGAAGATGCCAAAGCGCACGGCCTGAAATACCTTGATCGTGTGGGTCTGATGTTGCACAAAGACAAATTCCCCGGCCAGCTTTCAGGCGGACAGCAACAACGCGTGGCGATTGCCCGGGCGTTGAGCATGGACCCCATCGCCATGCTGTTTGACGAGCCGACATCTGCACTAGACCCCGAAATGGTCGGCGAAGTACTTGACTGCATGATGGACTTGGCCAAAGAAGGCATGACCATGATGGTGGTCACGCACGAGATGGGCTTTGCCAAAAAAGTCGGCAGCCGCGTGATTTTTATGGACGTGGGTGGCAAAATTCTGGAAGACTGTTCCACCGATGAGTTCTTCAAGCACCCAGAAAATCGCCAGCCCCGCACCAAAGACTTTTTAAACAAAATTCTTTCGCATTAACCAGTTTGCGTCTGTGTAAAAAGCCCGCAGCCAGCGGGCTTTTTTTCGCGTGGTCAGTGCGACAATTTAGGCCATGACTGCACCGACCCCAATCACCACCCTGACATTGACCCGACCCGACGACTGGCACCTGCACGTGCGCGATGGTGACGCGCTGCACACCGTAGTGCCGCACACGGCCTTTCAATTTGGCCGCGCCGTCATCATGCCCAACTTGCGCCCACCCGTCACGACTGCTGCACAAGCCTTGGCGTACAAAAGCCGTATTCTGGCTGCAGTGCCTGAAGGTGTGCAGTTTGATCCGTTGATGACGCTTTACCTCACCGACAACCTTCCGCCGGACGAGATCAAGCGCGCCAAAGACGCCGGAGTGGTGGCAGCCAAGCTGTACCCGGCAGGTGCTACCACCAACAGCGATGCCGGCGTCACTGACTTGCGCAAAACCTACAAGACGCTGGAGGCCATGCAGCGCGAAGGCCTGCTGCTGCTGGTGCATGGCGAAGTGACGTCGCCCGATATCGATTTGTTTGACCGTGAAGCCGTATTCATCGACACCCAGCTCATCCCGCTGCGCCGCGATTTTCCTGAACTTAAAATCGTGTTTGAACACATCACCACGCGCGAGGCCGCACATTACGTGCGCGATGCCGATCAATTCACTGCCGCAACCATCACCGCCCACCACTTGCTGTACAACCGCAACGCCATGTTTACAGGCGGCATGCGTCCGCATTACTACTGCTTGCCCGTACTCAAACGCGAAACGCACCGCCTGGCGCTGGTTGAGGCCGCTACCGGCAACAACCGCCGGGTTTTTTTAGGTACGGACAGCGCGCCACACCCGGCGCACCTCAAAGAACACGCCAGCGGCTGCGCGGGCTGCTACACCGCCCATGCAGCGATGGAGCTGTATGCAGAGGCGTTTGAAGCGGCGGGCGCACTTGACAAGCTGGAGAGTTTCGCCAGCTTCAACGGTGCCGATTTTTATGGCTTGCCGCGAAACACCCGCACCGTCACGCTCAGAAAAGAAAGCTGGACGCCGCCTGAGAGCTTTGCATTTGGCGAGGGGCAACTCAAGCCGCTGCGCAGTGGCCAATCATTAAATTGGAAACTTGTATGAGACTTGACTCCAAAGATTATCGAATTGCTCTGCTTATCGATGCTGACAATTCGCCCGCTTCAAAAATCGAAGCCATCTTGGGATAGTTGTCGAAGTGCCTTGTCAAACTACTGCGCAGCGCGGTGCAATCTGCAGCCAACGAGGACGGACGGGCAATGTTGGGAACCGTCGGGAACCATATATCTAACCAAGCGTCCTTCGACCCACGTAACTACGGCTATGACACGCTTGGCGAGATTTTCGAAGCAACCCAACTGTTTGAAACAAAAAGATCTACCACGGTTATGTATGTACGAGATATCCGTTTCGGAAAAAACAAGGTCGCACTGTCTTCGAATGCTTGAAAAAGTCGACTGGTCGCAACCGTGGCTCGCGCCTTACGTTTCAAATGCGCAGGCTTTCAAAGGCGGAATAGGACGCAGCGTTGCAGACGAACTTAATGCAGTGGTTGAATGCGCTGTTAGGTTCGTGCCGCAATCCGGGCTACCTGCTGGCCGAGCCTACGAACAATTCATCTTCGACACCCAATCCGTCCCAACCCGTGACAACCTGCACGACTTCTTCAACGGCCTGTCTTGGTTGACCTTTCCACAAACCAAGAAAAAGCTTAACCAATTGCAGGCTGAGCAACTTGCCATTGGCGGTGTGCAGCAAACCCGCGGCGCGGTGCGTGACGCGCTAACCGTGCTTGACGAAAATGCGGCTTTTTTAGATGCGCCGCAACCCTTGTGGGATGCATTGATCGAACGGAATTGGCAGCGACTATTCATTGAGCTGCGCCCCATGTGGAAAGACGCGCAACTGGTTTTGTTCGGGCACGCGCTGCTTGAAAAGCTGGTTTACCCGCGAAAACCGATCACTGCGCACGTTTATCGGGCGCAGTATGCTATTAATTCAATAGCAAATTTAGACCGATGGATAGCTGGGGATTTAAGCGCTGCTAAGCTGGCCACCAAACCCTTCGTGCCGTTGCCCGTGCTGGGTGTGCCCGGTTGGTGGTCGGGCAATGAGAAACTTTCCTTTTATGAGGACATTCTTGTATTTCGTCCTGAAAACAAGAAAATAGCTAAAAAAATCGCCGGGTAATAGCTAGCAGCTCTTGAGCTGCGCACCCAGCGCCCCACTTGATGATTTGTTGAGTTAACTTCCCCCACGGAGATTTCATGAAGCGTATTTTTCTATTTGTTATGACCAACCTTGCGGTGGTGATGGTGCTGGGCATTGTTGCCAACATCCTCGGCGTAAACCGTTTTTTAACGCCACAGGGCTTGGACCTCACCTCGCTGCTGGGCTTTGCGCTCATCATGGGTTTCGGTGGTGCGTTTATTTCGTTGCTGATCAGTAAACCGGTTGCCAAATGGAGCTCGGGCGTCAAAATCATTAAAGAGCCGCAAAACGCTGATGAAGCCTGGATTGTTGACACCGTTAAAAAGCTGGCTGACAAAGCACAAATTGGCATGCCTGAAGTCGGTATTTTTGAAGGTGCTCCCAACGCATTTGCAACTGGCGCATTTAAAAACTCAGCATTGGTAGCTGTGTCTACCGGCTTGCTGCAAGGCATGACGCGTGAAGAAATTGAAGCCGTGCTGGGGCACGAAGTCGCGCACATTGCCAATGGCGACATGGTCACCATGACGCTGATCCAAGGCGTGATGAATACCTTTGTTGTGTTTTTAAGCCGCGTGATTGGCTACGCGGTAGACAGCTTCCTGCGCAAAGGCAGTGACAGCACCAGCCCCGGCATTGGTTACTGGGTGACCACGATCGTGATGGACATCGTGCTGGGTTTTGCTGCGCACATGGTGGTGTCGTGGTTCTCGCGCCACCGTGAATTTCGGGCTGATGCCGGCGCAGCGCAACTGATGGGCAGAACACAGCCGATGATGAACGCGTTGGCCCGTTTGGGTGGAATGGTGCCCGGTGAGTTGCCAAAGTCACTCGCGGCGATGGGCATAAGCGGTAGCATTGGTAAATTGTTTTCAACCCATCCACCGATTGAAGAGCGCATTGCTGCGCTGAAAAACGCGCAGCCCGGAAAGGTCTGATACTTTTTATTCGCTACTGATTTAGTAGCTGCTACCGCCCGTATTCATTGCGATAGAGCAACAAAATATCAAGTATTCAGGGGGTACAGGGTTAATCCGTAGGCATTTGCCTACGGGCATCTCCACCATTAACCCACCTGTGCAGTGCGCCTTCAAAAGTATGGTTTAGCTCTCGGGTTTTTAGCCGGGTTTCTTAACCATTTTTTGAAGGTCACACCATGAAATCTAAACTCCTCACGCTATCTTTCGCCCTGTCTTGCGCCTTTGCAGGTAACGCAATGTCCATGACCAAAGTCGAATACAACACTGAAAAAGACCGCATCTCTGGCGAGTACAAAGCGGCAAAAGACAAATGCGGCAGTCTCAAAGCCAATGCAAAAGACATTTGCATGTCTGAAGCCAAAGGCGTTGACAAAATTGCCAAGGCCGAGGCCGAAGCCGCTTACAAGCCCACAGCCAGCAACACTAAAAATGTAGGCATGGCCAAGGCCAACGCAATGTACGACACCGCCAAAGAAAAGTGCGACGATTTGTCGGGCAACGCGAAAGACGTTTGCGTCAAAGATGCCAAGGTGGCTTACACCAAGGCCAAAGACGACGCCAAAATCGCCAAGGTGTCGATGGACACCAGCAAGTCAAAGTCTGACAAGATGGCCGATGTGAAAAAAGATGCTAAAGCGGACGAAAAACAAGCCATGTACAAAGCCGCCAATGAACGCTGCGACGCACTGGCTGGCGCTGCAAAAGACACTTGCCAGAACGACGCCAAAGTTAAATACGGCATGAAATAAAGAACGGTTGTCCGTTTATCTGTCAAGTCCCGGCAACGCTTTGGCGTATGCCGGGATTTTTTTGTGCGCTGTTTGGTCTGGCCCTGCGGAATACCGCGTAGCCCGCCGGATTTGCTGTTATCAGCAGCTTGCTACATTAGGGTATGACTCCCGCTGCCAGAGTAAAACCCGAAGACTTTTTCACACCTGATGAGTGGATACGGCTGTCTGGCCGCTCCCCTGTCAAGGGCTTGCTGTTACTGGCGCACTGCTGGCTGGTGATTGGCCTTGCCATTGCAGTGGGTGTGGCGTGGCCCATCACCATTCCGCTGGTAGTGATGGTTGTGGGCACCCGGCAACTGGGCCTTTTTATTTTGATGCATGATGCCGCGCACGGCCTGCTGCACCCCAACCGCCGCATCAATGACACGGCAGCGTTGTGGTTTGGCGGCTCGGAATTACACATTTACCGCCCCTATCATTTGCAGCACCACCGCTTTGTGCAGCAAACCGCAGACCCTGACTTGGTGTTGTCGGCGCCGTTTCCGATTTCTCCGGCCTCACTGCGGCGCAAAATTGTGCGTGACTTAACCGGGCAAACCTTTGTCAAACAGCGCTTTGGCCCGCTTGCAGACAAGCTGAAGGCGCGCCAGCCCAATGAATCTAAGTGGGCGCTGGTAGCACTTGAAGTGAAAGCGCTGCGCGTTTTTCTTGTCACTAACGCCATTGGGTTTGCGCTGTTTGCCGCCGCCGGTTTGGGCTGGGCCTGGCTGCTGATGTGGCTGCTGCCCATGGCGACGTGGTTGCCGCTGGTCAGCCGCCTGCGCAACATTGCCGAGCATGCCCTGATTGTTGAAAACTCCACTGATCCGCTGCGCCATGCACGTACCACCCATGCCAACTGGCTGGAGCGCGCGCTGATTGCCCCCTACTGGGTCAACTACCACTGCGAGCACCACATGTTCACGCACATCCCTTGCTGGAATCTGGCTACCGCCCACCGCATGCTGGCCAGCAAAGGCGTGACCCAGCGCATGGAAGTGCAACCAAGCTACCGTGCCGTGCTGCATCTGGCCGCCAGCCCCAAGGGCTGAGCCAGATGACGGGCCGTAACTCGCTTTTTAGCCGGTTGCAAGCTGTTTTTAGTCTTTTTTAGGTATAAAAAGTGCTTATAGCCTAATAGATGCGGGCGCAAGCAGCTATTGAAATAATAGTAACTAATACTGTCGGCCGACTGGTCAACTAGCACTTGTATCATTGCCCGCATGCTCGACGACATCAAAAAAACACTCTGGGCCACGGCCGACAAGCTGCGCGCCAACATGGACGCCGCCGAATACAAGCACTTGGTGCTTGGCCTGATTTTTGTCAAATACATCTCTGACACCTTTGCCGCCCGCCGCGCTGAAGTAGCTAGCAGGCTGGCTGACCCCAAAGACGAATACTTTTTTGAAGGTGCCACCCCCGCTGCACTGGCACTCGAGATGGAAGACCGCGACTATTACAAGTCCGTCAACGTCTTCTGGGTGCCCGAAGCCGCCCGGTGGGAGGCCCTGCGCGCAGCGGCCAAGCAGCCCGACATTGGCAAACGCATTGACGAAGCGCTCACGCTGGTCGAGGTGGAGAACCCCAAGCTCAAAGGCATTCTCGACAAACGCTACGCACGCGCCCAGTTGCCAGACGGCAAGCTCGGCGAGCTGGTGGACTTGATCTCGACCATCGGCTTTGGCGACAACCCAAGCACCGCACGCGACATTCTGGGCCAGGTGTACGAATACTTTTTGGGCATGTTCGCCAGCGCTGAAGGCAAGCGCGGCGGGCAGTTTTACACCCCGGCCAGCATTGTTAAAACGCTGGTTGCGGTGCTTAACCCGCATAGCGGCAAGGTGTATGACCCGTGCTGCGGCTCGGGCGGCATGTTTGTGCAGAGTGAAAAGTTCATTGAAGCGCATGGCGGCAAGCTGGGCGATGTGTCCATCTACGGCCAAGAGGCCAACCCCACCACCTGGCGCCTGGCCGCCATGAACCTGGCCATTCGCGGCATTGACTTTAATTTGGGCCGCGAGCCCGCCGACACCTTTGTACTGAACCAGCACAAAGACCTGCGCGCCGACTTCATCCTCGCCAACCCGCCCTTCAACATCAGCGACTGGTGGCACGCCAGCCTGACGGGCGACGCCCGCTGGCAGTACGGCGACCCACCCGCAGGCAACGCCAACTACGCCTGGCTGCAGCACATGCTGCACCACCTCAAGCCCACAGGCCGCGCCGGCATTGTGCTGGCCAACGGCAGCATGAGCAGCAGCCAGAACAGCGAAGGCCAAATCCGCGCCGCCATGGTCGATGCCGATGTGGTCGAAGTCATGATCGCGCTGCCCGGCCAGTTGTTCTTCAACACCCAAATCCCGGCGTGTTTGTGGTTTCTGGTCAAGAAAAAGACGCACCGCCAAGGCGAAGTGCTCTTCATCGACGCCCGCAAGCAAGCCACGATGATCTCAAGGGTGCAAAGCGAGTTCACCGACGAAGTGATTGCCCGCATAGCCAACACGGTAGCCGCGTGGCGCGGCGAATCCCTCCCCCTCCCCGATTTACTCCCTCTCCTTCCGGGAGAGGGCAGGGGTGAGGGCTCCCCGAATTTGCTCCCCACCGAATACCAGGACATCCCAGGCTTCTGCCGAACCGTAAAACTGGTCGAGATAGCCCAACACGGCCACGTCCTAACCCCAGGCCGCTACGTAGGCGCAGAAGAAGTTGAAGACAACGACGAAGACTTCGCCACCAAGATGCAGCAACTGACTGAAAAGCTGGGTGAGCAGATGGCGAAAGGGGCTGAGCTGGATGGGCTGATTCGGCAGAAGCTGGGAGGGTTGGGGTATGAGTTCTGAGTTCTACCAACTTTCTGACATCGCAAACATCCAAGGTGGCTTTGCTTTCAAGGGTGCAGATTTTCAAACAGCGGGCGTTGCCGTCGTCAAAATAGCGAATATCCAACCACCTTCAGTTTCATTGTCGGGCGTTGACCGCGTTCAACCGATCAAGCTTTTAGGACTTGACCGCTTCAAACTGCGCGATGGTGATGTGCTTATGGCGATGACTGGCGCTACCGTTGGTAAGGTTGGGAGGTTCAAGCACAGCGAGCCTGCTTATTTAAATCAGCGGGTAGCACGTATCACAGCCAAAAGAGGTTCTGAATACGACGATTTCATTTACGCAGTTGTTACCCAACCATGCTTTGATTCTTTGATTGAAGGGGCATCGGTAGGAAGTGCGCAGGCAAACATCAGCACTACCGGAATTGG
>ENA-OFCE01000714-OFCE01000714.1-metagenomes-genome-assembly--contig:-NODE-714-length-20233-cov-2.807018_pt1 | contig 20233 bp, 20 predicted proteins | sample MGYA00153388_OFCE01 | MGnify analysis MGYA00153388
TATCCATCATTTATTATTTTTATCTATTTTTCAGGGTTTAATCCCTAGTATTCATAGTGAATTGCTGGGAATTAAATTTATTTTATTCTTTTTTGTACAGCATGTCAAGCCATACAGGATTTGTAAAAATATTCAGTAAAACAAAAAAAGCACAGAGAACACAGAGAAAGGATCTATGGGGTAAAAATACCCTCTGTATCCTCTCCGTATCCTCTGTGCCCTCTGCAGTTCTAACGAATGTTTTCTAAGCTGTCTTTATTTAGCAACTAACGCTATGCCAAGTTCAAGCGCACGTTTATTAATGTCTTCTGTTCCCTTTGGAACTCTGTGAAGAATCGCTGTTGTAATGGATTCAACACTCACTGCTTTTGTTGTGGCTACAATCGCCCCTAAAGCTACAATATTCGCAAATAATGCCTTTCCAAGTTCTGCTGTCACCTTTTCCGTAATGGGAAGATGATATACATTCTTCAAATGATCTGGTACTATTTTAACAAAAGTTGTATCAATCATCAATATGCCATCAGCAGGTAAATCCTTTGAATACTTATCCACCGCCTCTTGGGTCATTGCCAAAACAAGATTAGGGTTGGTTACTTTTGGATAGTGGATTGCTTTTTCCGAAATAATAACTTCTGATTTACTAGCACCACCTCTTGCCTCTGGTCCATAAGACTGAGACTGAATGGCCATCTTGCCATCGAGTAAAGCTGCTTCTGCCAAAATAATACCTGCCAAAATTAATCCCTGTCCGCCAGAGCCAGATAAACGCATTTCAATCATATTATTTAGCTCCTTTCTGTGCTCTATCAATAATTGCTTGATATTGTTTTGTATATTCCGGTGCCTCACTTTGATGCAGTACACCGATTTTGAATTTTCCTTCCAGTTGTTCCTGACTTAATTTTTTAGCTGCTTCTACAGTAACCGCATTATCACGCTGGGTTTTAAGCATCGCAGATGCATCGCCTTTTTTGTTTTGACGACCGAAATAGATCGGACATTGGGTCACTGCCTCGATCAAAGAAAATCCATCATGGCTAATACCCTTGGCAATCACGTCCACCAGCATATTGGCATGAAAAGCCGTACCCCGGGCTACGTATGTAGCGCCAGCAGCTTTTGCCAATTCTGCAATATCAAAAGCACGTTCTAAGGTGCCATAAGGTGCAGTTGTTGCTTTACTATCCGTTGGCGTCAGTGGTGAATATTGACCGCCTGTCATGCCATAAATGTTGTTATTGAATAAAATAACCGTTAAATTAATGTTACGGCGAGCAGTGTGAATGAAATGATTGCCGCCAATGGCAGTGCCGTCTCCATCACCAGTAATAACAATTACATTTAGCTCAGGATCAGCCAGTTTAATACCCGTAGCTACAGGCAAAGCACGACCATGCAGCGAATGAACCGTATCAAAATTCAGATAACCTGATGCTCTTGAAGAACAGCCGATACCGGATACAATTACGGTTTTATCCTGGTCAAGTCCTAGTTTATCAATCGCCTTTATAATAGAACTGGTAACAATACCATTGCCACAGCCTGGACACCAAATATGCGGCAAGCGAGGGCGATAGTATTTTTCAATTAATTTTTCCAATCTATTTTACCTCCCTAAATTAAAGATTTTTCACAAATGCTAATAATTCTTTTGGTGAAATTGGCTCAGAGTCATATTTAGACATTGGTTTTACTGGCACTTTGCCTTCCGCAGCTTTTTTGACTTCACCCACCATTTGACCGTAGTTAAGTTCAGGAACAACAATCACTTTCACTTTCTGAGCCAATTGGGCAATCTCTTTTTCAGGGAAAGGCCATACGGAAATTAGGCGGAACATGCCAACCTTAATCCCTTCTTCACGAGCCATATCAATCGCTGCATATGCAGAACGCGCAGTTCCCCCATAGGTCACAATCGCAATTTCAGCATCATCCAGTTTATATTCTTCATACATAGTGATTTTATCAATGTCACGTTCTACCTTCTCATGCAGCCTTTTAAGGAGTTTTTCAGTGGCTGCAGGGGACCCATTCGGGAAACCTGTTTCATCATGTACTAAACCGGTTACATGATAGCGATAGCCTGTACCGAAATCAGCCATAGGAGGCACACCATCACTATCCGGCTCATAGGCTTTAAACTCACTAGGTCCTACTCTTGGACCCTTGCGGACAGGTTTTTCAATGGTATCATAATCAGGAATCTCTATTTTTTCACGCATATGCCCAATGATCTCATCTAGCATTAATAGAACAGGCATGCGATATTTTTCTGATAGTTCATAAGCCTTAATGGTCAGAGTAAAGCACTCTGGCACACTTGCTGGAGTCAGGGCTATAACAGGGTGATCCCCGTGGGTTCCCCATCTTGCCTGCATCATATCTCCTTGAGCAGGAGCTGTCGGTTGTCCAGTACTCGGACCTACCCGCTGTACGTTGGCGATTACAATCGGAACTTCTGCAATCGTCGCATATCCAATAAATTCTTGTTTTAAAGAAAAACCAGGACCACTTGTAGCAGTCAACACTTTTTTACCAGTCAGAGAAGCACCAACAATCGCTCCAATGCCTGCAATCTCATCTTCCATTTGAATAAATTTGCCACCAACTTCTGGCAGGCGTTTTGCCATTATCTCAGCAATTTCCGTTGATGGTGTAATCGGATAACCTGCGAAAAACGTAACACCCGCAGCGATCGCACCTTCAGCACAAGCTTGATTTCCTTGCAAGAGCAGTACCTTTGCCACTTATAAATCACTCCCCTATTTTTTTTCTACAAATATTGCATAATCAGGACAACGCATTTCACATTGTTTACAGGTAATACATTTTGTTTCATCTACAACTGTAATCTTGCCTAGAGCATCTAACCCTAATACTTGCTTAGGACAGAAAGTTACACAAACTCCACAGCCTTTACAATGCTTTCCTATGGTTTTTATAGCCATACCTTTCACCTCCATCATTCTCTTGTATTATACTAGAGATATTTAGATAATTGCGTCCCATTACAAGGGTATAAGACATAATATATATGAAATATGTAAAACTGTAAAGGCAAGACATACGACAAAAACCAATGTCTTTGTAGAAATTCGTCATTTTTGCCAAACAACAATGCTATTGCATTTAGTTGCACCTATATTTTTACACATCTGCTGGAAAGATAAGACCGATTTGCTTTCTGCAATCATCTATGACTTCCATTACATCTAAGGATAGCTGCAAGGAATTAATATTTGACTCTATTTTATGATTGTTTATTAAATGAATAAACTCTCTTACCTCATAATACATAAAATCATTACATTGTTCTTGTCCAATATCCTCATTTGAGCCATTGTTATAAAAGATTTTTACCATTTTCGGTGTTGATATTTTATCAATTATGATTGTACCTTCTTCTCCCTGTATTTCATTGATAGCTTGAGAATTGGTAATCTTCGAATGAGATATGATAACTTCCTTATCATGATAGTGAAGAACAATACTGCCTGCACCATCAACGCCAGAGTCTAACATAATCCCATTCGCTATCACCTTCTCTGGTTTTCCGAAAAGATATATAGCAGGATAGATACAGTAAACGCCAATATCCATGATCGACCCATTAGATAATTCAGGATTAAAGGCATTTGGTACTTCTCCCGTCTTATAGGCGTCATATCTAGATGAATATTGACAAAAGTTTGAGAAGAATTTTCTCACTGCACCGATTTTATGAAGGTTTTGCCTAACAGCCTGAAAATTTGGCAAAAAAGTACTTTTCATCGCCTCCATCAATAGTACCTGGTGCTGCCGAGAAGACTCTACCATCACAGATAGTTCCTTGCGATTAGAAGCAATGGGCTTTTCACAAAGCACATGCTTACCATGAGACATAAATAGTACAGCTTGCTTGGCATGTAAAGAATTAGGACTAGCTATGTATACTGCGTCGATTTGATTGCTCTGGGCCATCTCCTGTAAATTAGTAAACCGATTTTTCACCCCATGGCGTTCTGCAAAAAGCCTCCCCTGCTCTTCCGTTCTGGAATAAACAGCATCTAAGGAAAATTCACTATGCAGTCTAGCACACCGAATAAAATCATCAACAATCCGACTCGTACCTACTACACCAAAGCGAACCATAACCATCCTCCTCCTGATACAAGAATATCTACCTAAGAATGATAATAAGAAAAACACTGCACTGTCAAAAAATGAAATCTTTTGAACCACCAAGACGCAAAGGACACAAAGGGGTACCTTTACGCTCTCTACTTATAAGAAAAGACTTGGCTTGTGCCAAGTTGGTAAAGAAGCAGGCAGAATTTTTTATTATACCCACATTAAATATACATTCTTCCTCCATTTCTAATCCCCTGCCTATTTAATATAGAAGTTAAAATTAAACTTTGAACAATTGTTTATTAACGTCATTATAATAGCTGCCATTCAAATGACCTTCTTAAAACATCAAATACTGTTAAAAAATTTGCATATTATCATCATTTTAGGTAAATCTATAGATAATCTACATAATCTACTGCAAATGACAATAGGAGGTTCTTATGAAAATTATGCAAGATAGAAAATGGACGAATCTTACTATAGGCTTATTCCTAGCATCGGCTATTTTTCTGGGAGGATGCACAAATCTTAACCCAGTTACTCCTGTTGATCCGAATCCCTCCCCAACAACTCCAACCGTTCCTACCAAACCAGTAGACGATCTGAAAGATATTAAAGTGGTCTATAACTACAGCGATAACAAAAAAGTACAGTTATCTGCCAATAATCTGATGCTAAAAGTAGGCCAAAAATTAATCCTTGAACCGGCGCCAGGTCTTACCCAGAACACACGCTTCACCTCCTCAGGTGAATATTTCTTCGGCGATATACTAAAACAAGAAACGGGTGGCCCAGACACTGGTAAAGCCATATTTACAGCCATCGGTCCAGGTAAAGGTAAACTTACCATTATTCCAAACACCACAGAAACGGCTCGGGCCAGTGAACTCTGGGTAACAGTCCAATAAATCGTAATGAACATTGTAAAAAGGTCATTCTATAAATAGTAAAGAATAAGCGAAGGAAATCGATTTTACGATTTCCTTCGCTTATTTTTTTGAAAAGAAGAATGACTATTTTGCCTGATCTAATGCTGATTTTACAGCTTCAGTAAATTGCTTATGAGAAACGGTTGCTCCTGAAATAGAATCTACACGATCCACATTTTGCGTTTCTATCAGCTTGGGCCCATAGGCAGCTGCACCTTTTACCCCTTGCTGCGCTTTCTGATAGAATTCAGGATTTTCAATTTTCCCACTCGTCTTTCCATAATCTATATCCTTGACCTTACCATCTTTTTGAATTCCTCGATAGTCTGCCTTAGCGATTTTCCCCTGTTGAATGGTAAGGGTTATTTCGCCTACTGCTCCCCGTTCATCAGGGCTGCTTTTAGCCGTATATGTGCCATCCTTATAACTGTGGCTATGCTCACTATGGCTGCTGTCACTGTGAACATTATTAGCTTTTTGACTACTGCAGCCAGCAAGGAGAAGCCCGATTAAGGCACCTGCTGCCGCCATGGATAACCATCTTCTCATGAGACTTCTTCCTCCCTGCAGACGATTCTACGGTCTTTCCGATTGGCTATTCGACCATGTTCCAAGACGATGCATCGTTCAGCCAGCTCGGCAACTTTCGGATCATGAGTAACCATAATAATGGTGTGCCCTTCGCGATGAAGCTGCTGAAAAAACTCTAATACAATTTTGGCATTGGTTTCATCCAAATTACCCGTTGGTTCATCAGCTAAGATCAACATAGGATAGTTAATTAGAGCGCGAGCAATACACACCCGCTGCTGTTCGCCGCCAGAAAGCTGGCTAGGCAAATGACGAGCCCTCTCTTTGAGTCCGACTCTCTCTAAAGCCACTAACGCTTCTTGTTCGTCAGGCATACTATGATAATATTGAGCTACCATCAGATTTTCTACTGCTGTTAAATAAGGAATCAGATGAAACTGCTGAAATACCAGTCCGATTTTATCTCGCCTGAGCATCGTCAGGTTCCCTGCAGTAACATCGGTAAAATCTACACCGTCTAAAACAATTGATCCTGTGGACGCTTTATCCATACAACCGATTATGTTCATTAGGGTCGTCTTACCAGACCCGGATGGACCCATCAGTGCCAGCCATTCGCCCTTTTCTACTGTTAAATCAATCCCTTGAAGGGCTTTCACACTCCCGTAAATCATCGATACATCATGCAATTCTAGTAAACTCATATCCATTAACCTCCTCTACTCGCCTCTGAGTACAATCGCTGGTTCAACTTCCGTTGCAATTTTTACTGGGATTAGGCATGCTAAGCCAGTAACTGCTATAGAAACAACCAATGCCAATAGCGCAATCAAGGGCTGAAATGAAATCATCCTGCCAAAAACGTTGACACTTACCGCTTGAGCAAAAAAGAATCCTAAAACCGTCCCCAGCAGGCCGCCTAAGGCACCTAATGCCAAACCTTCCCCTAAAAACTCAAAAATAATGCTGCGATTTTCCGCACCCAACGCTTTCTTTAAACCAATCTCTTTACGTCGCTCTGTAACAACTGCCATCATCGTTGTAGCTACACAAATTAAAGTAAGCAGCAATACTACAATTGTGACTAAATAAACCAACGCTTGCAGCTTTCCAAGAACCGTTTGCTCCGACTGGGTCACCTGTTTCACTAAACGCGGCGCCACACCAGGAACTTGCTCTCCGATTTGTTGTGTTAATGTGTTTAGTTCTGCCTCATTTGCCGTAATACTGACTTGAGCAATACTAATCACACCTTCCTTCTTCAACATCTGTTGGAGCAAAGACAGATCAAGAAAAATAAAGTTTTCTTCCGAACCCCCTGTCCGAAGAATACCAGCAACTTTCACCTTTTTTTCAGTTTCGTTACCAGCTACCGCTAGAGTCACTTGCTGTCCCGGTTCAATTTCTAATCGCTCTGCCACTTCAGCACCAATAACGATATCCTCAGACTGATCCGCTGGCCACTCACCACGGATTTGCCAATAAGGGCTTACTTTCTTTACAGCCTGGAAATGCGTACCTGCAACTAGAAATGGCTGTTCATTTAGCTTAATACGGTCATACAAATACGGGGCAATGCCAATTAGCTTATCTGACGGCAAAAGCGTAGTCGCATTGGCAACCAGGTTTTGCGTCATCACCTGTTGATCACCAGCTGGTGTTAACAATAAATTAGCACCATAGGAGCGAAACTCCCTACCCATTTGCCTAGGAACATCATAATAAATGGTAACAAGCCCTGATACAACAGTCGCGCCAATCGCCACAGCCAATAATGCAATCAACATGCGAGATCGACGGCGAAGCAAGGCATTCCAGATCATCTTCGTGTACATAGAATATTTTGTCATCTTTATCACCTGCCATGAAGTACTGCTGCCGGACGCAGCGATAAAAGCATTCGCATAGCCGGAAGGCTACCGACCAAAGTAATCAGAATTACTGAAATAATGACCCAAGGAATAACCATCGCATTAATTGCAACGGCTGTACCAAATACATTGTGACCAATGATTTGGGCAAATCCCAAGCCTAAGAAATAGCCAGCAATACCACCAACTAAACCAGTTGTCATAATTTCCGTGAGAGTTAGCAATAAAACATCTCGATCTGTTGCACCAAGTGCTTTAAGCAAACCAAACTCCCGACTGCGTTCCATAATATTAGCCATTAAAAGATTGGAGATCCCCAGAGCTGATCCAGCTAAGCTGAGCCCTGTGATCAATAGCATTAACAGCTGGGTCTTTTGCAGAATGGTTCCCTCTGATTCAGCAACCTGCCGAACTGGCTTGGCACGAGAATCGCCAACAGCTTCTTCAATCTGATAAGCAATTGAACTTACATAAGCTGTACAATACCAGGTTTCCCATTCTTTCAATGAAAGGCTTTTTGGATCATGGGCAGCTTTGCGCGCTAAATCATTCTCTGGCGTCGTTATAGCGCTTACTTCTATTTTGCCAATTTTACCAGGAAGGTTTAGTCCTTGCTGGACAAAAGGCAGGGTCACAAAGATTTGATCATCTTCACCACCGCTATTAAAAATACCTTGCACAGTTAGAGTTTCTCGCTGAATACCTCCAGGCAAGGCAATCTCCACCGAATCACCGATACGAAGATTTAATTTCCGCGCTAATGTAGAACCAACCATTGCTCCCTTAATGTCAGCGTCATTAATCCAATTTCCCTCAACTGTCCACCAGGATTTTAGTTCTTTGATCCCTGTTTCCACAACCTCACCTGTAGGCAGTTCTAATTGTCGGTTAAACCAGGTTCCTACTACGGTTATATCATCTGAACCGACGGTAGCCTTCGTTTCTAGTAAAGGAGAAAATGCAACAATATTATTAGCCCAAAAAATTGTTTTTAACTTACCAACATCAGCTTCCTGCAAATACTGCCCTGTCTTTCCAGAGCTGGCTTCTATTCCATAAACATCCCGTAAGACTGATGCCGCCCGAGGAATCACTGTAATGTTTGCTCCATACGCTTTCAGTTCCCGATTCACCTTATCGCCTACATCAAGCATTACATTCAGCATGGCTGTTGTCAACGAAACGCCCAATGCAATGGTAAGAGCTACCATGAACATTTTTCGGCTCTGCCTAACAAGAGCTCCTTTCAGCATCTCCCAAAACATGATTTATCCTCCTTTACTTAAATCGACCCTTTTCTTGCTCTAAAGCCTCTAAAGGTACGATCATTTTTCCTTCGCTTACCTTGTATGCCAACGGAATTGGATTACACCCGCCCTTAAAACCGATAGTTGCTGTATTCATTACAACATCGCACAACATGCAAATCACCTGATTATCGCGTTCAAAATAACCCGTTGGTCCGCAAATCTCACAAGCGTCCAACCCAACACCGTAAGCGGAACCACTTTTTTTAATCACGATAAACCGTACGGTTTCACCTGTTGATGAGCGATAAGAAAAGCGGTGTAAATGACCATCATCAACTTTTTCCAAAGGAATACGAACTTGCTCTCCTTCGGCGACTACCGCTACAGCTGGAATAATTTCGACTTTTTCATCGGCATATACCATACCAACGGTTGAAACCAGAAACATAGCACATACACCTAAAGCTAACGCTCCGCTCCAGCGCATTTTCTTGCGACTCTGCATTAGTATTTTTCTGTATTGCGCAGGATTAAGCCCCATAGGCTTTTCCGGCTTGCGCTGCAAGAGCAGCACCACTGGCAAAAGCAATGTAACTGCAAGCAGTGCATATAAGAACCAAACTTGATGATTAATCAAAGGTCCTATAATCGGTGTCATTTCTTTCGTGGTTAAGAAAATTTTTCTTACGGCCATTATCTGAACTACAATAAGAGCTTGCTTCGCTATAACCACCAAAAGTTGCACCGCAAGAATAGCAATGATCCTTTGGATCGACAAAATACTCGCAGCCCGGATAATTGCCAGACCCGTCAACCAGGTCAAAAGCCCTCCTAACAAAAATCCAATTATTTTCATAAGAAACTCTAGGCTGATTATCTCATTGGTAAAGGTAATCATCTCAATGGGAAAAAGAATAAAATCCAATCCATGATACAACAGCAGGGCAGCAGCAGCAATACAAGAAGCACCACCTGCTAACTTATATTTATCAAGAGAAATCCCCTGTCTAACATTCCACCACAGAAATCCCAGCAGTGACATTTCGCCAATCAGCCCCAATACAAGAACCAAACCTTCATACACTTCCCGCTTTACGGCTTTTGTACCTAACCTTACAGTTGCAATAAAAGCGGCACCCATGATTCCCCAGAGGATCCCGCGCCAAATCCACTTTTTAAATACTCCCGACTGATCCTTACTAGCCAGAGCCAGCAACATCGCTAAAGGGATAAAAGCAATGGCTAAATTCTGCATGGTCGGTATCATGTTTTGTAGTATACTTTGCAGCATCGTTTTCTCCTTTCACTTTAATTTTCTAACTATAATAAAAAACAATAGCCTTACATATAAAGAGACAAAGCACACCCTAGAATATTTTCTCTGTGTGCAAGGATATGACATTATGAAATTCTTAGACTATAAAAAGGTCCGGGAAATAATCCCGGACCGCCAGTCTTTTTTTACCAACTTCTAGGAATATAATCGAAATCCCAATGTAGAACTACTGGTTTGGTCCAGAAACGACCTTCAACGCCTGTTTCTTTATCAACATGCAGCAAGTAATTTTGGCGATTTGGGCTCTCAATTGTAAAGGCTGCATCATATGTACCGGCACCTTTCATCTTGATATTCGCACCATAATGTGGTCCATCACTGGCATTCATCGGCATAAGAGTACCTTCAATCACTTCGCCAGTACCTTTCTTAGTTAATTTATAATGTACAGTTAAATTAGGAATAAATTCAGCAACACCATAGCCGGTATTATTGCCTTCAATAGCAGCAATATCTGTTTCCAGATGAATATCTGACTTATCAGGCGTCAATCCCATACCTGCTGGCTCCATTGCTACTGGTTGAAAATAAACAAGAGCAACTTTAAATCCTGCTTCTGGCACTTCGATCTCATCACCAATAGGATATTCCTGGAATCCAGCGGCAAAAGATTGTCCTACTGATAATCCAAACACTGCTAAGGCAACAAAAGTCATTGATAAAAACTTTTTCAAATTCATGATACGACCTCCCTAATTTTTTTTCTTTTTTGATAGATGCTATTTCCAAGAACCACTAATACAAGAAAGAATTGTGGCAACAGAGTTTCAACTGTCGGATAGATTCCCAAAAGATCAAACATAGGCATCCCCTCCAGAAGCGTAACTCCAACTAAACCTCCTTCCTGTAGCTCTTTCACTCCGCCACCAGCAAAACTAATTGCTAAAATAAACATTAAAATACTAGTTCCCTGAAAGAAAGGTTTCAATGGAAGCTTCAGACTGCCATAGCGAACTACTGCAAAAATCACGACTAAAGCGAGACATCCCGCACCAAATCCTAGCCAAATCATTTGCATATCATCACCCGCATCATTAAATAGTGCCTGATAGAACAATACTACTTCGGCACCCTCACGATACACGGCTAAAAAAGCAGCGATTCCCAAGGAAAAAGTATTATTTTTAGTCAGAGAATCTTGTACCTGGCCTTCAATATAATTTCCCCATGATTTTTCATCCGATTTGCTGCTCATCCAATGTCCAACGGACAAAAGAACGAACACCGCTACCAGCATAGTCATGCCTTCCACAATTTCCTGGCTGGCACCACTGAGATTAATCACAGAACGGAATAAAATAGCAGTTAAAAAGCTCGCTACAATAGCGGCCCCAGAATAATTATAAATAACTTGTGTCTTGTTACCATTTCCCGACTTAATCAAATAAGCAAGAATAGCACCAATAACCAAAATCGCTTCCGCGCCTTCACGAACCATAATCAGAAAAGCCGGCCAAAAAGTTGCCATAGAACTGCTTTGTTTACCACCGCCGTCCATTTTAGCAACGTCTTCACGCATCATTCCGATGATCTCTTTAATCTGCTTTTTAACGTCTGCCTCGGGCGCTTGATTGGTCATCAATTTTTTAATAGTACCAAACTTGTATTCAGTCAAGTTGGCCCTTTTAGCGGAAACAGTCGAGTTTACTGCCTTTTCCAAGCCATCTTTTTCATACATCCCATAATACGCATCATTTACTATTTTCTTGGCCCCAGCTGTATCTCCGCTTTTATACACAGTTAGAGACTGATCCAGCGTTTTTTCTATTTTGTCAACAACAGCATCCCATTTAGGTGCTGCAAAAACCATCCCCTGACTAATTAATATAAATGCCATAATAACGACAAGTAACCATTTACGCATATTTTCACCTCCTTCTATATCATTGTTATTAGCGATAATAAAATCCATTATCATTTAATAGCAACGAAACATTCCACTATCTGTTAGAATCTAAATATTTCATATGTATAATATGGAAATATCTTCAATGATGATATATATAATCATTCTCACTTAGAAATAATACTGCTAAATATGTTTATTGTCAAGATGTGGATTTTTTCGTAAAGTCACTACTCTACAGTAAAGGGAATCGTTAATATGGTAAGACAAACGATTGGTCTGCCTTCATTATCTTTTGCAGGTTCAAATTTCCATTTTTTAGCTGCTGCTATCGCTGCATCATTAATACTTTTATATCCAGACGGAACTGCTATTGATACTTTGCCTGGTAATCCATTCTTTAAAATTTGCATCCGAAGCACAACATTAACCTTACGGCCGACTTCTTTCATCTCTGGGGGATTCACAGGATCAACCTTTATTAATACGATTGGCGGGGTCCCAAAGCCAATTTTTTTCCCGCCAGCATTTACTTTATCAGGTGAAACAACAGCCCCTTCTTTTGTCTCTGGCACCTTTATAGGTTCTACTACCTTTTCCGCTATATCATCCTCAACAATTGGCGGCTGAGGTTCTGGAGGAGGGTCGGGCTCAATCGGAACCTCTGGTATCGGCGGTGCGGCTGCTGCAACCTGTGGTTCCGCCTCTGCTATATCATCACCAGGAATATCGATTAAACTCAGTTCCATCACCTCTTCATCGACAAGAGGAACATCTTGTTCTCGAAAAGCCAAATAACCAGTTGTTACCCAAAGAAAAATATGTAAAAAAATAGATAAAGCAATTGCTTTATGCCAACTGCCCTTATAAAGCATCATTGAATCTCTACCTCACTTCCCGTTTAATCATGATACATCTCATAACGGAACCCCTTTTCTAAAAATAAAAACAATTTCATGCCAGCTATAATTCTACATGCAGGAGTAAAAATAAGTAAGAAATGAATTTAATAATGATAATTAAATTCATTTAATGGCAAGTTTTGTCCTAATTTATAACACCACTGTCACAATATAATATTTGATTTCATTCTATTGAAAATGAAAATTGTTATCTTTAATATTATGATACTCTCTTCATATTGTAAATACCTTCCTACTATTTTTTTGATTTTATTTTGTTCCTTAATTTTAGTGCTTTTAAATATTCTTATTTTTTTTCAGGAAATAACTAGGATCGTATTCATTTATAAATCACTCCTCTTCATTACCGTTTAGTCTGCAAACATCTTACATATAAGCACATTGTCTTACATTTTTTAAGTGTCTCTTCTTTTCCATCCTTTACAAAATCTCTTCTTTATTCCTCTTTTTGCAGAAAAAGTAAAAAGGATTCTGGCAAAAAAACAAGAATTAAATTTTTATGATATTTATTATTAAACAGGCAACCATTAACGCCGAAGGGGAGCTTACATGAAAGATTGGATAGCAGCACATAAGCGAATCACATTCATTGTACTAAGTATGATCTGTACAGTGCTTGTTCTTTGGCAAGTATTTGCCGTTAAAATTAGACAGGATATACAAGACACCCTTATTCAGCGAGTCAGCCAGCAAATCAACGGACAGTTGACAGTGGAAAGCGTTGCTTTATCATTGTCTGGCCGCATAAGAATCCAGAATGTATCTCTCTATGATCAGCAAGGGGCACTTTTAGCCCAGGTTCCAGTAATCAAAATGCAGTATCGCTGGTCTGATTTGACTAGCGGCAGCCTCGACTCTAGAAGGAGGAGAACTTTGGCTCAAACAGGCCAATGATCATTTTAACTGGGATGACTTACTCAAAAAAGAACAAGATGAATCGACTCCCTTTCGCAGTAAAGTTGAATTAGAAGACGGAAAAATACATATTGAAACCCCCTTGTTTTCTCAGTTATTAGAAAATGCAACAGGTACGATTGACTGGCAAAACAACCCGGAGATGACAATTTCTCTTAAAGGTAAAGCAGATCAAAGCATAGTGAATGTAAACGGACAATGGGGAGAAAATCTTCCCGGAGATTTTAACATCCAAATTGATACTCTCGATGTACTCAAATTTAAAGAACTTTTTGCCGATACAGCCTATTCTCTGGAAGCGGGCACGATACAGCCAATACAGATTACAGTAAAGCAAGATACCAAAGGTACTTTACATTATCAAGCAGAAGGCAGTTTTTCTAATCTGAAATTAAATGGTAAAGTGGGAATACAGGAAGGACAAGGAAAGTTCAGCAGTAACGAAACAGGACTGCATTTCGAAGATGTAAGCCTATTGGTTTCTGGTCAACCAGCACAAGGTCAAGGTAATATTTCCTGGATTGATGGTACGGCCATCCTTGATTTTTCTTTGACTCTGCCTGATGCTGACCCTGCCGCTTTTGTATCGGGAATAACTGCAATGCGTCCGCTAGCCTTGCAAGTGCAAATTGCCGGACCAGTTGCGCAGCCTCATATCACAGGTAATTTCAGTCTGCCTCAAATCAGTTTCAGTAGTATGGCAGTCAACGGCGTTACAGGAAACTTTCGTTATACTGACAATAAAGTACTGCTGCAGCAGGTACAAGGCACAGCCTATCAAGGAAATTTAGCAGCTAGCGGATCTGTAATGACAGAAGATCAAAGCTATGAACTGGATGTAAACGGACAAGGTCTTAATAGTTCACAATTAACAGATAAAGATGTTCAAGGTCCCCTTGCCTTTAACGGCCACGTCAGCGGTAAGGGTGAGACGGCTGTCACGAGAGGAAACTTTAGCATCCACGATGGCAAAACCTATGGGGTTGCCTTTCAGAAGATGACAGGCTTATTTGTAAAGAAAGGAACTACTACAGATATTTCCGGAATCGCCATTCAAACTGCTTATGGAACCATCTATCCCGAGCAACTTAGCCAAGAAGCCCTAGAAAGGCTGAAACAACACGATATTCCTGTTTCCAAAGGAGAACTAAAACAAGCGGTGACTAACAAACTCCTTGAAAAGCTAATACGCTGAGTTTAAGAAAAAATGCTGTGAGTCCCTTAAACATATAAAACAAATCGAACCACAAAGACGCAAAGGACACAAAGGGGATTTAATTATATTTTTTGTACACTCCTTTGTGTGCCGCGGCAGCGGCATTGTGCCTTTGTGGTTCATTATTTCTTATATTTTCACTTGCAAGACTTATAATTTTAATGCTATGAAAAAATAAAGACAAATTCCTGCAAGGTTAATATACTTTGCAGGAATTTGTCTTTCTCCAGTATTATTACATTCATACGCTACCGCTTATTTTTCGTAGCGATATCCACCCAAACAGCTAGTACCAATATAGACCCTTTAACAATAAACTGCCAAAAGGTTTCGATATTTAACATACTCATGCCATTATCCAAGCTTGCCATTACCAGCGCACCGACAATCGCGCCACCGACGCTGCCTACACCGCCCATCAGACTGGCTCCCCCGATGACACAAGCTGCAATGGCATCCATTTCAGCATTCTGCCCAGCTGCTACCGAAGCTGCATTCAAGCGGGAGCAAAGCAGTACTCCGGCAATGGAAACCAATAATCCATTAATGGCAAATATACTCAATGTCATTTTTGTAACATTGATACCTGATAATTTAGCTGCTTCTGCATTGCCGCCAATTGCATACACTCGACGGCCAAATACGGTTTTAGTCAAAACGTAAGAAAAGGCAACAGCCATGATGGCCAGAATGAGTACCGGCACAGGAAACCCCTGGTAAGAATTAAGAATGATAATAAGTAAGCCAATTACTACAGCGGCAAAAGCGATTTTTGCAATTTCAACCGACATTGGCGGGATTGCCAAACCGTATTGGGAATGTAGTTTTCGAACTGAAAGGGCGTTATAAACAAGAGCGGCAACAGCGATTAGACCTAAGAAAATACCAACCCCGTCAACTAGATATGCATTACCCATAAAACGGATACTTGGGTCAAGAGAAGCAACGGTAGTTCCTTTGGTCATACCTACTAATATACCTCTAAATACCAGCATACCTCCTAGAGTGACAATAAAAGCTGGTATCTTTTTATAAGCAATTAACCAGCCATTAAAAATACCAATCAACAAGCCAAGGACGAGAGTAATCCCTATCGCTAAAATTCCATCCACTTTGAGCCAAACATTAAGAACTGCTGTAATACCTCCCAATAGCCCCATAAGCGACCCAACTGACAGATCAATATGCCCGGCAATAATAATAAAAACCATACCGATAGATAAAATACCCGTAATGGACATTTGCCGAAATAAGTTAGACAAGTTTCTAGAGGTTAGAAAATCCCCGTTTGTCGTCATGGTGAATATAACCCAAATCGATACTAATGCTAAAATCATAGTATATGTCTTTACATCAAAATGAAACATGGATGCCAAGGATATTTTTTTCTCGCTGCCCATCCCAACTGCCTCTTTCTTCAGCTCCGTTGTCACGCAGTAGCCCCCCCTACAGCACAATGCATTATTTGTTCCTGATCCAAATTTTTATGGTTCAAAAATTCGCCTTTTATCCGCCCTTCGTTCATGACCAGTATTCGATCAGACATTCCCAGGACTTCCGGCAAATCAGAAGAGATCATAATAATACCGATACCATCTGCAGCCAAGCGGTTCATCAGATTATAAATTTCATATTTTGCACCAACATCAATGCCGCGGGTTGGCTCATCCAAGATTAGCACCTTCAATTTACGCAGCAAATATTTTGCCAGCACAACCTTTTGCTGATTACCGCCACTTAAGTTTTTAATGCAAGTATCCAAGCCAGGTGTTTTTATCTTTAACCTTGCCATATAATCATTTGCATCTTTTAGTTCCTGACAATCATCAATACGGTCCATTGCCAAACGATATTTCTCAATAGTAGCCAATGTCATATTTTCCCTGACAGACATGATCTCAATGATGCCATGGCGCTTGCGATCTTCGGGCAGCATGGCGATTCCCTGCTGCAATGAATCATTCGGGTGGTGAATGGATAATAGACTCCCTTCCAGATAAACCTCCCCATGACATTTTCCATCATAAAAACCATAGATTGATGATACGAGCTCCGTACGCCCAGCCCCTACTAAGCCGGCAAAGCCTAAAATTTCACCCCGTTTTAAGGAAAAATTAGCATTATCGACTAACTTTCTACTGGGATCACTTACATCATATACTGTATAATTTTTAACCGCAAAAACCTCTTGCTCTGTAATATGTACCTCTTTGGGATATAAATCGGTAATTTCCCGGCCTACCATCATCTCCACAATCTCATCCTTCGTTAACGTACGGGTTAGTTTAGAGCCAATAGAACGGCCGTCACGAATAACGGTCACTGTATCCGCTAATCGGAGGACTTCATCCAGCTTATGAGATATGTAAATACAAGTAACGCCCTTAACCTTCAATCGTCCCAAAATATCCATAAGAATCTCTACTTCTCCCTCGGATAAGGAAGCTGTAGGCTCATCCAAAATAAGTAACGTAGCATTTTTCGCTAACGCCTTGGCAATTTCCACCAACTGCTGCTGGCCTGTTCCCAATTGTTTTACCAGTGTGTAAGGATTGACATCCAGCCTCATTTCCCTTAAAAGTTCTTGCGTTTTTGACAACATCGCCGGTATATGAATACGCCCATGAGAGCTAATTTCATTACCGATAAAAATATTTTCATATACGGGAAGTTCTTTAAATAAAGCCAATTCTTGATGAATGATTGCAATACCGGCTTTTTCCGCATCAGCAATGTTACGAATCATCATTTTCTCCTGATTAAAAACAATATCACCCTGATAAGAGCCGTGGGGGTACACACCGCTCAATATCTTCATTAATGTTGATTTACCGGCACCGTTTTCACCACATAAAGCATGAATCTCACCTTTTTTTACAGCAAAAGATACCTCATTTAAGGCTCTAACACCCGAAAATTCTTTGATAATTCCCTTCATCTCCAAAATCAAATCGTCCATTTTTATCCCCTCATATTTAAATTGAGCAGGTGGGATACAACCCACCTGCAATTTGAGTGATTACTTAGGCCATTTGTCTTTAGGAACGTTTTTGTATACATCCTCTAATTTATTATAGGCATCTTTTATAACTGTATCTGCCATGTTTTTGGCATCGACAGCTATAGGCGTCAAGAGAATAGAGGGAACATCTTTACTACCGTTATTGACTACGCCATCTGTTTTGATCTGATCCCCTTTGACGATTTTCACCGCAATTTCCGCTGCTGAAGGTGCTAGAAGTTTAATGGGTTTGTAGACGGTCATGGTCTGTGTTCCTTCTACGATTCTCTGGCAGCTAGCCAATTCAGCATCCTGTCCGGATATAGGTACTTTTCCTGCTAAATTTTGCGCGCCCAGAGCCTGCACGGCACCGCCGGCAGTACTGTCATTAGAAGCTACCACAGCATCAATCTTATTATTGTTAGCCGTTAATGCATTCTCCATGATCTTAAGAGCTTCTTCCGGCAGCCAATCTTTTACCCATTGGTCGCCAACGATTTGGATATCCCCTTTAGCGATGAATGGTTTGAGAACATTCATTTGACCCTCACGAAAGAGTTTTGCATTATTGTCAACGGGAGAACCGCCCATTAAGAAATATTTGCCTTTTGGTACCAGGTCAGTAATGGCTTTTGCCTGCAATTCGCCGACCTTCACATTGTCAAAAGAAATATAGTAATCTACATCAGATTTTGTAATTAATCGGTCATAACTTAATACTTTAATGCCAGCCTTATGAGCCTGTTCGATAATCGGAGCCAGAACATCACCATTGTGCGGGATAATGACCAAGATATCTACGCCCTGGGAAATTAAATTCTCGCATTGTGAGAACTGGGTCTGATCATCCCCATTTGCTGATTGGACAACCACTTCTGCACCAAGTTCTTTGGATTTGGCAACAAACATATCTCTGTCATGCTGCCATCTTTCCAGTCGTAAATCATCCATACTAAGACCAATCTTAATGACTTTACCTTTTGCGGGACTCGCGTCTTTAGCTGTAGTAGATTCCTGTTTCGTACATCCAGCCATCATCAACAGGGAAGCAATACAAATGGACACCAGAACAAGTATTTTTACACTTTTTCCTTTGAACACGATGGTTCCCTCCATTCATTTGATCTTTTCAAAGCACTTTTCAAACACTAAGTTTAATATCATAGAGAATTTTCTTAAGAAGATCAGTTCGCAACGTATAATATCTACTAATAAATGCACTAACTAAGTAAGCGATTGCTGGTACAATAGTAAATAATGCGATAATACTTTGGATTGCCATGTCATTCTGCGTTGCCGCTCCGGCTTGATAATTACTGCCTGCCAACACCCAGCCAATCAATGCTCCGCCAATTGCTAGACCAAGCTTAAGCACAAACAATGTGCCAGCAAAGCTAATACCTGTCAAGCGTTTACCATATTTCCATTCTCCATATTCAACTGTATCGGACATCATGACCCACTGGATGGGTGTAATCATTTGATGTAACACCCCAATAACAAAAATAAAGACAAACATTGTGCTGACTGCGTTCACCGGGGTAAAAAACATACCTAGGCTAATAATTGCAAGTAATACATTTGTCCAGCAAAACACTTTAACTTTACAAATATGATCAGTAACAGGTTTCGCTAAAGCACTCCCCAAAAGATTGCCGACGGAATAGGTGCCCAGAAAAGCGGCAAAATATGCCACATTACCAAGTATATAAGTTACATAATACATCATCGCACCGCCACGGACTGATACTGCCAATATGTTGAGAATCGTCAGTGCCCCCACAATGCGCCATTGATCATTATGAAAAATGTCACGAATATCTTCGCGCATACTTGACTTGTTCTTCTCAACAACCTGTACTCTCTCCTTTGTGAAAACAAAACACAGAATGAGCATTACAACAGCTACAGTTGATAATACAGCAATACCGCCTTGATACCCCAAGACCCGATTATCTCCACCGATAAACTGTGCTAATGGTGTCATTAATACGGTACTTAGCATACCACCAGCAGTTGCTAGTACAAAACGATAGGATTGCAATGACATCCTCTGATCTGGATCAAGGGTAATTACACCTCCTAACGCACAATAAGGTATATTTACTACCGTATACATTAAAGTTAATACCGTATAAGTAATAGCAGCAAAGATCATCTTACCACTCATTCCAAAATCCGGAGTACTATAAGCCAGGATACAAGACAATCCAAATGGAATTGCCCCAAACAACAAATAGGGTCTGAACTGGCCCCAGCGAGTACGAGTACGGTCTGCAATCAGACCCATAATAGGATC
>ENA-OFCE01000715-OFCE01000715.1-metagenomes-genome-assembly--contig:-NODE-715-length-20228-cov-4.732662_pt1 | contig 20228 bp, 13 predicted proteins | sample MGYA00153388_OFCE01 | MGnify analysis MGYA00153388
AAAAAAGATATAGCGAATAGCCCGACCCGTTTTTCAGGGTAAGCCCAAAATAATTCTTTAATAAAAATTCTTCTATAAACAACTTAAAATAATCATAATAAATATTAATCAATTCGCACAAAGGGAAAACACAATAACAAAAGCGGAAGTAGCTCAGTTGGTAGAGCGATAGCCTTCCAAGCTATAGGTCGCGAGTTCGAACCTCGTCTTCCGCTCATAAATAAACTCCACCCTTTGCAAATGCCATGGTTGGTCTCAAAACTTCATTCTTTATTCGTAGAGAATGATAACGCCGACATAGCTCAGCTGGTAGAGTGCGTCCTTGGTAAGGACGAGGTCACGGGTTCAATTCCCGTTGTTGGCTCAAAAAATTTAATCAGCTTAGGCTGGCAATCTGAATTTCAAAATTTAATAAAAAGTAAAAATTAATTAACTTCTATAATCAACAATAAAAATGGCAAAAGAAAAATTTGACCGCTCCAAACCACACTTAAACATTGGAACAATCGGTCACGTCGATCACGGTAAAACTACTTTGACCGCAGCAATTACTTCAGTTCTTGCAAACAAAGGTCTTTCTGAAAAGAGATCATTCGAATCAATCGACTCAGCTCCTGAAGAAAAAGAAAGAGGTATTACAATCAACACAGCTCACGTTGAATATTCGACAGCTAATCGTCACTATGCTCACGTTGATTGTCCAGGTCACGCGGATTATGTGAAAAACATGGTTACGGGTGCTGCTCAAATGGACGGTGCAATTATTGTTGTTGCAGCTACAGATGGTCCAATGCCTCAAACTCGTGAACATATCCTTCTTGCTCGTCAGGTTGGTGTGCCTCAATTGGTAGTTTTCATGAATAAAGTGGATATGGTGGATGATCCAGAATTATTGGATCTTGTTGAAATGGAAATTCGTGAATTGTTATCATTCTACGATTTTGATGGAGATAATATTCCTGTAATCCGTGGTTCTGCTCTTGGTGGATTGAATGGTGATGATGCCTGGGTTGGAAAGATTATGGAATTAATGGATGCAGTAGATTCTTACATACCTATTCCTCCACGTTTAACTGATCTTCCTTTCCTTATGCCGGTAGAAGATGTATTCTCGATCACTGGTCGTGGTACTGTTGCTACAGGTCGAATAGAAAGAGGAGTAATTAACTCTGGTGAAGCAGTTGATATTATCGGAATGGGTGCTGAAAATCTTAAATCTACGGTTACAGGGGTTGAGATGTTCAGAAAAATTTTAGATAGAGGTGAAGCAGGTGATAACGTAGGTTTATTGTTGAGAGGTATTGAAAAAACAGATATCAGAAGAGGAATGGTAATCGTTAAACCAGGTTCTGTAACTCCACATGGTTACTTTAAAGCAGAGGTTTACGTATTGTCGAAAGCAGAAGGTGGTCGTCACACTCCGTTTTTCAACAAATACCGTCCTCAGTTTTATTTCAGAACAACAGACGTTACAGGTGAAATTACTTTAGCAGAAGGCGTAGAAATGGTTATGCCAGGTGATAACGTAACGATTACAGTAAATTTAATTAGCCCGATAGCAATGGAAAAAGGTTTGCGATTTGCAATTCGTGAAGGTGGTAGAACGGTTGGTGCTGGTCAGGTTACTGAAATCTTGAAATAATAAAGTTAGAAGTTTAATTTTCGTAAAAACCCACGGCTTTTTGTCCGTGGGATTTTACGTTTAAAATAAAAACCTCTTAAAAATAGTTTGCACACACGGGTGTAGCTCAATTGGTAGAGTAGTGGTCTCCAAAACCATTGGTTGGGAGTTCGAGTCTCTCCACCCGTGCAAAAATCACTCGGAATAGCGATTAAGATAAGATAGATTATGAACAAATTAGCTAGTTATTTAAAAGAATCATCGGAGGAATTATTCCAAAAGGTGTCTTGGCCAACCTGGTCAGAATTGCAAAGTAGTGCAGTATTGGTCATTATTGGATCGGTTATCATTGCTTTGTTAGTTTATGCAATGGATGCCTCTTTTGGAACAGCAATTAAGTTGTTTTACAATATGTTTGTTTAATAAAAATCCAAGATAGCAATATAGATGAGTGATTCTTTGAAATGGTATGTAGTAAGAGCTGTTAGCGGTAAAGAGAAAAAAGTAAAACAATACCTTGAAGCAGAAGTAAATCGTTTGGGCCTTAGTCACCTATTACCACAAATACTTATTCCTCAGGAAAAAATATTTGTGATAAAAGATGGTAAAAAAATCAGCAAAGAGCGAAATTTTTTTCCAGGATATGTGATGATAGAAGCAGCGTTAGACGGTGAGTTAGAACATATTATAAAAAATATAACGAGTGTAATTGGCTTTTTGGGTACAAAAGGAGTTGCTGAACCACTTCGATTAAGCGAAGTAAACAGGATTTTAGGAAAGGTGGATGAAATGGCAGAAATCGGCGAATCTATTAATGTTCCATATTTTATCGGTGAACCAGTTAAAGTAATGGATGGTCCGTTTAGCGGATTTACTGGAGTGATAGAAGAAGTAAACGAAGAAAAAAAGAAATTGAAAGTAATGGTGAAAATTTTCGGTAGAAGAACACCATTAGAGTTGAACTATTTACAAGTAGAGAAAGAATAATATATTAATCAGTACATAATCTTTAGTGTTACATATTGCTTCCAATCAATTAAACAGTTAAAGTTAAATTTTAAATAAAATGGCAAAAGAAGTAGGTGCAATGATCAAATTGCAAATTAAAGGAGGGGCCGCTAATCCTTCGCCACCAGTAGGGCCAGCCCTGGGTGCAAAGGGTGTAAACATTATGGAGTTTTGTAAGCAATTTAACGCAAGAACTCAGGATTCACAAGGAAAAGTATTGCCTGTAGTTATTACGGTTTATGTCGACAAATCTTTTGAGTTTATTATTAAAACCCCGCCGGTAGCTATCCAGCTTTTAGATGCAACTAAATTAAAGGGAGGTTCACCAGAGCCAAACCGTAATAAAGTTGCAAATGTAGACTGGGAACAAATAAAAACGATTGCTCAAGATAAAATGACAGATCTGAATGCTTTCACTGTAGAATCAGCCATGAAAATGGTTGCAGGTACAGCTCGTAGTATGGGAATTACCGTAAGCGGAACGGCACCCTGGAATTAATTTACAAGAATACCTGCGAAGATATTTATCTGAACCAGGTTAATCAATTAAAAAAAACAAAATGGCTAGATTAACAAAAAATCAAAAACAGTCATTATCCAAAGTAGAAGCTGGCAAGGCATATACTTTAACTGATGCAGCCGCATTGATTAAAGAAATAACCACCACTAAATTTGATGCTTCAGTAGATTTAGATATCCGTTTGGGTGTTGATCCACGAAAAGCAAATCAAATGGTAAGAGGAATTGCTACACTACCACATGGTACAGGTAAAACTGTTCGCGTTTTGGTTCTTTGTACTCCTGATAAGGAAGAAGAAGCGAAAGCAGCAGGAGCCGACCACGTTGGATTGGATGACTACATTACAAAGATTGAACAAGGGTGGACAGATATCGATATTATCATCACGATGCCAAGTGTTATGGCTAAAGTTGGTAAGCTAGGTAGAATTCTTGGTCCGAGAAATTTAATGCCAAATCCAAAGTCAGGAACAGTAACAACAGACGTTGGCAAAGCGGTAACGGAAGTAAAAGGTGGTAAAATTGACTTTAAAGTAGATAAAACCGGAATTATTCATACATCAATAGGAAAAGTTTCTTTTTCGCCTGATAAAATTTATGATAATGCGGTTGAAATTTTGCAAATAATTTCAAAACTAAAGCCATCATCAGCTAAAGGAACATATTTCAAAAGCATTCATATTTCGAGTACAATGAGTCCTGGAATTGAAGTGGAAACTAAATCAGTAGCGGGGATATAATCATGAAAAGAGAAGAAAAACACGAGATAGTTCAGGAATTACAAGAAAAAATCTCCACGTATGGACATTTTTATTTAACCGATACCTCAAACCTTACAGTAGCTAAAATAAATGCAATCAGAAGAGCATGTTTTGAAAAAAATATCATTATTCGAGTAGCAAAAAATACGCTAATCAGAAAGGCACTTGAAGCAACCGGAGACGGGTATGATCAACTTTTCGATTCGTTGAAAGGATCAACTGCAATTATGTTTTCTGAAACAGCTAATGCTCCGGCAAAGCTGATCAAAGAACTTCGCAGAAGAAGCGATAAACCAGTACTTAAAGCTGCTTATGTTGAATCATCAGTTTACATTGGCGATAACCAGTTAGACGCATTAGTCAACTTGAAATCTAAAAACGAATTGATCGGAGACATTATCGGTCTATTACAATCACCTGCTAAAAACGTTATCTCAGGACTTATGTCTGGAGGAAATAAATTAGCTGGAATTGTAAAAACATTATCAGAACGGGCAGAGTAATCTGTCCACATTATTCACAAATTAGTATTCACAACAAATAACAAATAAGAAAATGGCAGATTTAAAAGCGTTTGCAGAACAATTAGTAGGTTTAACAGTAAAAGAAGTTAACGAATTAGCTAAAATATTAAAAGACGAGCATGGTATTGAGCCAGCAGCTGCTGCCCCAGTAATGATGGCAGGTGGCGGAGGTGATGCACCAGAAGTTGCAGCTGAGCAGACTAAGTTCGATGTTATCCTTAAAGAAGCAGGTGGTGCAAAACTAGCTGTAGTTAAATTAGTTAAAGACTTAACTGGTTTAGGCTTGAAAGAAGCGAAAGATTTAGTAGACGGAGCACCGAAAGCAGTAAAAGAAGGTGTTGATAAAGCTGAAGCAGAATCACTTAAGAAAGCATTAGAAGAAGCAGGAGCTGTAGTTGAGGTTAAGTAATCTCATATACTACACTTTTAGTGTAATTCATTTAGACTCTCCCGTTTTTCGGGAGGGTCTTTTGCTATTTATTTCCAACAATATGGTTGAATATCTGTTATAACTTTTCCAACCAGTTTTTTTACACCATCAAATTATTAACACTTTGGCTAAAAATAATAATAATTTGCAAAGATTTAGTTTTGCGTCAACACCATCAGTATTAGATTATCCTGATTTTTTAGATGTTCAACTTCAATCTTTTCTGGAGTTTTTTCAATTAGAAACAACCTCCGACAATCGTCATAAAGAAGGCCTTTATAAGGTTTTCAGCGAAAATTTTCCAATCACTGACTCGAGAAACATTTTTGTTTTAGAGTTTTTGGATTATTTTATTGATCCACCACGATACGATATACAGGAATGTATAGAACGTGGTTTAACGTATAGTGTGCCATTAAAAGCTAAACTTCGTTTATCTTGTAATGATGCAGAACATGAGGATTTTGAAACAATCGTACAAGATGTTTATTTAGGAACTATTCCTTACATGACACCCAAAGGTACTTTTGTTATCAATGGTGCCGAGCGAGTTATCGTTTCGCAGCTTCACCGTTCTCCTGGAGTGTTTTTCGGACAAAGCAGACATACAAATGGATCTAAATTATATTCTGCCCGGGTTATTCCTTTTAAAGGATCCTGGATAGAATTTGCAACCGATGTAAACAATGTAATGTATGCGTACATCGATCGTAAAAAGAAATTTCCGGTAACTACTTTACTTCGGGCAATTGGGTATGATTCTGATAAGGATATATTAGAATTATTTGACCTCGCAGATGAAGTAAAAGTGAGCAAATCGGGATTAAAAAAATATGTAGGTAGAAGACTTGCCGCAAGAGTATTGAAAAAATGGACGGAAGATTTCGTCGATGAAGATACCGGTGAAGTTGTTTCTATAGATCGTAACGAGATAATTTTAGAACGGGAAACTGTTTTAGAAGATGATCACATCGATACCATTATTGATGCAGGAGTAAAGTCTGTAATTTTAACAAAAGAAGATGTAAATACGGGTGACTACACCATTATTTATAATACTTTACAGAAAGATACTTCTAATTCAGAAAAAGAAGCGGTTGAACATATTTACCGTCAATTAAGAAATGCAGAACCACCTGATGAAGAAACAGCAAGAGGTATTATTGACCGATTGTTTTTCTCTGATAAACGGTATGATTTAGGAGATGTAGGTAGATATAGAATTAATAGAAAATTAGTTTTAGATACTCCTCCAGAAACTAAAGTATTAACCAAGCAGGATATTATTGCAATTGTTAAATACTTGATAAAACTTATCAACGTAAAAGCTGAAGTGGATGATATTGACCACTTAAGTAACAGACGTGTACGAACAGTTGGTGAACAATTATATGCACAGTTTGGAGTAGGTCTTGCAAGAATGGCAAGAACAATTCGTGAGCGAATGAACATTAGAGATAATGAAGTATTTACGCCTACGGATTTAATTAATGCTAGGACCTTATCTTCAGTTATTAATTCATTCTTTGGAACGAATCAATTATCTCAGTTTATGGATCAAACCAATCCATTGGCAGAAATTACTCACAAGAGAAGATTATCAGCCCTTGGGCCAGGTGGTTTATCAAGAGAGAGAGCAGGTTTTGAAGTAAGAGATGTACATTATACTCATTATGGTAGATTATGTACGATCGAAACACCAGAAGGACCAAACATTGGATTGATTTCTTCACTTTGTGTTCATGCAAAAATTAACAGCCTTGGATTCATCGAAACTCCTTATAGAAAGGTAGTGAACGGTAAAATATCTGTTAATGAAGACGTAATTTATTTATCAGCAGAAGATGAAGATAATAAGGTAATTGCACAAGCAAATGCCAGATACGATGTGGAAGGAAATTTTATTGATGCTAAAGTAAAAAGCAGATTTGAAGGAGATTTCCCAGTTCTTGAACCAGAGAAAATTAATTTGATGGACATTGCTCCAAATCAAATTACTTCTATTGCTGCTTCTTTAATTCCGTTCTTGGAACATGATGATGCAAACAGAGCCTTGATGGGTTCTAACATGCAACGTCAAGCAGTACCATTATTAAGTCCTGAATCTCCTATTGTAGGAACCGGACTGGAAGGAAGAGTTGCTAAAGATTCAAGAGTATTGATAAATGCAGAAGGAGATGGTGTTGTAGAATATGTTGATGCCAACGAAATCACTATCCGATATAGCAGAAATGATCAGGAAAGATTAGTCTCATTTGAAGATGATACAAAATCATACCGATTAATCAAATTTAAGAAGACCAACCAGAATACCTGTATCAACTTAAAGCCAATTGTTAAAAAAGGCGAGCATGTTACAAAAGGACAGGTTTTATGCGAGGGATATGCTACACAAAAAGGTGAACTTGCTTTAGGTAGAAACTTAAAAGTTGCTTTCATGCCATGGCAGGGATACAATTTTGAAGATGCAATTGTAATTTCTGAACGTGTAGTTAGTCAGGATATATTTACTTCTCTACATATCGAAGAGTTTGAACTGGAAGTACGTGATACGAAAAGAGGTGAAGAAGAATTAACACCAGATATTCCAAACGTAAGTGAAGAGGCAACAAAAGACTTAGATGAAAATGGAGTAATCAGGGTAGGTGCTGATGTAAAAGAAGGTGATATTTTAATTGGAAAAATTACTCCAAAAGGAGAATCAGATCCATCACCAGAGGAGAAACTTTTGAGAGCCATATTTGGAGACAAAGCAGGTGATGTAAAAGATGCTTCGTTAAAAGCGCCTCCATCTATCAAAGGAGTCGTAATTGATACAAAATTATTCTCAAGAGCCAAAAAGGAAAAGAATTCCAAAGTAGAAGACAAAAACCTGATTGATAAAATTGATAAGGATTTTAATCGGATTACTGAAAACCTGAAAGCTGTTTTAGTAGAAAAGATGTTCATACTTACGAGCGGTAAAACCTCGCAAGGAGTGTATAATGTTTATAAAGAATTACTGATTGCAAAAGGTGTGAAATTCACACAAAAAATACTTTCAGAAATTGAATATTCAAACATTAATCCAAACAAATGGACTACTGATAAAGACAAGAATGATGAAATAAAAATGCTTATGCATAATTATAACATCAAATTGAATGAGGAGTTAGGTTCGTACCGACGCAAGAAATTTGCTATCAGTGTAGGAGATGAGCTTCCATCAGGAATTGTACAAATGGCTAAAGTTTACGTAGCTAAAAAACGTAAGCTGAAAGTTGGAGATAAAATGGCAGGACGACATGGTAATAAAGGTATTGTTGCCCGAATTGTTAGAGATGAAGATATGCCATTTTTGGAAGACGGAACACCAGTTGATATTGTATTAAATCCATTGGGAGTACCTTCGAGAATGAACCTTGGTCAAATCTATGAAACCGTATTAGGTTGGGCTGGAAAAGAATTGGGAATGAAGTTCGCTACTCCAATTTTTGATGGTGCTACGCATGACGAAGTAGAAGACTGGGTGAAGAAAGCTGGTGTACCTGCAACAGGTAGAACATATTTATACGATGGAGGTTCCGGTGAGCGATTCACTCAACCAACTACAGTAGGTATAATTTATATGTTGAAATTAGGGCACATGGTTGATGATAAAATGCATGCACGTTCAATCGGGCCATATTCATTAATTACTCAACAGCCGTTGGGTGGTAAAGCACAATTTGGAGGTCAGAGATTTGGAGAGATGGAAGTTTGGGCATTGGAAGCATTTGGTGCATCTAATATTCTTCAGGAAATTCTTACAGTAAAATCTGATGATGTAATAGGTCGTGCGAAAACGTATGAATCTATTGTAAAAGGAGATAACATGCCAACTCCAGGGGTTCCAGAATCATTCAATGTATTAGTACATGAATTAAGAGGATTGGGACTGGATATTACGCTGGATTAAATTTATCTGGAAACAAGAAGAGGAATTGATTTATTCTTCTTCTTGTTTATTTCAGATTTAACCTTTAACGCGAGAAAGAAAATGTCATATAAAAAAGATAGTAAAATCAAAAGTAATTTCACCAAAATTACAATAAGTCTGGCTTCACCAGAATCCATCCTTGAGCGATCAAGTGGTGAGGTTTTGAAGCCAGAAACAATTAATTATAGAACCTATAAGCCTGAACGTGATGGACTTTTTTGCGAACGGATTTTTGGTCCTGTTAAAGATTACGAATGTCATTGCGGAAAATACAAGCGTATCCGATATAAAGGTATTGTCTGTGACCGTTGTGGAGTAGAAGTTACTGAGAAAAAAGTACGACGTGAACGAATGGGGCATATTGCTTTAGTAGTTCCAGTTGCACATATCTGGTATTTCCGTTCATTACCTAATAAGATTGGTTATTTATTAGGCTTACCAACAAAAAGACTTGATCTTATCATTTATTATGAAAGATATGTAGTTGTACAAGCTGGTATTAAATCTGATGATGGAATCAATTACTTGGATTTCTTAACAGAGGAAGAGTATTTAGACATTCTGGATACCTTACCAAAAGAAAATCAGCATTTGGATGATAAAGATCCAAATAAATTTATCGCTAAAATGGGTGCTGATGGTTTAGAAGACTTACTTTCCCGATTAGATTTGGATCAGTTATCTTTTAATCTCCGACATGCAGCTGCGACAGAAACATCGCAACAACGTAAGAATGAAGCATTAAAGCGATTAAACGTTGTTGAATCTTTCAGAACGGCTAACGAAAATATTGAGAATAGACCACAATGGATGATCGTTAAGATTGTTCCGGTTATACCTCCAGAATTACGTCCGTTAGTACCTTTAGAAGGTGGTAGATTTGCAACTTCTGATTTAAATGATTTGTACCGAAGGGTAATTATCAGAAACAATCGATTAAAAAGATTAATTGAAATTAAAGCTCCAGAAGTAATTCTTAGAAATGAGAAACGTATGCTTCAAGAAGCAGTTGATTCATTATTTGATAACTCAAGAAAAGTAAATGCCGTAAAAACAGAAGGTAATCGTGCGTTGAAATCTCTTTCAGATATTTTGAAAGGAAAGCAAGGTCGATTCCGTCAGAATTTATTAGGAAAGCGAGTTGATTATTCAGCGCGTTCAGTAATTGTTGTTGGCCCTACTTTGAAATTACACGAATGTGGAATTCCGAAAGATATGGCAGCAGAATTATTTAAGCCATTTATTATTCGAAAAATGATTGAGCGTGGTATTGTGAAAACGGTTAAATCTGCAAAGAAAATCGTTGACAGAAAAGATGCCATTGTTTGGGATATTTTGGAAAATGTATTGAAAGGACATCCTGTTTTATTAAATCGTGCTCCTACATTGCACAGATTAGGTATTCAGGCATTCCAGCCAAAATTAGTGGAAGGTAAAGCAATACAATTACACCCATTAGTTTGTACAGCTTTCAATGCGGATTTTGATGGTGATCAGATGGCAGTGCACGTACCTTTAGGTCATGCTGCAATTCTGGAAGCCCAATTATTAATGCTTGCTTCACATAATATATTAAATCCAGCGAATGGAATGCCGATCACTGTTCCATCTCAGGACATGGTTTTAGGTCTATATTATGCAACAAAAGGAAGAAAAAGTATCCCTGAAAATCCAGTAAAAGGAGAAGGTTTATTATTTTATTCGCCAGAAGAATTGATTATTGCATATAATGAAAATCAAGTTGATTTGCATGCTTGGATTAAAGTAAAAACTTTTGGAAAAAATGAGGATGGAACGATCACTAAACAAATGATTGAGACCACAGCTGGTCGAGTTTTGTTTAATCAAATGGTTCCTGTAGAGATGGGTTATATCAATGAATTGTTGACTAAAAAATCACTTAGAGATATTATATCGGAAGTGGTAAAAGCAACAGGTATGGCCAGGGCAGCGCAATTTTTGGATGAAATAAAAGAATTAGGATTTAGAATGGCATTTAAAGGAGGTTTATCTTTTAATCTTGCCGATTTGACAATTCCTGCTGAAAAAAGTACGCTAATTGCTGAGGCTTCTAAAGAAGTTGAAGATGTGTTGGGGAATTATAACATGGGTTTCATTACCAATAATGAGCGTTACAATCAGGTTATTGATATCTGGACACGTATCAATTCAAGAGTTACAGAAAATCTGATGAAACAACTTGCCACCAATATGCAAGGTTTCAACCCGGTGTATATGATGCTTGATTCTGGTGCTAGGGGTTCAAAAGAGCAAATCCGTCAGTTATGTGGAATGAGAGGATTGATGGCTAAGCCACAAAAATCTGGTTCAGGAGGAGAAATTATCGAAAATCCAATTTTATCTAACTTTAAAGAAGGATTATCGGTATTGGAATATTTTATTTCTACTCACGGTGCACGTAAAGGATTGGCAGATACGGCGTTGAAAACTGCAGATGCTGGTTATTTGACCAGAAGGTTGCATGATGTTGCTCAGGATATGATTATTACTGAGGATGATTGTGGAACATTAAGAGGTATCATGACTTATGCGTTGAAGGACAATGAAGAAATTGTTGAGCCACTATACGAAAGAATACTTGGTAGAAATGCAGTGAATGATGTTGTAGATCCATTAACTGGAAATATAGTTGTAGCTGCTGGAGATATTTTAACAGAAGATATTGCTAGATTTATTGAAGAATCAGCGATTGAAGGAGTTGAAATTAGATCTGCTCTAACCTGTGAATCAAAAAGGGGCGTATGTGCAAAATGTTATGGTAGAAACTTGGCTTCTGGTAGAAAAGTACAGATTGGTGAGGCAGTTGGAGTAATTGCAGCGCAATCTATTGGTGAACCAGGAACTCAGTTGACTTTACGTACTTTCCACGTGGGTGGTACCGCTTCAAACATTGCAAACGAATCACAAATCAATGCGAAGTTTGATGGTATCCTTGAATTTGAAAACATTAGAACGGTTTCTTACGAATTAGAAAGTGGAACAGTAGAAGTTGTTTTAGGTCGATCTGGAGAAATTCGAATTATTGATCCAAACTCTCCTGTAAATAAAGTTATTACTACCAATAATATTCCATACGGTTCATATTTATATGTAAAAGATGGACAGAAAATTACCAAGGGTGAAAAAGTGTGTGGATGGGATCCATACAACGCGGTTATTATTTCTGAATATGGTGGTAAAGTAGAATTTGAGGCAGTTGAAGAAGGAATTACATTCCGTGAAGAAAGTGATGAGCAAACTGGCCACAAAGAGAAAGTAATTATTGATAGTCGTGATAAAACAAAAAATCCGGTTATTAGAATTGTTTCCAAAGGCGGTGATTTGCTAAAAGCATACAACATTCCGGTAGGAGCGCATATTGCTGTTGAAAATGGCGAGAAGGTTCAAACAGGGCAGGTTATGGTGAAAATTCCACGATCAACTGGAAAAACCAGGGATATTACTGGAGGTTTACCACGAGTAACTGAATTGTTTGAAGCGAGAAATCCTTCAAACCCGGCAGTTGTTACCGAAATTGATGGTGTGGTAAGTTTGGGTGGAATCAAGCGTGGTAATCGTGAGATTATGATTGAAAGTAAAGATGGAGATATTAAAAAATATCTTGTTTCTCTTTCAAAGCATATTTTGGTTCAGGATAATGACTTTGTGAAAGCGGGTATGCCGTTATCCGATGGGTCTATTACTCCATCCGATATTTTATCGATCAAAGGACCTGCAGCGGTTCAAGAATACCTAGTAAATGGTGTTCAAGAAGTATATCGTTTGCAAGGGGTGAAGATTAATGACAAACATTTTGAAGTAATTGTTCGTCAGATGATGCAAAAAGTAATTATTGATGATGCTGGTGATACTACTTTCCTGGAAAAAGAGGCAGTAGATAAATTGGATTTCATGGATGAAAATGATTTTGTATTTGATAAAAAAGTCGTGGTAGAGCCAGGCGATTCACCAAATCTGAAACAAGGACAAATGATAAGCGTGCGTAAACTGAGAGACGAAAATTCGATGTTGAAGCGTAAAGATCAGAAATTGGTAGAAGTTCGGGATGCAGTTGCAGCGACTTCGAGTCCATTACTACAAGGTATAACCCGGGCATCATTAGGTACTAAGAGCTTTATCTCTGCGGCCTCTTTCCAGGAAACTACTAAAGTATTGAACGAAGCAGCAATCAGCGGTAAAACGGATAATCTATTAGGCTTAAAAGAAAATGTAATTGTTGGTCACTTAATTCCATCAGGAACAGGTCTTCGTCATTACGAACGAATAATTGTAGGTTCTCAGGAAGAATTTGATAAACTGAATGCATCTAAATTAGCTGAAGTAGAAGATTAATAATAATTAAAATCTTAATTTAATTAAGATAGTAAATAAAATCTTGTCAAAATTCAGAGTACTTAAAACCCCATTTACTGAGAAGTAGATGGGGTTTTTTGTTGTAAAAAGTTTTACTTTATTCAAATAAATTATTAATTGAATTAATTTCTGTTTCAATAATTTTAATTTTTAGCTGGTGTAAAATTTTATTTTTAAAAAGAATTTCTAATTTGTCAGCGGTTTTTCTTTTTAAAATAGTAATAGCAAGATCTGCAATTTCTCTTATCTCTATATTATCCTGTTCATTTAAAAACGAGGATGAAGCCATTATAAAAGAATAGGTATTTATTTTTACGTCAATTATATCTTGTTGATTTATTAATTTTTCTAATTTCAATTCAGCTAATCTTCTTTTGCGATTTAGTTGATTTGCGAATTTTTCATTAATAATTTTTTGACTTGATTTTGCATTCTTTTTTTCTAATTCCCATTTTTCATACACTATTTCTAGTAATTGTATTTTTTGAATAAGAGCAGTTGGCAAAGTTCGTTTGTAAGTTTCTTGCATTGCTATTTGCGACAATGGGCAAGCTAGGAGTATAGCAAATTCAGCCTGAGTTAAACCAAATTTCAATCTCAGTTCTTTCATTATGTTTGATTTAACCTAAAACAAAATTTGTGATAATATATTTTGTGATACTTTAGAATTATCACGATTAAAATTATTACGGAAGATTTAGGTTTTATTTAGGGTAATGTTAAATTAATAGAAAGTAAGCTTAAATGTTTAGCTATTGGTTTCTAAACTTTCATGTTTCTATTTTAAATAACAGTATAAACTGCTACAATAATTAAATAAAAAAGCTCTTTAATCATCTTGTAAACAATTTTTGTAAAAAAATAAAATATTGTTACATATTTGAAAAACAGTACATTTAAATAGTTAATTTATTTATGAAAAGGCTCTTATTACTATTATTGTTCCTTTCTCTTAGCCTATCAATTTATGCTCAGGCGTACCTTTTGGCTGAGCTACCTTACAGAGGTATACCAGAGGCCATGTATCAGACTAAGAATGGCAGTTTTATAACCGTAATTGACGCTGTAGATTCACTTGACCAATTGGGGAATCCTGTATTAATTAAGCATGATAAAAATGGAAACCTGTTAAAAACTGTAGAGCTGTCTTCTGGTTTTGTTGATAATATGAATCTTTATCAAGCGGCATATTTTGATTCTTCGATTATTTATATTTATGTGTTTAGAATGAACTCAGGGCGAATAGCCTATCAGTATGACACATCTTTAAATTTACTTTCCAATATTACCATACAGCCTTGTTGTCTACCTTGGAAAGTTACAAAAGTTAGCAGTAACAAATTTAATTCTTGGAATCCTGGAAATATAGCAGATGAACTTGTTATTTACGATAGTTTATTCAATCAACTCGACTCCATAATTTTACCACCTATTGAATTCAAAGAATTTCGACGATCGCCTAGTGGGTATAATATCATCACGAATGGACCAGATAACCCAAATTTCCCAACAGACTTACACTATTATGTATACGATGACAGTTTGAAACTGGTAGCTAATAAAGTATATAAAGACAAAGACCATATACCGTTTGCTTTGGATGATGGTTGGCTTTTTTACAGAGATGGCTTATTCAGAGTCAATAATAGTTTAGATTCTATTTGGTATAAACCTCCATCAACCTATAAAATTTCTGGCTTTACGGTTCAAGAAACCACTGATCTTAAAAAACTACCAGATGGAGGCTATATTATGACTGGACAAATGTTTAATTCAATTTTTGCAACCACTTTTATTGTTAAGACAGACTCCTTAGGAAATGTTATTTATAAGAATAAAATACCATTATTTGCTGATAAAGTAGTAAGCATTGAGCAGCGAGCAGATGGAAAATTTGTACTTTTTGCGGCAGGCTATCCAGATAGTTTAAATCGAGATAAATTATTTATGCTTTTGGTAAATGCAGATGGTACTATTGGAATTAGTAATAATCAGAGCAGATTAGAATCATCTATAAAAGTGTTTCCTAATCCGATAGTAGAACATGCTACTATTGCATTTACCCAACCTTTTGTAGGAACCGTAAAACTATACAGCATTGAGGGTAAATTAATTTTGGAAGAGTCATTAAATGCTGTGGAACAATATGAAATGAACGCAGGGTCGTTAAAAGGTGGAGTTTATATTTTAACGATAGAAAATAGCGAAGGTATCCTGCAAAAGAAGTTAGTAAAACAATAAACCACTCAAATAAAATGGTGAGATTTAAATTCTAAAAAAATAAGTTTGATGTTACATATTTGAAAAACAGTACATTTAGACATCAATTATGTTTATGAAAAAGTTAATTTTACTATTAATAATTGCATTAAATTTTACGGATAGCATAGCTCAATTTAATTATATAAAGCCTTTGCCTTATCGAGGTGCACCTGTGGCAATGTACCGCATGAAAGATAAAAGCTTGATTACTATTATGGATGTAGCCTTGAAACCTAGAGAATTTCAGAATGCTGTTCTAATCAAACATAGCCCGAATGGGGATAGTATATTAAAAATTGTTGAAATTTCTCCTGGGTTTGTAAGTAAAGTTTCAATTAATCAAGTAGCATATTTTGACTCTGCTATTATTTTTTTGCATGTATTCAGATTTGATTCTTTAACTTCTTATATATATTTATTTGATCAAGATTTAAATCAGTTAAGTTCAAATAAAGCAAAAAGTTATGCATTTAAAGTAGGAAGAATTGATAGTTCTGTTTATATTGGTGTTGCTGGGGATTATTTATATCGTTTTAACAATTTTTTAAATAGGCTTGATTCTGTATACCTAATACCTTCAATTACAACTTCAACGGATTTTAGCAGATCTAAATATGGATATAATTTAGTTTCCAATAGTTCCTATTATCTTTATAACGATTCTTTGCAATTACTTAATCAAAAAACATATCAAAATAAAGATTGGAAATCATATTCTCTAGATAACGGTTGGTTGTTTTACACCCACGCATTATATAAAATAAGCATTAATTTGGATTCAATGTGGTATCAACCGTCTGCAGTATTTGATTTTAATTCGTTTCCATCAAGAAATACTAATTCAATAAATAAATTGTACGATGAGGGATTTGTCTTAACTGGATCTGTGGCAACTCCTGGTGTATATGAAACAATTTTTGTAACTAGAACAGATTCTTTAGGTAATGTAATTTTCAAAAAATGGATTCCGTTAAATTTTGATAAGGTGGTAGCCATAGAACCTTTGGATAATGGCAGATATATGCTCTTTGCTGCGGGGTATCCAGATACGCTGAATAGAGATACTCTCGCATTGATTGAAGTGAATGCTGACGGGACTGTGGGCACTGGACAGACTATAAGTACAAATAATAAATCATTGAATGCATTTCCAAACCCATTTGATGATCGTGTACAAATTGTTTTTCCAGAATTATACAATGGAGATATCAAAGTTTTTGATGTACAAAGCAAGTTAATTTATATTAAAAAATTAACAAAAGCACAACATTGTGAGCTAGATTTAAGCGACTATCCAGCAGGAACTTATTACGTTTATGCCCAAAACCAAGAATCAAAATATAAAACCATTCAACTGATAAAAAAATAATTGCAACCTTTAATCTATACTACTATGAAAAGAAAATTAATGATAATTATGTTGCTTGGCAGCACATGGGCACGAATGCAAGCTCAGCAACTTATCCCAGCAGCAATGCAAGAAAGCCAATGTATTATTGTTCCAATATCTCAAGCAGCTATTAGTAGTTGTAACAATCCTGGATCGAGTGATTCTCGAAATGGAGGAATTTTTACACCAAAAGGTGACCTTAGGGTATTGATTGTTTTTGCAGGTTTTGATAATAGAGGTCCGCAGAATGAAAAAATTGGAGATCAACAAGTGTTTCTTTGGAACGCAAAAGATTCGATAGATAACAGTAAGCCAGTAGCTACAAATGTACCCGTATATGTTGACCCAATCACGGGCGCAATGCCAAGTCAGATGTTTCAAGATATTTCTGAATTTTCTTTGTATTGTACACCAACTAGCAATAATAAAAGTTTATCAAGGTATTATTATGATATGAGCAGAGGTAAGTTTAGAATAATGGGCAATGTATTTTCTGATGTAAATGGCAAACCCATACGCGTAAATGTAACTGCTCAATCCAATATAGGTTCAATTGGTGCATATAGTTCTGCTGTAATTAATGAAATGAAATTGATAAATCCAAATTTTGATTTTTCTCCATTTGATAATCGAACAAATCGACCTGAATATAACTGTGATAATTCAACATCTTCACCCGATTCTAAGTTGGATTATGTAATATTTATCTATCGATGGAGCAATGATTGGCCAATAAAATTGCCTGGAAATCCTGAAGGAGGAGTTTATTCAAATGTCAGTGTTGGTTCAATTAATTTCAATGGATACAATTTCACCAGAGATGGTTACACGCTAAGCGAAGGTAACGGAGGCGGTATCGGAAGTTTTGTTCATGAATTAGGTCATGAATTGTTTGACGGTCCTCACTATTTAGGAGCTAATAATGCTATGGGAGATCGTTTATATATTAATCAATCTGGATGGGGAATGGTTACCACGGATGTGCAAAACGAGGGTTGTAATGCCTATGAGCGATGGTTGTTGGGCTGGTCAGAGAATACCGCCAGTGGATTAAATGCAAATATTTTGCAACCTTCTGATATCCTGAATAATGGAATTTACACCTTAAAAGATTTTTTAACAACAGGTGATGCTATGAGAATAAGAATTCCAAAAACAAATCAACACCTTTGGATAGAAAATCATCAGAAAAAAAGTATATGGGATTTTAAACGCAACGCTGGCAATAGTTCATCAAATGGGGGAGAAATAATTCCTGATTTTGAATCAGGTCTTTATATGATGGTGGAGGATATGAATCCTATTAGGGAAATTTCCTTAGATAATCAACTTTATAGTAGTCAAAAAGTAAATGGAATTAAATTGATTAATGCTCAAGGTCAGTATGATTATAGTAGAAATGCATATCCACCTGCAAGAGATGATAATGAAATGTATAAAAATTGGGTATATACTTTTCAGCGACAGCTTGAAAATCCACTAGGAGGTACGCATCCTTGGATGCAATATGTGGATGATTTTCCAACTTCTGATAACTTATTGCCACCCAATGGGGTAATTAAATCCATGTTTGATTTTAACGGATTCGCAAGAAATAAAGAAGCCTTTTTTATGATGAAGGAAACGAATGGAGTAAATACAAACATGCTTTACGGAGGATATGGTGGCAGGAACGCTCAAGCAATAAGCAACTTTAATAGGCGCAGTGATGCTTTTCAAGTAGGCGATAAAATAAATATGGGTACTAATCCTACCATTACAAATTTTCCCTTATTTTACAGAGGTGGTGATACCTTACAAACTACTTTTCTAAATTCCTTATCCATCGAAGTTTTAAGCAAAGTCGGCGACGATATAACCATTCAAGTAAAATTGAATAATTACACAGTAAATGATAATCCTCGTTGGACGGGTATTATCGGGTTAAGAAATATATCAGATGATGTAAATCCAGATCTAAATTTACTTTCAGGAAAAAGTATTTTAATAGATCAATCTGGTTATACCAATAGATTAACCAAACACCCAATTACCAATAAATTTGTAAATCCTACTTTATTCACTTTATCAGAAAGTGCTATTATTAATATGAATACCAACTCAACTATAATTGTTGACAATGGAAGTACAATAGCTATGAAAAACACTTCAAAAATTGTAGTTGCAAGTGGAGCAATCTTAATGTTTATTAATAATAGCAACTTGTTGATGAGTAATGATGCTGAAATCATTGTAATGAACGGTGGAAAATTATTAATAGAATCTGGTGCAAAAGTTACCTTAATAGGAAATGCAAAAATAACTTTACAAACTCCGACAGGTAGTAGCAATCTACTTTCAAGTTTGGAGGTAAATACAAATAGTTTGTTTGAGGTTAAGGATAATAGCCAATTGATATTGGAAAATAAATCCAAATTAATATTAAAAAATAGTACTTCTCTTGTACTAGCTAGCCAAAACTCAACTTTGGTTTATGAAAATGGAGCTCTTATCAATTTAGTAGATAATGAATCAACTATTTCAACTTCTGGTAAAATTATAGTTGGGGATAATGCTACTTTCAATTTTACTGGAAATGGTTTTATAAAAATAGCGTCTAATTCAAATTCGTTCATTCCTGGCATTAATTCTTCAATTCGTTTTACAGGTGTTGGGCAATTTGATAAAGTAATTGAATTGGAATCAAGTACCACGATGACAATTTCTAAAGATTTCAAGCAGGTAATATCGATGCGTGGCAAATATTTATTAGGTGAGAATGCGAAAATAAATATTTATTGCCCGGTACGTTTTACTTTAAGCAAAATAACATCATCTAACGAAACTTCCCGAAATAACCATAAAGGATTAAATCTGAATGGACAAACTGGGATTATCATTAGTTCTTCAGTATTTGAATATGGAACTTATGGATTAAATAATTCATACGATCCAAGTATTTCGAAAAGAGGAGGCAAGTTGTTAATTTCAAATTCTACTTTCCATAATAACCAATATGGATACCGCCAATACACAGGTGGCTATGATCTGAATTCATGTACATTTACCAACAATAGTATTGGAGTTGAATCAAAGGCCTCGGAAATTAATTCTTTAATTACCAGATGCACTTTTACCAATAACTCTGAAGCTAGTGTAAAATTTGTGGCTGCCGGTAGTTCAAATCTTACGATTTCTGAATCCAATATTTCTAATTCTTCAACTGGTGTTTATATAGTTGGTAATACCCAATTAAATTTAAAATGTAGTTCTTTTGATGTAGGTGTTTCTGGAATTAGTTCATTATTTGATGCTAATTTAAATTTAAGTACGCAATTAGGTAATTTTGGAAATAATGATTTTACGAGATTTGACGAAATCATCCATACTACATCATCAGGA
>ENA-OFCE01000716-OFCE01000716.1-metagenomes-genome-assembly--contig:-NODE-716-length-20223-cov-3.731208_pt1 | contig 20223 bp, 19 predicted proteins | sample MGYA00153388_OFCE01 | MGnify analysis MGYA00153388
CAGCGCCCCGCGAATCACGTAGCCGTCCACGAAACCCAGCGCTGAGCGAATCTTGACGCGCCGATTGAAATCAAAAGTCGCGCCGACCTCGAGCTGCAACCCGTCAATTTGCCGCATAGCTGCGAGGATGTTCCGCACCCGAAAGTCTGGGCTGCCGGCTGCGCTGGAGTCGCCGCCACCGAAGTGATGGCGGAAACCCGCGTTGTAAAACCACTGCACGCCGCGCTGCGGCGGCGTGCGGCGCACGGCCAACCGCGCCGTGGTTTTGCCGTAACGCAGCGCCTCGAGCAGATACGCTTTGGATAGTGGCTCTTCCACCGTCCACGCGCTCTGCTGACGCAGCACCCAGTCTTTGCCATCCAGCACCCAACGCGCGTCCGTCGCGGGGCGGCGCATTGACTTCGCCGCGACGCTGAGCGCGTCCAGCAGACCGCTCGAGGCTTGACCGCGCTCGCGGCTGACGGCCACGCTGCGCGGCGGTAACGCGAAACGCTGCGTCACCCGGCGTTGAGTGATTCGCCCGTTTCGCAACTCTGGTTCCGAAGTTTCCAGCACCAGCTCGAGCTGCGTGGACTGGACGGCGGCTGACTGAATGGGAAGCGTCGGCTCGAGCGCGGGTGATCCCGGTTCGGTTGGCACACTAGGTTCTGGTGGCACTGTGGATTGCGCGACCGCGAACGCTAAACCGAACACGACCGTTAGCATGAGCGCGGCTCTGCGACCAACTTGGAATCTCACTGAATGAGTGTACCCGTGCAGTTACGGGGCAACCGCCAGCCGAGACGCCTTTGGATCGTCAGCTCGCACTCACTTGGTCAATCAATGCGAGCATTGTGCCGCTCGAGAACCGTGTCGCTCAAACTCTGTGTCGTTCGAAAACCGTACCGCTCGAGCGGGAACGCTCCCAACCTCGAACCGCTCGGTTTTGGACTACAATCACTGGCAGATGCTTGTCTCTGACTGGATGACCCCCGCGCCGCTGACCGTGCCCCGCGACACGCCCGTACTCGAGGCGCTGCGCTTACTCAAAGCGCGTGGTTTCCGGCGATTACCCGTTGTGGACGGCGCGAAGCTGATCGGTATCGTCACTGATAAGGACCTCAAAGACGCGATGCCCAGTAAGGCCACGACGCTCTCGATCTGGGAGCTGAATTATTTGCTTGCGAAATTGACGGTTGCCGACGTGATGGCCAAACCCGTCAAATCCTGCCGCAGCACCGATACGTTGGAGGCAGCCGCGCTGATTATGCAAGACGCCAAAGTCGCGGGATTGCCCGTGCTGGACGCCAGTGGCCCCACCCGCCTGCACGAACTGCTGGCCGCCGCTGCCCACACCGTGCGCCAGCGCAGCACGGTGTTTGTGGTGTCGGACTTTGTGTGCGAACCCGGCTGGAGCCAGCCGCTGGCCCAGCTCGCCCAGCGCCACGACGTGGTAGCCGTGCGCCTGCTCGCCCCCTTGGAGCAGGCGCTTCCCGACCTGGGCTTGATTCCCATGCGGGATGCCGAAACCGGCGAACAACTCATGGTCGACACCCACAACCCCGGCTTTCGCCGCCGCTTTGCGCAAATTGCTGCGGAGCGCGAAGCCGGGTTACGCAGCGATCTGGCCAGGGCGGGCGTGGACACGCTGGAGCTGTCGACCAACGACGATTTGCTGGAAGCGCTGCTGCGCTTTGTTGACCTGCGCAAGCGCCGCAAACAGGTCTCGCGCCACCGCTTGCCTGCGCATTTAAAACTGGCTGCTTAGAAACCATGAAAAATGGCGCGTCTTCGGCTGCTATGAAAAATGAACGCGCTTCTTCACGGTCGTTTCTGAGAAGGTTCGCTGTGCTGACCGCGACGGCCCTCACCCCAATCCTCTCCCGCGAGCGGGAGCCAAGAACTGGAGCCCTACATGCCCCCTCTGCCCCTGCACTTCATCTGGCCAGAATTTTTGTGGCTGCTGCTGGCGCTACCGCTGCTGGTGCTGCTGTACATCTGGCTGCTGCGCCGAAAAAAGCAAAACGTGTTGCGCTTTGCCTCGCTGTCCATCGTGCGCGAGGCCATGGGCTCGGGCAACAGCATTCGCCGTCACATCCCACCCGCTATATTTTTGCTAGCTGTTACCGCCATGCTGGTGGCCGCTGCAAGGCCGGTAGCCGTTATTTCGCTGCCGTCTAACCAGCAAACCATTATTTTGGCCATGGACGTGTCCGGCAGCATGCGCGCGACCGACGTGGAGCCCACCCGCATTGTGGCCGCACAGAACGCGGCCAAAGCCTTTCTGGCCGAGTTGCCGCGCCACGTGAAGGTGGGCATCGTCGCCTTTGCAGGCACCGCGACATTGGCGCAATTGCCCACGCTGAGCCGAGAAGATCTGGTCACCGCCATTGATCGCTTTCAACTGCAACGCGGCACCGCCACCGGCAACGGCATCGTGATGTCGCTGGCCACCCTCTTCCCCGACGATGGCATTGACATCGGGCAGATGCAGTGGGGCCGTTCGCCGGGCAAGGCGAAATCGCTGGACGATGCCGCGAAAGAGAAAAAGGAAAAGGAACCGGTTGCCGCGGGTTCTTACACGTCTGCGGCCATCATCATGCTGACCGATGGTCAGCGCACCACCGGCGTCGACCCGATGGAAGCGGCCAAGATGGCCGCTGACCGCGGCGTGCGTGTATACACCGTGGGTATCGGCACGGTCAACGGCGAGACGATTGGCTTTGAGGGCTGGTCGATGCGGGTGCGGCTTGATGAGGACACACTCAAGCAAATTGCCAATCGCACGGCGGCAGAGTACTTTTACGCGGGCTCTGCGGCGGATCTTAAAAAGGTTTACAACACGCTGGGCACCAAGCTCGCCGTTGAGAAAAAAGAGACTGAAATATCCGGCCTTTTCGCACTTGCCGCTGCGCTGTTTGCGCTGGTCGCTGGCGCGCTTTCATTGGCGTGGTTTGGGCGCGTGATGTAGCGCGCGGTTTGCCTGCCGCAGACGCGGTAGGCAAAACAGGAAACTTGCACGCCTGCGCGTCGACGGTTGCGGCTAACATCGTCTTTCAGAGTATCTCCACGCTTGGGGATTCGGAATGGACGATTGGTCATAGCGTCCGTAGAACGGAAACGCATGTCACTACGACTCAAATTCAACCTGATTCTGATCGCTATTTTTCTGCTGAGCTTGATCGGCGCGGCAGTGTATTTCAACGGCTATCTTGAAAAGAACGCGATCAGCGATGTACGGCAAAACTCGCAGGTGTTGATGGCGACCGCGCTCGCCATTCGCAGCTACACCACCGACGAGATCAAGCCGCATCTCGACCCGATGAACGAAAAGCGCTTTTTGCCGCAAACTGTTCCCGCGTTCGCTGCAACCGAAACGCTGCGTCGTCTGCGTGACCGTTTTCCGGCGTACGAGTACAAAGAGGCCGTGCTCAACCCGACCAATTTGCGTGACCGTGCAAGCGATTGGGAGCGCACCTTAATCGAAAAATTTCGCGCCGATAAGACGCAAACTGAAGCCACCGGCATTCAAGGCGAAGGTATTCAACGTGCGCTGTACGTAGCACGACCGATCACCATCAAAGACGCGCAGTGCCTTGTTTGCCACAGCGTGCCCGCTGCCGCGCCCGCGTCGATGATTCAGGTGTACGGCGATAAAAATGGCTTTGGCTGGCAGTTGAATGAGACTGTCGGCATGCAGATCGTCAAGCTGCCGATGCTCTATCCGCTGGAAAAAGCGCGGGAGACGTTCTACAGTTTCATGGGATCGCTACTCACCATTTTTGCGCTGATGTTTGTGGCGCTGAACGTCGTGTTGTCGGGCCTCGTGATCGAGCCGATGGCGCGCATCAACAAAAAACTGGAGGAACTGGCGACCAAAGATTTCTTGACCGACTTAGTGAATCGTCGGCGCTTTTTCGAGCAACTTGAGTCGGCGATGGCGGCGTCGCGCGTCAACAAAACCGGCCTGTCGGTGGCTATCTTCGATCTTGATCTGTTCAAGCGAATCAACGACACATTCGGTCACGACAGCGGCGATGTGGTGCTCAAAAACACGGCGTTGCGAGTGCGCGAATTGCTGCGCAGTTCTGATTGCGCGGCGCGCATCGGCGGCGAAGAGTTCATCATTTTGCTGAGTGAAACGCGCATCGACGCCGCGATGGCAATTGCGGAGGCGGTGCGCGGCAAAATTGCCAACGTGCCGTTTGAGCGGGTCGGCACCGTGAGCGCAAGCTTTGGCGTCGCGGAGTGGGACATGAAAGAAGACGCCCGCACCCTCATCAACCGGGCAGACCGCGCGCTGTACGTAGCCAAAGAAACCGGGCGAAATCGCGTGGTGCGGGCGGACGCTGCGGTCTAGCGGAGAACGCCAAATAAATTGCCACCCCGGCGAAGGCCGTGGCCTACGCCCAGCCTTCGCTGAGATGACGAAAATATTGATTTGTTCAGCGTTTCGCAGCGGAAATTCGCCCGAAGGTTCTACGGTTCTATGACACGCGCTGACTAACAACTATGCTCTAAAAGCCTTATTTTACTGAGGCTTGAGGCGTATAATTCACATAGTCGAGTTTAATCTTATATACGCGCTAGCCTATATAAAACCTATCAATCAGCAAAAAGCTGTATGCAGACTGCTCCCGCTTGACGACTTCACGGCGGCTTCAGCGCCTGGATGTACGCGTCGAAATCGACCGGTGGCCGTGTCGCACCTACGCCCATTGCGCCTTGCGTGATTGTCGTTCCGGTGAGGCCAAGCAACTTACGCACAATCACCATTCCGTTCGAGGACGCCTGGACGCGCCCGTTGCCGTCCGCGTCAAGAAGGGGCAGGATATCGATCAGGTAGGTGGTCGTTTGCGGCTCGCCAGTGCGGGTCGCGCCCGCGCCCTGTGCGTTGGCAGTCAACGCACTTTCGGTGCAACCAAAGAGATAGCGCAAGATGATTACGCCGTCGCTCTCGGGCCGGTGGAGCGCATTTGCGTCGATGTCGAGAATGCGCGTGATCAGTGGCGCAAGCGTGAGCGTCGCGTTGACCTTTGTCGCGCCGTTGATGGTGACGGCACAGCTTCCGATTCCCGAACCTGCACTTAACCAGCCAGTGAATACCGAGCCGCCCACAGCCGTTGCCGTGAGCACGAGCTTAGAGCTGTTCGCATAACTCGCGGTGCAGGTTGCGCCGCAGCTGATGCCGCCATCTTGACTCGTCACGCCACCGCTGCCGCTACCGACTTTAGTCACGGCGAGCGAGCCCGTCGTATCCGCCACGATGGTCGTCGGATTGGTGAAGCTATTGTTGCCCGAGTAGATGGTGTTGGGCGTGCCGGGGCCTTGCTCTAATGGGGCGCAGAACAGCACTGCGCCGCCGCAGGGAATGCCGTTGCCGGCGCTTTCGTTACAACCGCAAATGTCCTGTTGCCTTCACTGGCAGATGCTGTGCTCGACACGAAACCATAGCCCTGCAAGTCAGCGTTGTTGAAGTACGTGTGACACATCTTGACGTTCGTGTTGTTCACTGCACTCTGGTCAATCACAGCGTAGCCACCATCGCCAAAATCGGCATGGCGCCACGTGCCTGCGGGCTCAAAAAAGTTGGTGCCGTTGTCCTGCGCGCCGCCGATGGCGAAGTTCGGATCAATCGGATGCACGGCGATGCTCATGAACTGCGTGGCCCTGAAGGTCGAATTGTTCAGCGGCGTCCACGTTGTGCCACGGCCAGTGGACTTGTAGATGCCACCGTCAGAGCCAAAATAAATGGTTGATGGCAACAAGGGTGCAACCGCAATCGCATGAGTATCTGCGTGCAAGCCAGCCGCTGTACCCGCATTGGCAGTGACGGTCACGCCCGCATCGAGCGAGCGTCCGAACACAAGAATGGGCATGGCGCTCAGCGCGTTGGTGGTGCGAAACAAGCCCCCGCTGGGCACCACGGGCTGGTTGCGTCGCGCCGATACCGCCTATGCCCGATGCGGATGACGCGAAAAAGATGTTGGGATCGGTTGAGTGAACTGCGATTTTGCTCACCGAGCGACCGGCAAATTCGGCAGCGCCCAATGGCCCAATGATGGTGGGAGAGGTCGTGCTGGCGTTGTCGATTCGATAAATGCCAACCCCAAAAAAGCGGTCAATCGAAAACTGTGGCTCCCTAGTGCCTACAAAAATCGTCTCGGGCTGCGACGGCACGATAGTAATAAGCCAATGGCCATGGATAGCGCGTTATCCATCATCGCAGTCCACGTGGTGCCGCCGTTGGTCGAGCGATAGAGACCGGTAGCAGGCCGTCCCTACGTCATACGCCTACAGCACGCGCAGGCAATGTAGGCGCTTCGCCGCATCCGGGCAAGAGCAATCCGGCCGTGCGCCGCGTACGTTTAGTGCGGTTCAACCACCCGCACCGTAATCGAATCAACCCCAGCGCAAGACGCCACCATCACGTCGCCGGACACGACGGCGGCTACACCTTCCGGCGTGCCGGTCATGATGAGGTCGCCCGGTTGCAGTTCCCATGCGGCGGATAAATGTTCGATGATCTCGTTGATATTCCAGATCAGTTTATCCACGTCGCTCGATTGCGTGGTTTTGCCATTGACGGTGAGTGTGATGGCACCGCTTTTGATCTCGCCCGATTGGGAGATCGGCGTAATCGGGCCGGTCGGTGCCGATTGGTCGACCGCTTTGCCGATTTCCCACGGGCGACCGGTTTTCTTCGACTCACCCTGCAGGTCGCGGCGGGTCATGTCGAGGCCGATGGCGTAGCCGTAAATGTGCTTGGCCGCGTCGGCTGCAGCAATGTTTTTGCCGCCGGTGCCGATGGCGACCACCAGCTCCACCTCGTGGTGATAATTTTTGGTGAGACTAGGATAGGCAATGTCCATCGTGTCGCCTTTCGCGCACACCACCACCGCGTCGGCGGGTTTTAAGAAAAAAAACGGTGCTTCGCGTCCAGTGAAGCCCATTTCTTTGGCGTGCTCAACATAGTTGCGGCCCACGCAATACACGCGGCGAACCGGAAAGCGCTGATCGCTGCCGGTGATGGGGAGCGAGACTGTAGCAGCGGGTGGGATGACGTAATTCATGGCAACTCTTTTTAGGTTTGATGTGCATCCGGCGCGGAGCCAGACAAGACGCAACGAACAGACGTTGCGCCGTAAAGTCGATAGATCTGGTGCGCACCGCGCGCAAGTTGAAATGTGTACATGCAACATGCTACTCGTCGATTTCCAATCAAAGCGCTTGCGCTGATCGTTTGCGGAATCTCCGCATCATTCGCGATGGCGCTCCCGCCCGCCGCACCTAGCCTACCGGTCACCGAAATGATGCACGGCGTGAACGTGGCCGACCCGTATCGTAATCTTGAAAACGTCAAAAATGCGGACACGCAGGCGTGGCTTAAAGCGCAAGGCGATTACGCCGCAGAACAGCTCGGCCGTATCGAAGATCGCGACGTCATCGCAGCGCGTATTGAGGCCTTGGCGAAGGCCGCAGGCGACTCCGTGCGGGGCGTTATGCGATGCCGGGCGAGCGAATTTATTATTTGAAACGCAAGGTTGGCGGGAGTCAGCTAAAACTCGTGATGCGCGTCGGCATGAACGGCGCAGAACGCGTGCTGGTCGACCCGGAGCGGATGGCAAAAACGACCAGTGTGCCGCATGCAATCAACTACTTTGTGCCCTCGTGGGACGGCAAAACGTTGGCCTACGGCGTGTCGGCGGGCGGCTCGGAAGATGCGTCGCTGATGCTCATGGATATCGCGAGCGGCAAGCCGATCGGCAAACCCATTCAGCGTGTGCAGACCGGGCTCGTCCACTGGGCACCCGACACCCGTACGCTCACCTTTAATCAGCTGCGCGAGTTGCCCGCTGGAACTCCCGACACCGAGACGTTTCTCGACACCACCGTATTCGTGCTGAACACCCGCGGGCGCAACGCCAAACCGCGCGCCCTGTTCGGGCCGCTGGTGAATAAATCGCTGAACGTGGATCGTCTGGACGTGGCTGAAGTGGTGTTCGCGCCCGACAGCCACCACATGATCGCGCGCACCACCGACACCACGTTGCCCGAGGGGCGCCTGTACGTGGCACCGCTCGCCGAACTGCATCAGAAGCAGATTCATTGGCGGCAAATTTCTGGCTATGCCGACAAAATTACGCAGGTCGCGTTGCGCGGCGATATGCTGTATTTGCGCACCTACATCGGCGCGCCGCGCGGTCGAGTTTTGGCGCTCTCATTAACACAAAAATCCACGGTCGTCGCCAACGCAACGGTGGCCGTTGCCGAACCGGATGCAGGCGTACTGGAACACTTCGCATTGGGCAAAAGCGCGATTTACACCGAGCTACGACGAGGCTTCAATGTGCGTGTGCGTCGCCACGTGTTGGGCACCGCGATCAACGTTGCGCCAGCGATTGTCGGCTCGACATGCATCAGCAACGATCCGGCACAGGCCTATGCTAACCCGTGGATCACAACCAGCACGTGGTCTGCGCCGCCGCGGCTGGTGGCCGTCTCAATGGATGGCAAGACGCAGGACACTGGTTTGATGGTCAACGTGCGCCCCGAGGGCGTGCCGGAAGTGGAAGTGTCGGAGGTGCGGGTGCCGAGCCACGACGGCGTGACGGTGCCGCTGGCGATTCTGCACAAGAAACGCGTAGCACTTGACGGCAGCCATCCTGCGCTGCTGATCGGGTACGGCGCATACGGCTTTTCATTTGAGGCGCGATTTGACCCACGCAGCATCGCGTGGCTGGAGCGCGGCGGCGTGCTCGCATATGTGAACGTGCGCGGCAGTGGCGCGTACGGCGACGCTTGGTACAAAGCGGGCTTTAAGGCAACCAAATCAAATACGTGGAAAGACGGAATTGCGGCTGCGCAATATTTGATCGATCAGCGCTACACGTCGGCGAACACGCTTGGCATCCGGGGCACCAGCGCCGGTGGAATCTTCGTCGGTCGCGCGGTCACCACTGCACCCGAGTTATTCGCCGCCGCGATCATGGATGTGGGCGTGATGGACGCGATACGCGCTGAAGAATCGGCCAACGGCATCACCAACATTTCCGAGTTTGGCTCAGCGAAAAATGCCGCTGAATTTCCGGCGTTACTTGAGATGAGCACCTATCACCAAATCAAAAGTGGCACAGCTAACCCCGCTGTTATGTTTCATCCACGGCTTGAACGACCCACGCGTCGGCGTTTGGCACAGCGCCATAGCAGCCGCGCGCTTCCAAGCGGCAACGCGCAGCGGCAAACCCATATTGATGCGACTGGACGGTCAAGCAGGCCATGGGGTGGGCAGCACCGCGCAGCAGGATTTTAGCCAGCAGGCGGACATTTATGCGTTTTTGCTGTGGTAGTTTGGCAAGGTTGCGTTGAAGGCGTTGAAGGCTTACAGCTTTTATGTAGAACGCCCGCTTTACTTGAGATCGAGTGCAATTTATTGATTAATCGACTTTGGCCTAAAACGCATCTAAGCCCAAGCTTAATATGGCTTTCAGCAAAAAAGCCGTGGCTAAACGTTGGGTTCGTACGCAGGGTGCGGCCCCTCATTTCCCGCCACACAATTTCAAGTTCGTTCTCGCTGCACGCACTATCGGCAGCATCATGTCGGCGTCGGAGGGCGGGTTGCCTTCGCGAAATTCAACGTCGGTCAATTTAGCGTCATCGGTGAACGGTTGCAGCACTAACAAGCATCCGGACAGGTCGCTCAGTTTGTGCATGGTCACCGCCAGATCGTTACGAATGCGACCCTCTTCCGACCGATGCAGCGTGCGCGAACAGAGGGTCAGCACCGGCTCCAGTTTTGCCTTCGCTTGCGCAAATTGTCGCGTGTCGTAGAACTGCTTGAACGACTTGCGCGCGCTGCTCACAGCCTCTTTCGTGCAGCGCGTTGACGGGAGCAAGTACAGCCCCTCAAAGTGCGCCCGCGCGCCGCAGTAGTCGCGACAAGCTTCCGCGTCGCGGGCGGCCACTTTAACGCCTTCCGGCGTCTGCGAAAACGCCACTACGCACGGCGTTTTCTCGTCAGTGCCCTCAAGCGTCGCGATGCCGCGGTTGACCTCCCCATCCAGTGAACACACATGCATGTTGCCGCCGGTGGCCTCAATGGCAAAAACCAGCGAGTTGCCGTTACCGGGCCGCAGCGAAAGGTGGCCCCACGCGCCCTCGGTAACGTAGTCCCCGTGTTTCAGCGACGACGATTGCCGTTGCGCAACGGTCGGAGCAGACAAAAATAGTGTCGCCGCAGCGCCGACGACGACGATGGCAACGCCGCTAAACGGCACGATACACGCTGACTTTTTCATAGTGAATGGCGTTCCTGCGTTTGAATAGCGGTGGTGCTGTGGCATTTTTTCCAATCGTCGCCTCTGCGAAGCATGTCCTGAGCCTGCCCAACGGGCAGGGGCCCAGTGTCTTTCGGGCATTCGAAAACCAGAGCCAGCGTCGCGAAGTCGCTGGGTTCCTGCCTTCGCAGGAACGACGGACAGGGGGATTGCCGGTAATGATTAATCTCCGATTATTCGCCACTACGAATCGAAAATCAACCCGGATTTCGAAACGCCGTTTGTCTACGACAAACTTATGAGAAAATCATGGTCAGGAGCTTGGATGTTCGAGCTCTTCCATTCAGGAGTGCTTTATGAATTCGTCACGTCGTGTATTTGTTATCCATTCGGCAACCGCAATCGCCGCCAGTGCAGCGGTAGTCGCTGCGCCGATGGCGTTCGCGCAGAAACCGGCTGCCTTGCCGATGGTTGACCCGAAAGACCCCACCGCTATCGCGCTGGCCTATGCCGTCGACACCACGAAAGTGGACAAAACTAAATTCCCTAAGCACGCTGCTACACAAAACTGCGCTAACTGTGCCATTTTTCAGGGTAAAGCAACCGACGCAGCGGGTGGCTGTCCCCTATTCGCTGGCAAGCAGGTTCCGGCGAAGGCGTGGTGCAGTGCATGGGCTAAAAAAGCCGCTTAATCCGCCCAGTCGCGGACGAAAAAAAACGGCCCTTGGGCCGTTTTTTTATGACAGGCGACGTTGCGTCAGTCAGCGAGTCCGACCCAACGCGCTATGCAAGCTACGTTATTTCGTCGATCCACGCTTGCTGAATCGCCTCCAGAATCCGCTCTCCGCAGCGCTCGGGCACGTCGTCAAACTCCGGCAATACCGTCACCATCGCCATCAACGCAGTGAAGCGCACTTGCGTCGGGTCAACGTCGGGATTCGCGTCCGCGAGTTGGATTGCAATCTCCAATGTGTCGGTCCATTTCAACGTTGCCATTAGTGATTTTCCCGCGCATGGTTGATCGTGTACTTGGGAATCTCGACGGTTAAATCAGCATCGCCGATTTTCACCTGACACGACAAGCGCGACACGCCGGTCAAGCCCCACGCGCGGTCGAGCAAGTCTTCTTCATCTTCACTCATTTCGCCTGTGCTGTTGAAGCCCTCGCGGAGGATGACGTGGCAGGTGGTGCAGGCGAGCGACTGGTCGCAGGCGTGCTCGATGCCGATGTTGGCGTCAATCATCGCCGTGCATAACGTGACACCGGGTTTCGGCTCAAACGTGAGCCCGTACGGACACAGCTCGGGGTTCGCGAGAATCTTTATAACGGCCATGCGAACTACACAATCTTTTCAATGTTTTTTCCAGTCAGCGCCTCGCGCACCGCGCGATCCATGCGCCGACCGGCGAACTCTGTGCTGGCAATGTTGAGCGCCTCAGCCGCACGCACAATCGCGCGGTGATCGGCAGCCAGCGCGAGCTGTTTCAGATGCGCAACCTGCGAGGTCAGCGCCGCATGTTCCGTGTCCGACAGCAGCGCGCGATCCACAGCGAGCGCCTTCGTGAGCGCGTCGACGAGCGCCTGAGCATCCACGCGCGCCTCGGCCAGCGCGCGCGCTTGCATGTCGGTGTTCGAGCTGGAAAATGCGCTTTGCAGCATGGTCGCAATTTCGCCGTCAGCGAGACCGTAGCTTGGCTTCACCGTGACCTCAGCGCGAACATGCGTACTGGCCTCTTCTGCGCTCGCTGCAAGCAACCCGTCGGCATCCACCTGAAACATAACGCGAATTCGCGCAGCACCAGCGACCATCGGAGGAATGCCGCGCAGCTCAAATCGTGCAAGCGAACGGCAGTCGGCGACTAGCTCGCGCTCGCCTTGCACCACATGCAACGTCATCGCGGTTTGGCCGTCTTTAAACGTGGTGAATTGCTGCGCTTTCGCAACCGGAATCGTTGAATTGCGCGGGATGATTTTCTCGACGAGTCCGCCCATCGTCTCAATGCCGAGCGACAGCGGAATGACGTCGAGCAACAAATGTTCATCGCCCGCTTTGGCATTGCCCGCCAACTGATCGGCCTGAATCGCGGCACCCAGCGCCACAACCTCATCCGGGTTCATCGTGGCCAACGGCGGTTTGCCGAAATGCGCCGTGAGCGCCGCACAAACTTGCGGCATGCGCGTCGCACCGCCGACGAGCACGACGCCATCAATCGCATCCGGCTTGAGCTTGGCATCGCGCAACGCACGCCTCACAGCACTCATCGTGCGGTCAATCAGCGGCTGCGTTAACTCATAAAATTTATCGCGCGTGACTTCTGCCGTGCTGCCAAAACCGCAGCCCCAGTCGACCTTGACCTCAGCGGTATCCGCCGTGGTCAACGCCTCTTTTGCGACACGCGATGCGGCGTTCAAATTGGCTTGACCACCAGGAGACAATGCACGCGCCAACGCCCACGTGTCGAACGCATACTTCGCGAGCGCCGCATCAAAATCGTCACCACCTAGATGCGTGTCACCCGCCGTTGCGAGCACTTCAAACACACCACGCGTGAGTCGCAGAATCGACACATCAAAGGTGCCGCCACCGAGATCGTAAATGAGATACGTGCCCTCGGTCTTTTGCTCAAGGCCATAAGCAACTGCCGCTGCGGTGGGTTCATTGAGCAAGCGCAATATGTTCAGCCCGGCAAGCTTTGCCGCGTCTTTGGTGGCCTGACGTTGCGCATCATCAAAGTACGCAGGCACGGTAATGACGGCTTCAGTCACTGGCTCGCCCAGGTAATCTTCAGCGGTTTTTTTCATCTTGCGCAAGATGTCGGCAGACACCTGCTGGGCCGACATTTTTTTGCCGCGCACTTCAACCCAGGCATCGCCATTTTCAGCAGCCACAATTGAATAAGGCATCAGCGCAATGTCTTTTTGAACTTCTTTTTCACTGAACTTGCGGCCAATCAAACGCTTGACGGCGTACAGCGTGTTTTTCGGGTTGGTTACGGCCTGGCGCTTGGCGGAGGTGCCGACGAGTACTTCGCCGTCTTCCTGATATGCCACGATGGACGGTGTGGTGCGCGCGCCTTCGGAATTCTCAATCACTTTGGGCACATTGCCTTCCATGATGGAAACGCAGCTGTTGGTGGTGCCGAGGTCAATGCCGATGATTCTTCCCATGATTTTTCTCCTTTTACGGCTACTGCAAACCTGCCATGTGTCGTTGGGCGGTGCTCGAAATCCTCATGCACCTGAAGTGCACTCCGATTTCTGTACTCCGTCCGCCTAACTTGGCAGCTTTTCGCTACGCCGTGGTTTCTATAAAGTTAAGTGATTAATAAATTGAGATAAGACTAAGAAATTCAAGCCTGTTTATTTGGGCGCGCTGACCGTGACCAGTGCCGGCCGCAGCACGCGGTCGGCAATCAGGTAGCCTTTTTGCAGCACCGTGACCACGGTATTGGATTCCAGGTCTGACGGCACCATGCTGATGGCCTGGTGCTGATGCGGGTCAAACTTGGTGCTAGGTGCCGGGTCAATTTGCATCACGCGGTTGCGCTCCAGCGCGGCTTTGAGCTGTTTGAGGGTGGCGGCTGCGCCTTCCATGATCTGCTCTGGCGTGGCGCTGGGCAGATTCAGGCCGGCTTCCAGGCTGTCAGCCACCGGCAGCAGGCTTTCGGCAAAGCTTTCAAGGGCAAACTTGCGGGCCTTGCTGACTTCCTCATCCGCGCGGCGGCGGGCGTTTTCGGCGTCAGCCTTGGCGCGCAGGTAACTGTCGGCCAGTTCAGTGTTTTTTGCCTGCAGCGTGGCAACTTCGGCTTGCGCAATTGTCAATTCGTCGAATTCATTGCCAGCGGCTGCTGCCTCAAGCTCCTCAGGGCTGGGCGCGCCAGTAAGAAACTGGCCCTGCTGGTAGTTTTGCTCGGGGTGATTTGAATCGGGATTTTTTGAGTCAGACATGCTTAACAACAGGTTTTGTTCAACAAGTCGGTTATCTGGGGCTGTAAAACCCCTTTTCAAGAGCGGGATTGGGAACTTTTGGCTGAAGGCCGTTTTCACCATCGAGCTGCAAATATGCTACTGAATAAATAGCTGCTTGCGCCCGTATTCATTGGTTTAGATTGTTAAAAGACGCAAATTCTCGGCTAGGCGCTTCAAAGCGGTGCGGGCATAAAAAAACAGGCCGGAGCCTGTTTTGATGCAAGCGGGACATCCATCCCGCAAGTGCCTGGTTACTTCTTTTTAACCACTGCCGTTTTGGACTGGCTGGCAACCCACTTCGTGGCAAAGGCTTGCATGTCGTTCATGCGCTTGAGCAAATCAGCGCCCAGTGTGGTGACGGTGTAGCCAGACGTACCGTGCGTCATCAGGCCCGCAGCGCGCATTTCCTTGATACGCGTGTTCAGCGTATTTGGCGTAATGGCGCCGACACTGTCTTGCAAAATACGAAAAGTTTGTGGGTGGCCATCTTTTAGTGCCCACAACACGCGCATGGCGTAGCGCGACTCCAGTAGCTCGAGCAGTTGGCCGGTAGCGGCATTTTCTTTAACACTCATAAGGTCTCCTCTTGTCAAAAAACAGGGTGCGGGCTTTAGATTTGCCACGCGAGTGCTATGAATATAACGCAAAAATGCCTGATTGCTACCAAGTTAATAGCTGCTTACGCCCAAATATAAGGCGCAAACCACACTTTTTTGTGACATTTGGCCGTTTTACAACGTCAGCGCGCAACCTAGGCGGTCTGACCTTTGTTGGCGGTCACCTGGCAGCCCGTAATGCGCCAGACTTTGTTTTTCTGGCGTTCCAGCGTGTAAGTGGCCAGGTAGGCGTTGCCTGCGGCATCCTGCATTTGTACCCGCTGCACCGCCTGATTTCCCTCGCCGTCGGGCGTTAGAAACGCGACCGTCGCAGGGCGGTACACCACCGGGTAGCCGCGCCGCACCATGTCCAAAAAGGTGCTTGCAGTACCGAATGTTTTGCGGACATTTGGCGCTGCATACGAAAACGCCTTATTTGCATCGTCTTTGGCGAAAGCGGCCAATTGGCCTTGTACGACACTGCGCACCAGGGTTGCGTCGGCTGTTGACAGCCCGGTGGCTTGTGCTGGAGGCTGCGCTTGTGCGTGTACGTGGGGGCTGGCCGCGCTCAGCAGCGCAAATGCAACAACGGCAATGCGCAGGCCGACGCTCTGAATCAAAGCTGTCATGGGAGTTTCCTTGAGTTGATCGACTGAATACGCGCAACAACGCTCAATCAGATTCAACCAGAAATCTGCCAAGTTCGCTCTGCGGTACGCAGCCTTGTGCCTTCTGATTTCTTTTTACCGAGCAGGACAAAAGAAGTCCAAGGATTCAAGCGGTAAAGCGTTTGGGGTTTCCGGGAGTAACGGGAAGTGCTCGCAGCTCGTATGGCGCAGAACCACAGCCATATCAAAAGCCATAGCTGCTTGCGCCCGTATTCACTGGGCTACAAGCACTTTTCACTCAAAAATTAACGTGCAGAGAGTGCTGTATCAGGGAAATCACTGAACAGGCCGTCAACGCCGAGTTTGTAGAACAACTGGTATTCGGCTTTGGCATCGCCTTTGAAGTCGGAGGCCAATCGCACCGGTTCATTGCGAAAGGTAAACGCGTGCACGATTAAGCCCTCGTTGTGGGCGTTTCTCACCACATCGGTGGGTGCAAGGGACGTGCGGTCGCGCTGGTCAATTTTGCCGTCTGCGTTCAGGTCAACTGCCTTGCCGTCTGCACCGATGGTCTGCCTGGTGGAAATCAAATACGGCTTCCACGGGCCAATTCCGTCTGCGTAGGTTTTGATTTCTTTCAAGCCTGCAGGCGTGAGCATGGTGGCAAAAGTGCGCGGGTCTTTGGCGACTGCAAAGTCGTAGGGTTTGTCGTATGGCGCCACGAGTGCCATGCTGCCGTCAGGGTTCACGTCATCGGCATCGATCAATTGCACGATGCGCACTTGTGTTTTAGACCGCAAGTACTTTAGGTTGGCGACTTCAAACGACTGGATGATGACCGGCGCGGCTTTAGTGGTGAAGTTGTTTTTGGCCAGAATAGCCAGCAGGCGGTCTTCAAGCGATAAATTCAAGCCGTTGTGGTAAGTGGGGTGCTTGGTTTCCGGATACAGGCCGACCACGCGGCCTTGCTTGGCGCCTTCGGTTTTCGCAAGGTCAATGACTTCTTCAAAAGTCGGAATACGAAACTTGGCGTTCTGCGTTTGGTCGCGGTCTGCAACGGGTTGTTTGGCAAACAGGGTCTTGATCTCGGCCAGCGTGAAGTCCGATGCAAACCAGCCTTCTTCTACAACGCCATCGACCATTTTTTTGGTTTTGCGCGCAGCAAACTCGGTGCGGGTGGACACATCGGTGGTGCTGGTGATGTTGGGTTCGTGGCGCGCTATCAGCACGCCGTCTTTGGTAGCTACCAGGTCGGGCTCAACGAAGTCGGCACCGAGCTCAATGGCGCGCTTGTAGGCTTCCAGTGTGTGCTCTGGCAAGTAGCCGCTGGCGCCCCGGTGGGCAATGACCAGCGGTAATTCACCACTTAGCGTGGGGTACTTTGATGGCGGCGGAATCACCACCGCATCACTGCCGCCGCCGCAGGCCACCAGGGCGCACGCGGCAACGCTGGTCAAAACAAGATTGCGTGAAAAGTTTGAAATCATGAGGGCTCCAGTTGATACAAATATGTCAATGGATGCTAGCCATCGTTTATGACAAATTTGCGACGCTGACCGGCTCTACAACTAATCCTCAATTGCGCGCAGGCACCACAAAGCTCAAGTTGCCCCACATGCTGTCCCAGTCGATATTCTTTTCGCTCTTTACGGCAACCATGTGCACAGCGCTCACCATCCACGCGCCTGCGTACGGCAAGTTCACTGTTGCCACGCCATCTGCGGCTGTGGTCGCCCGGATAATGACCGTTTGCCCGCTGTGCCTGTGCCAGGCTTTAAGCAATGCGCCAGCCAACGGCTTGCCTTCAAAATCAACGCGCACCCGCAACGCGTCACCAGGCGCGAGCAGCAATGGGTTGTTCAGCGGTAGCAGTTCCAGCCGCTGGCCAATTTGCTTTGCGTGCGTTGTATCTTCACCATTTGCGCCGCCAGCTTCTGTCACAGACACCAGCGTTTTGACGTAGCGCCGGTAGCGCTCCCGACCCGGTTGTTTGGCCTTACCAGCCGCTTCGCGCTGCGTTTTAATGAAATCAAGGCCCTCATCGTGCAGATAGGCGTGAAAGCTGTCAGCTGAAAGGCTGATGGTGTTGGCCTCGCTTTCAAAGGCAATTAGGTGGGTGCCGGGGGTATTCAACACCACGGAGAAATCTGCTGCGGGCGTGGTGGGCAGTTGCGGACGAAGGTCGCGCATGCCAAGGGTGGTGAAATGCCGCAAGCCAGATGTCTGCTGCCTGGAAACCCCGACCAGATCGCCCTGAAATTGCTCGCCCACCATCAAACTGAAGCGGGCCGAATTGCCTGTTGCAAGCGGGGCAGTGACGGGCACGATCCAAAATTCATGGGCGTGCAGCGGTAAATGCCAAAGGGTCAGCAATGGGAGAACCCACAGGCAGGCAAGGGTGGCAAAAAATTGATTCACGTAAATTTTGAACTGGATGAAACGCTTGACAGTGGTTTTGTGCATCAGTGACTGGTTAAAAGTGCTTATAGGGCGTGTCGCGTTTTGTTAATACGCGCTTTAGCTTCAGCCGGATTTGACTAACCGGAAATTTGAACTCTTTTGTGCTTTGAAATATGTAGGCGAATGGTGTGTTCTTGGCGCGTTGTGGCTAAAAATGCGGTTGATTCCGTAAGGCTCTTCAAAGTGGTTTGTGGCGCAACTTTCGTGCCCAAGTCGCTGACCAAGCTTGGGCCGAGGACAATTGCCTGAAACGCTTATTGCAGTGGTCAATTCACACTATATCGTCTGTTTCTAGCGCAGCTCGCCCAACGCGTAATCGCGCATCAATTGGCTAACGACTTCGGCCTGAAGCCTGTCTTTGCGAGCTTTTATGCGCAGCCAGGAGGGGGGCAACTCCAATTAATTCCTGGCCCCGCTGCGGCCAATAATTTTCCAGTGAACCAAAAAGGATTTGATCTTCACAAAGCTGGCGGGCGCAGGCGCGCGAACCATGGCCATGTGGCCGCTGGTGGCTACAACCGCTTGTTCAAAGTAGCCGCCATCCAGCAAGGCACTACCTGTTGAGATCTGTACCGCCCAAAAATCTTCTTCGTATTTTGAAACGCGCAGCGGGTGCGGGTCGCCATCTTTGGCTGACCTGCGCACCACATCAATTTCAAAACCATCCGCGTTGACGGCGGTGTAGCGCTGGTCTTCACGCAGCTCAAAAGTTTTGTCGACTTTTTTAAACACGGACAGCAGTGAAGTGTCCAGCCTGTTCATGGTGGTAACAAAGCTGAGGTATTTGCGCGTGTCCAGCAGCAAATCAATGTCTTGCGTCGCGGTTACGTCGTCTTGTACCCGCACACCGCAGGCGCTTTCGTAGGCGTATAGCGCATGGGTACCGACTACACAAAAATGTGCTCCTAATCCAGCTTGGTCAAGGCGATAGAGTGTGTCAATCAGCACCTTTGGCGCACGGCCCAGGCGCAATGCACGGTTGCTGCGTTGGTGCTGTGCCAAGGCAGTCTTCAGGCTGCTTATGCGCTGCTCGAGTTTGGCTTTACGCTCCATGAAGCGCTGGTAAATAGCCTCCAGCTCAGGCGTATGCCGACCCATTGAAGTTTGCGAGCCTCGGCTGGCAACGCGAACCAGGTAACGCTGTCCGCTCATCTCACGCCAAAACATGGAGCCGCGCACCTCAAGTGCCGCTTTTTGGGTGTCCCGCAGCGCGCGCAGCGTTGCCTCGGCATCAATGTATTGCCGGGTTTGCGCGGGGCTAAGTTCCAGGAAAGGGAGCATTTTCAGAGTAAATTGTTATTTTTTTAATTTACTCTGAAAAATGCATTAAATCAACAATATTAAAATTTAATCCGCTGTTGACTAGAAGTCTAATTAACGATTTGATTGGGATCGTCTGCCGACACGTCAGTTTGGTAGCGACTCGGCAGTCAAACTATTTTTCGGTGTGCTGCTATTTATGGACACGCGCTTGCGCCGCTACTAGATTGAACTTAATTGCATTGCATTTAAATTTAAGCACGGCTTTGTTTTGAAAGCTGCGAGCAAACGGTCTTTACAGGGCAACGTCAGACATATCACTGCTCAGCTAATTCCTTGATTTTCAAATGAAATCCGGTAAGGAGTTCACCAATTTTCTTTTGCAGCAAAACCTTATCTCGGAGTTTGATCGTCGCTATTGCCAGGCCTTGTTTACTCAATCGGTAAGCAAGTATGGTTTGCTCCAGATGCTCGGGCAGCAACAGAATTGGTTTACCTGCGTGTAAAGCCATACTTGTCAGTCCCATTCCACCGTGCCCTACAACAGCATCGCAAGTGCTTATCAGAGCCCCCAGCAATATTGGCTCCTCAACTACTTGAATGCCCCAACCACGGGCAGCCTCGCTGGCTTTAGCAACGCCATTCGGAGATATCTCCAGCACGTTCGCACCGTTTTGTTTTAGCGCCTGCCAAACCAAGTCATAACGTTTGTCTCGAAGATTCAAGTAACAAAGCACTTTGGGCCCATCTCTGTCAGGCCAGTCATATTGTTTTGCGCCGGGCGCCTCTGCCCATATTGGGCCGCGATAGCCGCTAACAGCTCGTTCAGCGCAAAGTTTTCGGTCAAAGTGGTCGAACTCTGGCCACGCGAGCAAGGCAAGTTGATCTGGTCGAAAGAGGTCATCAACCGACGTCGGCGCGCTCAATCGCAGATTTGGTGAAAGGCTTTGAGCCAAAGCATGGAACCCTTGTTGTAAGCGTTCTTCAAGCTGGATTACTTTCTGAGCGGCATTTTCAACCCACGGCGTAAAACATGGCCGCTCTCCAGCTATCGGCGGCAGTTCAAATCCATA
>ENA-OFCE01000717-OFCE01000717.1-metagenomes-genome-assembly--contig:-NODE-717-length-20211-cov-6.873685_pt1 | contig 20211 bp, 19 predicted proteins | sample MGYA00153388_OFCE01 | MGnify analysis MGYA00153388
TGAACAGATGTACTGATTTAGTGGTAAATCAAATAGGATTGCTATAATTAACCCTAACCAAAAAATTTTAAAATTTCAACAGCCAAATGGCTGAATGTAGTGTGTAGATTTATTAGTATTTTATGTGTTAGGCTGTATGTCTGCTTAATATGTCGGTCAAAATTTAGTCCACTAATCGTTGACATGATTCAATATTCCGAACAATGTCCAGAATAAGTACCTTACTTTACCAAAAAATTGAAGTAAGGATCGAAACTATTTGAAGGCTGAATATTGCTGTGAAAGTTCCAGTTACATCCACATAGTTTACCTTCGGAGCGATTGCATGACCGATCTAAGAGAAACCGAGCCTAGCGATCTGTGCCAGTTCAAAGATATTAGAGCGATGAACTTAGCCATTCGGTGGCGAACACCGACGCTCGTGATACTGAGATCGAGTGCCCTACTATTGCTAGATACTCTCATGCTGTTTGCGTCGTGGACGATCGCCGATCGCCTCGGGACACCGACGGCTGAGGTGCACATTTCTAAAGTGATAGTGCCGATTCTAGCGATTAGTGTCGGTACTCTGGCTGCTTCAGGATTTTATGGGACTGATGATAAACTGCATAGATTTGCAAAATTGTTCAAATCGTTGACACTGGCGCAAGTTGTCATCTTAATCGCTGCTTTTTTCTATCAACCTGGACTGTGGTGGGTGTCCCGTTCGGTCTTCTCGATCGTTTGGGTGCTGAACGTTGTCTTGATTAGCTCGGCGAGATATTTATTCGATTTAGCGATCGTGGTGATTCGCAAACATTATCCCATTTTTCAGCAACCAGTCGTGCTGGTGGGAGACAAAGTGGATATCGAGCGGGTCAGAAAATTACTCAAGCGATCTCAACAATTTAGAGTTGATAGCACGATCGACTTGTCAATTTGGGATATGCAGAGTGAATTAGAGGAGATTATCGATTGGATTCGTTCGCGCAAAGTCAGTGAGGTATTTATTTGCTCTCAACAGCTAATCAACAATCAAATTATTGTCTATTGGAATCTAAAAGCCGCCGGAATTCATCTCAGGATGGTGCCGACCGAGCTACAATTACCACAACGATCTGCTGAGACTAAGATGATCGAAGAAATTCCCACTGTCCGCTTCAAATCTTTACCGATTTTTGGCATAAATTTTTTGTTAAAACGGCTACTTGATGCGATCGCCGCAGTGGTGATTTTAATTATTATTTCCCCAATCCTGTTATTAATTGCGATTTTGGTCGAAAAATCATCTCCTGGCCCAATTTTTTACAAGCAGGATCGGATTGGCTTAAAAGGTCGTCGGTTCCAAGTTTGGAAATTTAGGACGATGGTAGAAAATGCTAACGAACTGCAAAAAGAACTTGAGGCGAAAAATGAAGTCAAAGGTGGAGTCCTATTTAAAATCAAAGAAGATCCTCGGATTACCAAAATTGGTAAATTTTTGCGCCGTTACAGTTTAGATGAGTTACCGCAGTTAATTAATGTTTTAGAAGGCACAATGAGCCTAGTAGGGCCGCGCCCTCTGGCGATCAGAGACTATGAGAGATCGATCCAGCACGTCGAACAATTCGATCGTGATAAGTTTCTGCGCTACGAAGTTTTACCAGGAATTACTGGTTTATGGCAAGTTAAAGGGCGTGCTAGTATTGATTCTGAGGAAATATTCTATTGGGATCTGGTCTATATCCTCCAATGGTCTCTAGCTCTCGACTTAAAAATCTTGCTCGAAACAATTAAGGTAGTCCTACTCAAAGAAGGATCTTATTAATAAGTGTACATTTCATAAATAATTGTCCACCTTCATAGTTACTGTCACCCCATGTATAATCGCCGAAGCTTAGTTCAGAAGGAAGATTATGGGGATTGACGTTAACTTATTTTCCCTTGTAGAAAATTAAATATATATTTGCCTTTTTCTAAAAAGCGATCCCACGGGGAGGCTTCACTAACGAGTTGCTCAGATTTACATCAAAAAAAAAATTCGCCCACCACAAGGGTTTGGAGCGAATTTTGGACAAGAACTATGTAAAACTGACAAATATCTATGAAATGTACAACAACAACTAACTCCAAAAAGCGGGCGATGGGACTCGAACCCACGACGTTCACCTTGGGAAGGTGACATTCTACCACTGAATTACACCCGCACCTAGTTAGACTAGCACACAAAGAGATCGATCGTCTACAATTTTGGGCAGATGTGCTGGTAATTAATTACAATGGAGGTGGGTTACTTCATTGGTGTAGTCTCCGCCATTAACCAACGGCAAATACTTGACAACCAAAATCAGCAGAGCGATCGCAGGATCTCAGAATCAGTTAATTGTGTTATGAATCAATTAGATCGCATCTCATTGGCACAGCCGCTGAAAATTAGCATCGTCGCTCATCGAGGTAAAACAGCTACAGTTAAATCTGAGAATACAATTGAAGCTTTTCAAAAAGCGATTTTCATCCTCAGAGACTGCGCTAGCGAATTTGTCACCCCACAGATTGAATTCGATCTACGGATGTCCCAAGATGGCTATTTGATCTGTTACCATGATGAGTCGATCGATGACATTGAGATTAAAGATCTCCAATATCACCAACTGCAATCTATTTCTAGAAGTAAAGGGTTTGAAATCCCTTTATTTGAAGATATCCTCAAGTTGTGTCGCAATCGCATCGATCTGGATATTGAAATCAAAGAAGAGGGCTATGAAGAGCGGGTTATTGCCCTCACAACTGAGTATCTAGAGTACTCTAGCTTTGTCATCAAGTCGTTCAATGACGCATCTGTTAGAAGAATAAAAGATTTAGATCCACAGATTAAAGTGGGATTACTACTTGGCAAAGTTACTGGCAAATTTCCTGTGCTTAGTATTTTAGCTCAGTTTTTCCCTGAATATAGAATCTTTAAAACCGGAGCAGATTTTGTATCGCCAAATTTTAGGCTTCTAAAGTTTGGCTTTTTGTGGCGAATGAAACTATTGAAAAAAGAAGTTTATGTATGGACGGTTAATGAAGAATGGAGATTGTTTAAACTGATGAGGAGTAAATATATCTCGGCAATAATTACCGATAAACCAGAATTAGCAATCCAAGTTCTCGATGCTCTACAGCCAACGCACAGCAGCTTCGATCGACAATCTAAATTGCTAAATAATATGGATAATTAGCTCAGATTGCACCAGTCGAGCGAGCTTTGTAACAGCGTCGATCGAGGGTACCTTGGGGCAAGGTGTGAGCTAGCAGATTTCGATCGGTTCGATGTCTTCTGCTGGCTGGAAGCCGAAGATCTGAGCATAAAAATAGAATTCACCAGTCAGAGCGCGTTTGATATTTGCGGCTTGACGGAAACCATGTTGCTCGGTAGCAAAGGTGACATAAGCGACGCGGATACCTTTGGCTTTGAGTGCGGCTACCATCATTTCGGCTTGATTTGGCGGTACGACTTTATCTTCCAACCCTTGGAAGAAAGCGATCGGACAGGACAATCGATCGGTAAAATACAGGGGCGATCGATCGTGATAGATATTCGCACTAGCTGGATAGGGTGCAACTAATCGATCGAGATACCGCGATTCAAATTTGTGAGTATCTTTTGCTAGTGCGGCTAAATCGCTTACCCCATAATAACTCGCCCCCGCTTTGAAAGTATTCCCAAATGTTAATGCGGCTAAGGTAGTATAACCCCCCGCGCTACCTCCAGAAATCGCCAATCGATCGACATCAGCTAAACCCTGTGCTACCAAATAAAGTGCCGCATTTGTGCAGTCATCGACATCGACAATCCCCCAGTTACCATCGAGGCGGTGCTGATAGGCTCTCCCATAGCCCGTACTCCCACCATAATTGACATCTACTACCGCAAAACCGCGACTCGTCCAATATTGGGTTTTGAGGCTGAGTTGGTTGGAAGTAGCGGCGGTAGGACCACCATGACTTTTGACTAGGAGTGGGGGTTTCTCGCCCAGTAACGGTTGATAATCCCGATTGGTGGGTGGATAATAGAACGCATAAGCAGTACCCTCAGTAGTTGGAAACTCGATCGATTGTGGTATCGATAGATAGCCAGGATCGATATCTAATTTGTTAGATCTTTGGAGTACTTGGCGGGATTCTGTGAGAAGATCGATTGAAATAATTTCATTCGTCTGGGTAGCTGAAGCCGCACAGCAGACGACTAAATTACCAGCCGCGCGCACACTGGATAAATCGGTATAAGGCACATTCAGAGGTGTAAAGTGCCCACTAAGGGTATTAATCAGCGCGAGATACGAGACACCACCTTGACTATAGGTGCAGACAATCCGATGCTTGCCAACTAGTGCATAGGTAGACATCCCAAATACCCATTGTGGCAGCCCAAATTCAGCCGCCAACTCATACACAGGCGTAACCGTCCCATTATTCCAGCGATAGAGATTGCCCCAGCCCGTGCGATCGCTGACGAAATATAAGGTATCATCTGAAGACCATTGGGGTTGAAAGATTGCTTCATTCGCACCACCCGCAATCAGTGTTAGTGCAGACAGAAAACCATCATTGACAGTAGCAATTTGGAGATTGGTACCATCCCAAGGTAGATTGGGGTGATTCCAACTCAACCAGGCTATTTTAGTACCATCGGGACTCAATCTCGGCGCAGCATAAAAATCACAACCCCCCGCCAGAACGTACACATCATCAGGGTTAGTAAGATTGATACTGACGATCGTATTCAACGACTCGAAGTCCGCCGAATCATGCTCCTCCTGTACGCAAATCAATCGCTGATGAAGCGGATCGATCGTCAAATCAGCATATCTTTTAGTCTTATCGTGGGTAAGTTGAAGAACTCGCTCCGGTGTCCGTAAATCCTGAACGTACAAACAATTATCGCTATTATTACTAAAATAAACCCGCTCATCGACAACTGTATAAGGTGCGCCGCCGTACTCATGCACGCGATTTCGGACATTATATTCTGGCGGCGTGATATCAGTCGTCCTCCCATCTGTGGTGCGCCTAACGATGACGCTGCGCCCTGCTTCTTGGGGGCGGGACTCCAACCAATAAATATCTGTCCCATCTAAGACGATAGAACTAAGTCCGATACTATCAGCCACGATCGCATCAGCAGTAATCGGCGATGTCCAGGAACCAAAGGGAGCTAGTTGCATTTTCGATCGATGTAAAGTGTAATAGCGATCGGCAAAATCGTACCGATTAAAACTCGCCTACCAGGATTCTAACCGATCGAGTAGCCATTATCGATTATCAATTGTCAACCGTTGAAGATATCGATTAATTGCTGTTTGTTTCTACTCACTAATATTGGTGATAGTTGTTGGTTGAAAAGAGTTTCATAGAAGAAACAAGAGTAACCCCCAAATTGGTTGGCAATAATTACATCTATCTGTGCTGCGATCGTCTCACTAGAGATCGATCGAGTCTTCAAGCCTGTGAGTATCCCAATTAGCGTGGGAATTTTTGTCTTAATTGCTCTAACTTCTGGCTTGTTAAGTTCGCCAATAAATACATCCAACCTATCGCGATAAACTTGCAATACCAACTCATCAATTAAACCGAGATCGTGCCACTGCTGCCAATCTACCAAATAACGACTCTTGGAAAAGCTCAGTGGATTGGGAGAAATCGAAATTAGACAATCGCTTCGACTCGACTTGACGGAGCTGACAATCTGGCTGAGTAAGGCGGTGAGCTGTGCCGCTCTCCACTGATTCCAGTTGAGACGAGCGAGGTTTTGGTGTTGAAATAACTGTTGCGTCAATAGATCGTAACCTAGCTCCACTGGGAAGGCAAAATGGTCGTCTAATTGAATCCCCGCGACGGGATATCTATTGACAACATCAGTAATCAGATCGACCATAAATTTGCGGACTCGATCGCAACTAGGATTCAACCAAGCATGAGGATCTTGCTTGCCATTAGCACCTTGAATCCGCTGGATATTTCCATGTATGTCTAGACTAAGTAATGAATATTGACGTGCGATCGCAGATTGTGGCGGTACCATCAGTCCATACTCAAACCACGGAACTACACGAATTGTCAACGGTTGCGCCAACTCAATTATTTCTGCTAATACATCTCGCCCCACAAAGGGACTATTTGGTAACACCGACGCTCCCGTTAATTCCTGAGCTACTGCACTCGGATATAAAGTATATCCTCGCTGCCATACCGCCGGATAGATAGTATTAAATCCCAACTCTGCCAAACGCTGCAATCCTTCAGCCAGATTGGCACGAGAATTCATCACTTGACTATCAACATTAGTCAACCAGACGGCTTTTAATACCATTTTGGATTTTGCGACCCAAATCACGCGGAGGACATCTGGCACCAACTAACTTTGGGCATGGCAGTAGCATCATTCCGGCTGGAGTCGATCGTTGGGGAGCTTGACATACTTCGATCGATCGAGCTAGATAACCTCGGCTATCTAGCTCGATCGTTTTGATGATTACTTACTACAATCACCACTGAAAGCCATGCAACTTTGGTAATGGTGCCGATGTCGATGTCACCCGTAATAAACGCGGAATCGTGCCACTATTGTAGACGCGAAACTCGCTGGCTACCGTAGCCTCTACGTCCCGTACGGCTTGATTCATCACCGTTGAGCCATTTTTATCGGAAACAGAACGATGGAAGGTACCTCTGGGAATCCGCAAAATCTCGCGATCGGTCTCCAAACGTACAATATGATATGGATAATTCCAGGTAAAATTGACTAGATAAAATGTCCTCCCTCCCGATATCGCCAAGAGATTGTCTTCCTGGTGCGGGTGGAGATAAAATTGCCAGTAACCTCGATCGCTATCGGGTGGGCTGATCGCTGGGCCTTGATGGACGACCAGATCCCGCACATTGGACTCAGGGACAGTAATATCAAAGAAACGCACGCTGGGCGTATCGCGAAACTTTTTATAGCTCACCATTTCAAACATAGTCGTATCTCACACAAATAATGTCGATTTACTTATGAGCGTCGCATATCCAATTTTGTCAAACCGTCAACCTTGAACATTTTGCCCACATGTTTCCTATTTTAGGACATTAAATTAGTGGTGAGTGGGGATGAAGTTAAATAAATCTAATGTAATTCGCTCGGAGCTGGAACAAAGCCGATGGCGATCGACCCGCGCTCTGCTCAAGCCTATAATAATCGCGGTGCAGTTAAATATGAATTAGGCGATCGATGATTACACTCGCGCTGTTTTACTCAATCCTCAATCCGCCGAAAAAGACGATCGACTTTCGATTATTTACTATACTCCGACAATAATCCATCATCCTAATTACATAGATCGCCTCACGAGCGACAAATAATCGATCGAACAGTAACCCAACCGAATATTACTCCCGATCGAGTTACCCCAGAGCCAAAAATCCGCGATCGAGAACATCGAAGACAAGATTGGCTCCCCAATCGAGCAATGATCCCTCCCCTAGATGTCTAATTTGACACAGAGCGGGGAGTAGCTAACTCACCACATAGTCGCGGAAACTGCTATGACGACGGCGGAAGTGGGATAGAGCTTGATGCTCTAGTTGGCGTACCCGCTCGCGACTGAGATGGAGGATTTCCCCTACTTTTGCCAGCGATAGCTCTACACCACTTTCCAACCCAAAGCGCAGATTAATTACGTCCCGTTGTTGACGAGTAAGTTCTGTGAGAGTGGACTGGAGTTCTTGACGGAGCGATTCTTGCGCTGTGAATTTCTCTGGGGAAATCCCACTGTCTTCGAGTAGCTCTGAGAGTTCGGTATCTTGACGCTCGCCAACTTTGACATCGAGCGAGATTGGTTGACGGGACATGTTGAGATAATCCTGAATCTGTGCGGGTTCGAGTCCCAGGGCGACGGCTATCTCTCCCGATGTAGCACTCCGCCCTAGTTGCTGGGACAACTCCCGTTGGGTTTTTTTAATTTTGTTGAGTTTTTCGGTGATATGAATGGGCAAGCGGATCGATCGACCTTGTTGAGCGATCGCCCGCGTAATTGCTTGTCTGATCCACCAGTAAGCATAAGTTGAAAACTTATAACCTCTGGTAGGATCGAATTTTTCCACTCCCCGTTCCAATCCTAGCGAACCTTCTTGAATCAAATCGAGAAATTCGAGGTTGCGCTTTTGATATTTTTTAGCAATCGCTACTACTAGTCGCAGATTAGCTTCGATCATTTTCTGCTTGGCTTGATGTCCCAAGCGCAATACTCGATCTAGTTCCGCCTCTGCTAGGGTTGATTCACTTGCCCACTCCGTTTTCGTCGGCGGACGATTTAGGGTCTGTTCTAGGCGATCTTTCACCCCTTGGAGGAGCATCATTTGCTGCACTTGCTTACCGTAGCAAATCTCTTGCTCGTGACTGAGCAGTGGAACGCGACCAATTTCATGGAGATAGGTACGCACCATATCACCTGTAGATCTGGGTTGAGCGATCGGCTGAGTTTTTACACTGGGCATGAGTTTCTATTTAACTCCTTTTACAAGTGGCTGGTAAAACTTTTCCCACACTACTTTATTTATTCTTCACGTCCTGACGCTCGATTTCCGCTAGAGATCCATCAAGGATAGTCATGAGGATGAGTCGTTGGCAACGCCTGCGACTCCCGCGCTTACGCCAACGAGAATCGGGCTGAAGAGGGATGATGTGGATGTTTGGGCGCGGTTTGAGCGTTAGGCTCGCTGGTACCGTAGGAGTATGGACGTAAATAAGTAGCTCGAAGTTCGCTAATATCTAAAAAAATACCAGTTTTCGGGAATTGGAAAACTTAATTAATGATTAAATTAGGAATGAGAGCTTAGAGGTTGTTTGAAAAGTCTGTTTTGTTACCCATACACCCTAGAGAATCCCCCTAAATCCCCCAAGTCTGGGGGACTTTGACTCTAGTTCCCCCCAGACTTGGGGGGCTAGGGGGGCTAGTCAAGTGTCGCTTTATACTTTTCAAACAACCTCTTAGGGATTGGGTATATTTATCTTACTTGTTAAGTCCTAAATTTTGGCGATCTAAAGTCTAAAACCTGACTGCCTAAAACATAACTTAATGTTGAAACCACAGAAAGCCTGTTTGCATTAAACCAACGATAAATCCGAGGACTCCGCCGAGATTGACAATACCTTGCAGTTCGCTTTTGACAATACCTTGAATTCCAGCTTCCAGCTCGGCGGGAGAAGTAGCTTTAACTCGATCGACAATCACTTGGTCGATATTTAAAATCGGAATTACTTGAGCGACAATTTGTTCGAGATCGCCTTCTAGATAGCGATCGATAATGATGGCTAGTTCTGAACTGACGACATTTAAAGATGATGTCAAGATCGTCGAATTACGCAGCCGACTAATCACAACATTAGCAATTCCATCCCAATCTGCCGAATCTGTCAATCCTTGAATTAGTTCGATCCCTTTGCTCTGAATATAGCTGCGGACGGTAGCACTAATAGTTTTTCTAAGTTGCTTGACTGTCGAGACGGGTAAATTTTGGAGCGAAAGATCGCGTAATAATTCTTGAACGCGATTGCGGATATTTAGAGCGACAATTAGCTGAGAAATGATCTGATTGGCTTTTTCTCGATCGTCTAAACAGAACGTACGCAGCCGACTCAGAGCATTTTTCACGCCAAACACATTGGCAACTACCCAATAAGTACCGCTACTCTGTTCTCGCAATCCTTCATCGATCACTTGAATATTCCGATCGGTCAAAAAATCGATCAGGGCTAACCGCAGTGTTTCTGGTGGTAAAATTACATTAATCAACCAGTCAGCTAATTGAGCCGCTTGTGCTTGAGTCAGCTCGAATTCTAGAATCAATCGATCGAAGATTTGATTGATTTGTGGCTCTAAAAAGTCGGGCTTGCGCGCCAAAACTCTCAGCCAACGGGGAAAAGATTCACCTAATAAATCTTTGAGAATATTTGCGAGTAATTTAACCGTTTTTTGTTCCTTATCGGCTTGAATCTGCTCTAAAGCTAATTGGAGTAGCCAACTAATCGCTGCTTGGACGCGTTCCACCTCCAGCAATCGCTTGGCGATCTTTTGCAGCTCCACTGGAGTCAGCAAAGAACCCATAATCGTATCAGATATCCGCGTCGCCAATCGTTCCTGATTGCTGGGAATCAATCCAGGCGTAAATGGAAGCTGATATTTACCGATATATTTCGCCGTATAGGGACGAAACAACATTTTGATGGCGACATCGTTGGTAAAATAGCCAACAACAGCACCAGCAAGCGGAGGAGTTAAGTAGAGCCACAGTTGGAACAGGGACAAGGTATTCTCAAAGATGTAGTCTGGGTTTATCTTCCAATTATACCCATCAGGTCGATGAGTTGAGCATGAGTATCCACGCACTCATTGGCGGTTATCCACATCAGCGATGTGTAGTGCCTCAAATTACACACGAGTCGGTAAATGCGATCGGTTAGAAAGTTGTTTCGAGTAGTTTAACCCAATGATTAAGTCAGTTCTTTTCGATTTAGACGGCACATTGCTCGATCGGGATACCTCCATTAAACAATTCATTTGGGCACAATATGACAGACTTATCGATCGATTGAGTCATATTCCCAAAAGCGACTACATTGCCCTCTGTCGGGTAGGAAGGGGATGTCACCATCCCCGAAACCCCCCTAAGAACGTAGCGTGACAGTTTCCCATCACTACGCTCAAGCCTTACTTCTAGCCTGTATCTTGGTTTTAGTATGTTCCTGTATATGGCAAGCCTTGTGCAAATGGATGAGATTCCAGTGGTCGTCTGTTCCTCCATCCTTCACAGGAACTATGTGATGGGTGGCTAATTCCTCGTCATTGAGTAGGTCTTCTCCACAGACTGAGCATTTCCATTTTTGGTTTTCGGCTACAACATAATATTTGCTACCTTTTGCCCATCGATTTCTGCCCATTCTTTGTCTGCGTTTAACCCAGTACTCCTGATTTTCGGGATTATCCGGTGAGGCGTTTCCTTTGACTTTAACGTGGCGGATGATTTCGGTTGAGGCACATTTAAAGAGTTCAACCCATTTAATTTTGCCTCTGCGGTCTTGACTTTTTACAGCGAAGACCCAATTTCTTCTGCCCATTTGGTGAAAGTATTTCGCTTTAACCCATTTTGCTGATTTGTTTGGGTGTCGTCGTTTAACCCAACGCCAGAGGTATTTCCATACACGATTGTCTATGTAGTTGTAGATTTCTTTACTAACTACTTGACTTTTCGCCAGTTAATTTGGCTCCAGTCATTTAACCGCTGATTCTCTCCGTTTACTAGGCGTTGCCGCATAATATCTAACTTGTAAGAATTATTAGGTTTCTTTGTCTCTAGTCTCTTTCACATAAGACCGAAGGTACGTCTGCTATTGCTTTCGCTCATGGGCAAATTCTGCGGATGCGCTGCGGACGGGTTCCCCGTCCGAGCAAGCGCACCAAGCAGAACCCATATCCTATTCATTACAAATAGGCTTTTGCTTCTTACCCTTTCCTACTCCCTCCAGAGGATTCGACCTTCCTTACGGTTGGTTTACTAGGTTAATCGACCTAACCTAGACTCTGTAGGGGTTATCCTGTTGTATCGGTAGGTTTTCGCGTCTCTTTTAGGTGGTGTCTATTCTGCGATAGGAGTGATGTTCATACAGAAACATGATGATAAAGCATGTTTCTCTACCTATTTACCTTTTGGTCGAAGCTTATCAGCCTTATTTAGCTTCTTTCTAAATGACGCAGTTTAAACGAACACTTCACTTTCGTTCACCATGAGAGACATCCCTCTAGCAATCTAACCGCTTTAGGCTAGTAGTTAGATTTACATTTGTGAGTTGCTAATTCCGGTCGGATTGCTCCTTCCTTGTACTCGGACTCTATAAGAGTCTCTTACATGAGGGCTGTCGGTATGAATCGACAGGGGGTTTGGAAATCATTTATACTGATTCTCTTCCTGATTGGATGAGTCCCCATACCTTTTTAATAGAGTTGGCGTAGGTTGTGAAACCCTTCTCTAGCAAGGGCTAGACTCTATTTTAACCGACCTTTTCAGGTCGCACTCATCGATCTAGACTGTCATGGGCATGTGTGGAAAGACAAGGTTTATCAAACCCTAGTTGGAGAATTTGAAATTAGCGGCATCAGTTGGGAGGAGTTGCTTGATGACTACGAGACACAGTTTCAGTTTCATTGTGTACCATTTCCTGGTTTGATTGAGATGCTAACCACATTAAAACAGCAAGGCTATTTACTGGGCATCATCACAAATGGGCGGGGGAAGTTCCAGGATCGCGCGATCTCTGGATTGGGCATTGGCGACTATTTTGACACGATCCTCATTTCGGAAATAGAGCAAGTTCGCAAACCGCAACCAGAAATTTTTCACCGCGCGATCGATCGATTGGGAGTATCGGCTCAAGCGAGTGTGTTCGTAGGTGACAATCCCGAAGCGGATATCTTGGGCGCAAAGAATGCGAAGATGCGAACGATCTGGAAACGCAATTCTCATTGGCTAGAGCCAAAAGAGGCAGATGCAACTATTGATGAACTATGTGAAATTCCCGCGATCGTTGCACAGTTTAAGATTGTTTAGTGAATAAAAATGAGCAGCTAGGTTGATGTAGGGTGTGTTAGGCAACAGCCGTAACGCACCACGGATACCCAACGAAGCGATTCGGTGCGCGATCGACACATGGCGCAATATTAGCCGACTAAATGCGGCTTTATTTCCCTGTAGTGCCAGAAAAACTAAATCTCGATTACTTAAATATAGCGATCCTAAATCAGATTCCTGGGATCGGCTACTGGTGCGTTGCGGCTTTAGCCTAACACACCAGTAGTCAACTTAGCTTTTCATTTAGGATTGCGATAGTGGTAAGTCACATCAGAAAGGTTACTTTTGGGTGAGTACAACTAGATATCCAGTAATCCGTAACGCTTCTGGAGCGTGAGGAGTTGGGATCTGGCGGCGGCGGCGTTGTCGGCGAGATCGGCAAATTCGATCAGTCTGAGTAATTCTCTTCTGAGTAGATTACGCTCGATCGCCAGTGTATCTCGATCCAATTCTGGCGGCAATACGACCATATCATACAGAGTAGCGCGATCTTTGCCCGGATCTGGTCTGAGAATTCGCCCTCGGCGTTGGATAAATTGACGTGGATTGGTACTGCTGGCGAGGATCACGGCATGTTTGATGGCGGGGATATCGATTCCTTCATCCAAGCAGCGGATGGCTACCAGCCCTTGAAGTGCACCAGATTCAAACTGCTGGCGGAGTTGTTCTCGATCGAGAAGTGATGTTGCAGCGGTATAAGTATTGACGCGGTAGCCGAGTTCTGTACCGAGCAGGTGAGTGACGGCGGTAAGTTGTTGGGTGCTGTCGCTGCTACCATCGCCACAATAAAATAGAGTGTGGCTAGTGTTGAGGCGAGTCTGCATTAAAGTTTTGAGGGCGGTGAGCTTATTGGCGGCTGCACCGACGAGTCGGGCGCGTTGCATCAGTAATGGAGTGAGCGCGGGGGAATCGAATTCATCTTGGTTAGCAGCTCGATCCTGGCTGTTGTAGAGGAGTTTGCGGCTGATGGCGCGGGTGAGTTTGAGGTACTGTTCGCTCTCATCTTGAGTCAGTTCGACGAGGATCGGATAGTATAAATAATGAACTAGGGCACCTTGTTCGATCGCGTCTTTGAGGGTAAATTCTGGCTCTAAGATGTCTCCAAAGTAGTCGAGGATATTCTGAGTGCCGCTCTCGTCATAGTGGCGTTCTGGGGTAGCTGAGAGCGCGAGTCTCAAGCCGACATTGCGGGGGAGACTAGATTCTCGCTTTTTCGCACCGAGGTTATGCACTTCATCGCCGATAATCAGGGTACGATCGGGTAGATATTTTAGTTGAGATTGAAATCCTGGGGTAATCAGGGTTTCATTGGTAGTGACGATCGTCAGAAATTTTTGTTGTCCGGTATGGATTCTAGCGAGTTGATGCGAGAATTTACTCTGCCATTTATGGATGCTTTCACAAGCGAGAATCGGCTGAAGATTAAATTTCTCACACTCTCTGCCCCATTGATTTACGAGGTGTCGAAATGGGCAGATGACGATGAGGACTTGGAGTCCGATTTGTTGATATAGTTGATGTGCGATCGCGAGTGCAGTAATTGTCTTCCCACTACCTGTCGCCATCTTGAGCGTGCCGCGACCTTGGTTTTTGAACCAGTTAGAAATGGCTTGTTGTTGGTACGATCGCAGTTGCAGATCTGCGGGTAACTTGGGACATCCAGGTAGTTCTGGCTCTACTCGATACTGTACCTGTGATTCAGCGACAGCTACCAAGCGATTAATGCTTGTCAATTCCGCTCCCCAAGTCGTCGATACCTGACTTGCAGCTACTTTTTTTACTCTATAGGTATATTTAGAGTCGATCGACACTGATAGTTACCGAGCGATGTACTTTTTTATACTATCATATCAGCTAAATATTTGAGTTTTAGGGATAAATACATCCTCAAGCCCTCTACCCTCTTGCCCCTTTTCATGTATTTTTACCCTTGAGTTATCGCGTCTGGCAAGTCAATTTAGCTCCAAAAAATCCCCTTCGATCGTTACTGAGACTTTTATGCCGCCCACTTTTGACCCGCACTGGCGCGGCTGTAGATCAGATTGAAGATCCGATCGCGTTTGGCGATAAAGATCGCCCGCTCGTAAGTGTCGGGTAGATTTTGGTCTAAAATTTCCTCAACTGTAGACTTGACTCGAAGTTTGCTTTGGTCGTCTTTATGCCAGTCTTGTACTAATACTTTTGGTTGCGTCGCCATTAATCGAGCTAATAGAGATTGGGCTGCTAGTTTAACTTTCTGGGTTTCTGCGGCGGTCATTTTGTCTTGTTTGAGCAGATCGAATAATTCTAATTCATCTTCGGTTAAACCTTCCCGCAGGTGTCGCTCTGACTCTTGTTTGAGGTTCTGGGCAAAATCTACCAAGGCTTCGTAGTAGTTCTCGGTAGCTGAACCGCCTGCATTGTATCGATCGATAATAAATTGCAACCGTTGGGCAAAATCGGTACGGGTAGTATTTTGTTGGAGCATTCGATCGAGCTTGTTCTCTATGAAGCTTCGCAGATCGGCAATTTGAATATTTTTGTAAGGTGCTAATTTAAACTCTGTTTTGAGCTTGTCATAGTCGATTTTACTTAAATCTAGGATTTTGCCCGTGGGGAGAATTTTATATTCTGCGGTATATTCTGGCTGACTAACTGCATTATCGTCTGCAACTACACTACGGTCGAGTAGTTCGGATATTTTCAGATCGATCGAGTCAATATTCGTGCGTTCGATGATGCTATTAATCACGCCGCGCAGGTATTGGAAGACGAAGACGAGCGGACGACGATTGCTGAGAATTGAATTTCAGGTTTACAAGCTTCATAAAGGGATGAGATCGTGTTGTCGTAGACGTTAAAAGTCTTCCGCCATTCATCTTTTTGTAATAATATATCGGCGAACTGTTTAAACTGCTCCAGATATTTGAAAGTACCATTAGTAGCGAGGAGACTTTCTAAATCAATATCGTGCGACCGACAAAATATTAGTCCTTGCTCGATCGCTTCATCTAGGAGGATAAATAGATTAGATTTCGGCTGAATGGGTGAATTGGAGTCTTCAAGATCTGGCTTATCATCGCCCAACGCATAGTCTTTTAACGCCTCCCGCATATTGCGAAAGATATTGTAATAGTCGATGATTTCGCCATTATGTTTGGTGACATTATCGATCTGATGCGAAGTGACTCGATTGGCACGGGTGACTGTTTGCATCAGGGTATGATCTCTCATCGGCTTATCTAGATAAAGTGTAGACAAGGTAGGAGCGTCAAATCCCGTCAACCACATCGCACAGACGAAGACTAGCCGCAGGGGACTATCGGCATCTTTAAACTGATATTCGATGTCGTGTCCCTCTTTATCGACCGTATTGAGTCGAGCACGGTGTGGTTTGATGTCGAGTCCTTGCTTGGCCAAACGTTCGATTTCAGTGTCGCTATTTTCCAGGCTGATGACTACTGCCATGTCGGTTTCCTTCATGAATTCCAACACCTTTTTCAGTCGCGCTTTTTCGATATCGTTGGACGACCAAACCAAGTATGAGTCTTGCGATCTTTGCCGAGCAGGGGCGTACCTGTGAAGGCGATAATAACGAAGGTGAAATTACCCGTGAGTTTGCGGGTGATTTTGCGGGTATAGAAAATCATCGAGAAGCTCTTACCGGAACCCTGGGTATGCCAGAATACGCCTAGTTTGCCATCTTTGGCTTCCCGATTGGCGAAGGATTCAATCGCTTTATTCACGCCGATAAACTGGTTGTTTTGGGCGATGATTTTCTGGGTTTCTTTGTGATAGAGGATGAAATTTTCGATGTAGTCCAACAGTTTGGGCGGAGAGCAAAGCCCGATTATCGCCCGTTCTAAGCTGGTGCCAGATGATTCGATGCCGTCTCGATCGATCTTTTCTTTCTCATCTTCAGCGCGGAACCAGGGGAAGAAGTATTCCCAGGTGGCGATGAAGCTGCCGATCTTGGTTTCGATGGCGTTGGAGAGGATGCAGAAGGCGTTGGTGTGGAAGAGTTGGGGAATATCGCGTTTATAGTCGGTGAGATTGTCGTCAAAGGCGTTCTGAAGTTTGACGTTGGAGTTTTTGAGTTCGATGAAGACTAGGGGCAAACCGTTGATGTAGAGCAGGATATCGGGGCGGCGATCGGTCTGTTTTCCTTTAATCCAGAGTTGAGAGACGGCGAGGTATTCGTTGGTTTGAGGGGCATTTTCGGTGGAGTTGAAGTCATTAAAATCGATGACGCGCACGCGCCCATGTTCGGTTCTCCCGCGCTCGTTTTCATATTCGATCGAGATCCCGTCGCGAATCAGTCCATCTACGGCACGGTTGGCGGCGATGGGAGACATCACCGAGCGGCTATCGGTGAGGATGGCTAAGGCTTTGTCGATCGCGTGTGCTGGTAGTCCAGGATTGAGGCGGAGGGCGGCGGCTTTGAGTCGATCGAGCAAGATGACATCATGTTTATCGGTGCGGTGCGATCGATCGTTGAGGTCATTGGGATCGACGGTGTAGCAGTTGAGCAGTTGAAAACCGTGCTGCTGGTGCAGTTTTTGGAGAACCGCCTGTTCGATGTCGTCTTCGGAGATGAAATTGGGCATTGGGAAACCGCGATCTGTGCCGCACGGTGGAATCTGCTTTACTTATTTTGCCCTGTAGTTTGGGCATTGATAGCAAAATTCCGAATTATCACTTTCCATGATGCCAACGATCGATTGTTGCGCTGGGCTTTATTACTATATATGTTGTCATTGTACATACAATGGCAATATCATAGATAAATGAAAGAGATTCGATGGGACGGATTAAAGAATGAAAAGCTCAAGTCTGAGCGTGACGTGTCATTTGAAGCAGTTTTGGTAGCAATTCAGCAGGGAAACACGCTTGACGATCTCATCCATCCCGATCGAGAAAAATATCCTAACCAACGTTTATTAGTAGTTAAAATCAAGGAGTATGCTTATCTAGTTCCTTATGTAGAAACAGATACAGAGATTTTCTTGAAGACTATTATTCCATCACGGAAAGCAACAAAACAGTATCTTAGTGGAAGTAACAGTAATGAATGAACTCGATCGTGAAGAACAAGAACTTTTAGCAACATTTGATGCGGGAGAATGGCAATCGGTGCAAGAGCCAAATCGCCTACTAGAATTGCAAAGTTATGCAAAAGCAGCAGTTGCCAAAGACAAGCGCATCACATTACGTCTATCTTCAGCAGATTTAGAAGGTATCCAAGCTAGAGCTATCGAAGAAGGCATCCCCTATCAAACCCTCATTTCCAGTGTTATTCATAAATATGTTACTGGTCGATTAGTCGAGGCAAATCAACGGCATAGTTCATTTTCTTGAATCAACTCTTTAAGCTTACTAATCAAAAAACAACGTCGGGGAAACCTTGAAAAACTCGCCTAATGCTTTAGCCTGAGTTTTACTGATTCCTCGCTTCCCATTGAGTACCTCAGAAGCTAACCCTTGAGAACCAAATACTGGGATGAGATATTTTTGCTTGAGTCCTCGATCGCTGACCAATTCGGTTAAAATTTCTAAGGGAGTAGCAGCTTTCAGTTGATAGTGCCGCTCTTCAAAGCTTTCAATCAAATTTACTAAAAGTTTGAGTAACCGCTCTTGTGCAGGCGAAAGTGTCTCGCCTAGCTGCATTAATTTAGCAGCTTCGGCTAAGTAAAACTCATTTTCTTCTTCTGTTTCGATCGCCTTCGGTTGCGCTGCTGCTAGCAACTCTGCATATTCTCGATCTAATATAGCAGTCATGATTTCCATTGCTCCTTGTCGTATTCTGCATGGGTTAAAATATCTCGAACAAAGATAGTGCCGCATATCTCATATTGAGATTTTAGGCTACAGATCTGTCACTAGTGATGAGCGGCGGCGAGAAGTTTTCGGATACTGGGAGAACGAAACCCTAGAATGATGTCTTGAGGCGAGACTCCCTGCTGAATCAGTTCTCGATCGACGTAAATTTCGGTGTTGTTTTGTTGAATCCAAATCTGATTTTCGATGATGTCTAGCTGCATAGAGCATCCATAGATGCGACTTTCGCCACACCATTCGTCGTGTATGACTAGATATCGATCGCGGGTGGTGTCGAAAATGAGTTGGTAGGTAGGGCTAATTGTGGCAAATTCGGTAAGGTATTCTTGCACGATTTGGCGGTATTCAGTTATTCTATCCATCGCGGGTTAGGGATCGGTAGTCATGCTGGGGGGAAATTGGATGTCGAGATCTTCGACTGAGAGTTTGCCAGAGATCAGACGAGTAAGGAGTCGATCGCGTGTTTGTTTGAGATTCCAATTCACTAATTGAAGGAGATCTAATCGATCGCTAAGGATACCAGCCAGCTTACAAAACTGCTTTGCAATGTCTTCTAAGGGAATTAAAATATTTATTCTTCGTAGATCCTTAATTGGCAACTGTGGCTGTGCCGAACCTGAAGAATAAGATCTATATTGATCTTTCAATAAGGATGATTTGAATAAGTAATAGTAATAGAGAGCTTCATTCTCACCATTTTTATATCTAAAAATTACCATCCCTGAGTTAATTCTGACATTTTGATGGATTAGATTTTTTCTATAAAATGCAATGCTGCCCACAGTCCCTCTTGTAGTAAGAACAATGTCATTAAATACTAATTTTCCTTTTCGGAGAAGTGAATCCTTTTGTTCTGTAATGAAATCATTCTTTGAAAAATCAAACTTATCATCTTTGATATTGCCAGTGTTTAAAAACAGACAATAACCCGACTCACTAAATTCATCTTTACTTGGATAATTGCTTCCTCTATCACCATCAATAATAGAAATATCAGCATCCTTCAGATCTTTAACTTCCCAACCTTCGGGGATACCTTTGTGAAACGTGGCTTGCTCGTGTCATGGGAAGCGCAGACGGACAAACCATTCGCGGTAGATTTCCTCTGCCGTTTTTTCGAGTAGAGTGATGCGTCGATCGTTATTTTCGATCAGGTCATCATAGGCAGAAAGAACCGCTGCAATTCTCTTTTGAGTAGACAATTGAGGAACTGGTACAGCTAAGTCACTTAATATCTCCTGATTCAAATTATTGATATTTGTACCACCACCATGCAAACTGAGTGTTGAGCGAATCAACGATGATCTTAAAAGGTGAACATAGAAAGGTACATATACAGAGGAGCTAGTAAAACGAAGTCTTATAGTAAAGCCAGAATGAGATACTTTGTCTGTTAAAGTTTTAATGTGAAGACTTCTACTAATCAGTAATCTGTTACCATTCGATCTAACGAATAAAATATCATCTTCTTCTAAATAATTCCCCTTTCTCACAACTCCATTTGGGTTGATTTCAGCAAGAGTTTCATATCTTGGATAAAGATAGTCTTTAAAGTCACTTACACCTATTATTTTTATACCTTTCCCCCAGCTATCCTTTGAGAAATTTAACCCATTTTTAAAATGAGCTAGTGAGCCAAGTTTCACAAAATCCCACTCACTCATAAATCCCCCGCGATCGAGTTGATTTGACGATCGACAGCCCCCAAATTACCCCCCTCAGTCCCCCCAAGTCTGGCAGGGTGGTTTCATACACCGGAAGAAAAATGAGGATAGACTAAGTTACCTCGCA
>ENA-OFCE01000718-OFCE01000718.1-metagenomes-genome-assembly--contig:-NODE-718-length-20180-cov-4.385540_pt1 | contig 20180 bp, 16 predicted proteins | sample MGYA00153388_OFCE01 | MGnify analysis MGYA00153388
GGCGCGACACGCGCGGCATGATCCGCCAGCACCAGTTCGACAAGGTCGAGATGGTCCAGATCGTTCATCCCGACCACAGCGATGCTGCGCTGGAGCAGATGGTCCGCCACGCCGAAGCCGTCCTGCAGCGGCTCGGGCTGCCTTATCGCGTGATGTTGCTGAGCAGCGGCGACATGGGTTTCGGTGCGTCCAAAACCTACGACCTCGAGGTCTGGGTGCCGGCCCAGAACGCGTACCGCGAAATCAGCTCGTGTTCGAACTGCGAGGCCTTCCAGGCGCGCCGCATGCAGGCCCGTTTCAAGAATGCGCAAGGCAAGAACGACTGGGTGCACACGCTCAATGGTTCGGGACTCGCGGTCGGACGCACGCTGGTCGCCGTGCTCGAGAACTACCAGAACGCAGACGGTTCCGTGACCTTGCCCGAGGCCTTGCGCCCCTGGATGGGTGGCGTGGCAACAATGACCGCTTGACGGCACGAACAAAAAGCTTCCGAAGCGCGTCGAGCGCCTTGATAACGACCAGCGTGTCGAGTCGAACCCCATCGACGCTCGGCTAGAATCCAGCTTTGGAAAAGCTGGGCAGATTGCACCTGGAGAGGTGGCAGAGTGGTCGAATGTACCTGACTCGAAATCAGGCGAACCGCAAGGTTCCGAGGGTTCGAATCCCTCTCTCTCCTCCAGTGCTCAAACGTCAATGATTGATGATAGATTTTTGATTGAACGGGGCCGTGGTGTTTGGCTACCCGTCGCCAAGCCATCATTCTGAAAATGCACATGGCGGTCTTTGTGGCACGCTAGCGACGTCAGCTGAAGCAAGCGGCTTCAACGTCGAAGCATTCCCCTGTGGATGGCAAGCGCCTTTGCGGTCAGTTCTGTCGCCTGACGATTTCGTGCTCAGCCGTCGCCCGCTGCCTGATCTCGTCGAGTACCTGCGCCATCTGATCGACCTTGGCCACCGGGAACAGCCCTTCCGGCCCCTGCGGGCTGATGTCGAGGAATGGCGACTCGTACAGCCGACCGGCTTCCATCACGCCGTTGATCGTCAGCTCGGTGACGATCAACTCGATGAACTCGATCTGATCCGGCGTGGCCCGCGTGCCCGCAATCACTTCGCTGAAGGCCTGCGTCACCGCCTCGCGCTCCATGCCGACCAGAGACCGGATGAAGATGCCCAGCCCGAACTTGTCTTCGGCGGCCTTCTGGACCAGCTCCGGCGTGCCTCCGGCGTCCGCCAGCATGCGCTCCAGTTCCACCAGGTCCGTGGGCGTCAGTGCCTGGCCGCGGCGCAGCCGCTGCAACGCCAGGTGGTCCGCGTTGGCCTTGAGAAACTGCCGCGCCTTGTCCTTGAATCTGGCCATGTCCGGGCCGTTAGCGACTCCGCGAAGGTCGAAGGAAGTTTCAGTGCCCAGCTCGTCGACGAAGTCGGTGTAGACCACCTTCTTCTTCGACTTCTCGATCAGGTTGACCAGCAGACGCAGTCGCTTGCGGGCGTTTTCCAGCATGCCCAGCGTCACGTCGTTCCACCATTCGTCCCCAGTGATGGCCTGGATCAACACCATCTCGGCCCGGATGGCGAGCACGGCCTCCTGTTCCTCCAGCGCGCTGGCACGCCCACCACGGTGTACATCTCGGCCGGCGCGAAGTTCTTGAAGCGCGACCAGCGCAGGTCGGCATAGTCACGCCCCTGGCGTCGGCGCCCAGCGGGTAGACGCGGCGCTCGATGGGCTTGCCCAGGCGGATGGCCTTGTTCTCTTCCAGCGTGTGCAGGTCGTCGAGCCGGCGCTGGAACAGCAGGTAGGTGATCTGCTCGATCACCTCGATCGGGTTGGCAATGCCGCCTGACCAGAAGGCGTTCCAGAGGGCGTCGACTTGAGAGCGCAGTTCGCCGGTGAGCATGGTGGGTTCAGTGAACGTGGTCGGTGTGGTGCAGGTGGTGCAGGCGGTGCGCGATGTGCATCCCCGGGCGCTGGCGCGCGATGGTATCGCCCATGGCTGCAAATGTTGCCGGCTGACGGTGGACAACGGTGCGGTCGAGCCCAGAGTACGACGACGCTGCCAATGTTGGTGACGGCGTCCTGACGGACAACCGCGCAGCGACGCACTGGCCCGCGGCGTCACATCGACAAGTCAGCGGACCGTGACACCTCCGGAGCTCAGCCCGGCATCTGGCGGTTGACCGGCTCGGGTTGGCTCAACAACCGCCGCGCGGTTGCCTCCAGGCTGGGGACGCTGCCGTCCCAGGCGACTTCCGGCTGCAGGGTCGGATAGCCCGGGAAATTGCGGCGCATCGACTGCTGGTAGATCGGGTCGTAGTGGCTCACCAGCAGGTCGCGCACGACATCAACGGTGCGTCCGGCGCGGGCGGCCTGTTGCCACGTGTCGACCACCTCGTTGCCGCGCAGCACACGCAGCATGTCCAGCCGCTCGCAGAACGCGGTAGTGTCCTTGACGAAGAAGTCGTATTCCTCGATCAGCAACGTCACGCGCGCAGCCATCGGCAACTCGAGTCGCACGCAGGGCGACGCGCGCATCTGAACGATCAACGATTCCGGCACGCGCAGGTCGCCGACCTTCTTGCTCTCGCTTTCGATCCAGACCTCGCGCGTGGTGTCGAAGCGGCGCAGCTGGTCCCAGACGCGGCTGTCGAACTGCTTCTGGCTCGGCTGCGGGCGGCCGGGCACCAGGCCGAGCACCGACCCGCGGTGGTTGGCCAGCGCCTCGAGGTCGAGCACCTGCGCGCCCTGCGTGCGCAGCACCTGCAGCAACCGGCTCTTGCCCGAGCCGGTGGTGCCGCAGACGACGCGGTAGCGCAGGCGCGCCGGCAAATCCTGCAGCTCGGCCAGCACGGCGCGCCGGTATTCGCGGTAGCCGCCTTCGAGCAGTTGCACGCGGAAGCCGATCTGGTCGAGCACCAGCGCCAGCGAGCCGCTGCGCTTGCCGCCACGCCAGCAGTACACCAGCGGCTGCCAGTCCTTCGGCTTGTCCATCACCTCGCGCTCGATGTGCGCGGCGATGTTGCGCGCCACCAGCGCGGCACCGCGTTTGCGCGCGACGAACGGCGAGATCTGCTTGTATTCGGTGCCCACCAGCACGCGCTGCGCGTCGTTCAGGCTCGGCCAGTTGACGGCGCCGGGCAAGCGGTCTTCGGCATATTCGCTCTCGGAGCGGGCGTCGATGATCGTGTCGAAGCGGTCGAGCGCGGACAGCGCGTCGGCCGCCTTGACGGGTGTCAGCGACATCGCCGTGCGATGCGCGACAGCATTGCCCGGGCGGCAGTGTCAGGCGCTGAGGGCATCGAGCAGTTCGCTTTCGATCTGGATCTGCGTGCGGTTGTGCTGCAGCCCTGAACCATCGATCAGGAAAGTGTCTTCGACCCGCTCGCCCAGCGTCGTGATCTTGGCCAATTGCAGGTTCACATGGTGACGGGCCAGCACGCGGGCGATCGCATACAGCAGGCCCGAGCGGTCGCTGGCCGACACGCCGAGCAACCAGCGCTGCGCGCGTTCGTCGGGCCGCAGCGTGACCCGGGGCGTGACCGGAAACGACTTGACCCGGCGCGACAGGCGGCCGCGGCCAGGCTCGGGCAACGGGCCGGTGGCGATGAGCGCCAGAGCCAGTTGGTTCTCGACCAACGCGATCAAGTCGCGGTAATGACCGCCGAGCGGCTCCTCGAGCAGCGGACTGATGACCTGGAAGGTGTCGAGCGCGTAGCCGGCCCGCGTGGTGTGAACCTTGGCATCCAGGATGTTGAATCCCGCGCCTTCGAAATAACCGCAGATGCGTGCGAACAGGTCGGGCCGGTCGCGCGCGTAGACGAGCACCTGCAAGCCTTCGCCCACGCTGGACAGGCGCGCGCGCACGATCGGTTGCGGGGTGTCGACCAGACCTGCCAGCGCGCGCGCGTGCCAGGCGATGTCGCTCGCTTCGTGACGCGCGAAGTAGCTCAGTTCGAGCGTCTGCCACAGCGGCTGCTCGGTACCGGTCGGCAGCGTGTTGAGGTTGAGCAGGTGACGCGCCTCTTCCTTGCGCGCCTCGATCTCGGCGTCGAGGTTCGGTCGCGCGCCGCCGAGCGCGCGCAGCGTGGCGCGGTACAGGTCTTCGAGCAGCTTGCCTTTCCAGGCATTCCAGACCTTCGGGCTGGTGCCCCGAATGTCGGCCACGGTCAGCAGGTACAGCGCGGTCAGGCGCCGCTCGCTGCCGACCAGCCGGGCGAAGCCGTCGATCACGTCGGGATCGGACAGATCTTCCTTTTGCGCGATGCGCGACATCGTCAAGTGCGCCATGACCAGGAATTCGATCAGCGCCGTGTCGTCACGGTCCAGGCCGTGGTCGCGGCCGAAGCGGCGCGCTTCCATGGCGCCGAGTTCGGAATGGTCGCCGCCACGCCCTTTCGCCACGTCGTGAAAGATCGCGGCGATGTACATCACGTACGGTCGGTCCCAGGTCGACGCGAGCTGCGAGCAAAACGGGTACTCGTGCGCATGGTCGGGAACGAAGAAGCGGCGCACGTTGCGCAGCACCATCAGGATGTGCTGGTCCACCGTGTAGACGTGAAACAGGTCGTGCTGCATCTGCCCGACGATGCGCCGAAACACCCACAGGTAGCGCCCCAGCACGCTGGTCTGGTTCATCAGCCGGAAGGCGTGCGTTTGGCCTTCGGGCTGCTTCAGCATCTGCATGAAGGTGGATCGGTTCACCGGGTCGCGCCGGAACTCCGCGCCCATCAGCTCGCGTGCGTTGTAGAGCGCGCGCAAAGTGCGGGCCGACAGACCCTGCGTGCCCACGCTTTGCTGAAACACCAGAAAGGTCTCGAGGATGGCGTGCGGATCGCGCTCGTACAGGTCGTCACTGACCACTTCGAGCATGCCGCCTCGTTCGAGAAACTTCTCGTTGATCGGGCGCATCGGCGCGTCCTGCGAGCCGTTGATGCGCTCCTCGATGTTGAGCATCAGGATCTGGTTGAGCTGCGTCACCGCCTTGGCGGCCCAGTAATAGCGTTTCATCAGCGCTTCCGACGCGCGCTGTCCGCTGTGCGACTGGTAGCCGAAGCTGTCGGCCACGTCGGTCTGCAGGTCGAACACCAGCCGGTCTTCGCGGCGCCCGGCCACCATGTGCAGGCGCGCCCGAATCAGCTTGAGCAGGCCTTCGTTGCGCTGCAATTGGCGCACCTCGAACGGCGTGATCAGCCCGTTGGACGCCAGCTCGTGCCAGTTCTTGCCCAGGTCGGCGGCGCGCGCCACCCAGATCACCATCTGCAGGTCGCGCAGGCCGCCCGGACTTTCCTTGCAGTTCGGCTCGAGCGAGTACGGCGTGTCTTCGTATTTCTGGTGGCGCTGCACCATCTCGAGCGACTTGGCGCGCAGGAACGCTCGCGCGTCCATCGCCCGCGTGTTGGCGTGCCGGAACGCAATGAACACGCGCCGCGAACCGCACAGATAGCGCGACTCGAGCAGCGCGGTCTGCACCGTCACCTCGCGCTGGCTTTCGTTGATGCACTCGTCGACGGTGCGCACGCTCGAGCCGATCTCCAGACCGACGTCCCAGCACGCCGTGATGAAGCCCTCGATCGCCGCCTTCAGCGACGGGCCGGCGGTCGCACCGCCTTCGCCAGCGCCGTCGCAGGTGTTGCCGTTGCCGTTGCCGTTGCCGTTGCCGTTGCCGTTGCCGTTGCTCTGAACGATCACGTGCGGCGGCGGCAACAGCACCAACACGTCGACGTCGGAGTGCGGGAACAGCTCGCCGCGCCCGTAACCGCCCACCGCCAGCAGCGCCGCCGTTTCCGGCATGCCGGCGTGCTGCCAGATCTCGAGCAGCGTCTGGTCGACATGCCGCGCCAGCGAGCGCAGCAGCCGCGTGGCGGCAGGCGCCGTCGGGCGCGATTGGCGAAAGTGCACGAGCAACTCGGACTTGCCGAGACGGAAGCGGGCGCGCATGTCGGCCACCGAGCGCGTGGCGGGCGCCGGCACCAGCGCCTGGATCACCGCAGCCATGCTTGCGCCGTCGGCTCAGGCCGTGACCGCCGCGGCCACGAATGCGGGCAGCGGCGGACTGCCCGCCGACAACGTCATCACCTCGTAGCCGGTGTCGGTGACGAGCACGGTGTGCTCCCACTGTGCCGACAGCGAGCGGTCCTTGGTGAGGATGGTCCAGCCGTCGCCAGCTTCGCGGATGTCGCGCCGCCCGGCGTTGATCATCGGCTCGATCGTGAACATCATGCCGGGCACCAGTTCCTCCAGCGTCCCAGGGCGGCCGTAGTGCAGCACCTGCGGGTCTTCGTGGAACTTCTGGCCGATGCCGTGGCCGCAGAACTCGCGCACGATGGAAAAACCGTGGCTCTCGGCGTAGGTCTGGATGGCGTGGCCGATGTCGCCCAGCCGCACGCCGGGCCGCACCTTGACGATGCCCTTCCACATGGCGTCGTAGGTGAACTGGCACAGGCGGCGCGCGGCGATCGAACCGTCGCCCACCACGAACATTCGGCTGGTGTCGCCGTGCCAGCCGTCCTTGATCACGGTGACGTCGATGTTGACGATGTCGCCGCTCTTCAGCGCGCGGTCGTTCGGGATGCCGTGGCAGACCTGGTGGTTGATCGAGGTGCAGATCGACTTGGGATACGGCGTGTAGCCGGCCGGCGCGTAGTTGAGCGGCGCGGGAATCGCGTGCTGCTCGTGCACGATGTAATCGTGCGCCAGCTTGTCGAGCTGATCGGTCGTGATGCCGGGTTTGACGTGCGGAGTCAGCATGTCCAGCACTTCGGATGCCAGCCGTCCCGCCAGCCTCATGCGGACCACGTCGGCGGCCGTTTTGATCGTGATCGTCATGCAGTGAATTATCTCACCGCCCCCGTAAAATCGACGCTGAGAGCCCCGCTCGGCAGCAAGCCGCCTCGGGCCCGTGCCACCCCGCCCCGAGCCTGCCCCGCGTGAACAAATCCCCTCCGAGCAGCAGCGTGCCTGATGCACCAGCGCCCGCACCCGCACCCACGCCAGCACCTACACCTGGGCTTTCACCCGCAACGTCACCTTCACCTTCCAGCTTGGCAACCATCGCCCCGCACCTGAGCACCTTCGAGGGCGGCAATGCCTTGCCGGCGTTCCGCGCGGCCGCCTTGTTGGCGCGCCTGCAGGCGGTCAGCCCCCGCATCACCGCGGTCGATGCACGCTATGTGCACTGGGTCGGCACCGAACAGCCGCTCGCGCCGCAGCAGTCCGACACGTTGCAGGCGCTGCTCAGTCACGGCCAGGCGCACGCCGGTGACGACCAGGGCACGCTGATCGTCGTCGCGCCGCGTCTGGGCACGGTGTCGCCGTGGGCGTCCAAGGCGACCGACATCGCGCGCAACTGCGGCCTCGAGGTCCGTCGCATCGAGCGCGTCATGCACTACCGGCTGCGACTCAAAGGCAGCCTGTTCGGTGCCGCCAAGCCGCTCGACGACGCCGTTCTGCAGAACGCCGCAGGCCTGCTGCACGACCGCATGACCGAGTGCGTGATGTGGCAGCCGGGCGACGCCGCGCACCTGTTCGACGGCCGCGCCGCCGCTGCACTGGTGCACGTCGACGTGCTGGGCCGCGGCAGCGCCGCGCTGGTCGAGGCGAACACCGAATTCGGGCTGGCGCTCAACGGTGACGAGATCGAGTACCTGGCCCGCGCGTTCGGCGCGCTCGGCCGCAACCCCAGCGACGTCGAGCTGATGATGTTCGCGCAGGCCAACAGCGAGCACTGCCGCCACAAGATTTTCAACGCGCAGTTCACGATCGACGGCACGCCGCAGCCGCACAGCCTGTTCGGCATGATCCGCCACACCGAGCAGGTGTCGGGCCGGCACAGCGTGGTGGCCTACAGCGACAACGCCTCGGTGATGGAAGGCGGCGAGATCGAGCGCTGGCTGCCGCAGGGCTACACCAACGCGCCGTTGTACGCGGCGCGGCGCGAGACGGTGCACGTGCTGATGAAGGTCGAGACGCACAACCACCCGACCGCGATCTCGCCCTTTCCGGGTGCGGCCACCGGTGCCGGTGGCGAGATCCGCGACGAGGGCGCCACCGGCCGCGGCTCGAAACCAAAAGCCGGCCTGACCGGCTTCAGCGTGTCCAACCTGCACCTGCCCGGCACCGACGAACCGTGGGAACGCGCGCCAGTCGGCCTGCCGGCGCACATCGCCAGCCCGCTGCAGATCATGATCGATGGGCCGCTCGGCGCCGCCGCCTTCAACAACGAGTTCGGCCGGCCCAACCTGGCCGGCTACTTTCGTGTCTACGAGCAGACCGTGGGCGAGGGCGCGCAGGCGCTGCGGCGCGGCTATCACAAGCCGATCATGATCGCCGGCGGGCTCGGCAGCATCAGCGCCAGCCAGACGCACAAGCACCGCTTCGCGGCCGGCACGTTGCTGATCCAGCTCGGCGGGCCAGGCATGCGCATCGGCATGGGCGGCGGCGCGGCCAGTTCGATGGCGGCCGGCACCAACGTGGCGGCGCTCGACTTCGACTCGGTGCAGCGTGGCAACCCCGAGATGCAGCGGCGCGCCCAGGAAGTCATCAACCACTGCACGGCGCTCGGCCGGGACGACGACGGCCCCACCGGTGGCGGCAACCCGATCCTGGCGATCCACGACGTCGGCGCCGGCGGCATTTCGAACGCATTCCCGGAGTTGGTCGACGGCGCCGGCATGGGCGCGTGTTTCGACCTGCGGCAGGTGCCGCTGGAGGAAAGCGGTTTGGCACCGAAGGAAATCTGGTGCAACGAGAGCCAGGAGCGCTACGTGATGGCGGTCTCGCCCGAGGCGCTGCCGCTGTTCGAGGCGATGTGCGTGCGCGAGCGCTGCCCGTACGCCGTGGTGGGCGTGGCGACCGCCGAGCGCAGCCTGGTGCTGCAAGACGGCCCATTGGGCGAGCGCGTCATCGACATGCCGATGGACGTGCTGTTCGGCAAGCCGCCGAAGATGCACCGTGACGTGCAGCGCGTCACGCGCAACGCGGCGGTGTTCGACCTGACCGACGTGAAGCTGGAGAAGGCCGCCTTCGACGTGCTGCGACACCCGACCGTGGCCAGCAAGCGCTTCCTGATCACGATCGGCGACCGCACCGTGGGCGGCTTGAGCCACCGCGATCCGATGGTCGGGCCGTGGCAGGTGCCGGTGGCCGATTGCGCCGTGACGCTGGCCGATTACAGCGGTTTTCGCGGCGAGGCGATGAGCCTGGGCGAGCGCAGCCCGCTGGCTGCGCTGAATGCGCCGGCCTCGGGTCGCATGGCGGTGGCCGAGGCGATCACCAACCTGTTGGCCGCGCCGATCGAACTCGACCGGGTCAAGCTCAGCTGCAACTGGATGGCGGCCTGCGGCGAGCCCGGCGAGGACGCCGCGCTGTTTGATACCGTGCGCGCAGTGGGGCTGGAGCTGTGCCCGGCGCTGGGCATCGGCGTGCCGGTCGGCAAGGACAGCTTGTCGATGTGCACGAAGTGGATGGATGGCGCCCCCGGCACCGGCTTACCGGTGCCACCCCCCGAGGGCGCCGGCCGCTCCGGAGCAGCCGAGCGCTGGCCGGTGGCGATCGGGCGCTCGGTCACCGCCCCTGTCAGCCTGATCGTCACGGCCTTCTGCACGCTCGACGACGTGCGCGCCACCCTGACGCCACAGCTGCAGCCGGGCGACACCACACTGGTGCTGATCGATCTCGGCCACGGCCGCAACCGTCTGGGCGGTTCGATGCTGGCGCAGGTGCTGGGCCAATACGGCTGCGCCGACGCCGACGGCGTGCCCGACCTCGACGACCCGCAACGCCTGAAGTCGCTGGTGGCGGCCGTCAATCGCCTGCGCGAGCAGGGCCACGTGCTGGCCTACCACGACCGCAGCGACGGCGGGCTGTGGGCCTGTGTCTGCGAGATGGCGTTCGCCGGCCACCTGGGCCTGAGCCTGAACGTCGACATGCTGGTGACCGAGAGCGACGGCATTGCCGACAGCCGCGCCGAATACGGCGACTCGAAGAACTGGGCCGGGCAGGTCAGCGCCCGGCGCGAGGAGCTGACGCTGCGCGCACTGTTCAACGAAGAATTGGGCGCCGTGATCCAGGTGCCCACGGCACAGCGCAACGACGTGATGCAGACGCTGCGCGAATTCGGCCTGAGCCGCCACAGCCACTCCATCGGCAAGCCAAACCAGCGCGGCGTGGTCGAGGTCTGGCGCGACACGAAAGTGGTCTTCAAGGCGCCGCTGCGTGACTTGCAACAAACCTGGGACGAGGTGTCTTGGCGCATCGCGACGCTGCGCGACAACCCGGCTTGCGCCGACGCCGAGCATGCCGCCACCGGCGCGACCGACGACCCGGGCCTGCACGTGCACCTGAGCTTCGATGCGACGCAAGACGTGGCGGCGCCATACGTGCACCGCGCCCGGCCGAAGGTCGCGATCCTGCGAGAGCAGGGCGTCAACAGCCAAGTCGAGATGAGCTATGCGATGGCGCAGGCCGGCTTCGACACCTTCGACGTGCACATGACCGATCTTCAGTCGGGCCGCACCCGGCTCGACATGTACCAGGGCCTGGTCGCCTGCGGCGGTTTCAGTTACGGCGACACGCTCGGTGCGGGCGAGGGTTGGGCCCGCTCGATTTTGTTCAATGCGCGGTTGGCCGAGCAGTTCGCCGCGTTCTTCGGTCGCACCGACACCTTCGCGCTGGGCGTGTGCAACGGCTGCCAGATGATGGCGGCGCTGGCGCCGGTGATTCCCGGCGCGCAGGCCTGGCCCAGGTTCACGCGCAACCGCAGCGAGCAGTTCGAGGCGCGCCTGAGCTTGGTCGAGGTGCTCGACAGCCCGTCGATCTTGTTCCGCGGCATGGCCGGCAGTCGCCTGCCGATCGCGGTGGCGCACGGCGAGGGTTACGCCGACTTTTCGCAGCGCGGCAACGCCGCCCAGGTGCAGCGCGCGATGCGCTTCGTCGATCACCACGGCGCCGCCACCGAGGCGTATCCGCACAACCCGAACGGCAGCCCCGACGGCCTGACCGCGGTCACGACGCCCGACGGCCGCTACACCGCGCTGATGCCGCACCCGGAGCGTGTGTTCCGCCATGTGCAGATGAGCTGGACCGACGGCGACCGCAGCACCGCCAGCCCGTGGCGGCGCATGTTCGGCAACGCCCGCGCCTGGCTCGGCTGAAGCAGATCGCCGCGCCGCGTGTTCAGCGCTGCTGACAACGGCCGCCGCGTCTCGACAAACCGGGTCGCCCCTCACGCCACACGAATCACGGGCGAGGTGGGCCGGGCGCCCGGCTCAAGGGGACCGTGACGGGGTCGGCGGCGTTTCGTTGATCCACGTCGCCTTGCGCGGAACGCCGACAGCGAACGGGGCGCGGCGGGCCGGGCGACGCGCCTCACTGGGCCTCGCGGCCCAACCCGTGCAGCTTGGCGAGCCACTTGGCGCGGCCGTTGGCGTCCATGCCTTCGACCATGCCGACCAGCGTTTCGCGCACCGGCGCGACACCGCACATGCCGAGGATGTTGCGCTCCAGCGACTTCAGGCTGTGGGCGCCAAAGTAGCAGCGGTACACCAGCGCCGGCATGCCCATCGTGACGAGCACGCGCGCCGATCGTCCGCGCAGCGCCTTGTCCGTCGCCGGGCCGACCGGCCCGTGGCCGATCGCGAAGCCCGGGCGCAGCACCTGCTCCAGATAGCCCTTCAGCAGCGCCGGCATGTCGCCCATCCACAGCGGGAACAACAGCAGCAGGTGCTGCGCCCAGCGGATCGCTTCCTGCGATTCCACCAGATTGGCCGGCACCGGCTCGTCGTGCCATTGGGCGCTGCTGCGCAACAGCGGAAAGTCGAGTTGCGCGATCTCGATGCGCCGCACCTCGTGGCCGGCCTCGGCGGCGCCGTCGGCATAGGCCTGCGCCAGCGCATGGCCGAAATGCGGCCGGCTGGCATCGGGATGCCCCTGGATGATGACGATGCGCTTGGCCATGGTGGTTCTCCTTCGCGGCTCGAAATAGCGGAAATGGGGAGGCCCATCGTGGAGCCCGCTGGGCCACGGCGTCATGACGCACGGCAACCGGGGCGCCCCCACCCTTCGCAAGCTTCGCAGCGGAGGCATCGGCATCATTTGCATCACGCAACGGCTCGAGGAGATCTGTTTGCGTTGCCAGCGAACGGCCGCCGCAGCGCTGCGGCAGCGGAATGGGGTCACCTCAGCCACCGGCCACGAAGCCGCGCCAATGGGCCGGATGAGCGGCGAGCCTGCGTTATCGTGGCTGCATGAACCCGCCTTCAGCTTCCCTCGCCACCCGGCACGCGCGACTCGACGCGCTGCGCGGCGTGGCGATCGTGTGGATGGCGCTGTTTCACTTCGCCTTCGACCTGAATCACTTCGGCTGGATCCGGCAAAGCTTCTACACCGACCCGTTCTGGACTTGGCAGCGCGTGTGCATCGTCAGTCTGTTCATGTACTGCGCCGGCGTCGGGCAGGCGATCGCGCATCGGCAGGGTCAGCCGTGGCGGCGCTTCTGGCGCCGCTGGGCCCAGGTGGCGGGCTGTGCGCTGCTCGTCAGCCTGGGCTCGTGGTTCATGTTCCCGCAAAGTTACATCAGCTTCGGCGTGCTGCACGGCATCGCGCTGATGCTGATCGTGACGCGCCTCACCGCCCCGCTCGGTCGCTGGCTGTGGCCGCTGGGGCTGCTGGCGGTGCTGCTGCCACAGTGGCTGCAGCACCCGTTCTTCGACACGCGGTTGACCAACTGGGTCGGTCTGGTGACGCGCAAGCCGGTCACGGAAGACTACGCGCCGCTGCTGCCGTGGTTGGGTGTGATGTGGTGGGGCATGGCGTCGGGGCGGTGGCTGCTGGCGCAGCGGCCCGGCTGGCTCGGTGCCGGCCTGCCGCGCGGCGCCGCACCGCTGGCATGGTTGGGGCGCTGGAGCCTCGCCTTCTACATGGTGCACCAGCCCGTGCTGATCGGCCTCTTGACTGTGGCCGGCCTGTTCAGGCGATGAGGTCTGCCGCGGCCGCGTCGGCCCGCAGACGCTGCGCTGCGCCGTCGATCGAACGCGTCAGTTCGGCATAGCCGTGGTGCACCGCGAACTGCGGGAATTGCGCCACGATCGATGCGGGCGGGTGGATGAAGAAACCGGCGTGCGCCGCTGTCAGCATGCCCGTGTCGTTGTACGAATCGCCGGCCGCGATGACCTGAAAATTCAGCCCGCGCAGCGCATTCACGGCATGGCGCTTCTGGTCGGGCATGCGCAGCCGATGGCGCACCACGAAGCCGGCGGCATCCACCTCGAGCCTGTGACACAGCAGCGTCGGCCAGCCCAGTTGCAGCATCAGCGGCTGCGCAAATTCGTAGAACGTGTCCGACAGGATCAGTACCTGGTAGCGGTTGCGCAGGTCATCGAGGAATTCGCGCGCTCCCTCCATCGGCCCCATGCCGGCGATCACCTGCTGGATGTCGGCAAGCTTCAGGCCGTGCCGGCTCAGCAGGTCGATGCGCAAGCGCATCAGCTTGTCGTAGTCGGGCTCGTCGCGCGTGGTGCGGGCGAGTTCGGGGATGCCGCTGCGCTTGGCGAACTCGATCCAGATCTCTGGCACCAGCACGCCTTCGAGGTCGAGACAAATCATTTGCATGGACGGAAACCTTCAGGGCGTGCGCGGTGGGTCGGAATGGCCGGCGCGGATCGTAGCCGATGGCCGATAACATCCGGCCGCATGATTCCTTCGATTTTTTGTGGCGCGCCACGCGCCTGCGCCAGCGCCGCTCCCGGTCCGTCAGATGGCCCGCAGATGACGCTCCAACACCCGCGTTCGGCGAGGCCCATCCATGGCTAAGCAGATCCTGTTCGGCTTCCATGCGGTGACGGTGCGGCTCAAGACCGCGCCGAAGTCGATCGCCGAGATCCACATCGACACGCGCCGTCACGACCAGCGCATGAAGCAGTTCATCGAGCGCGCCAGCGCAGCCGGTGCCCGGCTGGTCGACAGCGACGACGAGCGGCTGCACAAGCTGTGCGGCACGCACCGTCATCAGGGCGTCGTGGCGCGCGCCGAGGCCGTGGCGATGAGCCATTCGCTGGACGACACGCTCGATGCGGTCGAGGGCGACCCGTTGCTGCTGGTGCTCGACGGCATCACCGATCCGCACAACCTGGGCGCCTGCCTGCGCGTGGCCGACGGCGCGGGCGTGCATGCCGTGGTGGCACCGAAGGACCATGCGGTGGGGCTGAACGCGACGGTCGCCAAGGTGTCCAGCGGTGCGGCCGACACGGTGCCTTACCTGATGGTGACGAACCTGGCCCGCACATTGAAGGAACTGAAGGAGCGCGACATCCGCGTCGTCGGCACCAGCGAGGATGCTCAGCTGTCGCTGTTTGAGGCCGACCTGAGCGGCCCGCTGGCGCTGGTGCTGGGCGCCGAGGGCAGCGGCATGCGCCAGCTCACCGCCAAGAGTTGCGACCAGCTGGTGCGGCTGCCGATGCGCGGCGCGGTCGAAAGCCTGAACGTCTCGGTGGCGGCCGGCATCTGCCTGTACGAAGCGCGGCGCCAGCGCGGCGACTGAGCCCCAGCCGACCGGCCGTGCCGCGTCAGGGTCGGACCAAAACCGGTTGGCGGCCTGCCGACGCCAGCCATTGCTGGACCGGCAGCCCGACCAGCAGTCCCTGGCAGTCGGCCTTGTCGCGGTCGTCGCCGGCGGCCAGATCGGTCGGCGAGCCGACCCGCACCGACACCGACAGCACTTTCACCACCGGGCTCACCGGCGCCGGCTTGGCGGTCTGCGGATAGCTGGTGATGTAGAGGCGGTCGCCGTCGACGCGGTATTCATAGTCGCGTTCGGTGCCCACCGCCTGCGGCCGCGCCGGGTGGGCGGTGATGCGGGCGTTGTACTTGCCAGGCTCGACGACCTTGTAGGTGTAGGTGATCGGTTGGTTGCCACTGCGCAGGGAGCAGCCCGACACGATGCGGTCGGCGGCGATTTCCAGCGTGCAGCCGCCGATGTCGGTCCACAGGCTGCCGTCGGGCAGCGTTTGCTCGACCCGTTCGGCGCGCCAGCAACCGACCAGCGCCGCGTCCGGCGGCTCTTCGGCGGCTCGAATAGCGGCGGGTGAGGCAAGCAGCAGCACCAGCGTGAGCCGGCACGACGCGACGAAGATCGAAGGCCGAATGTTCATCACTTGATGATGCCAAGATTTGGTGCGTCGCGGGGTGTTGCTTGGCGTCGCCTCGCCAGTCGCTCGGGCGCCGGATGCCGTCGCCTTTGCCGACTCGGCGCCGATCGGTGCATCGCTTTCGCGGTGCGGCGAGCACCGGGGTCGCGCCAAGATGGTGCATCCGGTCGATGGCGGATGTGCGCGAGCCGCCGGAAGGTGCCGACGGGATGTTCGAAAGCGACCGGCAACTGCGCGCCGAAATCGCGTCGGACGCGGTGGTCAAAACATGCTGGCCGCAACGTTCACCGTGAGCGCCAGGATCGCCGTGTTGAAGGCGAACGACAGCACCGATTGCAGCAGCACCAGGCGGCGCATGGTGCGCGTCGCGACGGCGACGTCGGCCGTCTGCGAGGCCACCGCGATCGTGAACGAGACGTACAGGAAGTCGCTGTAGCCGGGCTGGTAGTCGGGCGCAGCACCGGGAAACTTCAGGCCCTCGACCGGCGATCCATGGAAATACCGGCTGGCATAGGCGAGGGTGAACATGGTGGGCAGCAGCAACCACGAGCCGGCCACCGTCAGCAACGCGAGCGCCACCCGCGGCAGCGCGTGCGGCGTGCCCGGTACGCGTGCTGCCGACAGTTCGGCCACGATGCCGACCAGGCTCACCGTTGCCGCCACGACAACGATGCCGATCACGGTCGCCGCGCTTTCGGCCTGTGCCCGCGCGATTTGCCGCAGGCGGTCGTGATCCGCGTGCAGCATGACCCTGGCCACCTGGGCCAGGTACAACCAGACGGCGACGTTCCAGCCCAGCAGGCCGCGCGTGACGATGTCCAGCGTGCCGGGCAGCAGCAACCCCACCAGCAAGCCGACCAACACCGAGACGATCAGCCGCAAGTGGGCGCGCAGGTGACCGAGCCAGCGGAAGCGTGGAAGGGAGCCGGCTCGGGACATAAGACCAAGATGATGCACGACGGCCAAACGCAGCCCGACCCTGGCCTCGGGCAGCTCTGCGGCAGCCGGGCGAGTGGCCGCCGGCTGGATACACTGCGGCCAATCCACTCCAGTCCCCGCCATGCCCGTCATCGACGTTCGCCACCCGCTGGTCAAGCACAAGGTCGGCTTGCTGCGCGAGGAACAGATCTCGACCAAGAAATTCCGCGAACTGACGAATGAGCTGGCGCGTCTGCTCGCCTACGAGGCGACCGCCGATTTCCCGCTGGAAAAGACCACCATCACGTGCTGGAGCGGGCCGCTCGAGATCGACCAGATCAGCGGCAAGAAGGTCACGGTGGTGCCGATCCTGCGCGCCGGGCTGGGCATGCTGGACGGCGTGCTCGACATGATCCCGAGTGCCAAGGTCAGCGTGGTCGGCCTGTCGCGCAACCACGAGACCCTGCAGCCGGAAAACTATTTCGAAAAGTTCGTCGGCCACCTGGAAGAGCGCACCGCGATCATCATCGACCCGATGCTGGCCACGGCGGGTTCGATGATCGCCACGGTCGACCTGCTCAAAAAGCGTGGCTGCCGCGACATTCGCGCGCTGGTGCTGGTGGCCGCGCCCGAAGGCGTGGCGGCGCTCGACCGCGCGCATCCCGACGTGCGCTGCTGGACGGCGGCCATCGACAGCCATCTCAACGAGGTGGGCTACATCATTCCGGGGCTGGGCGACGCCGGCGACAAGATCTTTGGTACTCGCTAGCCAAGAGCGCCAGGAACGCCAGGAGCGTCACCAGCAGTTGCGCCTTGGCGCGCAACCGGCCACGGGTCAGTGGCGTCAGGCCCGGCGCAGCACGCGCAGGGCGTCCGGGTTGACCAGACCGGTAGGCGCACCTGCGATGAAATTGACCACGTTCTCGAACGCCTGCTTGAAGTACAGCTCGTAGCTGTCCTGCTCGACATAGCCGATGTGCGGCGTGCAGACGGCGTTTTCCAGCCGCAACAGCGGGTGACCTTGCAGGATCGGTTCGCTCTCGAACACATCCACCGCGGCCATGCCGGGTCGGCCCCGGTTGAGTGCAGAGACCAGCGCGCCTTCCTCGATCAGTTCGGCACGCGAGGTGTTGACCACCAGCGCGGTCGGCTTCATGCGCGACAACGCGTCGAGCTTGACGATGCCCTGCGTTTCGGCTGTCAGCCGCAGGTGCAGCGACAGCACGTCGCAGGCTTCGAAGAAGGCCGCACTGCTGGGCGCGACGTCCAGCCCGTCGGCCTGTGCGCGGGCGCGCGCGGTCTCGCTGCCCCACACCAGCACCTGCATGCCGAAGGCCTTGCCGTAGCCGGCCACCAGCGTGCCGATCCGGCCGTAGCCCCAAATGCCCAGCGTCTTGCCGCGCAGCACCAGGCCGAGGCCGAAATTGGCCGGCATCGACGCGGCTTTCAGCCCCGACTGCTGCCAGGCGCCGTGCTTGAGCGTGCCGATGTATTGCGGCAGCCGGCGCATCGCGGCCATGATCAGCGCCCAGGTCAACTCAGCCGGCGCCACCGGCGAGCCGACGCCCTCGGCGACTGCGATGCCCATGCGTGTGCAGGTTTCGACGTCGACGTGCGGGCCGACCGGGCCGGTTTGTGCGATCAATTTGAGTTTGGGCAGCTTTTCGAGCAGTTGACGCGGAAACTGGGTGCGTTCGCGGATCAGCACCAGCACTTCGGCGTCGCGCAGACGCACCGACAGCTGCCCGATGCCTTTCACCGTGTTGGTGAACACCTTCGCATTCAGATGCTCCAGCAGCGACGCGCACTTGAGCTTGCGAACCGCGTCCTGGTAGTCGTCGAGAATGATGATGTTCACGTTCCGGGCTCACGCTTTGATCGAATCATGGCGGATTGTGCACGTGCGACTGTGGGCGCGATAGCATGTGGCCCGCCTATTGCCGAGAGCCCGCCATGTCCATCACGATGCATTCCGCCAGCGTTCCCGTTTTCGTGCGCCTGCTCGGCAATCTTGACCAGTGGCTCACGCAGGCCGAGGCCCATGCGCAGTCGCGCAAGTTCGACGCGGTGAATTTCCTCGGCTCGCGGCTGGCGGTCGACATGCTGCCCTTCACCAAGCAGATCCAGATTGCCTGCGACGCCGCCAAGTTCGGCGTGGCGCGACTGGCGGGCGTCGAGGCGCCGAAATTCGATGACATTGAGGTGAGCATCGCCGAGTTGCGCGAGCGCATCCGCAAGACCGTGGCCTTCGTGCAGTCGGTGCCGGCCGCGCAGGTCGACGGCACCGAGGACAAGGATGTGATCGTGCCGCGCCGCGACGGCCAGATCACGCTCAAGGGCGAGTTCTACCTGAAGCACTTCGTGTTGCCGAACTTCTATTTCCACCTGACCACCGCCTATGCGCTGTTGCGCCAGGACGGCGTGGCTTTGGTCAAAGGCGATTTCCTGGGCGCCATGACGGCCTGACCGCCAAGACGCAGTCAATTGCCATGGTGGCGGCGGTGCACCACCTGCCGCTGTTCATGGCCGCCGCCCTCGCCGATGGCGGCTTCGGCTTCGATCGTCCTACGGCATCGGCGATCGTGGGCATCTATGGTTCGTCGGTGTATCTGGCGTCGCTGCCAGGCGGCTGGATCGCCGACCGCTGGCTCGGATTACGACGCTCCATCCTCATCGGTGCGGTGCTGATTACCTCCGGACACCTTTCCATCGGTATTTCGGGAATGGCCGGCGCCGGTGTGGGCAAGATCTTCTTCTTCCTGGGCCTCGTGTTGATCGTGCTGGGCACCGGCCTGCTCAAGCCGAACATCTCCGCCATCGTGGGTGATCTCTACCCTGAAGGCGGCGCGCGACGTGACGCCGGCTTCTCGATCTTCTACATGGGTATCAACACCGGCGCGTTCATCGGCCAGCTGGTCACGGGATACCTTGGTGAACGGGTCAGCTGGCATTGGGGCTTCGGCGCCGCCGGCGTCGGCATGCTGTGCGGCCTTCTCATGTTCTGGTTCAAGGCGAAGGACATGCTCAGAACGCTCGGGCAGGACATCGTGCGCGATCCCAACCCGACCGTACAGGCCAAGCGCGAAGGCGCCGTTCGTAATTACACGATCGGCGGCCTCGCGCTCCTCGCGTTGGTCTTCGTGCTGGCCAGTACCGGTACGATCGCACTCGATCCACAGGCGATCGGCGGAGCGATGACGTTCGTGCTGGTCGGCATTGCCGTCGCCTTCTTCGGCTTTCTCTTTGCGTTCGGCGGACTGACCCACGACGAGAAGCTGCGATCCGGCGTGATCTTCGTGCTGTTCGTGTTCGCCGCAATTTTCTGGGCGGCATTCGAGCAGGCGCCGACTTCGCTGCAGCTGTTCGCCAACGACTTTACCGACCGGAATCTCTTTGGATTCGAAGTTCCGGCCACCTGGTTTCAGTCGGTCAACTCGGCGTTCATCATTCTCTTCTCGCCGCTCTTCGCGGCGCTCTGGGTCATGCTGGCCAAACGCGACATCGATTTGTCCAGCCCCGCCAAGTTCGCACTTGGTCTGGCGCTGGCGGGCGTAGGATTTCTGGTCATGCTGTTCGCCGCCATCCCGATGATCTGGAGCGGCCATGACTACGGCCTGCTGGTCATCATCGCCTCGGTCATGGCCGGGGTGACGATCGAGTCGGCGCTGAAGGTCAGGCGGGCCTGAAGATCAGGGCGACGCCGTTGTTGCAGTAGCGTTTGCCGGTCGGACGCGGGCCGTCGTCGAACACATGGCCCTGATGCCCCAGGCAGCGGGCGCAGTGATACTCCGTCCGGGGGATGCCGATGGCGAGATCGGTCTTGGTCCCCAGCGCGCCGTTGATCGGGGCGTAGAAGCTGGGCCAGCCGGTGCCGCTGTCAAACTTGGTCCGCGACTCAAACAACGGCAGATCGCAGCCCCGGCAGACGAAGGTCCCGGCCCGATGCTCGTCATTCAGCGGGCTGGTGAAGGGCCGTTCGGTCGCCTCGTGGCGCAGGACGTCGTAGCGCCCCACGCCCGTCAAGCCGTCCAAGATCGGGGAGAACCTCTACTACGTGGGTGCCTCGGACCTCGCGGCCTACCTCTTTGTGTCGAAGGCCGGCCTGATCGTTCTGGATGGCGGAGATG
>ENA-OFCE01000720-OFCE01000720.1-metagenomes-genome-assembly--contig:-NODE-720-length-20149-cov-6.784612_pt1 | contig 20149 bp, 15 predicted proteins | sample MGYA00153388_OFCE01 | MGnify analysis MGYA00153388
TCCAGCTGAACAAGGAAAACGAGAAATCCGGCGTCAAGGTCACGATGCTGGCGTTCCTGATCAAGGCCATGGTCGCGGCGCTGAAGAAGTTCCCGGACTTCAACGCCAGCCTGGAGTCCACAAGTTCGGGCGAGCAGATCGTGCTGAAGAAATACTTCCACATCGGCTTTGCGGCAGACACGCCCAATGGCCTGGTCGTGCCGGTCGTGAAGGACGCCGACAAGAAAGGCGTGCTGCAGATCAGCAAGGAGATGGGTGAACTCGCCGCCACCGCGCGCGAGGGCAAGCTCGGGCCGGCAGACATGACGGGGGGCTGCATCTCCATCAGTTCGCTCGGCGGCATCGGCGGGCGCTACTTCACGCCCATCATCAACGCGCCCGAAGTGGCCATCATGGGTGTGTGCAAGAGCAGCACCGAGCCGCGCTGGGATGGCAAGACTTTCGTGCCGCGCCTGATCCTTCCGCTCAGCCTGAGCTGGGACCACCGCGTCATCGACGGCGCCTCGGCGGCGCGCTTCAACGCCTACTTTGCGCAGATCCTGGCCGACTTCCGCCGCGTCCTGCTGTGACGCCGACCGCCGTTCGCCTGTTCACCTTGAAAGTGACCGACTGACATGCCAACCATCGACATCAAGGTGCCGGACATCGGCGACTTCAAGGACGTGGCGGTGATCGAACTGCTGGTCAAGCCCGGCGACACCGTCAAGCTCGAGCAAAGCCTGGTCACGGTGGAAAGCGACAAGGCCTCGATGGAGATCCCGTCGTCGGCGGCCGGGGTCGTCAAGGAGCTGAAGGTCGGAGTAGGCGACGTCGTGAACCGGGGCTCGCTTCTGCTGGTGCTGGAAGCCGCTGTCGATGCGCCTGCAGTGCCTTTACCTGCCCCCCCGCCGGTCGCGGCGGCCACCCCGGCTGTGGCACCCGCGCCGACGGCAGCGTCCTACGCCGGCGGCGCCGACATCGAGTGCGACCTGCTGGTGCTGGGTGCCGGCCCGGGAGGCTATTCGGCGGCCTTCCGCGCGGCCGACCTGGGCTTGAAGACCGTGCTCGTCGAGCGTTACCCCGCACTGGGCGGCGTGTGCCTGAACGTGGGCTGTATCCCGAGCAAGGCGCTGCTGCACGTGGCGGCGGTGATGGACGAGGCGGCGCACTTCGCCGACCTGGGCATTACCTTCGCGCCGCCCACCATCGACATGGGCAAGCTGCTGGCGCACAAGAACAAGGTCGTGGGCAAGCTCACCGGCGGGCTGGCCGCGATGGCCAAGATGCGCAAGGTGACTGTCGTGCAGGGCCATGGCGAATTCGCCGACGCGCATCACATTCAGGTCGCCATGGACGGCGGCAAGGCGCAAACCATCAAGTTCAAGCGTGCCGTCATCGCAGCCGGGTCCGAAGCCGTAAAACTTCCCTTCTTGCCCAACGACGACCCCCGCATCGTCACCAGCACCGGCGCGCTGGAATTGCGCAGCAAGCCCGAACGCATGCTGGTCATCGGCGGCGGCATCATCGGCCTGGAGATGGGCACGGTGTACTCCACACTGGGTGCGCGGCTGGACGTGGTGGAGATGCTCGACGGCCTGATGCAGGGCGCCGACCGCGACCTCGTCAAGGTGTGGCAGAAGTTCAACGCCAAGCGCTTCGACCACATCATGTTGAAAACGAAAACGGTGGGCGCCGAGGCCACCGCAGACGGCATCCTGGTGCGCTTCGAAGGCGAGGGCGCACCGAAGGAACCCCAGCTCTACGACCTGGTGCTGCAGGCCGTGGGCCGCACGCCCAACGGCAAGAAGCTGGGCGCCGAAAAGGCCGGTGTGGCGGTCAGCGACCGCGGTTTCATCGCGGTAGACGCGCAGATGCGCACCAACGTGCCTCACATCTTCGCCATCGGCGACATCGTGGGCCAACCGATGCTGGCCCACAAGGCCGTGCATGAAGCGCATGTGGCGGCCGAGGTGGCGGCAGGCGAACAACTGGGCGACGCCGATCTGCTGCTGGCCCGTTTTGACGCCCGCGTGATCCCGAGCGTGGCCTACACCGACCCCGAGATTGCCTGGGTGGGCTTGACCGAGGACGACGCCAAGACCCAGGGCATCGCCGTGAAGAAAGGCTTGTTCGCTTGGTCAGCCTCGGGCCGGGCGATTGCCAATGGGCGCGACGAAGGCTTCACCAAGTTGCTGTTCGATGCGCGGCCCGATGGCGGGCACCGCATCGTGGGCGGCGGCATCGTGGGCACGCATGCCGGCGACATGATCGGCGAGGTGGCCCTGGCCATCGAGATGGGCGCTGATGCGGTCGACATCGGCAAGACCATCCACCCGCACCCCACGCTGGGCGAAAGCATCGGCATGGCGGCCGAGGTGGCCCACGGCAGTTGCACCGACCTGCCGCCGACGCGGCGCTGATGCCGAAAGCGTCAGAACCAGGCCCACAGGCGCCACATCCAGCGCGGCAAGCGGTCGGGGGCGGGGCGGTACAGGTGGCGGTGGGCGGTGTGGCGCATGGCGGGGCTCCTTCAATCAACTTACTGTATATCCATACAGTATCCAGCGCAAGCACGGCCTGTCACCGACCGCCCACGCGATGTGGCGACGCCTGGATGCAAAATCCGATACCCAACCGTTGAGGTGCATGCCGTGGATTTGAAGGTGCCGATCGTGATTACCGACGAGCTGACCGAGGACTTGATCATGTCCACCGGATCACTGAACCTGGCCAGCGGCGAGATCGACCGGGTCGAATACACCGACTACGACGCAGAGTTGCAGGGTCTGCCCGTGGAGAGCGAAGACTACGAGTTCACCAGCGGCGTGCTGTCGAACAACGGCAAAGACGTCGAGTTCCGCATCGACGTGAGCAAGACCACCGGCCTGTATTCAGTGACCGCCACCGAGCTGCTCGAGATCAAGATGCGCGCGGCCGCACTGTTCACCGCACCGCCGCCGAAGCTGCCGGTCAAGCCGTGAACGTGCCGCTGCGCCGGCTCAGCGCTCGCGACGCGCGCTTTCTGTATTCCGAGACGGTGCACGCCAACTCCAACATCAGCTTTGTTCAGATTTACGACCAGGCCACCGCACCGGGCGGTCTGGTGCGCTTCAAGTCCCTCCTGTCGCACATTGCCAGCCGCCTGCACCGCAGCCCCGTGTTTCGCTGCAAGCTGCAACGCGTTCCGCTGGAGCTGAGCCACCCCGGATGGGTCGAGGACGAACACTTCGACATCGAATACCACGTGCGCCACATCGCGCTGCCCAAGCCCGGAGACTGGCGGCAGTTCTGCATTCAGGCCTCGCGCATCCACGCGCGCGCGCTCGACCTGAACCGGCCGCTCTGGGAGATCTACGTCATCGAAGGCCTGGACAGCCTCGCCGACCTGCCGGCCGGCAGCTTCGCGCTGCTGACCAAGGTGCACCGCGCCGCCATCGACCCCGCGCAGCGCAACGAGTTGCTCGACGTGTTGCACGACACCATGCCCCATGCGCCGCCGCCAGCGCCGCCCGAGCCCTGGTTCCCGCAACGCCCGCCCGGCGCGCTTTCGCAGGCGCTGCGCGGCGCCACGCACACGCTGCTGTCGCCGCGAAAGTTGATGACGCCGATCATCCGCGCCGTGCCCGCGGCGCTGGCCTTTGCCGGCGACCTGCTGAAGTGGCCCGAATACCAGAACGCGACGCGTTTCAATTCGGTCGTCTCGCCGCACCGCGTGTTCGACACGCGGCGCTTCCTACTGGACGAGTTCGAAGCGATCGCCGCCTTGGTGCCCGGTGCCACGGTGGACGACGCCATCGTGGCGGTGTGCGCCGGCGGCCTGCGCCGCTACCTGGAACTGCACGGCGAATTGCCCGCCGGCGACCTGACTGGCCTGGCGCCGGCGCCGCAAGGGTCGGTGCAGACCGCGCCGGTCAGGCTGCGCCTGGGCACCGACACCGACGACCCCGTGCGCCGACTGGCGGCGCTGCAGCGGCAGACTTCCTCACCGTCCACGCCGGGCGAGGCTCGGGCCCTGCAGCTGCAGCAAGCCGAGGACGACGACACGCCCGCGGCCGGGCTGGCGCTCAGCACCCGCCTGCTCGGCCACGCCGGCCTGCGCCGCGGACAGGCGCCGGTGGCCTGCACCATCACGCCGCTGAAGGGACCGGACCAGCCCTGGTTCCTGGCCGGGGCGCGCATGACCTACCTGTCGGCGCTGCTGCCCATCCGCGACGGCCAAGGCCTGGTGTTCGCCGTCACGGTGTACGACGGGCGGGTGGTGATCTCGCCCACCTCGTGCCGCGAACTGATGCCCGACCCGCAGGCCTTCACGCAGTGCGTGCGCGACAGTTTCCAGGAGATGCTGGCCCTGGCGGGCAAGCCGGCGCGGCCACCCGCGGGTGCCAAGCCGCTCAGGCCGCCGCGGCTTGGCGCGTCATCACCCGGTAAACGTAGCCCAGCGCGCCGCTCGGCTCGAAAGGCCGCCATTTCCCCAGCGGCTGCGCCAGCCGTTCGGCCACGATCCACAGCACCACGGCGTTGAAGCCCAGACCGATGTGGCTGCCGGGCACGCGGATGTTCTCGTGCAGCGCCGGGTCGCCGTCGACGGTGGCTTCCTGGGGCGGCACGACCCCGTCGCTCAGCGAATAGAGGCAGCTCAGCGGCATGCGCAGGCCGGTGCGCTCGCGCAGCGTCTTGGCGCGCGGCTGCATGGTGTGCGCGGCCGGCCCCATGGGGTGGGCGACAAGTCGGTACATCGCTTTCACGAAAGGTGGCGACGCACTGCCTTCGGCGTCCACCGTGACCGGGCTGCCCAACGTGACGACGCAGCGCACGCATTCCGGCGCGCGGTGGGCGCCGTACAGCGCGAACACGCCGCCGAGGCTCCAGCCCACCAGGCTGACTGGCTTGCCCGTGATGTGGTGCAGGTGGCGGACCTTCTGCTCCAGCGCCTCGGCATGCTTGACGTGAAAGCCCACGTTGCGGCCCAAGCCCCAGGTGTGCACGGCATAGCCGCGGCTGCGCAGAAATACCTGCAGTCCGATCAAGGTGGCCTCGCCGCCCATGAAGCCGGGCAGCAGCAACACGGGGTGGCCGTCGCCGCGCGGAGCCGTCATCAAAAGCGGCACCGAACACGGCAGCAAGGCCATCTCGACCAGGCCGCGCAACTCGATCGCCGAATACGCCTTGTGCGGTCGGCCGGTGTGGGGGTGTCGAGTGGCCATGCGCAGCATCTTAGGCGGGCCGCTTGGCGCAGGCGGGGCGGCTCTGTGCCCGGGGCAGAATCGAAGCAGCAAGCACGACGCCATGACGCCCCTACCTGAATCGCCAGACCCCGCCGACGAGTACGCGATGCGCCTGGCACTGGACCAGGCGCACAACGCGTGGCTGGTGGGCGAGGTGCCGGTGGGCGCGGTGATCGTGCGGAACGGCAAGGTGCTGGCCACGGGCTACAACCGCCCCGTCACCACCCACGACCCGACGGCGCATGCCGAGATCGTGGCCCTGCGCCACGCGGCCGCGCTGCTCGAGAACTACCGCCTGCCGGAGTGCGAGCTGTTCGTGACGCTGGAGCCCTGCGCCATGTGCGCCATGGCCTTGATGCACGCACGCTTTAAACGTGTCGTCTTCGCCGCCAGCGACCCCAAAACCGGTGCCGCCGGGTCCGTGGTGAACCTTTTTGATCTGCCCACGCTGAACCACCACACGCGGCTGCAGGGGGGCGTGCTGGCCGAACCCTGCGCCGCGCTGCTGCGCGAATTCTTTGCACAACGCCGCGCGCAGCAGCGGCAGGCCCGTGGTGACACCACCATCCCCGCCGGCGAGGTCAGCGAGATCAACGAGATCAGCGACTTCAGCGAAATCCCATTGCCGCCACCCGACGAAGCGCCTGCGCCATGACGACGACCGTACTGTTTTCTCCCTCTGGCGTGGTCACGCAGGGGACGCGGCTGAAGCGCGCTGCCGCGAACCTGGCCGGCTTGGGATTCGAAACGACGATCGACGAGGCCGCGCTGGCCCGCCATCAACGATTTGCCGGCGCCGACGAGTTGCGGTTGGCCGCCCTGCACCGCGTGGCCCGGGCCGCACCGTCGGTGGCGATGGCCACGCGCGGCGGCTACGGGCTGACCCGACTGCTCGACGGTGTCGACTGGCCGCTGCTGTCGCGCAGCGTGGAGCGCGGCACACGCTGGGTCGGCTGCAGCGACTTCACAGCGGTGCAGATGGGTTTGCTGGCCCATGGCGGCGCCTGCAGCTGGGCCGGTCCGATGGGCGCCGACGACTTCGGCCGCAGCACCGCCGAGGGCGGCCTGGACGATGTCACCACCGCGTGCTTCGCCGAGGCCATGGGGGGCGAACTGGAGGCGGTCGGCTTTCGCACCGAGCCCGGTTTCGACGGCCTGGCGGTGCGCGGCCGGCTGTGGGGTGGCAACCTGGCGGTGCTGGTGTCGCTGCTGGGCACGCGGCACTGGCCGCGGATGAAGGGCGGGGTGCTGTTCCTGGAAGACGTGGGCGAGCATCCGTACCGCGTCGAACGCATGTTGCTCCAGCTGCACCAAGCGGGCGTGCTGCAGGCGCAGAAGGCGGTGCTGCTGGGGGCCTTCACTGCGTGGCGAAAGTCGCCACTGGACCGGGGCTACAACATGAAGTCGGCCGTGGCCCATCTGCGCTCGGTGTGCACGGTGCCGCTGCTCACCGGACTGCCGTTTGGCCACGTGCCGACCAAGGTGAGCCTGCCCGTGGGGGCGCGGGTGCAGCTGGTCGTTCAGGGCCGTGACGTCTTGATGGCCTGGTAAAGACCCCGCGCGGACTTGGGGCACACTCACGGCACCTCGCTGCCCCTTGTCCATGACCGTCGCATCCCTGTTCAACGCCCTGGTCTGCAGCCGCTTTCGGATGTTCGCCGCGGCAGTTCTTGCGCTGGCCGCGACCGGTTGCGACAACAGCCCTTACGCCCGCGGTGCCACGGCCGAGAACACGCTGTACTCGGCCTTCGCGGCCCGCTCGCCACGCTACATGGACCCGACGGCGTCGTACTCGAACAACGAAACGCCCTACACCTTCTCGATCTACGAGCCGCTGTACGGCTACCACTACCTGAAGCGGCCCTACACGCTGGTGGTCAAGACGGCAGTGGAGGTGGTGCAGCCCCGCTACGTCGGCAAGGCCGGGCAGCCGCTGTCGGCAGACGCCCCGGGCGACGCGATTGCCGAGAGCATCTACGAGATCCGCATCAAGCCCGGCATCCTCTACGCGCCGCACCCGGCCTTCGCCAAGGATGCCTCCGGCGCCCATGCGTACCACGCACTCAGCCGCGCGCAGGTGGGCGACAAGCGCTCGCCATGGCAGTTCGCGCAAACCGGCACTCGCGAGCTGGTGGCCGAGGACTACGTTTATGCCCTCAAGCGCCAAGCCACCACGCGCATCCAGGCGCCTGTGTTCGCGACCTTCGCCGAACACGTACTGGGGCTGGAGGAGTACGGCGCGCTGATCAAGGCCGAGGACAAGAAGCTGCTCGCCGGCCGCGACCCGGCCGACCCCGACAAGCCCTTCCTCGACTTCCGCCGCTGGCCGCTGGCCGGCGTGCAGGCCGTGGATTCGCACACGCTGCGCATCCGCCTGAAGGGCAAGTACCCGCAATGGTCGTTCTGGCTGGCCATGCCCTTCACTGCGCCGGTGCCCTGGGAGGCCGATGCCTTCTACGCCCAGCCGGGCATGTCGCGCAACGGCCTGTCGCTCAACACCTGGCCCGTGGGCAGCGGCCCGTACATGATGACCGAGTACGTGCAGGACCGCCGCCACGTGATGCAGCGCAACCCCAACTACCGCGCCGACCCGTACCCGTGCGAAGGCATGCCCGGCGACAAGGAGGCCGGCCTGCTGGACGACTGCGGCAAGAACATGCCGTTCATCGACAAGCTGGTCTTCAACAACGAGAAGGAAGGCGTCTCACTCGCTTCCAAGTTCCGCCAGGGCTATCTGGACGTGCCCGAGATCGAGCGACCCGAGCATGGCGTGACCTTTGGCATCGAGGCCGAAGATTCCGAGGCACGGGCCCGTGAGTACAAGGACAAGGGCTTCAAGCTGCCCAAGACGGTCGACATCTCCAGCTGGTACCTGGGCTTCAACTGGCTGGACCCGGTGGTGGGCCAGGGCAGTACGCCAGAAGAGCAAATGCGCAACCGCAAGCTGCGCCAGGCGCTGGCGATCGCCATCGACTGGGAAGAGCGCAGCCGCATCTTCCCCAAGGACGCCGGCGAAACGGCCATGGGCCCGCTGCCCGGCGGCCTGTTCGGGTCGCGCCACGGCACCGCCGCGGGCATCAACACGGTTACGCACCAGTGGGTCGATGGCCGCGCCGTGCGCCGCCCCATCGGCGAGGCCAAGGCCTTGCTGGCCCAGGCCGGCTACCCCGACGGGCGCGACGCCAAGACCGGCAAGCCGCTGGTGTTGAGTTACGACTACCTCTCGGCTGCCACGCCCGAGACCCGCGCCCAGTTGGACTGGATGGTCAAGCAGTTCGCCAAGCTCGACGTGCAACTCGAGATCCGCGCCACCGACTACAACCAGTTTCAGGACAAGGTACGCAAAGGCAAGCACCAGATCTTCTGGTGGGGCTGGTTGGCCGACTATCCCGATGCCGAGAATTACCTCTTTCTGCTGTACGGCCCCAATGCCAAGAGCAAATTCGACGGCGAGAACGCCGCCAACTACAACAACCCCGAGTACGACAAGCGCTATTCCGCTTTGCGCCTGATGGACGACGGCCCGGCCAAGCAGGCCGTCATCGACGAGATGGTGCGTCTGGTGCAGCAGGACGCCGTCTGGGCCTGGGGCTTCTTCCCGTACTCGTCTGGCGCCTACCAAAGCTGGGTCTACAACGGCGTGCCGACCATCATGATCCGCGACATGGCGCGCTACTACCGCCTCGACGCCGCGCAGCGCGTGCAGCGCCAGCGCGAGTGGAACCAGCCGGTGTACTGGCCGCTGGTGGCCTTTGCGTTGTTGCTGCTGGCGGTAGCGTATGGGGGCTGGCGCAGCTTTCGCCGCTTCGAGAACAAGACGGCGCGCGCCGAGCCCTTGTCGGCGAACGCCACGGCCAGCGCCGCCGGGGGTTGAGGCATGCTGCACTACATCTTTCGCCGATCGCTTTACGGCCTGCTCATCCTGCTGGGTGTGAACCTGGCCACCTTTCTCCTGTTCTTCACCGTCAACACGCCTGACGACATGGCGCGGCTGAATATCGGCGGCAAGCGTGTCACCGAGGCTCAGATCCAGAAGTGGAAGGCCGAGCGCGGTTACGACAAGCCGCTGTACGTCAACGAGAGCAAGCAGGGCACCGAGCAGATCACCGAGACCATCTTCTGGGAACGCTCGGTGTCGCTCTTCACCTTCAACTTCGGCCGCGCCGACGGCGAGGGCGCCGGCGATATCGGCTACCAGGTGCGCCAGCGAATGGTGGTCAGCCTGCAACTGGCCGTGCCGCTGTTCATCCTGCAACTGATCCTGAGCGTGGTTTTTGCGCTGACGCTGGTGTTCTTTAGGCACAGCCGCATCGACTTCTGGGGCGTGGTGCTGTGCGTGGTGATGCTGTCGATCTCGGCGCTGTTCTACATCATGGTCGGCCAGTACTTCTTTGCGCGGCTGGCCAAGCTGGTGCCGGTGTCGGGCTATGCGGGCGCGCTGGATGCCGTGAAGTTCTTGATCCTGCCCATCTTCCTGTCGCTGCTGGCGCGGCTGGGTGGGGAAGGGCGCTTCTACCGCGCCATGTTCCTGGAAGAAATCGGCAAAGATTACGTGCGCACAGCCCGAGCCAAGGGCCTGTCAGAGCCCGTGGTGCTGTTCCGCCACGTGTTTCGCAACGCGCTGATTCCCATCATCACCAGCGCCGGCAGCTTCCTGCCCTCGCTGTTCCTGGGCAGCCTGTTGATCGAAAGCTTCTTCGGCATCCCCGGCCTGGGCGCGTATGCCATCGACGCCATCGGCGGCCAGGATTTCGCGATCGTGCGCACCATGGTCTTCATCGGCGCGGTGTTGTACGTCCTGTCTTTCATCCTGGTGGACATCGGCTATTCGATTGCCGATCCACGCATTCGCTTGAGTTGAGGCGGCCCGCCAGATGCCAAAAATCGTTGTCCTGTGGACCGACGCCGTGGTGCTGGGCCTCGTGCTGCTGCTGGCCGTCTATGTCTGGCGCGCCACGCGGCAACCGCTGCTGCGCGCGCGCTGGCACAAGGTGTTCAGCGACGCGCCGGCGCTGTGCTCATCGCTGCTGCTGGCGGTGTTCATGCTGTTCACGGTGCTGGATTCGCTGCATTTCCGCAGCGCGCTGCCCACGGCGCCGGGTGCTTCAGCGGCCTACGACACGCGCACGCAATCGGTGCTGGATGTCCTGCTGCAACCGCTCATCGACCGGCGCGAGGCCACCTACTCGGCGCCGCTGGCCTACCGGGGCTTCGTCAAGGAGAGCGACGTCGACCGCCCGGAAGCCGGCCGCGCGTTTCCGCGCCTGGTCCACGGCGGCGCGCATTTGAAGGACCCGGCCACGCAATGGGAAGGCGACCTGTGGATGCGCGCCGCTGGCGGACTGGCCGTCGGCGTGGTGCTATGGCTGGCAGGCGGCCTGCTGCTCGCGCTGTGGGCGGGCCGCTCGGCCGGCGTAGGGATGGGCCACGGATGGCGACTGCTGCTCACGGACCGCACGGTCTTGCCGCTGCGCGCCTTGTGGATCACCTGGTGCGTGTTCGCGCTGCTGGTGGGCGTGATGTTCGCCCTGGCCACCGGCTACCACGTGCTGGGCACCGACCGCACAGGCAACGACGTGCTCTACCAAGCCCTGAAGAGCATCCGCACCGCCTTCGTCATCGGCGCCTTGGCCACCCTGGCCACCTTGCCCTTCGCCATCGTGCTGGGCGTGATGGCGGGCTACTTCAAGGGTTGGGTCGACGAGCTCATCCAGTACATCTACACGGTGCTGAGCTCGGTGCCCTTCATCCTGTTGATCGCCGCCTGCGTGTTGATGATGCAGGTCTACATGGACAAGAACGCCGAACTCTTCGAGACGGGAGCAGAGCGCGCCGACGTGCGCATCTTCCTGCTGTGCGTCATCGTCGGCGTCACTGGCTGGGCCGGGCTGTGCAGGCTGCTGCGCGGCGAAACGCTGAAGCTGCGCGAGCTCGACTACGTGCAGGCCGCCACCGCCTTCGGCGTCAGCCACTGGAAGATCATGGCGCGCCACATCCTGCCCAACGTGATGCACCTGGTGCTCATCACCACCGTGCTGAGCTTCTCCGACTTGATCCTCTTCGAGGCCGTGCTGTCTTACATCGGCATCGGCGTCGACCCGTCGATGAACAGCTTCGGCGGCATGATCAACCAGGCCCGTGGCGAGATCGCCCGCGACCCGATGGTGTGGTGGTCCTTCGCCGCGGCCTTTGTCTTCATGGTCAGCCTGGTGTTGGCCGCCAACCTGTTTGCCGACGGCGTGCGCGACGCGTTCGATCCGAGGGCACGCAGCCTTGGCGCCCGCCGGCTGAACCGCTCCGTGTCCCCCTGAGCGCTAAGTCGGCGCTTTTTTTCGGGGACAGCAATGGAAGAATTCAATCGGATCACTCACACGACAGGCGCCATGCGCGGACGAGCCTGTATTTGCAACATGCGTGCGACGGTCGGCACGATCGTCGGCCAAATCGCCGGGGGTTCGTCCGCCGCTGTTCGCGCAAGGACTGCAAGCCTCCGGTCACCAGGCAACGCACTGGAACCACGTCGGCGCGTTCACTGCCACGAAGCCGAGATCATGGCTTGGGCCAGACGCGAGGACATGGTTGTCGCCAGTCCAGATTCAGGGCTCGTGCTCGACAGCGCAGTTCTTGACCGGATTTATCGCCCGCGCGCTGGACGAACACGCCGTCGACCTGGCCAGCGGTGCGGTGCTGACGATTGATTGCCTGCGGCAACGGCGCGGGCTGCGCCTGCTGGCGATCGGCAGGCGAACTCGGCAGGCGAATTCGGCAGACCCGTTGCAGCCGCCTTGAACCTGCATTGAATAAAGTAACGCCATGCTCCAAGTCGATTCCCTGAAGGTTGAACTCGACGGCGACGCCGGTCTGGTGCGTGCGCTCGACGGCCTGCGCTTGAGCATCCAGCGCGGCGAGACCTTTGCGCTGGTCGGTGAATCGGGCTGCGGCAAGAGCATGACGGCCCTGGCCCTGATGCGCTTGTTGCCAGAGAACGGCCACATCACCGCCGGCCGCATCGACATCCATGGCGACGGCCCCGGCCACCCCGATGTGGACGTGCTGGGTCTGACGGAGGCCCACATGCGCAATGTGCGCGGCGGGCGCATCGGCATGATCTTCCAGGAGCCCGCCACCAGCCTGAACCCCGTGATGCGCGTGGGCGAGCAGATCGTCGAATGCATCGAGACCCACACCGCGCTGCGTGGCGCGGCGGCACGCGCCAAGGCCATCGAGTGGCTGCGGCGTGTCGGCATCCCCGAGCCCGAGCGCCGCATTGACGAGTACCCCTTCCGCATGAGCGGCGGCCAGAAGCAGCGCGTGATGATCGCGATGACGCTGGCTGCCGAGCCCGATTTCCTGATCGCCGACGAACCCACCACAGCGCTGGACGTGACGATCCAGGCGCAGATCCTCGACTTGCTGACGGACCTGCAGCGCGAACAACGCATGGGGCTGCTGCTCATCACCCACGACCTGGCAGTGGTGTCCGGCATGGCGCACCGGGTGGCGCTGATGTACGCCGGGCAGATCATCGAGGTCGCCACCGCGAAGACCTTCTTCGCCAGCCCGCAGCATCCGTACGCGCGCGCCCTGATGCGTGCGCTGCCCGACTCGGCGCGCCGCGGCCAGCCGCTCGAGGCGATTGCCGGCACGGTCCCGCCGCTGTCACAAGAATTCGCCGGCTGCCGCTTCGAGCCCCGCTGCCCCCGCGCCATGCCCCATTGCGCGCACACCCGTCCCGAGGTGGTGCGGGTGGACAGCTTGGGGGGCCACAGCGAGGTGCGCTGTCTGCTTTTCGTGCCTGGAGCGGTGTCCGTTGGCGACACCCCGGCCAAGCCCATCACCCGGCCGGTCGCGGCCGCACCGCGGCAAGGCGATGCTGCAGCAGCCCGGCCAGCAGACATCCACACGCCCCTCCTCGACGTGCAGGGCCTGCGCGTGCGCTTTCCCATCCGCGGCGGGGTCTTGCAGCGCACCCAGGGCTACTTCGACGCCGTCGACGACGTGAGCTTCACCGTGTCCCAGGGCGAGACGCTGGCGTTGGTCGGCGAGTCGGGCTGCGGCAAGACGACCACCGGCAAGGCCATCGTGCAACTGCTGCGCGCCCAGGCCACCGTCCAAGGCCGCGCCCTGCTCGATGGCCGCGACCTGAACCAGCTGCAGGGCCGCGAACTGCTGGACGCGCGGCGTCAGGTGCAGATCATCTTCCAGGACCCGTTCGGATCGCTCAACCCGCGCATGCGCGTGTTCGACCTGCTGGAAGAAGGGCTCGTCGCCTTGCAGGGCCAACTGGATGCGAACGCCCGCCGCGAGCGCATCGAGAAACTCACCGACCAGGTGGGCCTGCGCCGCGAGGCGCTGCAGCGCTTTCCGCACGAGTTTTCCGGCGGACAGCGCCAGCGCATCGCCATCGCCCGCGCCCTGGCCGTTCAGCCGCGGCTGATCGTCTGCGACGAGCCCACCTCGGCGCTGGACGTGTCGGTGCAGGCGCAGATCCTGAACCTGCTCAAGGACCTGCAGCGCGAACTCGGTGTGTCCTACCTCTTCATCACCCACAACATCGGCGTGGTCGAGTACATCGCCGACCGCATCGCCGTGATGCGCGCCGGGCGCATCGAAGAGCAGGGCGCGTGTGACGAGGTACTCAGCCGGCCGACTCGGGACTACACACGCACGCTGCTGGCGGCGGTGCCGCGGCTTTGAAGGCGCGCCCTCCGTGCCTTGACGCTGCGATCGAATCAGGGGCTTGCGACCGGCAGCGACGGCAACCGGGCCTTCCAGTGTGCCCAGGCCTGCAACATCGCACCTGCGGCTCCGATGGTCGCCAGCACCGCTGCGTGGCGAAGATCGGCGGCGTCGGGATACTCGTGCGCCAGGCGGTTTCTGACGTCGCCCACTGCAGCCAGGGATCGACGTCCAGATAGCCCAGCTTTTCAAGACGATCCAGCCTGTCCCGCATCGGCCAGGCCTCGTGCGGTTCCTGCAACCAGCCCAGGGTGGCCGGGATCAGGCGCTCGCCCATCGTGTCCTGAAGCTTGGTGAACCGATACAGGATCTGGTCGGTCAGGCGGCGCAAACCCGGGTCGGCTTCCAGCTGAGCGCCGCTGTGGGTCGGGCCAGCATGCCATTCGGCCAGCGCCGCATCGAGCGCGGCCCGGTGGCGGTCGCACTCCCAGGCGGCCGATGCCAGTCGAGCCGCTTTGACGAGACCGTTCACGTCCTCACCATCTCCAGCCCGTGGCGGCGTGCCTCGGCGACCACCAATCGGTCGTCAGGCTCGTCTACAGACGCCACCAGGATGTCGATGTGCCGCTCGCCCATCAACCGACACAGGCGGGCAGCCAGCTGCGTACTCAGTGCCACTGCCTGCTGCGCGCTAAACGGCGCGGGCGGTTCGACCAGCAAGTCGATGCCTCCGCCGCGCAGGTGGTCGTCGATGCGAGAGCCAAACAACAGCACGCGGCTACCGGCCGGCAGCACCGCTTGGGCGGCGCTGATGATGGCTGCTTTCTCGGTTGGCGAGATCCGCATCGCTGACACTTTACGGGGCCTGCCGCACAGATGAGTGCTTGTGAGTCCGCAGCAGACGCTGACGCCTGTCCCGAAATAATGCGCCTGAAACTTGCCGAAATCGTTGCCATATGCGCCACCGTGAATGCCGTAGCAGATGCTTCGGCCACCGTGCACTTGTTCGGGTCGGGCGTGGATAACAGGGGCGCGGGGATGTCATCGACGTGTTGGTCGAGCTTGATGCGGGCGTATCTCGACACGTCGGGCTTGGTGGAACTGTCGAATTTGGAGTCTGAAAGTGCCGAGTTGTCGATTGCCTCGGCTGGCGGGGGGCAGAAAGTGGGGCGCTGCGGTTGGTGGTGGCTTGATCCGCCTGCCGGTAACGTCCCGCGGGCATCCGACGTTGTGAGATACCAACGCTTGGGGCACATACCGATCCAGAGGATTGCCGTTTTCGCTGTCCTTGCGCCGCTTTCACGAATCCGTCGCAAGCCAGCACTTTCATGCTGTTTACGAGGGCATCGACTCGTTCGAACTGCCAGCGCGGGGACGCCATGCGGTTGCCACTGAGTCTGCTTAAGGTTTACCCGCGTGCCATACAGAGGCCCGTGGCCCTGACAATTTAGGCCTGCGATCAGATTGCGTGTCGACGCGGCTATGTCGCGGCGGCATGCGTCTTGCGGTGCTCTGGAACCTTGCATCAACCCTTCACTTAGGAACGTCATCACATGTTTAAGCGATCGAACATCAATCTTTGCGCACTGTCCGCGCTTGGAGCGGTTCTTGCCGTTCCCGCTCCTGCATGGGCGCAGGATCCGCAGGTCGTCCAGATCACCGGTTCGCGCATCCTGCGCTCTGACCTTCAAGGCAGCACGCCGGTCGTCTCTGTTGGCCTCGAAACTTTTGGCAACCTCGGCTTAGAGAATTTCGCCGACTTGGCGACGCAGCTTCCCCAGTTCGCGCCTTCTTTCGGTGCATCGCGCACACAGTCCACCTTTTCTGGTGTTGCTGCATCCGGGCTGAATTTGGCCAACCTGCGAAATCTTGGATCAGTTCGGTCGCTGGTGCTGATCAACGGTCGGCGGTCTGCGGGCGGCACCTCGACTTCGACCTCGGTTGACTTCAACAACATCCCCACCTCGAACATCGAGCGTATCGAGATCATCACCGGCGGTGCGTCAGCCGTGTACGGCTCAGATGCAATCGCAGGAGTGATCAACATCATCACGAAGAAGAACCTGGAAGGTATAGAGATTGGCCTTAACTACGGCGAAACGTCAGAAGGCGACAACAAAAGCACCAATGCGTCGATAGTCATGGGCGGCAAGTTCGGCAAGAGCGGCCGCGCCATGTTGACCCTGGAGTTCGATAAGCAAGGCCGTGTCAGTTGCCGTGATCGCTTCATTTGCGCCGAGGACTTCGCATGGAATGCGCCGGCTACTCAGCTTCGGGGCCCCGCCGCGTATTCTGGCGTGCCCGTGGGTAGTCGCTTTTTCGTGGGCGGCGACAGCTACACCACTCGAAATGGGTCGCTGACCAATGCTTCCGGCGTGTTAAATTCATTTTCAGTTCCCGTCGACGGCTACAATCGTAACCCCGACCGGGACCTCGCAATTCCGACGAAGCGCATAATCGCGGCCGCCGAGGCCGAGTATGATCTGGGTGCAGGCATTCGTGCATTTGGTGAGCTGAATTATGGCGAAACTAATATACGGGGAGTTTTCGAGGGTCACCCATTTCAGTCTAATGCGGCCGGTAGTCGGTTCGGCAACCTCAACCCAAATCTCCCAGTAAACAATCCTTATATCCCTGCGGCGCTCACGACGGCCGTAAATTCATTCAATGCACTTCCTGCAAATGCCAACGCCCAGATTTCAGAAATTGTCTGGTGGCAACGGCTTAACGACGCCGGTGGACCGCGCGGTGCCGAAAACGATCGGCGCATGATTCGAACCGTTGTTGGTCTGAAAGGCGAGTTGCCCAGTTTGGGGTTTGGTCGGAACTTCCGTTGGGAACTGTCGCACACACTCGGCCGTACGTCGGTAAACCTGAATACGCAGGGTTTGGTGAACACCCAGAATCTATACTACGGTCTTCGGGTGGAACCTGTTCCAGGAAGTCCCGGTCAGTTCCGCTGTATTGACGTGGTGGCTCGTTCACAAGGCTGCGTCCCCATCAATCCTTTCCAGGCCTACACGCCGGCAATGCAGAAGTCGCTCCGCATAGGGTCGGTTGCGTTTGGAACGAGCAGGCTCAACGACACGTTGCTGACCATGACAGGCACGGTCGCCGACCTGCCAGCGGGAGCAGTGCGCGTGGCTGTAGGCGCCGAGCGTCGGACGTTTTCTGGCTTCCTTGACCGAGATGTGGTTGTCAACAATGCGTTGGCCACCGGTAACCAGATCAGCGACACCGATTTCGCGCGTACCCAGACCGACGAACTCTTTGCCGAAGTGTTGATTCCAGTGTTGTCAGACCTGCCGTTTGCGCAGTCGCTCAACTTGGAAGGTGCGTTTCGGAAGTCGGATACCGGCGTCGACAGCTATAACACTTGGAACTTTGGAGGCGACTGGGAACCAGTTACGGGCCTGCGATTCCGTGCGAAGCAGTCGCGATCCATTCGGGCGCCCCTGCCCGGAGAGCTTAGTGGTATCGGCTTGACTGCGGGTGTGGTGAATGACCCCTGCACTGCTGCACGCCGTAACAACAACCCTACCCGTGCGGCTAACTGCCTGACGGATGGCGTTCCCGTCAATTACTCACCTCCGCTGACTGTCGAGCAGGGTGTCACGGGCTTGTCCGGCGGTAATGCGAACCTTAAGCCGGAAGAGGGTGACACGCTAACCTACGGGGTTGTGTGGACACCAAGCTTCGACAAAGGTCTGTCTGTCGCCATCGACCGTTTCCAAATCGACTTGGAGAAGGTCATCACGACGACGAGTCGTTCGATAGCCGTCAATACTTGCTACGACACCACCACCCGACTGCTGTGCAATGTGGTAACCCGAGGCGCCAACGTACAGATTCCCGGCGCTAACTATGTCCTGTTATCGGTTAATGAGCAACTGGAAAATCTCGCTAAGTTGAATGTAGCGGGCTTCGACATTGACGTTCGCTACAACACCAAATTGCCAGCCGGGTGGGGGGATGTGAACTTGGGTCTGCTGACGACGATTTACGACAAAGCATCGCAAACTGGCGTCGGGGCCCCGATCAATTTGTTGGGGCAGGCCGGTGGTTCAACCAGCGATCAAGGCTGGATCAAGATGACGGCCAGCGCCAATGCCGGCTGGCGACTTGGCGCCTTCAGTGCGAACTGGAACATGCGATACATAGGCTCGGCTGATATGGCAGCCACCGGCGCGACGACAACCACAACTGACACGGGATTCCCGCGGATTCCTGCTCACCTTTACCACAATGTACGATTTGGTTATCAGGTGGCGAAGTCATTTGAACTGTCAGCGGGTATCAGCAACCTGGCAGACAAGAAACCGCCGTTCTTCGCGTCGGGCACAGCCGGGACGCAGGCGTTGGATACAATCCCCGGCTATTACGACGTATTCGGCCGATCGTTCTTCGTGGGCGCAAAAATGAAGTTTTAACGCTGTGATGTACGCAGAGTCGTGAGCGGATCAGCTCAGGCTTTTGGTCTGAAGCAAGTCAAGGCAGGGGCAGAGAAATCTGCCCCTGTTTTTTGGCTGACTGAGAATCGGTGTTGCCGCCGCTCGCTTATGATTAAATAGTTGCGGTTTTTGGTTGAATCCAGATCGGTCGCGTTGGAAACTAGGCAGAAGGCGCACAGCTTGAATCCGGCAGGTGCCTCAACACTTGAATTGACAATCTCCGTCCGGAATCGCCGATCATGACCAGATTGCGGCAGGTAATGACAATTTGAAACACTTGGCGCCTGTCCGTCGCCCCCATGATGGATTGGACGGATTGCCATTGCCGGTTTTTTCACCGCCTCATCACGCGCCGCACGCGGCTGTACCGAGATGGCGACCACCGGTGCGTTGCTGCATGGTGACGTCGCGCGGCACCTGGACTTCAAAGCGCAAGAGCATCAAGTTGCGCTGCAACTCGGCGGCAGCGACCCGGCGGACCTGGCGCATTGCGCGCGGTTGGCGGCGCAGTGGGGCTACGACGAGATCAACCTGAATTGCGGGTGCACCAGCGAGCGCGTGCAGCGCGGCGCCTTCGGGGCCTGCCTGATGGCCGAGCCGGACCTGGTGGCCGACTGCGTCAAGGCCATGCAGGACGCGGTGGCCCTGCCGGTGACGGTGAAGCACCGCATCGGCATCGACCGCCGCATGTCGCGACTTCGGCCCCGCTGCTAAACTTAGTTCACTTGACTTGGTCTACTGCGGGAGTCTTTCATGAGCGACATCTTCAACATCCACGAGGCCAAGACGCACCTGTCGCGCTTGGTGGAGCAGGCCGCCAAGGGGCGGGAGTTCGTCATTGCAAAGGCCGGCAAGCCCATGGTGCGCGTGGTCCCGATCGCACCGGTGTCGGCCACCCGGGCCCTTGGATTTCTCGCAGGCAAGGGCGTGGTGAGCACCTTGCTCAAGAAGGGCTTCGAGAGTGACATCGACGCGATGTTCGGCAGCGTGCGCTGAGCATGCTGCTTCTCGATACACATCTCATCCTGTGGGCGGCTTTCGAGCCTGCGCGCCTGTCGCCCAAGGCGCGGCGGCAGTTGCAGTCGCGAGAGTCGCCGCTGGCATTCAGCCATGCCTCGCTCTGGGAGGTCGCGATCAAGACTTCGCTAGGGCGGCCCGGCTTCTCGGTGGACTCCAGATTGCTGCACCAGGCATTGGTTGCCGAGGGCTTCATCGAGTTGCCCGTCGCCCCAGCCCACACCGCGCGCGTGGCGGGTTTGCCATGGGTTCACCGCGATCCTTTCGACCGCATGCTCGTCGCTCAGGCCATGGAAGAAGTCCTGACACTGCTGACCGCCGACGCCACGCTCAAGGGCTACGGGCGCTTCGTCAAGGTGGTGTGACCCATCCCGTGCATTCGAACCCCGCAATTGATCCCTGGCGCTTGTCTGTCGCGCCGATGATGGACTGGACGGACCGCCACTGCAGGTTCCTGCATCGCCTCATCACCCGCCGCACGCGGCTGTACACCGAGATGGTGACAACCGGTGCATTGCTGCATGGCGACGTCGAGCGGCACCTGGACTTTAGCGGCCAGGAGCACCCCGTGGCGCTGCAGCTGGGCGGCAGCGACCCAGCGGATCTGGCGCATTGCGCGCGGCTGGCGGCGCAGTGGGGTTATACCGAGATCAACCTGAATTGCGGGTGTCCCAGCGAGCGCGTGCAGCGCGGCGCCTTCGGGGCCTGCCTGATGGCTGAGCCAAGCCTGGTGGCCGACTGCATCAAGGCCATGCAGGACGCGGTGGCCCTGCCGGTGACGGTGAAGCACCGCATCGG